>WNFI01039219.1_pt2 | contig 18258 bp, 17 predicted proteins | sample 5400471 | NCBI WGS metagenome assembly WNFI01 (sample SAMN13153348, study PRJNA577476) | soil metagenome | isolation source: 100 cm saprolite on Douglas fir-dominated hillslope | place: USA:California | collected 2013-09-17 | reverse complement strand
CTCGATCCCCTTCACGCTACGCTGCCGGACGCTCGCCTGCAGGGCGTGGTAATCGCTACGGCCGCGCGCCGCGGTGGTGGAGATGTTGGTGATGAGGGGTGCCGTCGCGAAGAGCGGACGCCGCGTCTGTGTGGGTGCCCAGGTCGAGGGATCGCCGACGCCGGGCAGCGGCTGGTTGCCTTCGACCGGCGTCACCAGATGCTTCGCGTTGTGCCCCACGTAGCCGACGTTCGCTGACGTGGAGGGGGTCAGCAGACGCTCGACGAAGACGTTCCATTGCTGCGTGAACTGCGGACGCAGGTTCGGATCCCACGCCCGCACCTGGCCTGACGGCTTGTCGAGCGGCTTCAACTCGGCGAAGCCGGTCGCCAGCGTCCCCGCCCCCGACGTCGCATCGTAGTTGACCGCCGATTCGAAGAAGAACGGCGGGTTGAGGGGCAGCCGCAGGTTGGCGCCCGTGCCTTCCATGTACTGCGAGATGCCGTAGCCGCCACGCAGCACCCACCGATCGGCCGGCCGCCAGGCGTGTACGCCCATCGCATGCCGAGGTTCAGCGTGAGGGCGGGCGTGACCTTGAAGTCGTCCTGGACGTAGATCGCGCTCCGGTTGTGCAGGTGCGTCCAGGGCTGCGTCAGGCTGCCGCGGCCTTTGCTGGCCACCTGATCGAGGAGGAAATCCGAGAACGGGAAGCCGGTAAACGCGCCGCCGTAGCCGAACAGTCCGAGCAGGCCGTTGTTTCCGGCGTAGAAGCGGCGCTGGACGTAGTGAAGCAGCTGCCCTCCGACCCTCACCGTCTGGCGCCCCTTGATCCAGGTCAGCTTCTCGTTGATCTGATAGGTCTGGTCGAGGGTGTCAGTGTCGCTCGCGCCGGCGCCCACCGCGCTCAGCCCGCTGCCCCAGCCGATCGAGCTGAGGCCGGGGATCGGTTGGCCGCCCGCGATCCCGAAGCTCGCGTTGGCGTTGCCAATTCCCGCCCAGTCGAGGGTGTGCGAGACGATGGTGATCCGGTTGTAGCCGACGAGCACCTCGTTGACCAGGGAGGAACTGAACACGCGGTTCCAGTTGACCGCCAGGTTGCGGAACGGCGCCGTCGTCAGGTTGCCCAAGAGCAGCGGCGAGGCGCGCTTGTTGTTGCGCGACTCGTACTCGGCGAGCGAGAAGCGTCCGAAGATCTTGTCGTTCGACGAGGCGTTCCAGTCGACGCGCACGTCCGCCTGCCGTGCGCGAATCGTCGCCGCCGCGCCAGCTCGCCGGTGCGACCGAGATCAGCTCGGACCCCGGGGCGTCGAAGCGCGTGCCCTGATAGTCTGCGAAGAAGAAGAGCTTGTTCGCCGCCAGCGGCCCGCCCAGCGTGCCGCCGTAGATGTCCTGCCGGCGTTTCGGCTTGGGCGCCGACGAGCGGTTGTTCGACCAGGAGTTCGCGTCCAGCACGCTGTTCCGGTAGAACTCGAAGAGGTTGCCCTTGAACTTGTTCGACCCCGACTTGATGACGTTGCTGATGACGGCGCCCGCCACGTTGCCGGTGTCGGCGGCGTAGTTGTTGGTTTCGACGCTGATCTGCGACAGCGCGTCGGGGCTCGGCTGATACGCCACGAGGTTGTCGATCGACTCGTTCATGTCGACGCCGTCGATCGTGAAGTTGTTGGTCTGTTCGCGGTTGCCGTTCACGTACGGCCGGCCGCCGCTGAAGTTACGGATCGCGGTGAACGCGCTCGGGTTTGGCGTCACCGCCCCTGGCTGCAGCAGGGCGAGCTGCCCGGTGTTCCGGCCGTTCAGCGGCAGCGCGTTGACCGTCGTGCCCGAGATGACGGTTCCCACCGTCGCCGACTCGGTCTGCAGCACCGACAGCCGCGCGGTGACTTCGATCGATTCCTGGATCGACCCGAGATCCAGCTTGAAATCGAGGCGCATGATCTGCTTGGCTTCCACTTGAATGGGCTTCGTCACCGTGGTCTTGAAGCCGGAAAGCTCCGCCTTGACCACGTAGGTGCCGAGGGACAGCGAGGTCAGCGTGTAGTTGCCGGCCTCGTTGGAGACGGTGGTGTAGGCGACGTTCGTGTCCTGTTTGGTGGCGGTGACCGTCGTGCCGGGCACAGGAGCTCCGCTCTGATCGCTGACGATGCCCGTCAGCGTGGCGGCCCCGGTCTGGGCACAGACGGTAGCGGGTGCAACGCCGATGGCCAGCAGGAGCAGCCCGGTCGACAGGAAAAGCCGCGCGATTCTCATGAGTCCTCCCTGGACACGCCGGAAGTTTGCGTAACCATGGCGCAGCCGTGCGCTTGAGTCAAGGGCTTGGGGTCAGGTCTGGGTTTGTGCGCATGCCGCAATTGCAGACCTGACCCCGGTGTTTGGTAGGATGGCGCACTTATGGATCGGCGAGCGTTCGTCCGGCTGCTGGCAGCCGCCCCCCTCGTCCCGGCCTTTCAGACCCGCTCGGGGCTGCCGGCGCTTCGGGTGGTCACGAAGTACGCGCCCGCGGCGTCTCCCGGAATGCCGGGCCCGTACCCGGGCCGCGTCGTCTCGGTCACGTCGGCCACGTGCGTCGACGCCACCACCGGCGCGGCGAACGCCGAGGCCGTCCGCGAGATGATGGACCGCGGCATGCGCAGGTTGACAGGCGCCGCGACGACGCCTGACGCGTGGCGCCGGTTCTTCGAACCGTCGGACCGCGTCGGCATCAAAGTGAACTGCGGCGGCTATCCCCACTGCGTCTCCGCCTACGAGATCGTCGCCGAGGTCGTCCGCCAGCTCACCGGAATCGGCGTGCCGCCGTCACAGATCTACCTGTACGAGCGATTTCAGAACCAGCTCGACGAGGTGAACTACGCGCCGCACCTGCCCGAAGGGATCCCGATCGTGGCGGCCGAGCGCGCGAACCGGTATGTCGACAACAGCGGCTACGATCCGGCCACCTACCTCGAAGCGGATCTCTTCGGGGAAGACGACACACGGTCCAACCTGATGCGGCTGGTGTCACAGCGCCTCACGAAGATCATCAACATTCCGAACATGAAGGACCATGGCGCCACCGGCGTCACCGGTTGCCTCAAGAACATCGCGTACGGCAGTTTCTCCAATGTCGCGCGCACCCACCAGAGAGGCAAGTCTCACACCTATTCGGTCGTCGGCACGCTCGCCGCGATCGAGCCGCTCCGTTCCAGGACGGTGCTCCAGATCATGGATGGCCTGCGCGGCGTGTGGCATGGCGGTCCCTTCGCCAGAACCACGCGCTACGTGTTCTATCCGCGGCAGATCATGTTTGGCACCGATCCCGTGGCAATCGACCGCTTGCTGCTCGACATCATCGAGAAGGAGCGCCGCGCCCGCGGCGCGATCTCGATCTGGGACCGGTCGCCCGGCTCGCTGAGAGTGGACGACACGCGCGCCCGCGACGCGGATCCGAACGTGAACATCATCATCCGCGAGCCGGGGCACGTGGAGTACGCTTCGACGCTCGGTCTCGGCGTCTACGATCGCGCCAGGATCGCCGTCGAGGAAGTCCGCGTTGACTAGGCTGCTGCTGCTGGCATCGCTGTCCTGGCTCTTCTGGACGCAGGGCGCGGAGAGCCGGACCAGGGTCCGTTTCTCGACGAGCGCGCTTTCCGACGCGGAGCTTGCGTCCCGCGAGGCGCTACCGACTCCGGGCGTCACGGCGCGCGCCGGACTCGCCTCTCCCACGCGCAGCCCGTGGATCGTCGCCAACGGCTGGCGCTTCACCAGACATCCCGAAGCGAAATACCGCTACGACCTGCCCGCCGGAAAAGCGGCACTCGCCGCGGCCGAGGCCTTCGCGTACGGCGCGGATGCGATGCTGAAGATCGATCCGGTAGACACCGCAGGCCTTGGCGCCATGCTGACATTCTTGGAAGGGCTGCCGGCCGCAGATCTGCCGGCGATCGCCGACCTCGGGATGATCGATGATGGCTCGGCCATCACCGGTGAAGTCATGAACCTGCTCGCGCGCCGCAATCTTCTGTACCAGATAATCAAGGCGCCCTCGACCCAGTTTCGGCTCAACATCGTCATGGGCAGCCGCGAGTATCCCGTCGGAGACGCCGCCGACCCCAGCGCCTTCGCGCTGAAGATCCGCCGTCTCCTCACGGACGAGCAGCGAGGCTTGCGGCTCTATGGGAGCGAGGTCGTGATTGGACGGCTCACGGGCGATGCCAAGCGGATCAGATTGCACCTGATCAACTACGGCGGGCGCAAGATCGAGGGGCTGCGTCTTCGGCTGCGCGGCGGGTATGGCCCCGGCGACGCTTACGTCGAAGGCGAGGGGCGCGTCCCCTTGCAGGATCGTCTCGTGGCAGACGGCGCCACCGAGTTCTCGTTGCCGCGGCTCGGGACCTACGCCGCGGTCGATCTCAATGCACTCAACTCAGCGCCGGCCGCGCCGGCGGACGAGCTTCCACCCGCGGTGCGCGTCCGGGAGGAAGAAGAACGCTTCCGTGCCCGGCAGCTTGTCCAGATACGCCTGGCTGCGCTCGGGTCCCATCACGAAGAACGCATCGTCGAGCGCATCGCCCGCGGTGCCGCTGCTCGATAGCACCGCGACGCTCAGCACTCCTTGCACCGGCCGGCCGGTGCGCGGGTCCATGATGTGCGAATACCTGACGCCGCCCGACTCGAACGATTTTTCCGAGCTGCCGGCCACCGAGACTGCCCGATCCTGGAGTGTGACGGTGAGCGCTGCTTTCTGCGGATCGGTGGGATCCTGAATCATCACGTCCCATCCATCGTGGCCGGGCGGCGCACCGAGCCCGTAGATGGTGCTGCCCCCCGCACTGACGAGGGCCGCGGCGATCTGCTGCTGTCTGAGCAGGCCGACGACGCGATCCACCGCGTAGCCTTTTGCGATGCCGCCGAGATCCAGCTCGACCCCTGGTTCGTCGAAGCCGATCGTTTTCTCAGCCGGATTCAGAGCGACGTGCCCCCCGCCGACGTGGCGCCGGGCCGCGGCGAGCTCGTCGTCGGACGGCATGCGCCCTTCACCGCCGAAGAAGCCCCATGCCTTCATCAGCGGGCCGACGGTGATGTCGAACGCGCCGCCCGACTCGCGGTTGTATCTCATCGCGTCGGCGATGAAGTCGAACAGCTCTGGTTCGACCGCTACGGGATGCCGCGCCGCCTCGCGATTGATGCGCGAGAGCGGGCTGGTCGCCTTGTAGTGGCTCATCAGCCGATCGATTCGATCCACCTCGTCGAAGGCATCATCCACGATGTGCGGCAAGGCCGCCGCATCGGGGCCGTAGACTTCGATCGCGTACACGCACGCCATCGAGAGTCGGGTCCCCTCGTGGTGATGGAGAGGAGGCCCAATTCGAGGCCGCGCCTCCGCCATGAGCCAGACGACGGCGAAGAGCGGCAGGCAGCGTGTACACTCGCGCCAACGTCCAAGGAGGACAGAGGAAGCCATGATGAGACGCTCAGTTTATCTCGCCGTCGCCGCAGCCATCCTCAGCACGGCCTGGCTCACGGCGCAGCCGGCCCGGGGTTCCATGGCCGATGAGTTCCGGATGGTGGAGGTCGCCTCGGTGGCCGATGCCATCGAGCAGCTCTACCGCCAGCGCGCGTATATGTCGCACGAGATGCGCCCGCTCGCGCCTGCCAAATTCGCCGGACCCGCGGTGACGGTCCTGCTCAAGAAGGAGGAACACACAGAGGGACCGGCGGCCTCGCAGGGCATGCTGGACGCCATCGACGCGTCGCCCGCCGGGTCCGTCTACGTGATGGTGCTCGAAGACGGTGCGGATTACGCGGGCATCGGCGGCCTGATGGCCACGGCGATGAAATACCGCGGCTTCGCGGGAGCGGTAATCGATGCCTCCGTCCGCGACACGCCGCAGATTCGCAAGCTGCAGTTTCCGGTGTTGCTCAAGAAATCCCAGGAGCTCGATGACACCGAACACCGTATGATTCCCTTCATCGAAAAGTTCCGCTCCATCAAGGAAGCCGTCAAGCAGTTCGGGAGGATCTGATCGCTCGCCTCTCCAGGACCTCGCGCAGCCGGCGTGCGACGACGTTGTCCTCGCCTGGCTGCATCATCCAGACGCCGATGACGAGGGCGTCGCCGTCCGACCGGGTGCCGATCGAGGGTTCTCCGTCCCTAAGGGCCTTGACCGCCTCCGCCGGCGTGATCCCCTTGCTGGCAGCGTCCCACGAGATTCGCACGTGGGGCACGTGGTTGGCCACCTCGGGCACGAAGACCTCCGCCTTCACGCCGGACACGGCGGATGCACTGCGGCGGATTGCGTCCGCCCGCTTTTCAAAGTCCTGCAGTTCCCCCGCATGATCCAGCGCCAGGTAGCGCTCCAGCGCCGCAAGCATTCCGACGATCTCTTCCTTGTTGACCTTCATGCCCCGCCCGATGGTGTTGCCGTTGGGCGGCGCATTCAGGCGCGCCGCTGCGATGAGGTCTTTTCTGCCGAGCAGCAGGCCGGCGCTCTGCGGTCCGCGCAGGCCCTTGCCGCCGGAGAACGCCACGAGATCGAAGCCCATCTTCGTGTATTTCCATAGGTTTTCGACCGGCGGTACGTCGGCGGCGGCGTCGTTGAGGGTGGCGATGGCGTGTTTCTTCCCGAGCAGGACGAACGCTTCGTCCTGAATCCGGCCTTCCCGATTGTTGTTGTTGTAGAAGAGCATCATGGCGGTCTTGTCGCCAATCGCGCGGTCCACGTCTTCCGGCGTTTCCACCTCCACCAGCGTCACTCCACAGTTGCGAACGGCATGCTCGTAGCCGAAGCGATGGGCTTTCTGGACGATGACTTCTCTCTTCATGCCGGTGACGTCGGGAAGTTCGACGATCTTCTGCCGATCGGGGCCGGTGAGCACGGCGGCGGTCCCCAGCGTCAGCGCCGACGCGGCACCTGAAGTGACCATCGCACCCTCTGCGTGGAGCAACGCGGCGATCCGCTCTCCTACCTTGTCGTGGAGCTCGTCGAGCATCACGTAGTGCCTGGAGGCGTAATTGATGGCCGCCATGACCTCAGGCGCCATGAGCGACGCGGTCATCGCCGTGTACGTCCCCGCAGCGTTGATGAAGGGGCGCACGCCCAGCTCGCGGAAGTAGTCGTGGGGGGAGCGAGCGGCCGCCACGGTCGTCGACGTCGCGGGCATCGCTGTCGGGCCGCCGAAACTTCCCAGCAGCGGCAACCCTGAAACGGTCTCGAGAAAACGGCGGCGACTCCACATACGGATGCTCCTTTCGGACGGACGGTGTAGTCTATCGCCCATGAGGAAGATTCTACTGGGGGCCTTCGGCGTGTTCGTCGTGGCCGCCGCTGCCGCCGGCCAAAAGGCGGTGCCGTCGCCGGACGACTGGATCATGTACGTCGGCACCTACACCCGTGCGCCGAGCAAGGGCATCTACGCGTATCGTTTCAAGGGCGCCACCGGCGAAGTTGCACCCATCGCCATCGCCACAGCCGGCCTTGCCGCGGAGACCGAGAATCCGTCGTTTCTGGCTGTGCATCCGAACCAGCGGTTTCTCTACGCGGTGAACGAGATATCGCGCTACGAGGGGCGCGACGGCGGCAGCGTCAGCGCCTTCTCCATCGACCGCGTCAGCGGCACGTTGACCCTGCTGAACCGCGTCGCGTCACGCGGTGGGGGGCCCTGCCATGTCTCGATCGATCGCTCCGGCAAGTGGCTCTTCGCGGCGAACTATGGCGGCGGCAGCGTGGCCGCTTTCCCGGTGCACGATGACGGTACGCTGGGTGAGGCGTCGGCGTTCCTTCAACACGCCGGCGCGAGCGCGAACAAGGCGCGCCAGAGCGGTCCGCACGCGCACGGCGCGGTCGTCTCGCCGGACAACCGCTTCGTGCTGGTGCCGGATCTCGGGCTGGATCGGGTGTTCACTTACCGGCTGGACCCGGTAGCGGGCGGTCTCGCGCCGAGCGAGCCAGGGTTTGCGGCGATCGCCCCGGGATCGGGCCCGCGCCATGTGGCATTCCGGCCTGACGGAAAGTTCGCCTACGTGTTGAAGGAGATGCTGTCCGCGGTGGTCGCGTTCCGCTACGACGCCCGCCGCGGGACGCTGGCGGAGCTCCAGACCCTCTCGACATTGCCGGAGGGTTTCAGCGGGGAGAGCAGCGGAGCGGAGATCGCTACGCACCCAAGTGGGCGATTCCTGTACGCCTCGAATCGCGGCCACGACAGCATCGCGATTTTCCGCATCGACGCGGCAAAGGGGACCCTGACGCCGGTCGATCGCGTCTCGACGCAGGGCAAGACCCCGCGCGGTTTTGCCATCGATCCCTCCGGCCGCTTCCTCATCGCCGCGAATCAGAACTCGGGCACGCTCGTCATCTTTCGGATCGATCAGGCGACCGGCGCCCTCACCGCGACGGAGACCGCCGTTCAGGTTCCATTTCCCGTCAGCGTTGTCTTCAGTAAACGTTGAGCTTACGAGGAGTGAGCTACATGACTCGCAGAGATTTGATCGTCGCGCTCATCACCGCCTCGCTCACGCTTGCGCCGACCGCTACGCTCGACGAGCTCGAGATCCACATCACGACGCTCAGGCCGGGCGAGACGCCGCACCCGCCGCACAAGCATCCCGACGAAGAACTCCTGGTCGTGAAGGAAGGGACCGTCGAGTCGCTGGTCAATGGCGAGCTGAAGCGGATCGGGCCGGGGTCGATCATCTTCCAGGCCGCCAACCAGCTGCACAGCATCCGGAACGTCGGCGACGGCCCGGCGACCTACCACGTCATCAAGTGGAACTCGCCAGGAATGCTCAAACAGAAGTAGTGGCGGTGACGCCGGAAGATGCGGCGGCGACGACCACCTTGCTCCGCGCCCCCGCGGCGGTCGCAGCGGCGGCGTTTCTCGCCGGCGTGATTGCCGGCGTGGCCGTGTCGTCGAACGGCACGGTCGAAACAACCGCTGCCGCAGTGTTGCGGTGTCTGGCTGTTTCGCTGGTGTGCGTGCCGTTCCTCTTGTCCTCGAGGCGGTATCGCACCGGCCAGACGGCAATGCGGGCCTGGATCATCGCCGCTGCGCTCGTGGCATCGATCCGCACGATCTACCTGTGCGTGTCCCTCTATCCGCTGCCGTTCGGCACCTGGGTCATGGCCGCGGGACTGCAGGTCGCCCTCGTGGCAACACTCTGGCTCGCCGTCTTCGCCGTCCGGCGGCCGTCGGTCTGAACCAACCTCCAACCTCCAGCCTCCGACAGCTATAGCGTCACCCACCGCCGCGTCGCCGCCGCCTTCTCGATCGCGGCCAGCACGCGCTGGTTGCGGACCCCGTCCTCGAAGTTCGGCCGCGGCACCTTCCCGTCCGCCATCGCCTCGAGCAGATCGTAGACCGTGTGGGTGAAGGTGTGCTCGTAGCCGATGATGTGCCCCGGCGGCCACCACGCCTTGAAATAGGGATGTCCGCTCTCCGTGACGAGGATGCGGCGGAAGCCGCGGACGCGCGGCTTGTCCGATTCCAGGTACAGCTCGAGCCGGTTTTCTTCGGGTTGTCGGGCAGCGGCCGCGTCTTGATGAAGGTCTTGAGGTCGCCGGCGACTTCGCTGATCTCGCCGACGAGGAACCGGGCGAGGTCGATCGAATGGGCCGCGATGTCGCCCAGTGCGCCCGAGCCGGCCTTCTTCTTGTCCAGCCGCCAGACCAGCGGGAACTTCGGATCGGTGACCCACTCCTGGAGGTAGGTGCCGCGATAGTGGCGGATGTCGCCGAGCTGCCCTTCCTCGATCAGCTGCTTCGCCAGCATGACGGCCGGGGCGCGGCGGTAGTTGTGGCAGATCATGTGCGTCACGCCCGCCTTGCCGACGGCGGCGAGCATGCGCTCCGCCTCCGCGACGGTGTTGGCCAGCGGCTTCTCGCAGATGACCGCCTTACCCGCGCGCGCGGCGGCTATCGCGATCTCGGCGTGCGAGTCCCCCGGCGTGGCCACGTCGACCAGGTCGATGTCCTTGCGATTGACGACCTCTTCCCAGTCCGTGGCCGTCTCGTCCCAGCCGTATTCGCGCGCCGCAGCGCGCACCTTGGACGGCGTCCGGCCGCACAGCACTTTCATCCGCGGCGTCAGCCGCGGTGAGAAAAAGCGCGCCACCTGCCGGTAGGCGTTGCTGTGGGCCTTGCCCATGAACGCATACCCGATGAGCGCGACGTTGATCGACGGCATTAATGTTTCCCTCTCGAAGAGTACACACGGATACAGATTGTTCTGGTCATCAGGCAGGAACCATCGCGCGAAGGACCGATCAGCCGTTGGCTCGGGCGACTCCGAGCTTCTTCAACGCCTCGTCCGGGCAGCCTTTCCACTCCGCGACCATCGTGTTGCCCAGGTACTGCAGGTCGGTAACCCCCATCTTGCTCGACCAGAATCCCGAGGCGGTGAGGTCGCGGAAGCTGTTGAAGAAGGCGACGCCGGCCGAGAACGCGGGCTTCGCCTTCGCCGGCCATGCGATGTCATCGAGCACCGCGGTCCGCTCTCCGACGGCGCAGTCGAGGAACGGCTTGTCGAATCGGAGCTGGCACTCGTGATCGATCCAGGCGAGGCCGCCCCGCATCGCGGTCTGCCGCGACGGCTGGTCGGTCATCATGAAGTCCATGAACTCCGGCACGCCGGCGTCCGTCGCGCTGCCCGATCGCTCGTCTTTCGGAATAATGAGGTCGACCAGCACCACGATGGTCGCGTACTCGTGCGCGGTGAAGAACTTCGCCGTGGTTAAATCGTGCCCTTCTTGCGCTCGTCCGCGATGTAGTGGCTGGTGCGCATCGCCAGCGCCAGGATCGTCCACGTGCAGTTCTTATCCGCCTGCGAGACGAACGGGCCGCCATCGGTCACGAACACGTTGCGCGCGTCGTGCGCCTGGCAATTCTTGTTCAGGACCGAAGTGTTCGGATCGTTCCCCATGCGGGTGACGCCGAGCTCGTGAATGATCCGCCCGCCGGCCGCCAGCCCGTAGTCGTTCGCCTCCGTCGGCATCGCCGAGAGCGGCGTGCCGCCCATCTGCTGGATGATCGCCCGGAAGGTCTCCTGCATGTGCTTCGACTGCTTCCTCTCGTAATCGCTCCACTGGAAGTGGAAGCGCAGGACAGGAATGCCGTACTTGTCGACGACGCGCGGATCGAGCTCCAGGTACGTGTCCTTGTTCGGCACCATCTCGCCTCGCCCCGCGAAGCCCACCGTCGATCCGTAGACGCGCCGGTAGTCGCGCTTGAGCTTGTCGCCGTAGCCGCCGAACGCAATGGGCGTTCCCGAGGCCTCGACGCCGGTATACGACTGAATGTTGCCCATGAATCCCGCGCCCGGCATATGGCGGCCGCCGCCGATTTCGATGTGGTAGCCGCGCGGGAAATCGAGCTTCTTGTTATCCATCCACCACGGCATGTACAGGTGCATGCCGCCGACGCCGTCCTCGTTGTGCGGGATGCCGTCCATCAGCTTTGGAATGAATCCGGAGACGCCCGTGCCAGTGGAATCGGTCAGATACTTGCCGACGTTGCCGCTCGAGTTGCCGAGGCCCTGCGGGAACCTCGACGACTTGGAATTGAGCAGGATCCGCGCGGACTCGCAGGCGCTGGCTGCGAGCACGACGATGCGGGCGCGGACGTGGTTCTCGCGTAAGGTGTTCTTGTCGACGTACAACACGCCGGTGGCCAGCCCGTTGTGCGGTTTCGTCAGGATCGACAGCCGCGAGGGGACGCAGGGGATGTTCAGCTTCTCCGAGGCTTCCTTGATGAGCAGCTCGTAGCAGCGCGGCTGCGGCGGCGGCAGGAAGACTCCGTCCGGCTCGTTCGGAAATCTCGATCCGAGATTGGTGCCGAAGATGCCGACGAGCTTGTCGAGCTCGTCGTAATACGGCTTGATCTCGTCGTAGGTGATCGGCCAGTCATCGCCGAGCCCGTCGAGGCTCTTTCTTCGGAAGTCGTCCGGACCGAAGCGCAGTGAGATGCGCCCCCAATGGTTCGTGCGGCCGCCCAAATTCCGCGCCCGGAACCAGTCGAACGTGTTGCCGGGCGCATTGGTGTACGGCTCGCCGTCGAGCGTCCAGCCGCCGAGCGCGCCGTCGAACTCGCCGCCCTGCCGCTCGGGGGTGGCCGCCCCGCGCCGCGGGCTCTCGTAGTTCCACTTGAACATGTACGAGTCGCGGACGGGGTCCCACATCGGGCCCGCCTCGAGCATCAGGACGTCGGCGCCTGCCTCGGTGAGGACCTTGGCCGCCATTCCGCCGCCGGCCCCGGAGCCGACAACACATACGTCGTAAATCTTGCGGTTTCGGATGATTTGCATGAAGGTGTCCGTTCCTGCTCGCCGATTGTAGGCCAACAGGGCAAGGGACGCCCAGCGCTAAGGCGAAGGTCCGCGCCCGGCCTCTCGAGGGTAGACCGGGCGCGGGTGTTGGCAGCGGCGAACGGGTTCGCATCGTCCGCTACTACCGACTCTGTGTGAGAAGGCAGGCACTGGCTGGACCGTCACCCCTATCCTGACCGTCGATGGGAGGATCGCGATTGAGAAGCCGGTGACGGCCGTCGCTCGTGATGTATTGGACCGGGCGACCGTGACGCGGCTGTGGCGCAGGTATGAAGAAAGCATGGCGGCGCTGGTGATACCCGCAGGAGACAGCCTGTGCTCGCCGGAGGACGGGACGCCGGCGACGGGCGGTCGTTTACCGTCCGGCTGGCGGGCACTGACGTTGCTTGTCGTCACATGCCTGCCATGCGGAGGTTTCCGTGAAATCCACGCGTCTGATGATCGTGTTCTGCGCCTGTCTGGCGGCCGTCGTGATCTGGCCGGCCGACGCGGCCGCCGAGCGGCATCGCCCACGCGGGCGAGTGCGGACCGCCGTGTTCGTCAGTGCCGGCTACTATCGGCCGTATTTCTACGATCCATTCCTGTACGGCGGGTTCTACGACCCTTTCTTCATGGGGTGGTATCCCATCTACGCCCAGTATCCGTATCCGATCGGGCGGTACTCCTACAGCCGCAACTGGGCATCGGTGCGCCTCGAAATCAAACCGAAGGACGCGCAGGTGTACGTCGACGGCTACTTCGTCGGGATCGTCGATCAGTTCGACGGGATCTTCCAGCGGCTCGACCTGCCGACCGGAGACCACGAGATCGAGGTGTATCTCAAAGGTTACCGTCCCTACCGGCAGCGCACTCTGTTCCGGCCAGGCGAGAGTTATCACTTCAAAGCCATGCTCGAGCCGCTGGCCGCGGGGACTCCGGATGAGCCGCCGCCCCACCCGGCCGGCAACCAGCCGGATCCGTATAGCGAGCCGCGGGATCCGCGCGATCCCTACGTCCGCGACCCGTACCGCCCGGGCCCCACGCGGCAGCCGTCTCCGGCGCAAGTGGGTGACCGCGGCTTCGGGACTCTGAGCGTTCGCGTGCAGCCCGGCGACGCGGTCGTCGTGATCGACGGCGAGCGATGGGATAGTCCCGAAGCGGGCAGCCGCCTGAGCGTCCAGCTCGCGGCGGGATCGCACCGCATCGAAGTGCGGAAAGACGGGTTCAAGACTTACAGCGCCACTGTCCAGATCCGCCCGGGCGAATCGCAGGCGCTCAATATCAGCCTGCTGGCGGGACAGGGCACCGTGAACCCATGAATCTCTCCCACTGTCACGCTTCTTTCAACATGCCGCCACAGGTCTGTCATCTGTGCTCTGTCTATAGCGAACAGAACCGCCGCGCGCCCAGCCTGCCCGTGCGGCCCGAGAGGAACACATGTTCAGAGACGTAGTGATGGTGATGTCGTGCGGCGCGGTGAGCTACCTGTGGCTGTGCGTGATCGTCTCGCCGCTGGCGAGCTCTCTGCGGTCGCTCGTTCGGCACGGGGCGGATCGGACGGCATGGGCGGCGTTCGCGCTCGCGGCGGGCGGCGCGGTCCTCTGGACGGCGATCGTCGCCGGGGCAGTCGTCCTGGGCATGATGCTCGAGCCGCGCGCTGGCCTGGCCCTGTTGCGAAGCGAGGTGGGCTGGCGGGGCGTGGCGCTCGGCAATATCGTCTGGCTCTGCCAGCTGCTGGCGTTCGCGCACGTGCCGCGCATCGGGCCGGCGCTCGAGACCGCGACCGCGATCGCGGTCGTCGCCCTCGTCCGGGACGATCCGCGGACGCTCTCGCGCGTCGAAACCCTCTACCGTGCGCACGCCGTCGCGGACGCGCCCGACGCGGCGCTGTCAGGTGCCGTGAGCGGTATCGCGGCTTGACCGATCGGCGGCCGGCAGGAGCATGGTGAACGTCGCTCCGCCCCCCGCGGCGTTCGCGGCGTGGATCTCGCCGCCGTGACGGACGACGATCGCGCGTACAATCGACAGGCCCAGCCCGCTGCCCGAGGGCACCGGCGTGCCTGCGCGCGCGGCGTCTGCTTTGTAGAACCGATCGAAGATATGGGGGAGATGCTCGGGAGGGATCCCCGGCCCGGTATCGGTGACGGAGATCCGCACGCGCTCGCCCGCCGGCTCTGCCCGCAGCATGACGGTGCCGCCATTAGGCGTGTGCCGGATGGCGTTGGCCGCCACGTTCTGCACCGCCTGCTCCAGGCGGTCGGGGTCGCCCCAGATGAGCGGCGTGCCGCCCGCCGCCGTCGTCGTCAGCGCGATCCTCCGCTCACAGAGGGTCGGCCGGTGACGGTCCGCGACGCGGCGAAAGAGATCGTCCACCAGGACTTCCTCGTGCTCGAGGGTGTCGCCGCCACCTTCGAGGCGCGCGAGGTCGAGGAGGTCGCCGATGATCGCCTCCAGCTTGTGTGTTTCCTGGTGGGCGATGTCGAGGTAGCGGCGCCGCGTGTCGTCGTCGAGCGTGAGCTCCGGCATGCCGAGCGTCTCGACGTAGCCGCGGATCGCCGTGAGCGGCGTCATCAGCTCGTGCGACACGTCTGCGAGCAGCTGCCGGCGCGCGCGGTCCGATTCGGCGACCGCCGCGGCACGGACGTGCAGATCTGCCGCCATCGTGTTGAACGTCGCCGACAAGGCGCTGACTTCGTCGCCGCCTGATTCGTCGGCGCGCACGTCGGTGCGTCCATCGCCGAGCGCGCGCGCGGCCGCCTCGAGGCTGCGCAGTCGGAGATGCGTCGGCCGGAAGATGACGAGGGCCATGATTGCCGCTCCCACGCTCAGGAGCACGATCGCCACCGAGGTGAGCGTCGGCGCCAGTTCCCGCATGCCGACCACCAGGGGAGGAGGACCCAGCGGCACGGCCACCATGCCCACGCGCTTGCCGTTGACCAGCACCTCGACGAAATGCGCCCGGGGCGGCCGCGGCGGGTCGCCCGCCATGTGCCGCCGATTGGGATCCCGTCCTGCCAGTCGCATGCGCGCAGCGTAGCCGAGGATCGGGGAAACCGCCGTCGGGCGGTTCGAGAACCTGCGCATCTCGCCGGCGAGCACGACGACGAACGGCTGATAGCCCACGCCGTATTTGTCGCGCAGGTGCCGTTCGATATCGGTCTGCGGCGAGCGAGCGAGCTCGGCGGACAGATCCTGCGCGACCATCTCCGCGAGCTGTTCCGGCGTGCGGTTCGCGCGTCCCCACATCCGGTTCGTCAGCCACACCGACAGCCCGGTCTGTACGAGCAGCAGCAGCGCGAGCAGGGCGATGTAGCCCAGCGCGATCCGCCAGTAAAGGCTCTTGTACCAGACGCGCTCACGCATCGGTGAACTTGTAGCCGGTCCCCCACACCGTCGCGATGTACCTCGGTTCGGCCGGGTCCGCTTCGATCTTCTTGCGCAGCCGCTTGATCAATGTGTCGACGCTGCGCTCGGTGATGTGCGTATCGCCGCCCCAGACACGCTGCACCAGTGCGTCGCGGCTGAACACGATGCCACGGTTGCTGGCGAGGACATACAGCAGATCGAACTCGTGCGCGGTGAGCTCGATATCGCGATCGTCCAGGCGCGCGAGCCGGCGTGCCGGATCGACGACCAGCCCAGCGACGCTCACGGGACCCTGGTGCGCGAGGGCGCTCGCGCCCGCCCGGCGGCGGCGGAGGAGCGCGCGCACGCGCGCGACGAACTCGCGCATGCCGAAGGGCTTGGTGAGGTAGTCGTCCGCGCCGCTTTCGAGGCCGTTCACTTTGTCGGATTCCTCACGCCGCGCGGTCAGCATGAGAATCGGAACGTCTTTGAGGTGCGGCTCGCGACGGATCGCGCGGCAGATCGTCACCCCGTCGAGTCCCGGCAGCATGACGTCGAGGATGATCAGGTCGAACGGCTCCGTGCGCGCCTTCTGCAGGCCATCGGTGCCGTCCGTGGCGGAGGCGGTCGCGAGCCCCTCGAGGCCCAGATGGAGCACGACGAGCTCGTGGATGTGGGGGTCGTCCTCCACGACGAGCACGCGGCCGGCGTTCCCAGGCGCGGCGCGTTCTAGTGATGCTTCCTGCAAGGCCACGTCCATAGTCTAGCCGGGTCGCTGCCGCCGCAGGGCCGCCACGGCCGGTGTCATTAAATTGTCACCGCCGCGGCGCAGATCCGCCGGGCGCGAATGGGCGGCGCATGTCGTCGGGGTCGTCCATTTCCGGCGACATCGCCAGGGCCTTCCAGTTGAAATGGCGATCGAAGGGTTTCAGCGCCCGATCGGGATCGAAGAGCGCGCGATCCGGCGTCTTCGCCTCGAAGGGCTCGAGCTCTAGACGATCGCCAAAGCCGTCCAGCGGCAGCGAGGCGGTCGCGTCGAACTGGTTCAGCGGCGGCAGTCCAAGCACGGTGAAGATCAGCCGCATCAGGGAGCCGAAGCTGGCAAGGCCGGTCGAGACGTGGCCGCGCCGCGCGTGCGGGCCGATGAGCATGAGGATGGAGCGGTGCGCATCCACGTGGTCCCGGCCGCCCTGCGGGTCGTCCTCCGTGACGATGACGAGCGTTTCGGGCCACCACCGGCTGCGTGACAGCGTCTGGACGATCCGGCCGAGCGCGAGATCGTTGTCCGCCATGTAGGAGGCCTTGACCGGATAACCCGCTTCCGGATGCGGATCCGTCAAGTGGTCCTGCGTCAGCACCATCGTCACGAGCTGCGGAAACGGCTCGCGCCCGCTCTCCCAGCGCTCGCGCAGCTCCTGCTCGAAGATGTCGGCGCGGTACTGGTCGGGGATTGCCATGTTGAACGTCGGGTAGCGGCGCGACGTCCGGTCGAAGAGCGCCTTCGGCAGCGGGAAGCTGACGCTCATCCTGATGCCGGTTTCCTTGAACGCCTGTGCCTCCAGCGACGCCGGCATCTCCATGCCGAATCCGAGGTTGAAAAAGGACACGTCGTGTCTCGCCAGGTGCTCCCACAGTGCGCCTGCTTCGTTGTAGTCCTCAGGCAGCATCGTTGCGCTCGATCCGTTGACGTAGCGGCGGCCCGGCGCGGAGCTGAAGAGCCGGGCCTTGATCCGCGACCGCGCGTTCACTTCGACCCACTCGTTGGGGTAGACGCCGACGACCCAGCGATGACCGGTATTGGACTGGTCGGCGTCGCAGTAGAAGTTGTCGCTGATCGTGAAGCGATCGGCCAGCGCCTGGTGGTTGGGGGAGGCGCCGGCCAGTTCCGCGAGCGCCGGATCGCCGCGGAGCCCGGACCGCGCGCCGAAGACCTGGTCGAACGTCCGGTTCTCTTTCACGATAAAGACGACGTGCCGGATTGGATGCTCGCGCAGGAGCGCCGGCAGCGCGAGCGGCGGGCGCTCGACGTAGGTGTTGGCGATCACCTGCTGCGTGTAGGCGGCGAGCGCCGCCGCGTCCGGCACGTCGACGAGCTGCAGCGTGCCCTGCATGATCTCGGCGGGATGGGACCCTCGCGGCGGATCGACGAACCCGCGTCCGCCATTCGGCCCGGATCCGAGTCCCTTCGCGCTGCCAATCACGAGCGTGCGACCGCCGTCGGTGAGCGCGACCGTTGACGCGAACCATCCTGCCGGGATGTAGCCGGCGACGCGATAACGGTCGAGATCGACGACGGCGACGGCGTTCAAGCCGGCGCATGCGACATAGAGACGCCGCTCGTCGGCGCTCAGCACCTCGCCGAAGGGCAGCACCCCGCGCAACCGTTCCAGGCCCGGCACGTTGAGCTCGATCTCGCGCACGACCCGGCCAGCCACGCCGTCGATGACCGTGATCGTGTCGTTCGTCGCGTTCGCGACGTAAATGAACCGCGTGCCGGCCGCCACGGCGCCGGGGCTGGCGCCGCCGACGGTCGTGAGATCGTCGCGCGATGCGCCCACGAGATACCCCGTCTTCAGCCGTGCCGTCACCCGGCCATCGTCCAGGCGGATCCCGAACACCGACATCGCCTCCGGCGCGTTGGGACTGCCGAGGCCGGGCACCCGG
>WNFI01433190.1_pt1 | contig 18261 bp, 16 predicted proteins | sample 5400471 | NCBI WGS metagenome assembly WNFI01 (sample SAMN13153348, study PRJNA577476) | soil metagenome | isolation source: 100 cm saprolite on Douglas fir-dominated hillslope | place: USA:California | collected 2013-09-17 | reverse complement strand
GACGCCCTGACCGTTTTCACCCTGCGATTCGATTGCCATGTGGGGGTCCTCCTGCCGGGCGCGGGAAAAACCTCCGGGTCCGCGCCCCGGTGAAGCCAAGCTAGGCACCGGCCCTTCCCATGGCTAGGGCCTCTGCCGGCCTCGGCAGAAGCTCGACCCAGAGCGGCAAGTGGTCGCTGGCGGCGCGGGTCCGCGGATCGTTGATTACCCCACTCGCCAGCACTTCGACGCCGTCGTCGACGTACGCCCGGTCGAGGCGCAGGAGCGGCAGGGCCGACGGCCAGGTCGACCGGCGCGCGCCCACCACCTGCGCCGACGTCGCGCAGCGCGGTCCTGAGCAGGCGCAGGATGGGGCCGGGCAAAGGCGACCACATGTTGAAATCTCCGCAGACCACCAGGGGCGCGGTGAGCGCGGTGTCGCGGAGCAGATCGGCGGAGAGCAGCATCGCCGCCTGCCGGCGCCGCTCGCCGCCCGAGAGGCCGAGGTGGAGATCGAACAGGTGCAGGCTGCGACCGTCCGGCAGCGCGAGGTCAGCGCGCAGGCAGCCGCGCGGTTCCCGGCGCGGCACCGAGAGGTCGTAGTTTTGCGCGTGCGAGATGGGAAAGCGCGAGAGGACCGCGTTGCCGTAGGGGCGCCCGGCCAACATGAGATTTGGACCGTAGGCGACGAACCATCCCAGCCGGCGCCCGAGCCAGCTCGCGTCGTCGGCGACTTCGCTCACCCGCGACTCCCGGTGCGGGTCGCCCACCTCCTGCAGCGCGGCCGCGTCGCAGCGCATGTCTTCGAGCAGCGCGGCGATGCGGGAGAGGTCGCGGCGTCCGTCGGTGCCGACCCCGCCGTGGATGTTCCAGCTCACGAGGCGCATGACTGCGCCGCCATCGGCTGATCGCGCTCCACCCGACCCTCGAGCCCCACCGGCAGCCGCGCACGGCGGCCGCTGCGCTCGAGGAAGATGCGGTGCAGGTCCTGGGGCCGCACCACCGAGGCGAAGGCCCCTTGGCCCAATTCTCCAGCGCGTCGCCTACGCGATCGAGCTCGAGCCGGCGGTCGCCGCGCAGGGCGATCGGCCCGCACTCGCCGCGCACCAGCGCAAACCCGATCGCGGGCAAGTGCGCGCAGCGTTCGAGCAGCCCCGGATGGCGGGCCCGCATCTCTTGCTCGCGCACCGGCTCCAAAACCAGCGTCGAGTAGAGGTGCGCGATGTCGCCCGCCGGGACCACCAGGAGCGGTCCGTCGGCGCGCACGCCCTCGGGCTGCGCCGCGTCCAGCGCCTGCGCCTTGTGCCGCGCCCACGCCAGCGCCGCGGTGCCCAGGACTCCCGGCAGGACCCGCGACAGCCGGCGGTACCAGCGCGCCGCCGCCGCCGCGCGCGCCGTCTCGCCGCCACCCGCGCGCCCGAAGCCGATGGCCGCGCCGCCTGCGGTGGGGCCGTCCGCGATCAGGTGTTCGCCCAGCGACTCGCCGAGCACCTCCTCTGCCGGCCGCGTCGCCGCCTGCCCGTGGTCGCTGAAGAGGTAGAGCTCGTAGTTCAGCTCCGGCAGCGCCTTGGCGGCGGCGATGATGCGGCCGAGCATCCTGTCCAGCTCCCACAGCTTGAGGAGCGCCATCCGCGAGTACGGGCCGCGCCGGTGCGCGTACTCGTCGTAGCCGATGAAGCAGGCGTAGACGATGGGCGTGCCGCGGGCGATGTCGATGACGCAGCTGTTCGCGGCGAACTCGGCGAACAGGCACTCGGTCAGCACGCGGTGGAGCAAGAACTTCGGCTCGTGCTGCATGGAGCCGATGTGGCGGACCCAGCGCGCCGTCTCCACCGCGCCGGACGCGACGTCCATTCCGAGCGCACCGAAGATGCGGCCCAAGGTGGCGCTGTGCACCAGCGTCGCGGCGACGACGTCGCGCGCCTGCGGCAAGAGCGGCCCGCGCGAGAGCGCCTCCATGCCGAAGTCCTCGGCGCAGAGCTGCTCGTTCCATCCCGACAGCGCCCAGCGCCGCAAGGGCGCGCCGCCGGAGAAGATCGAGCAGTAGACCGAGCCGTTCTGCAAGAGCGGCACGCCCCGCGCCGCCAGATCGCGCTCGAGCATGCGCGCGTCCTCGGCGCGGTCCATGCGGATCTCGCGGCCGCGGCGCTTGTCGAACCAGGTGTAGCCGGGGATGTCGGAGCCGACGCCGTAGAGAGAAGGAGGCGTAGATGTCCCTCGGGGGCCCGCGCCTGCCTGCCGCCGCCCGCCACGGGTCGCAGCACGTGCCGCACCAGCCCCTCGACCAGCCGCGAGCGCGCGCCCCCGAGGGACATCTACGCCTCCTTCTGGCGCAGCACCCGCAAGAACGCGTCCGGCACGCGCAACAGCTCGCGCCCGAAGGCCAATCCGATCCGCAGCGGCGCGAAGAAGAGGCCCGCCAGGTCCTGCGCGATCTGCAGCGCCTTCCTCGTCCGCTCGGGGAGCTGCTCCAGCCGCTCGCGCGCCTTCTCGCGCAGCGCATCGGGCCCTTCGCGGATCAGCCGCTTGCCTTCGTCGATCGAGCGCGGCACGCGGAAGGGAAGCTCGGGGCCGACGGCGCCGTCGCCCTTCACGCCGGAGAACTTTTTCAGCTCGGCCGCCATCTCGTCGACTGCGTCCTTGCTGCGCTCGGTTTCGAGCCGCTCGCGCTTGTGGAGCTCTGCTTCGGCGCGCTCGGGCGCGGCCTCGCCGATGAAGTCGTGGTGCTGCGTCGCCTTGCGCTCGAAGGCGGCTTGCTTGCGCTTGTGGCTCCCCTTGCCTGTCTGCTTTGGCACGCGAATCCCTCCTCAGGACGCTAAAAGCTAGCGATGGCTGCTGCTTGCCGCAACGCGGCGACGGGGTCCGCCAGAGATCCGAGGTTTCCGCTGGACCTCCGAGGCGGGGACTCGGCTATGCTCGCCCGCATGGGTGTCGAGTTCGCTGGTGCCACCGACGTCGGCCGCAAGCGCGATCACAACGAAGACTCGCTGCTGGTCATGCCGGAGCATTCGCTCGCCGTCGTCTGCGACGGCATGGGCGGTCACGAGGCGGGTGAAGTCGCCTCGGGCATCGGGGTCGAGACGGTGAAGAAGTTCTTCGAGATCGTCGACGACCCGGACGCCACCTGGCCCTTCCGCTACGATCGCGAGAAGGACGAGGGGACGAACCTCCTCTCGGTCGCCGCCCAATGGGCGAACCAGCGCATCCGCCAAGCGGGCAACGGCAACGCCAACGCCGAGGGCAAGCGCGGCATGGGCACCACCTTCGTCGGCTGCCTGGTGCGCGAGAAGAAGGCCTGGTTCGGGTGGGTGGGCGACAGCCGCGGCTATCTCTGGCGCCGGGGAGAGCTGCACCCAACAACCAGCGACCACTCGCTGCTCAACGAGCTGATCAAGACCGGCCGGCTCTCCGACGAGGAGATCGCCAACTTCCAACACAAGAACGTGATCACCCGCGCGCTGGGGATGGCCGACCAGACGGAAGTAGACGTGTCCGCCTGGGACCTCGAGCCCGGCGACGTGTGCCTCGTCTGCTGCGACGGACTCACCGGCATGGTCACCGAAGAGCGCATCGCCGAGATCCTCGGCAAGGAGCCCCAGCTGCAGAGGGCCTGCCAGCAGCTCGTCGACGAGGCCAACGCCAACGGCGGCGTCGACAACATCACCGTCGCTCTCGCGCGCCTCGAAGCCTAAGGGCAGGCCTCGGGCCTCGGGCCTCGGGCTAAAGACAAAGATCACAAGCGCTGCCAGTCGCGGAGGATCTCTGCGTCGAGATCTTCGACGGGGATGGCCTGCGCGTCGGTGAGCTTGCCGTCGGTGAAGGCGCCATCGAGGCGCGGCGGCAGGACGGCGATGCGGCGTGGAATTCCGGCGGCGCGCAGGCGGTCGAGCACTTCGTCGCGCCAGTGCGCGTCGACGCGGCTGGCGTGCCGCTCGAGCAGGCCGGTGATGCGCGCGCCGTCGCCCAGGGCGGTGCTCTCTCGAAGGAGCGAGAGGAGCTCGCCCGCCGCGGCGTGGAAGCGGGCGGCATCCGGCATCGCCAAAAAGCGCCTGCCGCCGGAGTGCCGCTCGAGCAGCGCCCCCTTGCCGGTGAACCACCAGATCTGCAGCTGCAGCGCCCGCAGGCGATCGTCCTCGATGCGGTCCAGCCCGGGCGGCAGGCTGGCCGCGGAGGCGAGCCACTGCGCAGCGGTGAACTGCGGCCACAGCTTCTGGCAGGAGGAGGTGAGGAGACCGAGCTGCAGCAGCAGCGGGTCCTGGGAGAGGAAGTGCGCGGCCAGATCCGCGCGCGCCTCCTCCAGCGCGCCGCGCACGCTCTCGAGGCGCGTCTCGTCCTGAGGGGCGCGGCCCGACGGGCGCCCGACGATCTCACGCAACGCCAGGAAGGCGAGCCGCAGCGACGGCAGGCACGGCGCAAGCCGCTGCGCGAGCGAAGGCTCCGCAAGCGCGACCAGCGCGGCGTCGGTGCGAAGCCGCGCGACCGCCTCGTCCGCCGCGGCGAACACCGCGCTCTTGACGCCGTCGCTCTCGCGCTGGGCGGCGCCGAGCGGCAGCGTGAGCGCGAACGACCGCAGCGGCCGCATGCTTCCGGACGCGGCCGCGAGGAAGAGCGCCTCCGCAGCCGCCGGTCGCGGAAAGGGCCGGCGCTGCTGCGGACCCCACGGCAACTTTTCCTCGAACTGCGGCGCGGCCTGCGCCAGCGCCTGCAACAAAGGCGTGCGCTCCGCGTCGGCGAGCCCTACGAAGGCGCCGAAGATCGCCTTGCGCCCGCGCGGGTCCGCCGAGCGATCGAAGAACCCGGCGAAGAAGTCCACCGGTCCCAGCGCCTCCACCCACGCCGCCTGTGCTGCGCGGAATGGCTCCGGCTCGCCGGTCTTCAAGAACGCCAGCAGCGGCTCGAGCACGGCGCGCTGGGGCGGGGCCGCGTGGGCCAGCGCCTGCTCCAGCGCCGCCGCCGCCGCGGGCACCCGGATCACCTGCTCGACGATGAAGGTCTCGTCGCGCGCGAGCCGCGAGTTGAGGATGTACTTCTCGTGCAGGCCGCGCAGGTCGCGCACGGTGATTGCGTCGTAGAGGTTGACGGCGCTCGCGGTCAGGTCCGCGCCGTGCACGGTGCGCTGCGCATCGACGCGGGGGTCGAAGAGCGCGCCCTCGAGCCCCCGCAGCGCGAACTCCAGCGAGAGCGAGCCGAGCCCCAGATCGGCCCCTGCCGCCTGCGCCGCCAACAGCGCCGCGCGCAGGTCCGAGAGCGTGAAGGCCGGCGTCTCCTTGCGCCCGGTCTCCGGGTCGTGCAGCCCGCCGTTCAGCCACACCACGCGGGCGAAGGCACGGATGCGCTGGAGCAGGGGCGAAGGCACCACCGCGGCGCGCGAGAGGATCCCGCGCAGAAGGCGCACCACCTCGAGGTTGTGGCGGTACGACTGATCGAGGGCGACCGGCTGGCCGGCCGCCGCCGCCTGCGCGGCCCAGTAAGCAAGCAGCCGCTGGTCGCGCGGGAGCTGCGCGAATTGCGGCGCCGCCAGCGCCAACACCTGCGTGCCGGAGACTTCGGCGATGACGCTGCCGGACTGCGGCGCGCCCGGAGCGGAGAAGGCTTCGGAGGTTCCCGCGTCGGCTGCCCCGGGCTCGCGCGCGCCCGCCGGACGCGGCGCGGTCCTGCAGGCGCAGAAGAGCAGCGCCAGCGAAAGCGCCTGCACGACCTGCTGCCGTCCGACCCGGCGCATGGCGCTCCCTACCGGCCGCCTGTGTTGGTCAACCCGCTCCCAAGACGCGCCGGATGCGATGTTATGACTCGATGCGGAACCGTCAACTTTTTCCGGTGGTGGACTTCACGAGCGCAGCGGGCCAAACTGCGGGCGGCATCGGAGCGCGGAACTCATGACCAACGAGCACATCCATTTCAAGGACTCGACGCGCCAGGCCGCGCTGTTCGACGAGGCGCACAGCCTCGAGCACATCCTGCCCTCCATCGTCGACCGGCTGCCCGACAAGGCCTCGCGCGAGCTGGCCTTCGGGCTGGCGGCCTCGGTGGTGGTGGCCGACGGGCGCACGCCGCCTTCGGAACTGAACATCCTCAAGGCGATGCAGGACATGTTCGACCTCTCGGAAGAAGAGGTGGCGCGGCTCTTCGAGACGGCGCAGGCGCACGGGAAGTTCCCGCCGACCAAGGACAAGTAGTTGGCGCTGCAGATCCCGTTCTTCATGGCGGAGGACGACGAGCGCGATCTGCTGCGCCGCCTTGCGCGCCTGCAGCTCGAGCTGTGGCCGGTGTTGAGCGATCCCGGCTACCGCGCGCCCTTGATCGACGAATCCTCGATCCTCGAGGATCCGGCCTACTACTTCGCCGCGGGCGATGTCATCGGCTACCCGATCAAGAAGGGCCCCGAGCGGGGGCGCTGGAAGATCGACGAGGTCGCCTCGCCCGTCATCTACCTCTCGCGCTCGCTGCCCGACGAGGATGGCGAGCTGCGCTCGGGCTACTTCTGGGCGGAGACCGAGACCTCCGGCGACAACTCGCGCACGGGCGGCAAGCCGGTGCGGTTCGCGAAGGCGGTGCGCGAGATCCAGGAGCTGATCAAGGCCCGCTACCGCAAGAGCTCGCCGGTGAAGGGCACCATCTACTTCGTCGGGCCTGCCTGCGCCCGGCTGGGTGTTCCGCTGCGCGAGGAGGGCCGCAAGGGCGAGCCCATCTCCGTCTACCGCTGAAGTCGCGCGCGGAAGACGGTGCGGCCCTCTGCCGAGGTGACCGCCACGTCGCCGCCGTGCGCATGCGCGATCTGCTGCACGATGAAGAGGCCGAGCCCGAGCCCGCGCGCCTTGCCGCTGGTCCTGCCGCGGCGGAAGGGGTCGAAGAGGGCCGCTTGCTCCTCCTCGGCGATGCGCGGGCCGCCGTTCTCGACGGCGATCTCGACCATGCCGCCGAGGCCGCGCACGCGCACGGCGATGGGCTCGCCGGCCGGGCCGTAGGCGAGGGCGTTGATCAAGAGGTTCGAGAGCAGCTGCGTGGCGCGGTCGGGATCGAAGGCGCCTTTGGTGTCGCCCTCAGCCGCCACCTGGATGGTGCTGCCGGGGTTGGCGGCCAGCGCCTCCTCGACGCCGATCTTCACCACCTCGCGCAGGTCGCACGGCTTGCGCAAAACCGATAGCCCGCCGCCCAGCCGCGCCTGGGTGAAGTCGAGCAGGTCGGAGATCATCCGTCCCATCCGCTCGGCGCTGGAGGCGATGCGGGCGGCGGCGGCCAGCACCGGGTCGTCGAGATCGCGCTGGCGCAGCACCAGCCCCGCGCTGGCGAGGATGGCGGTCAGCGGCGAGCGCAGGTCGTGGCTGAGGATGCCGATGAAGCGCTCGCGGAAGTGCGCGGTCTGCCGCACCTCGTGCTCGTGGCGCACGCGCTCGGTCTCGTCGCGGAAGGTGGAGACCGCTCCGCGCAGCGTGCCGTCGGGCCGCCGCAGGGGCACCGCCACGGTGGAGAGCGCGCGCAGCGTCCCGTCGGGCGCGCGCCTCTGCAGCAGCACCCGCGCCGTCTCTCCGTGCAGCGCCCGCACCAGCGGCAGCTCGCCCTGCGCCGGCTTCTCGCCGGCGGGCGCGGGCGGGTCATAGATCTCCGCCCAGTCGTCCATGGGCGTGCCGGGCCGGATGCCCATCTCGCGCGCGGTGCGGTTGACGAGGCGGAGCACTCCCCCCGCGTCGGACATGACGATGCCTTCGCTGACTTGATCGAGGACGGCCGCGAGCAGCTCGCGCTCCTGCTCCAGCTCTTCCCGGTGCACCGTCTCCGCCGTCATGTCCTTGAAGAGAACCGCGACGTGCGTCACCGAGCCCTCGCGGTCGGCGAGGGGAAAGAAGGTGGCCTGCATCGACACCCGGTTGCCCTTCTCGACATGCACCTGTCTCAGATCGCGCGGGTCGTACCAGACGGTCGGGGTGGTCACCGTCTCGCCCTTGAAGGCGCGCTTGATCAATTCCAGCGCGCCGCTCCCGGCGGCGATCTCGTCCTCCAGCACGTTGTAGCCGGGCGGAGGCTCGCTGCCGAACATGTCGCGGAAGGCCTGGTTCACGAGCAGCGATCGCCCGCTGGCCTGGTAGATCTGCAGCCCGACCGGAGCGAGCGCGAAGAGGCTCTCCAGCACGGCGATGGGTTCCGGAAGCTTCGCCAGCGTCGAGCGGATGTTCTTGGGATCCGGCATTGCCCGGCAAGGTTTGTACACGGAGTCCGGGTGGGGCGACTACGGCACTATGTAGTCCGCACCAGCTCGGCATAGAAGCGGATGGCGCCGCAGCCGATGCTGACCGGCTCCTTTCCGTAGCCCCCCTTGAGCGCCTTGCGGGCGGCGCGGAAGGCGGGCGCCTCCGCGGTCGTGTACCACCAGCCGCCGTCGCTCTCGGGCGTGACCTCGACCTGCACGCCGAAAGGCGGATCCTTCTTCAGCGCCAGAACCAGCTTCTCGCGCACTTCCTTGACGTCCATGTCCGGCACGGTGCGGATGCCGAGCCGCGCCCAGGCGCTGTCGCAGATGATGTTGCGCGCGTCCTTGCGCGAGCTGGCCTGGATGGCGTTCACCGCCAGGGACGGCTGGCGCCAGTTCATCTCCCACGGCGGCCGCCCCCCGAGGAGCCTCGTGCCGGGCAGCATCCCCGCCTGCCTGCGGAAGAGCTCCTCGCTGGTGGGGAGCGCGGCGATGCTCTTGCGCTCGTCCGCGGTCAGCGGCCGCACCTTGTCGTAGATGCCGGGCAGGTCGATGCTGCCGTCGTCCTTCACGAGCCGCGCCAGGATCTTCGCCAGGGCCATCGCCGGGTCCGGCACCGGGCCGCCCCACATCCCGCTGTGCACCGGCTGCTTCAAGGCCTTCACCTCCACCTGCACGGTGACGATGCCGCGCAGCGCGGTGGTGATGGAGGGCAGGCCGGTCTCGAAGTTGCTGGTGTCGGTCAGGACGATGGCGTCGGCCTGCAGCAGCTCGCGGTGCTTCTTGAGGAACGCGGGCAGCGATCCGGAGCCCGCTTCCTCCTCGCCCTCGACGATCATCTTGACGTTGACCGGCAGCGCGCCGTGGGATTTGAGCCAGCTGTCGATGGCTGCGATGTGGACGAGGATGCCGGCCTTGTCGTCGGCGGCGCCGCGGCCGAAGAGCCGGCCCTCGATCTCGACCGGCTCGAAGGGATCGGGAATCTTCCACTTCCCGACTTCGCCGGCGGGCTGCACGTCGTGATGCGCGTAGAGCAGCACGGTGGGGCGGCCGGGGGCGCTCTTCCACTCGCCGTAGGCGTACGGGTGCGCGCCGGGCATCTGCAGCAGCTGGACGTTCTGCAGGCCCTTCTTGCGCATCAACGCGCAGGTGGCCTCGCCGCTCTTGATGACCTGCGCCTTGTCGAAGCCTTCGAAGGAGACGCTGGGGATGCGCACCAGCGTCTTCAGTTCCTCGAGGTACTCCGCCTGGTGGGCGGCATGGTGGGCGAGGGCTTTTTCGATCGCGCTGTCGTCGACGGGGGCGGGTGTCATGGCGGCGGACCCTAGATCACTGCGCGCGCGGGCGCTACCTCCCCGCCCGGCCGGCGTAGCGAGGCCCTCTGGCCAATTGAAGAAGCAGGAGCCGCCCCGCGGCGCGGCGTAGTACGGTGCCGGCGTGAGACCAGCGCTTCTGGCCCTGGCCGCGCTCAGCCTCGCCGCGCGAGCCGATCCGCCGGGCGAGGCGCGGCGGCTCTCGGCCAGTCCCGACAACCCGGTGTTCAGCCTGGGCTGGCGCGATCACCTCCACGCGACGCTGGGCGCCGAGATCCCCGTGTTCGGCGGCGAGGGGCCCGGTTTCTACCTGCGCGTGCCCGCCATGGTGGAGCTGCACAACGTCGTCGACAACGCCGCGCCCAACAATCTCTGGCGCGGGCTCCTGGGCGTCGAGCTCGGGGTTCGATTCGCTCGCTGGAGCCTGGGCTTTCAGATCCAGCACGAGAGCGATCACGAGACGGCGGACCTGGTGCGCCAGGTCCCGAACGACGCGGCGCCGGCGGGCTTCCTCCAGCTCAACAGCGTCGGCGTGCGCGCGGACTGGCCGCTGGCGCTTGCGCAGCAGCGGATCGCCGCCTCAGCGGTCGCGCGGCTCCACGTGCTCAGCTGCACCATCGACGTCGCGCGGTGCGCGAACGGCGCCGGCGGTTGGGGGTCGCGCGCCTTCGAGGCGACGGCTGATCTGGTTTGGAGCGGAAGCGCGGCGGCCTCGCCCGCCGGCTCGGTCGAACCGGTGATCGCTTTTCACGCAGATTGGCTCGTGCCCGCCGGCCTGGTTCGCGACGAGCACCGCTTCATCCTCGATGCCGGCGCCTGGTTGCGCACCGAGCAGCGCGGGTTGGTCCAACTCGTCGCCGTGGGTTGGCTGGGCAGCGAGGTGGGCTACTTCCGCAACCAGCGGGTCCGCAGCCTCGGGGTCGTCTTCCGGTGGACTCCATAGTGACGGGGACCCTGGATCACTGCATGCGCCGGCGCTACCTTGGGGTGGTGTCGAAGGCCTTCACAAAAGAGGACGACGTTTCCGACGACGTCGTCGTGGAGCGGCTCCCTCCGCCGCGCGAGCCGGCCGCCGCCGATGCGCAAGTGGCGGCGTCGGGCGTCGTGCGCGCCGGCGCCTTCGTCACGCTCGCTGACGAAGAGGGCGCCCGCATCGAGTACCAGGTCGTCGAGCCGGAGGCGGCGGACGCGCGCGCACGGCGCATCAGCGCGGAGTCGCCGCTGGGGAGGGCGCTGCTCGGCAAGCGCGCAGGCGACGAGGTGGTGGTCGAGCGCCCGCGCGGCCCCGCCGCGTATGAGATCATCCACGTCCGATACGCCGCCCACTCGCTTTAGTCGCAGTGTTTGTCAGATAATGCCGATCGTCCGTGCTCGTGCTCGTGCTGGTGCTCGTGCTCGTGCTCGGTGTCTCAAGCGAGCACGAGGACGTTCACGAGCACGGCTTAACTGAGCAGCATTGGCTTTAGTCGCGCCTGACTCACGCGGCGCGCGCTTCGGAGGCGAGGAAGTGCTCTCGCAAGGCGCGCACCGTCTCCTCCTCGCGCTCCAGCGGAAAGCAGTGGCCGGCGCCGGGCAGGACGAGGAGGCGCGCGCCGGGGATGAGCTGTGCCAGCACTTCGGAGTTGCGCGGCGGCACGAGGCGGTCAGCATCGCCCGTGATCACCAGCGTCGGAGCGCGGAGCTTCGCGAGCCGCTCCAGCGTGTGGTGCCGAGCCACGGCCAGGAACTGTGCCATCGCCAGGCGAAAGCCGGCCGGCTCCGCGCCGCGGATCCACTCGAGCGCGCCGCCGGGGTTTCGCGCTTCCCAGTCCGCCGAGACCAGGAGCCGAGCCACGCGCTCCGCGGCCGTGAAGCCCAGGTTGAGCGCGACCAGGTCCCAGCTGCGGTGCAGCGACGCCCGATGGCCCTTGCGAAAGCTTGCGAGAGTCGCGCCCAGCGCCAGCGAGCGGACGCGCTCGGGATGCCGCAGCGCAAGCTCCTGCGCGATCATGCCGCCCATCGAGATGCCGAAGACGTGCGCCGACGGCAGGCCCGCTGCCTCGATCACGGCTGCGGCGTCGTCCGCGAGGTCGCTCATGCGGTAGGCGAAGCCGGAGCGCGCGGAACCGCCGGTGCCGCGGTTGTCGAAGGAGAGGACGTAGAAGTCATGGGACATCAGCTCGGGGAGGCGGCCCCAGGCGCGCGAGCTGACCGCGAGGCCCATGATGAGGAGGAGCGGGGGATTCCTCGGGTCGCCCAGCGTGTCGTAGTGGAGGAAGTGGTGGGCGCGGTGGATGAGGGGCATTGCTCGTCAGATGCCGGGAGTGCGCGCTGGGTCCGAGGCAGGGCTGGGTGTGAGGTCGGGGTCGGATGCGAGTGCGGGGCTGGGGGTTCCGGCTGGGGCTTGGGCTGGGGCGAGGGTTGGGGCTGTAGAGCAGGCTTTCAGTTCGTCGAGGGACGACCGCATGGCGTCTGCGAGGGAGGAGAGATCGCGGGCGGCGTCGGAGTCGCCGACGAGACCGACGCCGATGCGGCCGTCGTAGCTGAGGAGGGCGATGCCCACGGCCTGTTGGGCGGCCAGCGGAACTTGAGGGAAGCAGCGGAGCATGCGCTTGCCCAGCAAGTAGAGGGGAAACTGCGGCCCCGGCACGTTGGTCACGACGAGGTTGAACATGCGCGTCACCGCTTGCAGCCGCGAGGCCTGCGCGAGCAGCGTCGGCGGCGCGAAGTCCCCCAGCCGCGACAGCGAATGCGCGCCGATGGCCTGTCCGCTCTCCTTGATGCCCTTCATCGCCTCGCGGATCTTGCGCAGGCGCTCCGCCGCATCTGCGTCGGTCACCGGCAGCGGGCAGAAGACCGCGGAGACCTGGTTGCCAAAGGTGCCGCGCGCGTCCTGCGACCGCATGCTGACCGGCACCAGCACGCGCAGGTCGGCGCTCAGCTTCTCGCCGCGCAAAAGGAGCCAGGAGCGCAGCGCCCCCGCGACGGTGGCGAGGATGACGTCGTTCACCGTGCCGCCCAGCGCAGCGCGCACCTGCCTCACCTCGGCGAGCGAAAGCTCCACCATCTCGAAGCGCCGGTGCGGTCCGATGGGCACGTTCAACGGCGACGCCGGCGCCATCCCCATGGAGACGACGCCGAGCAGCGGCTTGAGCCCCGAGAAGAGCTGCCCCAGCACCTTCGCCGCCTCGCTGTTCGGCTCCAGCGCCTCGCGCGCCATCCGCAGGGGATGCGAGAGTTGTTCCTTCACCGATTCGACGAGGAGATCGGAGACGGCCGGCGCCTTGCGCGGAGTCCACGGCGCGGGCGCGTCGGGCGGCGTCGGGTTCGGCTCGGGGTCCATCAGCACCGTCGCCAGGTCGACGCCGGAAACGCCATCGAGCATCGCGTGGTGCGTCTTGGAGACGATGGCAAATCTGGTGTCGCCGAGCCCTTCGACCAAGGACATCTCCCAGAGCGGCTTGTCGCGGTCCAACGCTTGCGAAAGCAACCTTCCGGCGAGCTTCTTCAGCTCGGCTTCGCCGCCGGGAGCGGGCAGGGCGGTGTGGCGCAGGTGGTACTCGAGGTCGAACTGCGTCTCGTCGACCCAGACCGGGCGGCCCACCTTGCCGGGCACGGACATCACCCGCTGCCGGTAGCGCGGAACCGCCTCGAGCCGCGCCTCGATCAGCCGCAAGAGGTCGCGGTAGGGCGGCGGCGGGCCCTCGAAGATGGCCACCGCGCCCACGTGCATGTGGGTCGTGCGATCCTCCAGCTCGAGGAAGAGCGAGTCCAGCGTGGAAAGCCGCTCGTACCAAGTGGGGCGCATGCCGGGAGCATAGAACCAAATCGATTCGCCGGCGCGGAGTTGCGCCGCGGCGGCTCCCGGTGCATTGAAAGGCCCTCATGTCCACCCGGCCGATGACTTTGACCCAGAAGATCCTCGCCGCGCACGCGCGCAACCTCGCGCGCCCTTACGTGCAGGCGGGCGACGTGCTGCAGATCGGGGTGGACTGGACCATCGCCAGCGAGCTGGCCTGGAACGGCATGGAGCGCACCTATTCGCTGCTCGGCCGGCCCAGGCTGTTCGACAAGGAGAAGTTCTTCCTCGCCGTCGACCACACCGTCGATCCGGTGACGCTCGCCACCGACAAGCGGGCGCAGAAGCTGGTGCAGCTCTCGCAGAACTTCGCCCGCGAGAGCGGCATCAAGCACTTTTACGACTCCAACCAGACCATCCTGCACACGCGCTTCTACCGGGATCTGGTACGCCCCTCCGAGGTGGTGCTGGGCGCGGACAGCCACACCTCTTCGCACGGCGGGCTGGGCGCGGTCGCCATCGGCCTCGGCGGCGCGGACATCGTGGTGGCGATGGTGCTCGGCTCCTCCTGGATCCAGGTGCCGGAGGCGATCAAGATCGAGTACACGGGCGCTCTGCCCTTCGGACTCGGCGGCAAGGACGTCATCCTGCGCACGCTGGGGCTGCTCGGGCGCAACACGGTGGCGATGGAGCGCTCGGTCGAATACGGCGGCGAAGGCGTCCGGCAGCTCTCCACCGACTCGCGCTTCGCCATCGCCAACATGACGGCGGAGTTCGGCGGGCTGAACGGGATCTTCGAGGCGGACGAGGTGACGGCCGCCTGGCTCGCGGGCCGCAGCGACGCGGACGACGCGCTCGCCCTGCAGCCGATGCGCACCTTCCGCGCCGACGCCGACGCGCCTTACGCGGAGAAGTTCGAGGTGCGGCTCGAGGACCTGGAGCCACAAGTCGCGCTGCCGTTTTCACCGGACAAGACGGTGGGCGTGACGCAGGCGGCGGGGACGGAGCTTTCGGGGCTCTTCATCGGCGCCTGCACCACCACCGAGGAAGAGCTGGTGCTGGCGGCGCTGGTGCTCGAGGCAGCGGGCGTCGCGCGCGCGGGAAACGATCACCAGATCGTCGTCCCCGGCGACCTCTCCATCCAGGAGAATCTGCGGCGCGCCGGGCTCTGGCAGATCTACGAGCGCGCGGGCTTCCGCGTCGATCCGCCCGGCTGCTCGATGTGCCTCGGCGTCGCCTCGCGCAAGGCGGGCAAAGGCGAGAAATGGCTCTCTTCGCAAAATCGCAATTTCGAAAACCGCATGGGCGACGGGTCGCTCGCGCACCTCTCTTCGGCCGCCACCGTCGCGGCCAGCGCGGCGTCGATGAAGATCAGCGATCCGCGCCCGCTTCTGGCGAAGGTCGATCAGGACAGGTTCCGCCGCATCCTCGGCGAACGAAAGCCGCGGCGCACGCCGGAGGTGCAGATCGTCGAGCCCTCGCTCTCGACCGGCGCCAGCGGGCAGCCGGCCGCGTCCGCTCGCGAAGCCCGGGCCGCGGACAAGCAGCGCGCAGCGGTGGTGCGCTCGCGCATCCAGCGCTTCGGCGACAACGTCGACACCGACGCGATCATCCCCGGGCAGTTCTGCCACCTCACCTCGCTGCCGGAGCTGGGCGCGAAGTGCTTCCACTTCGTGCGGCCCGACTTCGCCCAGAAGATCGCAGGCGGCGCGCGCGTCGTCGTCGCCGGCGAAGGCTGGGGCTCGGGCAGCTCGCGCGAGCAGGCGGTGCTGGCGCTGAAGGGCGCGGGCGTGCAGGCGATCATCGCGCGCAGCTACGCCTTCATCCACAAGCGCAACCTGGTCAACGAGGCGCTGCCGTTCCTGGTCGTGCAGGACGCGGAGTTCTACCAGCTCGCTGGCGAGGGCGAGGAGATCGAGGTAGACATCGCGCAGGGCCGGGTGCGCGCCTCGGGGCGCAGCTTCGCCGCCGAGGCGCCGTCGAAGATCATCCAGGCGCTGGTAGGCGAGGGCGGCATCGTCCCGGCCATCCAGCGCCACGGCACCTCGGTCTTCGAGAAGCTCACTTCGTAGCTTCCGCCTCGACGCCGGTGGCGAGCAGGAAGCGCGACACCATGTTGTAGGCCGAGATGGTGCCGACGAGCTCGATGACCTGGTCGTCGGGCAGCAGCTTGCGGACGGCGTCGATGGTCGCCTGCTTCGGCTGCACCTCGCGCGTCATCTCCATGGTCAGCTGCAGCGCGGCCCGCTCCGTCTCGTCGAACGGCTTCGGGTCGAGCCTCTTGATCGCCGACAGCTGCTCATTGGTGAAGCCGGCCTTGAGGAACTCGGGCTCGTGCTGCAGCCACTCGTAGCCTGACTTGTTGATCACGGCGATGGCCATGATGGGCAGCTCGCGCAGCTTCCCCGGCAGCGCGAGCTGTCCGCGGATGGCCCCGAACATCGCGTTCCATCCCTTCGCGAAGTTGGGGCTGTGCAGCAGCATGCGGTCGAGGTTCAAGAGCTTCCCGCCCGGGCGGCGCGAGCGGATGGCTTCCACCAATTCCGGCGGTCCTGCCTTGTCGTCGGTCAGGTAGGGGATTCCGGTCTTGGAAACGAGGGCGGCGGCCAGCAGCAGTGCGATCATGCCCCTACTCTCGCACAACGCGCAGGATCCGGTCCTTCTCGGGGCCGCACTCGCCGCGGCCGTCGCAGTTGCTGGTGGTCATCCACAATTCGCCCGACGGAGTCATGGCGACCTCCCGCAGGCGGCCGAGCTTCTGGCGGAAGTAGACTTCGTGCAACTTGACGCGGCCGCCTTCGAGCGCGACCCGGTGCAGGTGCTCCGAGCCGAGCGTCGCCACAAGGATGCTGCCCTTCCATTCCGGAATCGCGCTGCCCCGGTAGACGGCGAGCCCGCCCGGCGGCGCGGCGTGTCTGTCCCAGGCCAGGATGGGTGAGACCATGCCGGCGCGCGCCTGGCAGCCGTAGATGGTGGGCCAGCCGAGGTTGTCGCCTTTGCGCGCGAGGCTCACCTCGTCGTTGGCGTAGCGGCCCAGCTCGCCGCTCGGGCCGTGGTCGGCGATGGCCAGCGTGCCGTCGTCGAGCCAGTCGAAGGCCTCGAGGTTGCGGACGCCGAGGAGCCAGAGCGGATTGCCCGCGAGCGGGTTGTCCTTCGGCACGCCGCCCTCGGGATCGACGCGGAGGAGCTTGCCGTTCTTGCTCGACGGATCCTGCGAGCGGTCGGGTTTGCGCGCGTCGCCGGTCGCGACGTAGAGCATCCCGTCGGGGCCGAAGCGGATGCGGCCGCCGTCGTGGTAAGCGGCGGCGGCGATGCCGGAGAAGAGGACCCGGTCGAATGTCGCCGAGGTCCGATCGGCGGACAATTTCCAGCGCTGAACTTCGTTCTGCGGACCGGGCGCGGTGACGTAGAGATAGAGCAGCGAGGGATCCTTGGGGTGCACCGCGATGCCGAGCAGCCCGCCTTCCGCGCTTTCGCCGATCTTGACGGTGAGCACCGGCGCGGCCGCGAGAGCGCCCTTCTGCAGAAGGCGCACGCGGCCGGGGCGCTCGCTGACCAGCACCTCGCCGCCGGGCAGGAAGGCGAAGCTCCACGGCACCTCGAGACCGCTCGCCACCGTCCCGGCGCGGACGGGCACGCTGCCGTCGGGGCCCCACGAATCGCTGGAGTCGAGCATGCAGCCGGCGCTCTGTCCCTGAGCGCCGGAGCAGCGGGGGACGTACGCGCAGGCCGAGGCAAGGGCGAAGACGAGGGCGCGTCTCATGCCGGCGCCTCAGCTGCGCTTCTTTGGCGGATCGCCGGCTTCCAGCTCGGCGATCTCCTCTTCGAGCTTGTCGATCTCGGCCTGCAGCTCTTCTTCGGTCTTGCCGTCTTCGGAGTCGGAGCTGCCGGCATCGTCGGCATCGGCGTCGCTGCCGTCGGGCTCCGCATCGTCCCGCACCGACACCGTGTGGTCCCCGTTGTCCTCGAAGAAGGAGGTCTTCTCGCCGTGGGGCAATTCCCCGCCGGCCACGCCCTGCGAGAAATCGAGGTTGTGCGCGCGGCGGATGGTCCAGGCGTCGTGGCAATAGTCCGGATTGGTCAGATAGTCATACGGGACATAGCAATACCCGTTGTCGCCCCAGTCCGGTCCCCAGGAATTGCGCACCAGGAAGACCTGGTCGTCGTCGGAATACCCGACGCAGAGCATCGCGTGCCCGCCGCAGTGCTGGTGCGCGTCCGGATCCGGCGTGCGGATGATGCCGTGCGCGCCGTCGGTCTGGAAGGCGTCGAAGATCTGCAATCCAAAGACGAACGGATACCCCTCGGCGAGGCAGTGCCGCATGTGGTGCAGATCGATCTTCACCCGGTGCGCCTCGTCGATGGTGTGGTCCGCGGCCTCGTCGTAAGCATCGTCGTGCGGCTTCTCGAAGACCAGTTGCTTGTCGTAGCGCCAAGTGCGCTCGGTGCAGGCGCCTTCCTCTTTCAGCGCCTTGATGCCGTCGCTAAGGGCCGCGCCGTGATCCTCGCGGGTGTTGCCCTCGAAGTCGCGCTCGTTCCAGTAGATGAAGAGGCGCGAGACGCGGCCGTCGTGGCCGTTGGTGCGCTTCTCAAGATATTCCAGTGCGCCGGCGAGGGCGTTGGCGGTGCAGCTGCCGACGTCGCCCTGGTCCTCGATGGGCGTGAGGTGCGGGCGCAGGTCGACGAAGGCAGGCAACTGGTCGGGCTCCCACTGCGACGCCTGGTAGTGGGTGTGTAGAGGGTCGTGACGATCCCGGTGGCAGGCGCCCACTTTCAAGACCCGGCCGTCTCCCGCGGGATGCTCGAAGCGCACGATTTTGACCATGGCTGATTTCAGCTTGGCAGAGGGTCAGCGGTCAAGGTCAGAGCGGCCGGCGCGGGCGACGCGTGCGGCCGGGAGCACAGTCCAGTGCCGGCGGCCGTGGCGACGGCGAGGAGACGGGCCCGATGTCCGCGGGATTCAATCCGCGTGGCGGATCGAGTCGCTCTCCTGGACCTCGACGACG
>WNFI01518799.1_pt1 | contig 18265 bp, 17 predicted proteins | sample 5400471 | NCBI WGS metagenome assembly WNFI01 (sample SAMN13153348, study PRJNA577476) | soil metagenome | isolation source: 100 cm saprolite on Douglas fir-dominated hillslope | place: USA:California | collected 2013-09-17 | reverse complement strand
GAATGAAGTCGTTGTCGTCGACCACGAGCACGCGAACCGTCGCTGCGGCAACTACCATCATCCCACCATGCCGGGGCCCTGCGAAAATCCGAGCCCGAATTATGCGCTGAGCTGCGTCACCGCCTCTTTCACCCGCAAGAGAGCCGGTCCGAGCTCAGCGCACGCCGCCTCCGCATCGTCCCACGCTTCCGCCCCTATTGCCATATCGAGATCCGTGCAAAGGGCGGCGAGCCGATCGGCCCCCGCCGAACGCGCAGCACCCTTTATCGAATGCGCCACATGGCGAGCATCGTCGGCGTCGCGGACGGCAACCGCTCGAGCCATATCGGCTACGAGGACGGTGGTCCCCTCGACGAAGCGATTGAGCAATTCTATTGCGGCGGCGTCGACCACCCCGAAGGTCTCCCGGAGCTGCTCGAGGTTCAGCACCTCGGCGGCGCCCGTCATTGCGACAGACCCGCTCGGGGTTGAGGCGGCGCCACCACGCAATGATCCCTCATGAGACGCGCATCGGCCGTTCCAGTGCCACTTGAATGGTGCCGCGGGTCCGGCGGAGCCGCGCTGCCGCCGAGGCGGGTTTTAGCGCCCGTGAGCGCCAATCGCAAGCCGCGCCACGGCGCCATCGCTGCCGCCGGCGGCGGCTTTTTCCGCCCCGCGTTAACCGTTTCCTGCCTATTCAAAGGGCACATTTTCTTCCGTCGACATGGCGACGCTCGTGTATTGTCCGGCCGCACGGTTCATTGCGAGAACTAGTCGGTAGTGACGAGCTCGATTTCTGCCACCGAATCCCTGATGTCCGCCAAGCTGGCGCTGGCGAGGGGCGACGGCCGGCCGGTCGATTTCTCGCGCCAGGACCTGCAGAAGTGCAATTTTTCCGGCTGGAACCTGACGCGGGCCAAGTTCGTCGCCGCCAAGCTGAACGAATCCAGCCTCGCCAATACCCTGTTGACCGACGCCGATCTGTTCGGCGCCGATCTCAGCAGTGCCAATCTGCGCGGCGCCGAGCTCAGTCGCGCGGTGCTGCGCGGCGTCTCCCTGCGCGGCGCCGATCTCAGCCGTGCAGTGCTGACCGACGCCGACTTTCGCGGCGGCGTCATGATGACCGCGGACGGTGCTGCTTCGGTCGGGCGCCGGGTCAGCGACATTTCCGCCTGCATCGCCGACTATGCGACCGCGTCCCGGGCCAAGATGGCTGGCGTCGATTTGCGCGGCGCCAGCTTCGTCGGCGCCAATCTCGACGGCGCCAACCTGTTCGGTGCGGATCTGTCGGAGGTGAACATGTCGTTCGCCAGCCTGAAAGGCGCCGATCTGTCGGAGTCCCGCTTGGGCAAGGCGAGATTCGCCGGCGCCGATCTTGCCAACGCCCGGCTCAGGAACGCGACCGGCGAGGGCGCCAGCTTCGGCGGCGCCAATCTCAAGGGCGCCGTGCTCGACGGCATCGATACCGCAAGCTGCGATTTCGGCGAGGAGCTGCCGGTGGTGCCGCCGGCGGAGTTCCCGGCCTCGATCCGGGACGCCTTGGCAGCGCACGAAGCCTGGATCCGGTCGGGCGGCGGCTCCGGCCGGCGCGGCGACCTCGAGGGCGAGGATCTCAGCTATATTTTTCGCAAGCCGCATTGGCGGGCGCCCGGTTCGACGGTGCGAATCTCACCCGTGCCAAGCTCGGCCAAGCCAAGGTCGGGGCGATTCCGATCATTGGCCCCGGCGGCCGCTTGACCGATCGGGCGCAGGCCACCAGCTTCGCGGGCGCCATTCTGCGGCAGGCCAATACCGCCGGGCTCGACCTGTCGCAGTGTCGGACTGAGGGCGCCATCTTCAGCTGAGCGGCCGCGTTACCCCGCCGCCCGGACCAGCTCCGCCTGCTGCAAGCCGCAATAGAAGCTCTCGCCCGAGCCGAGGAAGGTGTTGATCTTGGCGTTATAGCCAAAATGCTCGAAGCCGTGCTTGTCGACGACGCGCAGCTTCTGGATGCCGTAGCTGCCGTCGTCTCGCCTGGGTCCGGTGAGATAGAAGGCGAAGCGCTCGACCGGATACCCCAAGATGTCCAGCCCCTTGATCCCGGCCAGACGCTCGGATGCGCGCCTGACGAAGTCGTCGCTCGGCAGCAGCCGGCCGGTCTCGTCGTCCGGCCGCTGGAAGTCGCCGACGATGATCTGATTGGCCGCGGTGCGCTGCAGCAGCCGCGCCAGCGTGATGTTGATGGCCCCGCCGATATATTCGATGTCGCGCGTGCCATCCCGGTTCGGCTGATGATGCCCATAGGCGCTACCGACGCCGATCGCGGCCCGCAAGGTCGATACCGCACCCGGCATCCGCACCTGGCGGGCCAGGAGCGCGTGGTAGGTCATGAACATGACGAAGGCGACGAACAGCGCCAGATCGGGCTCGGTCCCTTTGGCCCGGTTCCAGACGTAGAACCCGTCGCCGGTGGTGAGCCGGGCGAGATCGATCTCGATGCCCTGCTCGCGCGTCGCCTCGCCGGCGATGTTGAGGGCGAATTCCAGGCTGGCGAGCTGGCTCGCCTGCTGCTCGGCCGTGTATTTGGTGAAGCCGACGATGTCGATGAGCATGACTGCCCGGTGGCTGGTCTTGCTGACGGCGAAGCGCGAGAACACCGCCTCGACCAGCGTCAATGGCAGTTGCCCGGGGCCGTCGCCGATCGGCTGGTCCAGCCTCAGCTCCACCGCCTGGATGCCGAAGGCTTCAGCGATCTCGGCGAAGGTGCGCGGCCCCATTCGCCGCTTGCCGGCGAAGGTGCGTGCCGGCACCGAGGCGGTGTTGAACAGCCGGATCTTCGGCATGGTGAGGACTTCGATGCCGTTCAGGGTCGGCAACCAGCCGACCAGCGCGTTGCCGCCGAACTGCCAGAGATCATAGAAGGTCTGGTGGAGGGCGCGGATCGCCGGGCGATGCTCGCTCAGCACCAGATCAAGATCAGAATCGAAAGCCGCCATCCGCCCGCCTGGCCTCGCTTCAGTGAAGGGCAGCCGGGTATGTTACACGAGGCCTCGGTGGACGCCCTACACGCTTTTGCCTGTGTCGGGCCGCCCCTTCGCGACCGCCATCCAGGGCATTGAGGAAGCGCCGCGCGTCGGAAGAGGTCTGCGCCGCCAGGCGTGAGCGGCTGTTTGCGAAGGCCCGGGGAAGGTGCTTAACTTCGCGCGCCCGCAGGCTCAGCGCAGAGGAAACGTGCCGAATCTTCTGGAGGTCCGGGACCTTGAGACAAAGTTCTACACGATCGACGGCATCGTCAACGCGCTGAACGGCATTTCCTATTCCGTCGCCCGGGGCGAGTGCCTCGCGATCGTCGGCGAGAGCGGCAGCGGCAAGACCGTCGGGGCACTCTCGATCCTGCGGCTGATCCAGTCGCCGCCCGGGCGGATCACCGGCGGCAGCATCATGTTCAAGGGACAGGACCTCCTCACCCTCGATGCCGATGCGCTCAGGAAAATCCGCGGCGGCGCCATTGCGGTGGTTTTTCAGGATCCGATGACCTCGCTCAATCCGGTCATGCGGATCGGCGCACAGATCACTGAAAATCTCATGGCTCATGAGCGCCTCTCGCTCTCCCAGGCACGCGTCCGGGCCGCCGAACTTCTGGCACTGACGGGCATCCCCCGGCCGGCGGCGCGGCTCGATGATTATCCGCACCAGTTCTCCGGCGGCATGCGCCAGCGCGTGATGATCGCCATGGCGCTGTCATGCTCCCCGGAGCTCATCATCGCGGACGAGCCGACGACGGCGCTCGATGTCACCGTCCAGGCGCAGATTGTCGAACTGGTGAAGCGCCTGCAGTCCGAGCTTGGCACCGCCATCATCTGGATTTCGCACGACCTCGGCGTCGTCGCGCGCCTCGCGAACACAGTCGCGGTCATGTATGCGGGCTATATCGTCGAGAAGGCGCCGGTCGACGAGCTCTACGCGCACCCCGCCCATCCCTATACGATCGGGCTGCTCAACTCGCTGCCGCGCCTCGACGGGATGGGAAAAAGCAAGCTGCAGGCCGTCGGTGGCCTCCCGCCCGTCATGACCGGCGACCTTTTGGGCTGCCCGTTCGCGCCGCGCTGTGCGTTCGCAGACGACCATTGCCGAGAACAGAACCCCACTCTCGCCGAAATTGCGTCCGATCACGCGGTCGCGTGCTGGAATCATCAGATGCCAGGCCGGGAGATCACAGGACGGGCGCGGCGATGAGCGCGCCAGTCCTGGTCAGCGTCGACCGGTTGAAAATGCATTTCCCGCTGCGCGCCGGCCTGTTCGGCAAATCTGCCGGCGCGGTCAAGGCGGTCGACGGCCTGACATTCGATATCTTCAAGGGCGAGACGCTCGGCATGGTGGGCGAAAGCGGCTGCGGCAAGACGACGGCCGGCCGCGCCATTCTGCAGCTCCACCGGCCGACGGCAGGCGCGGTCAAGTTCCGGGGCGTCGATCTCGCGGAGCTGCCCTCCGAGAAATTGCGTCTTCAGCGCCGGCATATGCAGATGATCTTTCAGGATCCCTATGCGTCGCTCAATCCACAGATGCGGATCGGCGAGATCATCGCGCGACCCCTGCGCGTCCATGGCGTGGCCAAAGACGCGGCCGACGAACGGCGCCTCGTCGGCGAGCTCATGGACCGGGTCGGCCTCAATCCGTCCTTCCGCAGCCGTTATCCGCATGAGTTCTCGGGCGGTCAGCGTCAGCGTATCGGCATTGCGCGGGCGCTCGCGACGTCGCCCGATTTCATCGTCTGCGACGAGCCCATTTCGGCGCTCGATGTCTCGATCCAGGCGCAGATCATCAATCTCCTCGAGCAGCTGCGCGAAGACCTCGGCCTGACCTATCTGTTCATAGCGCACGATCTTGGCATGGTCCGCCATATATCGACGCGCGTGGCGGTCATGTATCTGGGCAAGATGATGGAGCTGACGTCGAGCGCGGAGCTCTACGCCAATCCCCTGCATCCCTATACGCAGGCGCTTCTGTCGGCCATTCCCATCCCCGATCCCCCGCTCGAGCGCCGGCGACGGCGCATCCTGCTCGAGGGCGACGTGCCGAGCCCCGCCAGTCCGCCGCCAGGCTGCGTGTTCAGCACGCGCTGCGCCCATGCGATCGACCGATGCCGCAAGGTCGAGCCGGAATTCCGCGAGGTCAGCCCCGGCCATTGGGCCGCCTGCCATCTCGTCGGCACCCATCCCGCTCCGCCGGCCTGACGATCATGCGCTACGTCATCCGCCGCCTGCTGCAGTCCGTCATCGTCGTCCTCGGCGTCAGCGTCGTGGCGTTTGGAATGCTGTTCCTGACCGGCGATCCGACCGAGGTGATACTCGGCCCCAGCGCCGACCGCATGACCGTGGCGCAAATCGAGGAATACCGCGTCAAGATGGGCTTCGACCGGCCATGGTATGTGCAGTATCTCAGCTTCGTCGGCAACGCGCTCCAGGGCGAGTTCGGTTATTCGTTCATCCGCCACCAGCCGGCCTACGAGGTGATCACCGAGCGGCTGCCGGCGACCTTGGAGCTCGCGGCCTTCGCCTTCGTGCTGTCGCTGATCGTCTCGATTCCGCTTGGCGTCCTCTCGGCCACGAGGCCAAACACGCCGCTCGACCATGCGGTGACGGTGCTGGCGCTGGCCGGCCAGTCGATCCCGAGCTTCTGGCTCGGCATTCTGTTCATCCTGCTGTTCGGCGTGGAGCTGAAATGGTTGCCGATCTCGGGGAGCGGCGACTGGCGGCATTTCATCATGCCGGGCGTCACGCTGGCGGCATTTCCCATCGCGCGCAACATGCGCCTTACGCGCTCGTCCATGCTTGATTTCCTGCAGCGCGATTTCGTCCGTACCGCCCGCGCCAAGGGCATCTCGGAGAACCGCGTCATCTACGCCCATGTCCTGCGCAATTCGCTTCTGCCCATCGTCACCGCCGTAGGACTGGAGCTCGGGTTCCTGCTCGGCGGCTCGGTGATAACGGAGACGATTTTCGGCTGGCCCGGCGTCGGACGCGAGATCGTGGCTGCCATCGGCGCCAAGGATTTCTTCGTCGTCCAGGCCGGCGTCATCATGCTGGCGCTGATCTTCGCCGGCCTCAACCTTCTGATCGACCTCGCCTATGTCTGGATCGATCCGCGCATCAGGTTCGGCACGCGATGAGCCGACCGCCGGCCATTCAGAACGCGGACCCGGGCCCGGCCAAGAGTCAGTTCCTGCCGCGGCTGCTCCGCAGCAGAGCAGCACTCGCAGGCTTGGCGGTCCTGCTGCTGGTGGCGCTCGCCGCCGCCGCCGCACCCTGGATCGCACCGAACGACCCCTTCGCCATCCGGCTGATCCAGCGCATCAAACCGCCGGGCTACGTCAACGGCGCCGGGGCCACCTACTGGCTGGGGACGGACGCGCTCGGCCGCGATGTCCTCAGCCGCATCATCTACGGCGCGCGCGTGTCGCTGATCGTCGGCGCTTCGGCGGTCGTGGTCGCGGGCACGATCGGGCTGCTCTTGGGGTTGGTGTCGGGCTATTTCGGCGGGTTGGTCGACGACATCATCATGCGCGTTGCCGACATCCAGCTGTCTTTTCCCACGATCCTGCTGGCGCTGACGATCATGGCCGTGCTCGGCAGCGGGCTCGACAAGCTGATCCTCGTACTGGGCTTGACCGGCTGGGTGCAGTACGGACGCATCGTGCGTGGCCAGGTGCTGTCGATCAAAGAGGACGAATTCGTGCTGGCCGCCCGGGCGACGGGAGAAAAGCCCTGGCAGATCCTGTTCCAGCACATCCTGCCCAACATCTGGAGCCCGGTGATCGTCGTCGCCAGCTTCACCATGGCGAGCAACATCGTCGCCGAGGCCTCGCTGAGCTTTCTCGGCGTCGGCGTGCCGCCCTCGGTTCCAAGTTGGGGCACCATGCTGGCGGATGGGCGGCAATATATCGGGGTCGCCGAATGGCTGACGATCCCGGCGGGTCTCGCCATCTCCCTCACCGTGCTATCCATCAATATTCTCGGCGACTGGCTCAGGGACTATCTCGACCCTCGGCTGAAGAACATCCTATAGTCAGGCGGCAGGAACGGCATCAATCAGGCGCTCACATTCGCGCCGGTACGGGGGCGAGCCGACATGAAATCAAGATCTCTGATTGGAGCCGCGCTGCTTTCCATGGGTCTCGGCGCGTCGGCACTCTTTGCGCCGCCCGCCGCCGCGGCGGGCAAGCCAGTGGTGGTTCTGGTCAACAGCGAGCCGGTCAACCTCGACCCGCAATACAGCTCCGCCGACGCCAACATCATGCTGTCGATTCACGAGGGCCTGTTCCGCCTCGACAATGAGGGGCGCATCGTTCCGGCCGTCGCGGAGTCGATCAAAGCCATCGACAATCTGACCTGGGAAATCAAGATCCGCCCTGGCCTGACCTTCCACAATGGCGAGCCGATCAATGCGGACGCCGTCGTCTTTACCTTCGACCGGGCGAAGAAACTGTTCGCCGCCGGCAAGGGCGATCTCAATTTTGCGCTGGGCGCGCTGCGCTACGAGCGCATGGAGAAGGTCGACGATCTGACGACGCGCATCATCATGAGCCAGCCGGATCCGATCGTGACCTCGCACTTCGTCAATCCGGAAGTGTCGATCTTGCCGCCGAAATACTATTCGGAGACCCCGCCGGAGAAGACCGCCTTCGCGCCGGTCGGGGCGGGCGGCTATGTGTTCGTATCCTACAAGGCCGGCCAGGGCCTGGTGCTGAAGGCGTTCGACAAGTACCGGCTCGGCAAGCCGCCGGTCGACGACGTCATCGTCAGGGCGGTTCCCGAAGTCGCCGCGCGCATCGCCGAAGTCAAGGCCGGGTCGGCCGATCTCATGGTCGGCGTGCCGGCGGACTTGAAGCAGAGTCTCGAGAGCACGCCCGGGGTGAAGGTGATCGTCGCCCCCAGCTACCGGCGGCTTTTCATCAACATCAAACAGGGGCGCCACCCCGCGCTCGCCGATGTACGCGTGCGCCAGGCCATGAACCATGCGGTCAACTGCGAGGAGATCGCCGCCTCGCTGATGGGCGGCATGGCCAAATGCAACATCGACCTGATCAATTCTCCCTACAACAATCCCGCCCTCAAGCCCTACGCCTACGATCCGGCCAAGGCGAAGAAGTTGCTCGATGACGCCGGATGGGTGCCCGGCAAGGACGGCGTGCGCGCCAAGGACGGCGTTCGCCTGTCGCTCGATTTCGACACCACCAACGGCTCCTATCTCATGGACAAGGAGATCGCCCAGGTCATGGCCGATTCGTGGAAGACGATCGGCATCGAGATCAAGGATTTTCGCGTCATCGACAACGCCATCAGCGTGCAGATGCGCGCCAAGCAGGGTGCCGGATTCCGCGATCTCATGAACAGCTCGTCGGGTCCGGATTACACCTGCCAGGGGGATTTTCTGCTGGTCCAGAAAAATTCCGGCTCAAACCGCATGAGCTGGGTGGACGACAAGTTCGAAGCCATGTTCAAGGCGTTCAGCGAGGAATTCGACCAGGGCAAATGGCCGGCCATGTGCGCGGAAGCCGAGGCCTATGTCGCCGAGCAGGCGCCGGTGATCTGGATGTTCACCGAGCCGACCCTCTATGGCGTCTCCGACCGCCTCGCCTACCAGCCGCGGCCGGATGGCCGCATGTATCTGAACCTGACGCTCAAGGGGGTTAAGTGACGCCCTAGCCGCCGGCCGCTCGGCCGACCAGAATGGACGACCGAAGCTGGGCCGCGAGCGCAGCGCCTATTTGATATCCTGATGTCGTCTCCGGGCCGGCTCGCCTCGCTTACGCGCCACGGCTTGATGGCCGCATCTGCCTGAACCTGCCCCGCAAGTGCGTGAAGTGACGGGGCGCATCGCCAACCTCATTTTTCCTGGTCCTGGTCCTTGTCCGACGGGACGGCGGCGCCATCGCGATCCTTGTCAGTGCCGCGCTTCGTCGGTTGACTGGGGCTTTTGCACGATGTCTTGGTGTGGCTCGTCGGTTGCCCGCCAAAGGCGCACGGGATGTCGTCCTGGAAGAAATGCGGGACGTCGGTCTGGAAGAAACGCGGGATGTCGGTCTGGAAGGCTCGGCGTGCATCATCGAAGAAATCGGCCCGCGCCCGGGCCGGCCCCAGGCACACGAGCGCCAGCACGGCGACAGAACAGGCGCAGTGAAAAAGCCAATTTGCCTTGGAGGTCATAGCCATCTCTCCGATTCCCTCATTCGATCTGGCTTCAGACTGCGCCGGAATCAATAGGAGGTCGGACGCATCCAATAATATCGTGAAAATGAACGATTATTTCATCCTGTGGCTGTGATAAGTTTGCATTTGGCGGTATCCGAGGCTGTGCGCCCGCGGGGGTGCCGGGTGGCCGAGCCGGCAGCGGCTTAAAATCGCAACCCTCGGGCACGATGACAAAGCTAGGGGTCGTCTCAGACGAGCAGAACGATTTATTATGTACCGGGAATCGATTGAGGATATCGCTTGATGACCGATGTCACTGAGCAAAGTAATCAAGTGAGCGTAACTGAGCAAAGCATTCAAGAGGGAGACTTGGCGCTTTTGATCGTTCAGACACTGAACCTTGACATCGCGCCCACGGACATCGTTCCAGATGCTCCGCTCTATGACGAAGGGCTGGGGCTGGACTCGATCGACATGCTCGAGATTGCCCTTGCCGTATCGAAGCAATTCGGCGTGAAGCTCCGCTCTGACGACAAAAGCAACACGCAGATTTTCAGCTCTTTGCGCAGTCTAAATGCATACATTCGGCAAAACAAAGCGGACTGAATGCGCCGGTCCGCCGATTCCTTGGTGCGAGGGCGCGTTCTAGTCGCCTTGGCGCTTGGCCCGATATTGGTTCAAGTGGCGGTGATCGCCAATGGCTGGACGCACATCGCCGCCGCCCTTGGTGTTGCGCGGCTTGTCGAGCCCGGCTTGTTGGCTGCGTCCGCCCTGCCACACGCGACGATCTACCTCGCGCTGCTGGCGACGTTTGCAGCGACATTGCGCCCGGGGCGAGACGCGCTCGTCACCGCACTGGCGCGCAAAATGTATGGCGCCATTCCCGAGGAAATGGCCCGCTATACGAGGCAAGTCACCTGGGCATGGTGCGGCTTCTTCGCGGCCCAGCTCGTGGCCTCGCTCGTCCTCTTCCTCGCGGCCCCCTTCGCTGTCTGGTCATTTTTTGTGAATGTCCTCTCCCTGCCGCTGTCCGCCGCGATGTTCACCGTCGAACAGGCCTCTCGCCCCCTCTTCGTAGCCGACCCGCCGCGGCACTCGCTCGCCGACATACTGCGCATGATCGGCTACATCAAAGAGACGCTTTGGAAGCAGACGAGGTCCGGCTGATGGGAGGTGACCGGCCCGTCCTGATCTACCGTCGCAACGCGCTTCTCAGCGCATGAACGCCGACTTTGCGCTCATCCGACACGGGCGGCCGGATGCAATATTCGCCTATCGCAAGCGGCGTCCAATCAGTGTTGCGCGTTTTCTAGGCGACGTCGCCGCGCTGGCCGCGTTGCTACCGCCGCATCGGCATGTGCTCAACCTCTGTGCCGATCGCTATCGCTTTACCGTGGCTCTTGCCGCCGCCCTGTGCCGCAAGCAGATCAGCCTCCTTCCGCCGAGCGATACGCCCGGCGTGCTGAGCGCGCTCGCCGGGGATTTTAGCGACCTCTATTGCCTCACCGATGGCACGCCGCCGGAAGCGGGGATCCCGTCGCTGATCTTTCCCGACGATCTCGGCGATGCGCCGGCACCGCCGGCGGTGCCGGTTTTTCCCGGCGCGCAACATGCGGTGCTGCTGTTCACCGGCACCGTGCCGCATCAACACAGCTATGGACTGGAATCGACCGTGTTGCTGGCGCTGCAGCACGGGCTGGCGCTACTGGCGGAGCGCCCCTTATACCCCGCGGACATCGCCGCCTGTCTTGAGGCCGTGCCACGGCCACGGCTCCTGGTCACGACACCGATCCATATTCGCACGCTGCTCGACGAAACCTGGGAGCTGCCCGCAGCCGACCTCCTGGTTTCCGCTACCGCGCCGCTGTCCGAGCCGCTCGCCGCGGCGGCCGAGGCGCGCTTTGGCGCGCCGCTGCTCGAGATCTACGGCTGCACCGAGGCCGGCCAGATCGCGGTGCGGCCAACGGCGCAAAGCGCGGAATGGCGATGCCTCGACGGCGTCGTGCTGCGCCAAGACGAGCGGGGCACCTGGGCGAGCGGCGCACCAGTCGAGAGCGAGACGCTGCTCCATGACGTCATCGAGCTCCGCGATCGCGACCGCTTCCTGCTGCATGGCCGCACGGCGGATCTCGTCAATATCGCCGGCAAGCGCTCGTCCCTAACCGATCTCAACCATCACCTCACCTCTATCGAGGGAGTGAGGGACGGCATCTTTGTCATGCCGGAGGAGCCGGACGAACGCGTCGCCCGGCTCATGGCCTTCGTCGTCGCGCCCGGGCTCGCGCCGCAGACGATCCTGCGGGCGCTGCGCCAGCGCATCGATGCGGCCTTTCTGCCGCGCCCGTATTGCTTGATCCGGCGAATCCATCTTTCGCACGGTGCCGACGACCGCCGGACGCTCCGGATCAAGCAATAGGCACTCAAACTTCATTGCTCCCTCAACCGGCGAAATTCCTGCAGCCGGTGCGTCCCGGCCAGTCGGTGCACATCCGGTGGCATTCCCCGGTTGAGGGAGCAATGAAGTTTGAGTGCCTATTGCTTGATCCGGAGCGTCCGGCGGTCGTCGGCACCGTGCGAAAGATGGATTCGCCGCGGTGACTTCCGGCGGTCCGCCGCAGGCATGGACGGCCCGGCCGGAACGTGGCGCCGAGTCGCTGATCAAGCTCATGGTCTGGATCGCGCTCCGGCTTGGGCGGCCAGCTGCCCGGCTGTTGCTCTATCCCATCTGCCTCTACTTCTTGATTTTCTCCAAGGAGTCGCGGATCGCGTCGCGGCAATACCTCGCACGCGTGCTCGATCACGGCCCCGGCATCGGTCAGATCCTTGGCCATTACCACGGCTTTGCCTCTTGCGCGCTCGATCGCGTGTTCCTGCTGAACGATCAGACGCAGCTTTTCGATGTCCGCGTGCATGGCGAGGAGATCGTTCTGGATTTTCTGAAGCGCGGCACCGGTTGCATCCTGTTCGGCGCGCATTTCGGTAGCTTCGAGGTCGCGCGCGCTCTCGGACGTCGGCACCCTAACCTGCAAATCAGTCTGGTGATGTACGAAGAGAACGCGCGCAAGATTCGTACCGTCTTGAATGCGATCAATCCGCGACTCGCCATGGAGGTCATCGGCTTGGGAAAACCCGACTCGATGATCGCGGTCGCCCAGCGCCTTGAGCAAGGTGCCGCCGTCGGCATTCTTGCCGATCGCAGCATTGGCAACGAGGATCAAGCCCGGTATTCGTTCCTTGGCAGTCCAGCGGCCTTTCCTCAGGGGCCATTCCGCATGGCGGTTCTGCTGCGGCGACCGGTCGTGCTGATGTTCGGGGTCTATCGCAGCGGAAACCGCTATGACGTCTTTTACGAGACGCTAATCGATCCGGCGGCGCCGTCGCCGGGCCGTCGCGACGAGCAGGTCGAACGGGCGGCGCGCCGCTACGTCGAGCGGCTCGCGCATCATTGCCGCGACGCGCCGCTCAACTGGTTCAACTTTTACGATTTTTGGGCGTGACATGGGTGCCGGGCTGCACCGCCTCCGAACTCTCGCGGCGCTATGCGCATGGATCCTCGCTCATCCAGCGCAAGGCCAACCCGCAGCAGGGCTGGCGTCGGGTTGGGGGCTGCCTCAGCTGATGACCAGCCTGGCGCGGGTCAAATCCGCGTCGGGCAATTTCACCGAACGCAAGACCCTGCACCAGCTGAGCCAGCCGCTGGTGAAATCGGGGACGCTACTTTATGTCGCACCCGACCAGGTACAGAAGATCACCTTGTCGCCGACGCGCGAGCGTTTTGCGATCAGTGGCGACATGCTGACTATTGAAGGTGGGCCAGAGGACCGGACGCAGCAACTTTCCTTGGGGAGCTATCCCGAGATCGGCGTCTTCATCGAAGGAATTCGCGCCACTCTCGCCGGGGATCTTCCGGCCCTCAACCGTTTCTATGACGTGCAGATCGCGGGCGGCGCCGAGTCCTGGCAGCTTCTGCTGCAACCGAAGGAGCCAAAGCTCCAGCAATTCATCAGCCGGATTCGCATTGTCGGTAGCAAGAGCCAGATTCTCGGCATCGAAACCGAAGAGCGCGACGGCGATCATTCCGAAATGAGCATTGTCGAAGACATTGTTGATGAACGCTGAACGCCGTATCGCGCTCGGCATCTGGTTCATTGCCATGGCGGCTTGCGCCGCAATCGTGTCGCGAACCACCCTTAGTACCGACATGTCGGCGTTCCTGCCGAGATCTCCTTCCGCAGCCCAGCAAGTGCTGGTCGACCAAGTACGCGAGGGAGTGGTCTCACGCCTCATTCTGCTGGGGATCGACGGCGCGCCGACGGAAATCTCGACGGCGCTCAGCAAAGCGCTGGCTGTCCGGCTCCGCGAGCGGTCGGAATTCCTCGCGGTCAATAACGGCGAGGAGAGTGCGATTGCCGCGGGAGGCGACCTGCTCTGGCGCGACCGCTACCTACTCAGCCCCGGCGTGGTGCCGGAGCGCTTCACCGTAGAGGGTCTGCACGCAGCGCTGGTAAAGGATCTCCGTCTTCTCGGATCAGAGCTTGCCGTACTGGTCAAGCGCACCCTACCGGGCGACCCTACCGGCGAGACCCTCAGGCTCATCGACGATCTCGCGGGTTCGACGCGGCCTCACATGCGGGACGGCGCGTGGCTCTCCCGCGACGAGCGCCGCGCCGTGCTCGTCGTGCAGACTCGCGCTGCCGGGTTCGATATCGGCGCACAGCAGCAGGCGTTGGCGCTGATTGCCGAAGCCTTCGCCGAGGCACAGCGAGGTGTAACGGGAGCCGAGGCCGCGCGCCTACTGGAAAGCGGGCCCGGCGTTTTCGCCGTGCGGGCGCGGACGACAATGGAGAGGGATGCCACTCGCTTTTCCCTGCTCGCGGTCATCGTCGTTGCGAGCCTCTTGCTCTTTGCCTATCGATCGCTGCGTGTGCTGCTGCTCGGCCTGTTGCCGGTCGCCAGCGGCGCCTTGGCGGGAATCGCCGCGGTGGCATTGGAATTCGGCTTCGTGCACGGCATTACCCTGGGGTTCGGAGTGACCCTGATCGGCGAGTCCGTCGACTATGCCATCTATCTCTGCACTCAGACCGCCCCTGGGGCCGCTCCGAGCACAACTCTCTCACGCATCTGGCCGACGCTGCGCCTGGGCGTCCTCACCTCGATCGCGGGCTTCAGCGCCATGCTATTCTCGAGCTTCGCCGGCTTTGCGCAGCTCGGGCTCTTCTCGATCACCGGCCTCGTCGTAGCCCTATGCGTGACGCGCTGGATGCTGCCGAAGTTCTTGCCGCGGAATTTCGCCGCGTCCGGCACCCCCATCTTCGCAGCACCGCTGCTTATCGTGATCGGGCAGGCGCAACGCTTGCGCCGCCTCGTCCTGGTGCTGACGATCGCCGCAACGCTCGCGCTCGTTCTCCATCGCGGCGGTTACTGGCAGGAGGATCTGTCGAGCTTGAGCCCGGTCCCGGCGGCCGAGCAGCAGCTCGACGGGGATTTGCGGCGAGACATCGGCGTGCCCGACGTCCGCCACCTCGTCATCCTGAGGGAGGGCGGCGAGCAGCCGGCGCTTATGCTGAGCGAGCAACTGTCTCAGACGCTTGCAAAGCTGGTTGCAGAGAAGGCTCTGGCGGGCTTCGATGCGCCGGACCGCTACCTGCCCAGCGAGCGGACGCAACGCGCCCGACAGGACGCCTTGCCCGATGCGGATACGCTTGCGGCTCGTCTGGAGTCGGCGCTCGCCGGCTTGCCTTTTCACTCCGAGGTCTTCATTCCCTTCATCCGCGATGTGGCGGCGGCGAAATCGGCGCCTCTGCTGACGCGCAACGCGCTCCCGGCCGGCATCTCGCTCAAGCTCGACTCGTTGCTTTTCGAGCGAAAGGACCAATGGACTTCGGTGCTGCCGCTGCGCGGGGTAGCCGATGCAGGGCGCGTTGCCGCGGAGATTGCAGCCCTAGGCCGCCCGGAGATTCTCTTCGTCGATCTCAAACAGGAATCCGATCGGCTGATGGGAGACTACCGGCGCGAGGCCGTGGTCTTGGCGCTCGTCGGCGGGCTCGTCATTGTCGCACTGCTGTCGGTCAGCCTGCGCTCGCCGCGCCGCGTGCTCGCGGTGGTGGCGCCGCTCATCGTAGCGGTGATCCTTACCGCTGCGCTTCTCACCCTCGGCGGCCACAAGCTGTCGATCTTCAACCTTGTAGGGCTCTTGCTGATCGTGGCAGTGGGCTCGAACTACTGCCTGTTCTTCGAACGGCTGGGCCGCGAACCGGAACACCGCCATCGGTCGATAGCCTCCCTCGTTCTCGCCAATCTCTGCACCGATTTCGGCTTCGGCTTGTTGGCATTCTCCGGCATTGCGGTGCTATACGACATCGGCGTCACAGTCGCCATCGGCACGCTACTCAGTCTCATCCTCGCCGCCATCCTCAGCCCCGGCGGGCGCCAGGCGCCGGCCTCGGACGTAGGCGAGACGTTCCCTCAACGGATTTCCTGAAGCCGTCGCGGCGCGATGGATCTCCTCCGCTACAATGCGTCTGGTCAGGCTCAAGGCGCCGTGCTGCTGGTCATGCTTCCGGGCGTCGGCATCGAGGCCAAGGACTTCGCCGAGCACGGGATGGTGCGCGCCGTAGAGGAGCGCGGCCTGGACGTGGACATTGTGGCCGCGAAGCCTGATCTCGACCATTACCTCGATTGGACCATCGCAGAGACGATCCAACGCGCCATCATCGCTCCGGCGCGCGGCCGCGGATATGCGCGCATGTGGCTTCTCGGCATATCGCTCGGCGGCATGGGCGCCCTCCTGCACGCGCGCGCCCATGTCGGCTCCGTCGAGGGCGTCGTCCTGCCCTCGCCGTTTCTGGGGACCGCAGGCATGGTAGCGGAGGTAGTCCGGGCCGGAGGGCTCGCTTGCTGGCAACCGGGAAAGGTTGCTGTCAATGATGGCGAGCGCCAATTGCTCGCCTGGCTAAAGGACTATGTCCGCGAACCGCCGTCCCACCCGACGCTCTATCTCGGCTATGGTCAGACCGACCGTTTCATCCAAGGCCACCGTCTGCTCGGCGATTGCTTGCCGCCTGGACGCGTGGTCGAGGCCGAGGGCGGGCATGACTGGCCCACATGGACCAAACTGTGGCAGCGCATTCTGGACGACCGTCCCTTTGATTCGGCGAGGCAGGCTTGAGCCATGGGACCGGCCCGCGCTCGAACTGGACCTAGCGAGGGCAGAGTGAATATGCTGCGTGCGGGTGTCGATGGAGGGACCACAGCGATGTACCTGCGCCATTGCGCCATCGCCTTCAGCGCTTCGATCGGGATAGCGGCTTGCAGCACCGCGCATATTGACACCGGCGCCACTGCGGCTGCGGAAGCGCTTTATGACTCACTCTATCCGGACTACGCGGAAATCTGCGCCGTCTCCGAACTCAAGAAGAAGCCGGGCTCCGCCGTGGACATCAGCAGCGCCTTGGGCGGACACTCAATCCTCTACTTGAACGGCGTCTGCCGCGACCGCCAAGCCAACTACCCGACCATCCGCCTTTGCGACACCGATACACCTCCTGAGGAACGCGGGGTCGGCCTCAGCGTCAATGCGCATTTTAAGAATGCCAATTGGGTCGCGACGGAGGGCAGGGATTTCATCTTCCACGGCGCGTTGCAGCCGGGTGAGCGGCTGACGCAGGCAGTCTATGACCGCACCCAGCAGAGGGCGAAGCAGAAGGGCATTTACGCCGGTGTCGAATTTCACGAAGAGGTGTTCGACGAGGCGCCGCCCGGGATGTCGCGGCGCGACTATATGTACGAGATCTCGGTGGCGACCGACTATGCGATCGGCTTCGGCCGCGACCGCTACTGCGCCCGCGTGCCGCTCGACCGCGCAAAGATGACGAAGGTCGTCGACTACCTCAATCACCTCAATACGCCCTACCGGAACGGTAAGGTCTTCGATTGGAACGTTCTGAACAACAATTGCTCGCACGTGGCGCACAATGCGCTGGCGGTCGCGGCGCTGTGGGAAAGCTGGGCGACGGAGCGGTTTCTTCCCTTCGCAGCCTTCGATTTTCCGGTTCCCAAGAACGAATTCGTCAACATGATGCGGCGAACCAACGACATGTCGATTGACGATATCGATGCCCTGTATGGGGACGAGGCGGCGCGCCAGGCGCTGCTGCGGATGGACTCGCTGCCTACTCAGCCGGGTGCGCTCGCCGATGCGGAGCCTGCCGCTCAAGACAATGACATTTACGACACGGACTTGCGCCTGATCTTCTATGATGACCCGATCTTCGGCTCTTATCGCCGCCATTTCGAGCGGATCTATTCCGAGCCGCGTTACATCGATCTGCGCGCCAACCTGCAGCACTTCGCGGACCTCTACACCAAGATCGAGCAGGAACGCCGGCCGCTCAGCTCGTTGCTTGCTCGGCATGGCGCGCTCTCAGCCCGTGAGCGCGACGATTTGGCGGCGTTTTACGCGCGCTACTACCGATACATCGAACGCCAGAATTCCTGGGTGCAGACCGCGTTGACCTCACTCTCCAAATTCCCTGTCGCCGTTGCCGCGGGCAGTCGCCAATCTGACGTGGCTGATACTTTCGCTTCGCTTCAGTGCGCCCTACCGCCGGAGCTTCACTGACGTACCGCCACTAAAGTGAGAATGGCACAGAGGTCTCGTTTCGCATTTCTTTTGGGAATCCGCTAAACGAATGCAGCCACTTGCTCTCCGCAATTTCTGCGTCGCGACCAGCCTCGGCGTTGGTCGAGAAGCGACCGTTGCCGCCTTGCGCGGCAACCTCAGCGGGCTGCGTCCCTGCGCTTTCGAACCCGCTCTGCTACCCACTTATGTCGGAGAAGTCCCCGGGATCGACGACGTCCGGCTCGAGGGCGCCGTCGCTGGCTTTGATTGCCGCAATAACCGGTTGGCGGCCATGGCCCTCGAACAGGATGGTTTTGCAGCCTCGGTCGCCGCCGCGCGAGAGCGATATGGACCGGAGCGCATTGGCGTTTTCGTCGGTACAAGTACCAGCGGACTACTTCAGACCGAGTCTGCTTATCGTCGCCGAGATCCTGCGAGCGGACGTCTGCCAGCGGATTTCGACTATGCGCGGACGCATAGCACATATTCTCTTGGC
>WNFI01148468.1_pt2 | contig 18266 bp, 13 predicted proteins | sample 5400471 | NCBI WGS metagenome assembly WNFI01 (sample SAMN13153348, study PRJNA577476) | soil metagenome | isolation source: 100 cm saprolite on Douglas fir-dominated hillslope | place: USA:California | collected 2013-09-17 | reverse complement strand
GCCAATGTCGTGGAACCCGGGGCCCAGGTATCGGTACAAGGAGATCAGGGCGATGTATATTCCCTTGGAGAGATAGGGAACGGGGTGTATTCCAGTAGTGCGCTGACGCTGGATCTTTCACATAAATACAAATTGACTATCACTACTTCGGACAGCCATCGTTATGAATCCGACCTTGTTATGCCCAAGCAAACACCAAAAGTGGACAGCATGAGCTGGCGACTGACTACCGATCCGAACACCGATACGGCAATACTTAATGTTTTCGTCAATACGCACGATCCTGCCAACAACACGCATTATTACAGATGGGATTACATAGAAACCTGGGAGTATGACTCTTACTTTGAAACTTCCTATGCTGTTGCGAATAATATGATCTATACTACCAATCCTACAAATGACAACCATCGTTGTTGGGAAACTGGTCATTCCAACAATATTCTGCTGGGTACATCGGTTGCCCTTGCCCAGGATGTGATCAGCATGGCGCCCATAGCTACCTTTCAAAAGAATGACTACAAAATGGACATACGGTACAGCATGAATGTGAATCAATATGCCCTAACTCCGGAAGCCTATAATTACTGGCAACTCATTCAGAAAAATTCCCAGCAGTTGGGATCGCTGTATGATGTGCAGCCGTCTCAATTACCCGGCAATATACATTCTCTGACCAACCCAGCCGAACCTGTAATCGGATTTGTAAGTGCCTGTTCGTTGCAACAACAAAGGATCTTTATCGATCATTCACAAGCACCCGGTTGGAGATCTCAGCCTATTTATAGTTGTCCGCTGCGGCAGCTCCCTGCAGACCCTACTAATTTTGGCCCGTACAACTATGCTGATACAACCTATGCGCCGTATTATTTCACGGGAGGCGGTTATATCCTGGTGATTTCAAAAAAGGATTGCCTGGATTGCAGGCGGCATGGCGGTTCTCCCGTAAAACCTTCGTTCTGGTAAACAAATATTATATGAGAGCATTTAAATACGTGAAAATTGCCGGCAGCCTGCTATTGGTTATAATCAATGCAAGTATCTATGCGCAGCAATTTACCCCTATTGCCTTGCGGGAGCAATTCCTTGCCTATCAAAAAAATGCTTTTCAGGAAAAGATTTATGTTCATACTGACAAAACCGTTTATCTGGCGGGGGAAGTCATGTGGTATAAGGTGTATAATGTCGATGGGTATGTTCACAAACCGCTGGATCTTGAAAAAATAACTTATGTAGAAATCATAGGCAGGGACCAAAAAGCGATCCTGCAGGCGAAGATCGCCATGAGCGCCGGGAGCGGAAATGGATTTTTTGCCATTCCCCCTTTTTTGCCATCCGGACAGTACTTGCTTCGGGCCTATACGAATTATATGAAAAACTTTGCTCCGGATTTCTATTTTGAACAACTTGTTACCATTATAAATACACTTAATTCAACAATAGTGGCTGACACGGTGGCCCGAAAAAAATATGCGATTCAGTTCTTCCCCGAAGGTGGGGATCTGGTCATGGGATTGACTACTAAAATCGGGTTCAAAGTCACCGACCAGGAAGGCAAAGGGGTGCCCTGCAGGGGTAGTATAGTGAATAGCATGAAGGATACAGTAGCAAGGTTCACTACTTTTCACGCCGGAATGGGTCACTTTGAATTGACTACCAAAGGAAATGAAATTTATACTGCCGTTGTTTGCATCGAAGATGTAACGATTACGCAAGTGCTACCTGCAATAAAAGACAAGGGGTACGCCCTTCGGGTCATAAGGGGAGGGGAAGAGCAGGTAGAAATTGCCGTAACGGCGACTTATACCAATGGAGACCAGCCGGTATATCTTTTTATACAGTCCAACAACCTGGTTAAAGATATATTGGAGCAGAAACTTATCAATGGTAAAGCGACTTTCATTATTCCGCAGCAGGACCTGACAGATGGTATTTCTCAGTTTACACTTTTCGACGAATACCGTAAGCCGGTTTGTGAAAGGCTGTATTTCAAACGTCCCGGCCACATGCTACAAATGACCGTAAAAACAGGTCGTTCGGTTTATAAAGTAAGGGAAAAGGTGGATATTGGGCTCCAGATTTCTGACTCCATGCCTGCTGCATTAATGGCAAATTTATCGATGTCCGTCTTCATGACGGATTCCATTCAAAAACCTCCTTCGGAAAACATCTTTACTTATCTATTGATGACCTCGGACCTCAAAGGTAAAATAGAAGATCCCGGATTTTATTTTGCCGCTGATGATGCCACGGCTTTTGAAGCGGTGGATAATCTAATGCTAACCCAAGGCTGGCGAAGATTCAATTGGAAGAGCGTATTGGAGGATACAAAACCAGTATTTGCTTTTTTGCCGGAATTGGAAGGGCCGCAGGTTAGCGCAAAGATAACAACGAAGGGGGGATCCGGATCGATCCCTCCGGAAGGCGTAGTAGGTTATATCAGCAATCCATCCGCTGATTTTGAAATGGAAAGCGCGGCTTGCAAACCGAATGGCGACATTATTTTCACCCTCAAAGATTTCAGAGGGCATAACGAACTGATCCTGCAGAGCAACTACCGGGAGGGGAATGCCTTCCGTATTGATATCAACAATCCATATTCAGATAAGTTTTCCAGCACATCTTTTCCGGCATTGGATATCACTTTAACTAATAAAAACGACCTGGCAAAACGGAATATCGGCGTTCAGATCGAGAATACCTATCGAACTGATAAGAAAAGAATTTTTTTACCGTCTCCTTCAGCCGATTCATTCTCTTTTTATGGAAGACCCGATAGAAATTATTACCTGGATGAGTATACACGCTTTGTAACGATGGAAGAAGTCATGCGGGAATTCGTCGATAATGTGCGCATAAGAAAGGAATCGGGTAAATTTCACTTTCATGTCGTGAATGCCTTATTCAAAACGTATTTCGATAATGATCCCATGGTACTGGTAGATGGTGTCCCCGTTGCGGATGCGGATAAAGTCATGGCGCTGGATCCTTTAAAGATCAAGAATATAGAAGTGGTCTCTCACCGATACTACCTGGGTTCGACCATGATGGACGGAATCGTACATTTTAAAACGTACAACGGAGACCTTGCCGGATACCAGCTGGATCCCAATGCGGTGGTCATAGAGTATGACGGCCTGCAGCAACTACGGGAATTTTATAGCCCTGGTTATGAAACACAGGAGCAGGAAACATCCAGGCTCCCTGACTTCAGAAATGTGTTGAGTTGGAAACCGGACATTAAAACCGATGAACATGGTACTATCAAAACTTCTTTTTATACCTCGGATATCAAAGGGACGTTCAGGGTTTTTATTCAAGGCATTAGCAGCAATGGATTACCCATAGCTGCGTCGACGACCTTCGAAGTAGAAAAGTAATATAATATGGGACCTGTGATCTGGGAGCGCGTCTGCGGGCTTGCGGTAAATCATAGACTTTAATCGCTCAACCCATACTCTTTTATGACCCGAAGGATCTCTGCTACTCCCCAGGCCTGTGCGATACAACCCCAGGGGTGATGGGGAGCGTTGCCATCGAATATCTCGGATACGCTGCCGATACAAGCTTCACTGATGTGGTAGTTGAAAGCCTGTAGAAGACCTTTGGCCTTTTGCCGGCCTTGTGCAGGATCCAGCCTGACGAGAGCATCGATATAGGGTCCCAGTAACCAGCTCCATACTGTCCCCTGGTGGTAGCTGCTGTCCCGCTGATAGGCGTTGCCGCCATACCTGCCGATATACTTTGGGTCGGTCGCCGACAGGCTCCTCAGGCCCACAGGCGTGAGCAATTGTTCTTCTACGATCTTCAACAGGCGTCTTGCTTTATCGTCTTCTATCAGCGGATAGGGAAGGCTTATAGCCAATAACTGATTGGGCCGGAGAGAGGGATCCGGCTTGCCTGTCTCGTCTATGACGTCATAGAGATAGGCTCCTTCTTTGTACCAGAATTGGCGGGAGAAGCCGGCTTTTGCTTTGGCGGCGCTGTATTCCACGAGGCCGGCGTCTTCAGGCTGATCGTTGAGCAGGAGCAGTCGGGAGAATATTTTCAGGGCGTTATACCATAGCGCCTGGATCTCGACCGGCTTGCCCATGCGGGGCGTTACGACCCAATCGCCGATGCGGGCATCCATCCAGGTGAGCTGCTGCCCTTTTTCCCCGGCGTATAAGAGGCCGTCTTCCGTAACATGGATGTTATATCTTGTTCCTTTAAAGTGCCAGTCGATTATCTCTTTTAATATGGGGAGTATTTCCTGCAGGATAAAATCTTTGTCGCCGGTGGATTCCAGGTATTGGGATATGGCCACGAAATACCAGAGTGTTCCGTCCACGTTGTTGTATTCCGGGGGTTGGTTGTTATCCTGGAAGCGGTTGGGCAGCATTCCCTGGCTTACGCTGTGGGCGAAGGCCTGCAGGATCTTTTTTGCTTCCCGGTGTCTTCCTGTCGTCAGGCAGAGGCCCGGCAGGGAGATCATGGTATCTCTGCTCCAGTCGGTGAACCAATGGTAGCCGGCGATGATAGTGGAGGCTTCGAGGATGAGGGCGCTGGTGTTGCTCGTGGGAGTGCTGGTGCTGTTGGTGGGAGCTGCGACGGGTGCGGGGATATTGCGAAGGACAATAAATTGATCGGCGGCGAGGGTTAACTGGCGGACTGTTTCCTGTAGGGAGGACGGGTGTAGGGAGGACTGCTGCGGGAGGGACTGCTGCAGTGAGGGCTGACCGGTTAATATGACTTGCCGGCGGAGGGTCTCTGCTTCCAGTAAGCGGTGAGCGTCCCGGCCTGCGGGATTTTCCGTAGAGATGATGATGCCGAGGGAGTCGCCTTCTCTAAGTTCAAGACTCAGTATGCCATGATTGAACAAGTCTTCTTCGAAATCCTGTCCCCGGGCTATTTCCATCGGGTAATTGAAATTATAGAACCAGCGAGGTGTAGGACGGTAAGAGGCGCCGGGAACGGAGATATAAATATTCGGAGCTCCGGCAAAGGGTCTGTTATGGAAAATGCCGTCTTCGAAGGGTGCGTCCCATGCAATATTGGTGGAGGCATGCTGGAGGGAGTGGTAATTTTTTGCGCTGATGAGGGGCAGGAGCTCCAGGATAAAGGGCACGGGGGCCTTCTCTACCTCGTAGAGGACCAGGGTGGTATTTTCCCGGTGTACCATGGCAATCGTCTTTTTCAGGCGGATGCCGCCGGCTTCATAGGTCCAGCGGGGGAAGAGGTCCTTTGAGAATTCCTGTAGGTACTGGTATCCGCCAGGATGAATGACTGCGTCCTGGTATTGGTTACAGCCCAGTTCGAAACGGCCGCCGGGGGGGAGAGATTCGCCCGGGATGGTTCGCCCGCTGCCTGTTAGGATCGTTTCGTCCAGTTTGGCCAGCAGGGCCATTCTTTCAGTCGGCGGGGTGGTAGCGGCTACGAGCAGTCCGTGGTAACGGCGGGTATTACATCCGATGACGGAGGAACTGGCCCAGCCGCCCAGTCCGTTTGTTTCCAGCCATTCCCGCCGGATAGATGTCTCATAATTATTCAGGGTTGTTTTAGCTACCTGTAACATGGTTGGTGTTAAATTAAGGAAAATTACCGGAGATAATCTGGCGGCGGGGGGCTATCTTGAGCAAGCAAAAATCCTGCAATGAAAACATGTGTTATTTTATTCCTGACCGGATTGTTCACTATGACTGAAGTCCGGGCTGCCGGCCATTTTCGGGAAACTTCAATGGAAACCCGGCCTTTTCCTAAAAAGGTCCACCGGATCCTCTTCCTGGGTAACAGTATCACGTATGGCGGCAAGTATATCGTGGACATCGAAGCGTATTTTGCCACCCGCTATCCCAAAAAACATTACGAGTTCATCAATGTGGGGCTGCCCAGCGAGACGGTCTCCGGGCTTTCCGAGCCCAATCATGCTGACGGTAAATTTCCCCGCCCGGATCTTCATGAAAGGCTGGCCCGGGTATTAGCGCTGACGAAACCCGACCTGGTATTTGCCTGTTATGGGATGAATGACGGGATCTACCTGCCTTTTGAAGAGGAGCGATTCCGGAAATTCCGGGAAGGCATCTTATGGTTGCACCAGGAAGTGGTACAATCCGGCGCCGTCCTCATTCACCTGACCCCTCCCGTCTATGATGAGCAGAAGGGGGGCCGTAAAGGGTATGCGACGGTGCTGGACCGCTATTCGGAATGGCTGTTGCAGCAAAAGGATTCCCTGGGCTGGAAAGTAGCCGACCTGCATTTCCCTATGCGGCAATACCTGGAGGAGCACCAGCTGGCAGACTCTTCCTTCGCTTTGGCCCAAGACGGTATTCATCCCGATAGCCTGGGTCATTGGATCATGGCCCGGGAGATCCTGTACTACCTGGGAGAGAAGAAAGTGCGGGATGCTGAAAGTATACAGGCCGCTCTGGCCGGTCACCCGCAGGGAGCAGCGATCCTCGCGCTGGTGGGAGAGAAACAGCAGGTGATGAAAGATGCGTGGCTCACTGCGGCCAGGCATACCCGACCGGGCATGAATGTGGGGATGCCATTGGAGCAGGCCAGGGTGAAAGAGTCGGAAATAGCAAAAGAGATCGGGGCGCTACAGAGAAAATGAGGTTGCGCCCGAATGGGTATGGCGATGGGATTTATTTTTTCCGGTCGCCGCGGGTGAAATCCAGCATCCATCCCGGGTATTCAGGGGGCAGTTTGCTGACTTCGTCGAGTTGTTGCAGCTCTTCGGTGGAAAAATGTACGCCGACGGATTTCAGGTTGTCTTCCAACTGCTCCATTTTGTTGGCGCCGATGATGACGGAGGTCACTACTGGCTGGTTCAGCAGCCAGGCGAGGGCCAGCTGAGCAACCGAAGCACCTTTGGCCTGCGCCATGGGATGTAATACGTCCAGGATATTGAAAGCTCTTTCCTTATCGACGGGCGGGAAATCGAAATGACCGCGGCGTGATCCATCTGCTTCCTGTCCTTCGCGCCGGTATTTGCCGCTCAGGAATCCGCCTGCCAGGGGGCTCCATATCAGGAGGCCTACCTGCTGGTCCAGGAGCAGGGGGACTATTTCCCTTTCCAGGTCCCGGCCTGCTATCGTGTAATAAGCTTGCAGGGAGACAAAGCCGGCAACCCGGTTGTAAGCTGCAAAGTCCAGCGCTTTCATCAATTGCCAGGCGGCGAGGTTGCTGGCTCCGATGTAACGAACTTTTCCGCTTTTTACCAGGTCGTCCAGGGTCCATAGGGTTTCCTGCCAGGGAGTGAGCGGGTCGAAGCTGTGAATCTGATATAAGTCTATATAGTCTGTCCCTAATCTTTTCAGGCTGGCTTCCACCTGCTGAAGGATATGTTTGCGTGTCAGGCCGCTATCGTTAGGTCCCTGGCCCATCTGGCCCCGCACTTTCGTAGCGATCACCAGGTCGTCGCGTTGTAAGCCCAGGTTTTTGATGGATTGCCCGGTCAATTCTTCGGACAGGCCTTCGGAATAAACATTGGCGGTATCAATGAAGTTGATGCCTGCCTCTACGGAGCGCCGGACGATCTGGTCTACGGCTTGCTGGTCGAGGCTGCCGATGGCCTTGGCCCATCCTTTCCCGCCAAAGGTCATCGTACCAAGGCAGAGTTCGGAGACTTTGAGTCCTGTGTTGCCTAGTATATTATACTTCATAAGAATCGTGTATTTTCTGAGAAGTAAGTTAAGCAATTTTCAGGCCTTAGTATTCGGGTTGTTTAACGCGCACCGTTAACTAAGAAATCGATGAGTACCGGGGCCAGGACTTTTGCGGAAACATTATGGGTCTGCCTTTTCAGCATCTCCATCCGGGCGCCGGGCAATTGACGGGCAACGGTCTGCACGGCCTGGCGAAGCATTTCGGGGCTTTTCTCTCCCCCGATGACGATGGAAGGCACTTTGATGGAGGCCAATAGGTCAGCGGGTATCCGGCAATCTCCTATAATGGCCATATCGTAGGGGAGGCTGTTCGCCACTGCTTTCATTTTTGGCCAGATGGGGGTCAACCGTAATATAAAAGCAAAGAGGGCAGGCGCTCCTATTACTTTGGTCAGGTAGTATTTTGCCGTATCCCCTCTCCGTCCCTCCGCTATTAGCCGATTGAGCTGCGCCAGGGCATCTTTGGGAGGGTGGTGGCCGGTATCACTGGTCTGAAAGGGCGGTTCATAGAGGGAGAGCCGGCTGACATTCAGACCTGCGGCAACGGCGTGGAGGGCCAGTACCGCCCCGGAAGAGAGGCCAAACAAAGAGGCTGATCCGCCAGCGTATTTTATGAGCGCCTCAATGTCTTCTATTTCCCGACGGATGTTATAGGGCTGCGTGTCGCCGCTGTCGCCGCGGCCCCGGCGATCATATAGGAATACGGTCATCTGTTGTGCCAGAAAGGGCGTAAGCTTCGGCATTGGTCCCATGGCGCGGCTGCAGAATGCCCCGTCGACCAGGATAATGGCAGGTCCGGAGCCGGTTTTTTCGAAAGCGATCTCCGTGCCGTCCTTTGAAATTACTTTGTTCATTATTCGTTGAAGTTTGGGTTGAAAAAAATGGGAGATCCCAAAGCTACTTGTAAAAGAAATGCCCGGAGGGGTGTAAAAGCGGCAAATTAAGGGGGGGGATTGCGACTATCTTTATGCTTTACTTTGCGTATGAAACATATCTCCATCCTCGTATTGCAAGATGCCGTCCTGAGCAGCATCGATGTTGCCAAACAGGTGTTCACGAAGGTGAATGAATTTTTACAGTATGGCGGCCAGCCGCCTCTATATGAAATTCAACTGATAGGGCTTACGAAAGAGACTTTGCTTAACGGCGGAGCTTTCAGCATCCATAGCGATCAGTTATTGGAGGAGACGGAACATAGCGATCTCATCATCATACCGATGCTTTGCGGTGATTTTAAGAAGGCGGTAGAAGCCAATAAAGAATTTGCTCCCTGGGTCATCCGGCAGTATGAAAAAGGTGCAGAGCTGGCCAGCTTTTGTGTCGGGGCATTTTTCCTTGCTTCTACCGGTTTGCTGAATGGAAGGACCTGTGCTATTCATTGGGGGGCTGTGCAGGAGTTCCGGACGATGTACCCGGATGTCAAAGTCGTCGACGATAAGATCCTTACTTATGAGAAGGGCATCTATACCAGCGGCGGGGCCTTCTCTTATCTTAACCTGGTGCTCTATCTCATTGAAAGAGATTCGGGCCGGGAAATGGCAATATTCGTCTCGAAAATGTTTGAAATAGATATTCAACGAAAAAGCCAGGCGCCTTTTATGATCTTCATGGGCCAGAAGCAGCACCGGGACGAACCTATCATCAGGGCCCAGGAATTTATCGAGAACAATTACCAGGATAAGATCACTACGGATCAGTTGACAAGGATAGTGGCTTTAGGCAGAAGGAATTTTGAACGAAGGTTCAAGAAAGCCACTTCCAATTCGGTGGTCGAGTATATTCAGCGGGTAAAGATCGAAGCGGTAAAGAAGGGACTGGAAACCAGCCGGAAAACTATCACAGACCTTATGTATGAGGTGGGGTATTCCGATATCAAGGCTTTCAGAACCACTTTTAAAAAAATTACGGGTTTATCTCCTATTGAATACAGGAGTAGGTATGAATTAAAGAATTATTAGCGATAGGCCTGAGAATCCGGGGGCCTTATGGAGAAGAGGATATGGGGGTGGGGGGCATATATCGCTGAAACTCCTCTTTAAAGGTCGTTATATCGGCTTCGATCGGGTCGTCTTTACCGTTGAAAAGCAGGATGGCCCAATCATATTTACCCAGGGTCATTTTTACCAGTTTGCCTGCCGCCGTTTTAAATTTCAGCGTTCCTTTCGATTGCCGGTTAATCATTTTGCAATGGATAGAGTCCAGGTAACTAATGGCGGTGCCGATGTAAAATTGATTGTCATCGGCGATGGTATAAAAGTTGTCTTCTCCATTCTCTTTTTTTAGCGATCTGAGTTTCTCCTTGGTGGGGTCGATAAGTACGGCGCAGGGTGTTGTAATAATGTCCGTACTATCGGAATGGACTTGTTGTTTGGACTTATTCGCTGCTGCGCCGGGGGTATGGGCGGTTGAGGTGTGCCGGCAGGAGAGGATGGTACAGATGAAGGCAAGGGTGAAGAGGTTTTTTATAGGAAGGAGTGTGGGGGCGAAGGCTGGCATAGGGTAAAATTGACGTATCGGGTTATTCGGGGTAAAAGTAGGCAATGGATGAGAAAAAATCAAATTTCCGGGTATTATGTAAACCCGGCGATTGTTGCATCCCACAGATAAAAACAAGATGTTACTACCATTACTCTCTCAACGCATGCAGGCGCCGCTAATAACTTTTTCCTTTCTTCTTCTGGCCATTTCGAAGGTTTTTGCTACTGCCCAGTTCCCTGATAAAATACTTTACCAGGGAGAGAAATATAATCTCAATTCTAATCCTTTGGAGTCTTATTTTGAAAAGTACCCTGATAAGCGACCGAAGGGAGGGGTGCAGTCGACGGCATTATGGAGAGGGTATGTCGCCACCTTCGAGGTAAAAGACAGTCAACTATTTTTAAAAGATATAGCTGTTGAAATATGGGATGACAGCGCCGGCCAGTCTTCTAAAACGAAATGGAAGAGCGTAATGAATGAGGTATTCGCCAGCCAGGAGGTCGTAAAGATCGATTGGTTCACGGGGCTTCTTGTCATTCCTTATGGGAAACTGATTAATTATGTTCATATGGGATATGGATCGGCTTTTGAAAACTATTATCTGTTGGAGTTTGAAAAGGGGGATTTTAAAAGGTCAAAACAATTCGATCATAAAAACTATGACCGGTTTAAGGAGAAGCAGTTTCAGGTTTTCAAAAAAACCGAAGAGTACAGGGCATTGGTTGAAAAGTTGGCAAAAGATGGCAGTTCTCCGGCATTTATCGACTCTTTTTTAAAGGATTTTGTAACGAACTATACTTCGAAAATACTGACTGATTAGGGGGGCAGGGGGAAGGGGTCAACAGGGTCCGGAATGAGACTTGTATAGGACGAGGGCAATTGGAAAGAAATGAACTATTTTTAGGAACACAATGAATAGTCATATGAAAAAAATATTGTATTCAATTATGGTTGCTCTATTAGGTATGCATGCGGGTTATACCCAGGGAGACAAGCCTGGCGCCCCGCTGGCGAAAACCTCCAACGGAGTTTTGGAAGGAGTCGTCGAAGCAAGCGGCATTCGCTCTTTTAAAGGTATTCCTTTTGCGGAACCACCGGTGGGTACCCTTCGGTTCAGAGAGCCGCAACCGGTTCACAACTGGAAGGGGGTCCGCAAGGCCGCGGCTTTTGGTCCCCGCGCTATGCAATTGCCTTTGTTCAGCGATATGAACTTCCGTTCAAACGGGATGAGCGAGGACTGTTTGTATTTGAATGTATGGACGCCTGCAAAATCTTCCCGGGAAAAGCTGCCGGTGCTGGTCTATTTCTATGGCGGCGGATTTGTCGGCGGGGACGGCAGTGAGTATCGTTATGACGGAGAGAGCCTGGCCACGAAGGGGATCGTCACCGTTACGGTGAACTACCGGCTCGGCATATTCGGGTTTCTATCTCATCCTGATCTGACAAAGGAATCGGCACACCATTCTTCCGGCAACTATGGGCTATTGGATCAGCATGCGGCCCTGATGTGGGTGCAGCAAAATATAGCGGCTTTTGGCGGAGACCCTAAACAGGTCACTATCGGCGGTGAGTCCGCAGGGTCCATTTCCGTCAGCGCGCAGATGGCTTCGTCCCTGTCAAAGGGATTGTTCGCCGGCGCCATCGGAGAGAGCGGGGCGCTTGTCGGCAATATTAAACCTGTCGCCCTTGCGGACGCCGAGCAGAATGGCATCGCCTTTGCTACGCGCTCGGGTAAGTCCCTGGCGGATCTGCGTGCGATGCCTGCCACGGAGCTGTTAGACGCTACGAAGGCGAGTCATTTCCCTATTGTGATCGATGGTTATTTCCTCCCTCAGTCTCCGCTGGAAATTTTTAGGACGGGAACTCAGACGGCTGTGCCGTTACTGGCCGGCTGGAATTCTGCCGAATCGAACTACCGGGCCTTATTAGGAGGAGACGAGCCAACGGTGGAAAATTACGATAAGGCGGTCCGGAAAATTTATAACGACAAGGCCGATGAGGCGCTGGCGCAATACAAGGCCGCTACGGTAGAAGAAGTCCGGCAGGCGGCTACGGATCTGGCTACGGACCGGTTTATCGCCTTTAGTACCTGGAAGTGGATCGATCTGCATACGAAGACCAGCGGTAAGCCGGTGTATCGCTATTTATATGCTCACCCGAGGCCGGCTGAGGTCGGTGCGGCCGGTGCGGGGGCAGACGCTGCCAAGGGGGGCGCCACTGCAACGGTTAAGGCTCCAGCTACGGGCGCCGGCCATTCCTGGGAGATCGAATATGCTTTGGGCAACCTGAAGACCAATAAGGTCTATGCCTGGACCGCCGATGACGATAAGGTCTCGGAAACCATGGAGGCTTTTTTTGCTAATTTCATTAAGACCGGAGATCCGAATGGGCAGGGGCTGCCGTCCTGGACGCCTATGCAGGCGACGGGTTCGCAGGTGATGGTGATCGATGTGAATACCCGTTCGGAGGCGGAGCAGCATGCGGAGCGGTATCGGTTTTTGGAAGGATTTTATTGAGGGGGATGAGGAGGGACTGGATTGAGGGGAACGGTAGGGGTCTCTGTATCTACTCGTCTAAAAACGTAATACCTATGACCGGGTGTAATTCCCAGGCAGTCTTTGGTTTGTAAATACCGAATCCGACTACCCCGGCCTTATGGTCAATATCAAAGAAAACAGAACCGCGGATTTGAATGGGGATCAGTGTGCCAACCGGCTTGTAAGCGCCGTCCCTGCACGCAATATCGCCAAAACGGGTTATTATCTTGTTGCGCACGGCAATCAGTAAGCTGTCGTCCGTATCCCCGGGAAGGCCTGATATCTCGGCATTTAGCAGTTGCCTATCCGAGCCGGTCTTCCCATTGCCGATTATCATGTGAAAATCATTGTCGTCCTCCCTGTAAATTCCGTATATATATACCGTATCAATGGAGACATTGAACTTTTCTTCCGCTACGCGGGGACTTTCCGAGATCTTTTCAATGGGAGGATCATGTTGGATCATTTGGTCATCGGCTATCAATAATCCGGAACTATAGAAGTCATCGAAAGCGGTGAACGATGTATCGACGCCATCGGTCACTTCATGTGTCTTCGCCATGGCCCGGTCGGTACCGGCAAAAACATCTCCATTGCATTTTTGAGCATTGCTATAAAAAGGGCTGGATGCCGAATGGGCCGCCTTGGTTAAAGATGATGTAGCAAAAGTTTGTGCTTCGCCATAACTGATGGCAGCAGGCGGTATCCTTTGAATTTTGTATCTCCTGGTCCTTGTCCTATGATAACCAAATCTGGTTTTTTGTTCTGCAAAGGTCTTGTAGGTCGCAATGCGCGCGGGTGCCTTTGTGGTTGCGGGAGGAGCCGTTTGCGCAAGCATTGTAATGCCTAACAGGCAGAGGGGGAGACCTATCAAGGTAAAAAGCGGGGTTTTCATGATGATAGTATTTGTATTGGCAGAATGTTGTTACCGAACAGAAAGTTGCAGTAAGGTAAGTAATTAATTGAACACGGAAAACCGTGAAAACACCTGGATTTACCACGGAATCGGTTTAATTTTTATATTGGTAATATGCCAGAAAAAAAATGATTGTCAGGTAAGACCATAGCAAGGAAAAGGCGATGTGGATACATGTCTCAAAGACCCGGCCTTTCCAGAGTTTGGGAGAATAGATAAAAAACTGGAAGAGCAGACGCAGGAGCCAGAAGATGAAAAACCCGAAGGCCAGATAATGCCCCAATCTTGTATTCATCATGTCTTCCGGGTCCAAAATACAAATTATACCCATTAACAGAACGGTGAAGGCGATGAAAAAAGAGTGGACAATTGTCATTTGCCTGTTGATCAGGCTCAGGGAGCGAAAGTCTTCTTTCCACTTAAAGTATTTTGGGAAAAAGATATGTATGAAAGCAAGGGTCATTAATAAGCCCCCGATTATTTTAAGTTGTAATGCCATCTTTTTTTAGGGAAAAAATTGAAATAAAAGGGTTTAGTTTGATCTCTGTGGGTTCTGACAGACCTGCCTGCCTGAAGGTATGCCGCCAACTGCTCTTGCTGAAAAAATGAAGATAACCAATATTGTAGGCGAAGAAGTTGTACTTATCCCTCAGGTGTTCCACTATAACTATTTGTCCGTTGGGAATCAGGATCTGCCTGAGCTGTCTGAAAAAATCGATTCGTTCCTGCGGATCCCTGATCTCATGGGCTGCAAATATTAAGATGATACAATCTGCCGAGCCGGCCGGCAGCGCTATATCCGAGGTGTTGATCACTTTTGTTCCCGGATATTTGGGATAGGCTTTTCTGGCTCTGGTTATAGATATTTCCGTATGCCGGACCGGGTCATAGAAATCGGCTACCGTCAGCGTGCTACCGGGAAATTTGTCTTTCAGGATCCAGCTTGTTTCGTCGAATCCGGCATTTATATTCAGGATATGGTCATTCGGACCGATATCGGCGGAGTCCAGCCAATGGAAGGAATAGAAACCGGAATAATCGTAAATATAATAAGACACGGCCAGGGAAGTAAAGGTGCTGCCTGCGATAGCCCCTATGGCGACTTTGGCCAAGAGGCTGATTCCGACCGGTAAGAAGGAGCCGGCTGCCATGATAGCAAGGGCGATCCCATAAAAATGCCAGTTGAATCGGATAATATTGGTGATGCCTTGAAAAGCCGTTCTGCTTATCCTTTCCATATTTCTGTTTTTCCTTTTTCCCAGCAGTAGGGGACATCCTCTATCAGAAAAGCGTTTGCCAGTACAATGCCCGGAATATTCATCCGGTCAATGAAGCCGACTTTATTCTTTGTGACTTCTACCGGTGACGGTGTCCAATTTTCCCGTACTCCCTGAATAATCAATACTTCTTTGGTTTTATTGTTATAGGTGAATGTAAATGGCAAGGGACCTGCGAAGCGCCTTGCTTCTTTCCATTCAGAAAATGGGGAAGAGTGGGGCAGCGCCACTTCTTTTTTGTTTAGGGATACCTTAATGTCCAAGCCGGAATTATTGGAAAAGATTGAGATCTTATCCTCGTCTTTATAATATTCGATATCTGTTTTCAAATAGTTATAATGAGTAAAAATGTTTCCCAGGAACGACATTTTAGCCTTATTCGTTTCCGATCGCAGGATATATAATCCTCTCAACCTTTTACCCTGGTTATTCCGATAGCTGACGAAGATCCTATAGCCTGCCAGGAAAAAATCATTTCCCAAAAATTCAGGAAAGCCCCTGGGCCTTAGATGGCTGGTATCCACGAAAGCAGCGGCTATAAAAGCCCATTCGTCCTTAAACAGATCCAATTGCAAACATCCGGGGATGGCCTGCTCCAATGCGGCTTTAGGAACCGCATAGGTCAGCACCAGGGAGGCATTAAAAAATGCTTCAACGGCGAACGGATGATTTTTGAGTGTACTCATTGGTGAAAATTACTCCTATAAAAATAAAAGCTATCATAATGTTGACCCTTCCAAATAAAAGAAGGTCGGGGACCCGGATAAATTCTATTATGTTCATGGTGGCCACTATAAGGATCTGCGCCCAGGCGCACCAACGGCGCCCGATCCCGCTTACAATCCAGACAAACATTCCTATTTCCAGGAATCCGATGGTCCTGGTGGCTATAACAGCATGGGTTTCTCCCAAGATCCGGGCAACAATCAACCGGTGTCTTGGGACAAGATCGAATACTTTACAAAATAAGCCATTGAGGATTGAAAAAAAAGGGGTTTGGCGGCCGCTATCTTTCGCGGAAGTTTTTATGCCATTTACCGAGTTTTTCCCACCGTTGGCAGTAATCCACTGGACTGCAAGGCGAGATGAGGCTACATTTGCTGTCTAAATTAACTATTGTGAGAAAGCATTTATTTACTCTGACCTTATCTCTGTTGTTTGCATTCGTGAGTATGGCCCAAACCCCCGGCGGACAAGGGGGCGCCGCTAAGCCTGGCAGTCCCGGTACACAAGCAGGTCCCGGAGGTCCCGGCGCGCCGGGTGGCGCGGGCGCAAGGCCGGCTCCTCCTTCCATTGGCCGTGCCTATGGGAAAGTGACCGATTCGGCGGGCCAGCCGATGGGGCAGGTATCGGCGCTGGTGCTGCGGTCGACCGTCGATCCCGGCACCAAGAAAAAGAAACTGGTGTTGATCAAAGGCGTAGATACGAAGGCCAACGGGGAATTCGACTTCGAAGACCTGCCGATCGCCTCCCAGCTAGTATTGAAATTGTCAGCCACTGGTTATAAAGCCCAGGACGTTTCTTTTATGATCATCCCGGCAGCGGCTGTCGCCAAACCGGGGGATAACGCCTCTCCCTTAGGCAACCTGCCTTCCTTTAATAAAGACCTGGGCATCATCAAATTGTCCACGGACATGAAGGAACTGGGCGCGGTCACCGTCACGGCCAAAACTCCCGCCATGAGGCTGGATATGGATAAAAAGGTGTTCAATGTGGACAGGAACATCGTGAGCGCCGGCGGAACGGCCCAGGATGTCATGCGTAATGTACCTTCCGTCAACGTGGACATCGATGGGAACGTCACCCTCCGGGGATCGACGCCTACGATCTTTGTAGACGGCCGGCCAACGACCCTGTCCCTGGACCAGATCCCCGCGGATGCGATCGAGAGCGTAGAGGTCATGACCAACCCTTCTGCCAAATACGATGCCTCGGGCGGTGGCTCCGGCATTCTCAATATCATATTGAAGAAGAACCGGAAACAAGGATATAACGGCAGTATTTCGACAGGAATAGATTCCCATGGAGCGCCCAATGCCCTGGTTGGATTGAATGCCCGTCAGGGAAAGGTGAACCTGAGCCTCAATGGCATGTACAATGGAATGAACGGAAAGACGACCGGTAATACGGACCGTTATACCTATCTGAAGGGCGATACGACTCACCTGTTGCAGCAGGATCTCCAACGCAACAAGGGACATTTTATGTTCGGGCAGATCGGCCTGGACTATTTTGTCACCAACAAGACGACTTTATCAGCCTCATATATCAAGGTGCATGGCAATTTCAGTCCCACGGACGTGTCGAATATACAAACGGACAGCCTGAACAAGCTGGGTAATCAGACCACCTATTCCCTGCGGAATTCCAATTCTTCGCGTGAATTTGATGTCAACGGCGCCCAGGTGGGCATGAAGCATATTTTTGCCAAAGAGGGAGAGCAGATAACGGCGGACGGTAGTTATTTCGGGGTGACCTCACATTCTTCTTCTCTGTATACGACGAATTATTATGCGGGCCTGCCGGGTACACCCGTGATTGACACTACTCATCAGCAGGTGCTGGGCACGGCCTCTCCGGCTTTTATCACGATCCAAACGGATTATACGGATCCTATCGGCAAAAAATCAAAATTGGAAGCAGGCCTCCGGACCAGCATTCAGAAGCTGAGCAATAATAACGATACTTATATCCTGGATAAAAATGGCAATGCCACCCTGACGCCTTTTGGGACCAGTGATTACAAGAGCACGAGCAGGGTGTATGCAGCCTATATAAACTTCAGCAGTACGATCGATAAGTTCAGTTACTCCCTGGGATTAAGAGGGGAGAGCTCCAATTATTCCGGAGACCTACTGAATACGGGACAGCATTTCCATAATAGCTATCCCACGACCCTGTTCCCTTCCCTGTTCCTCAGCGAGAAGCTGAAGCATGACCAGGAGCTGCAGTTCAGCGCCACCCGTAAGGTCAACCGGCCCGGCTTCTTCCAGCTGATCCCGTACACGGACTATTCGGATACGCTGAATATCACCCGCGGTAATCCTAATCTCGTGCCGGAGTTCACCAATTCCTTCGAGCTGTCTTATATGAAGACCTTCCCGCATAGCAATACGCTGCTGATATCCGGTTATTACAAATACACGTCGAACATGATGGTGAGGTACCAGGACAGCGGCGTCAACCCGATAGGCAAGCCGATACTGATCAATACCTACGAAAATGCTAAAAATGGGTATACGGTAGGCGGTGAGATCACTTCCACGGACAATATCACCAAATGGTGGGACATTTCCGTGAACCTGAACATCTATAATTCCCATATCAATACGGAGAACCTGAAGCAGCCTTCGCAGGATGCGATCCTGAGCTGGTTTGGCAAGTTCAACAGCAATTTCAAGCTGCCGTACGA
>WNFI01053568.1_pt2 | contig 18266 bp, 16 predicted proteins | sample 5400471 | NCBI WGS metagenome assembly WNFI01 (sample SAMN13153348, study PRJNA577476) | soil metagenome | isolation source: 100 cm saprolite on Douglas fir-dominated hillslope | place: USA:California | collected 2013-09-17 | reverse complement strand
TTCGATTCGGTTGAATACGACGTGATCTCCAACTACCAGAATAAGTCAGGATTCACGATCAGCTACCGGACACAGGAAGATTTCAACGTGTCTCTTACCAAGATTGCTCATTCGGACGGCTTATCTGTCCCGCTGAAAAGTGATAACGGTCAAGCGCAAGATGCTCTCACAATATCGTCGTTCGACTTCGTGATCGACGAGCAATGCAATCAGTACAGCTTCTGCAACAGCTATACCGGCTTTCAAAGTGCCGGCAAGGCGATTTTTAACGTTGAATACAAGGTCTCCACCAGCAAATTCTGCCCGACCGATAACTCGATGAACTTCAATGGGATCTATAAAGGTGTCCAGTTATATGACCTTCCGTGGAACCCTTGTCGGTAGCAAGCTTGATAGTGCAGAAGATATGCTATGAGTGGCCGATATGGAGTGCCTCGCGTTGACCTATGGCTAGCGCCACCACTGCGGTAACGGCTGGGAGTGCGCCGACGCTTCGTCGCACTCTCGGTCTATGGGATCTGATTCTGTATGGCATCGTGGTGATCCAGCCCACCGCCCCCATGCCGGTCTTTGGGGTGGTGAGTGAACGCGCCCATGGCCACGTTGTTACCGCGGTGCTCATTGCGATGTTTGCGATGTTGTTTACCGCGATCAGTTACGGCCGCATGGCCAGGGCGTACCCTAGCGCGGGATCAGCTTTTACTTATGTCGGGCAGGAAATTCATCCCGCTCTCGGTTACGTGACCGGCTGGGGCATGGTAATGGATTACCTGCTGAACCCGCTGATCTGCACCATTCTCTGCGCTCAACTGGCCCGTAATTTCGCCCCAGGAGTGCCGTACTTTATTTGGGCGGTGTTTTTTGCCGGGCTGTTCACTAGTCTAAATCTTTTTGGTATTCGTACTTCGGCGCGGATTAACGACACCCTGGCAATAGGGATGGGCGTAGTGATTGCAATCTTTTTCGTCGTGGCTGCCCACTACGTGTTTGGTCACCCTCACCCCGGACCTGCATTCTTCACGCGACCCTTTTACGATCCGCAGACATTCCAGTTGAAATCAGTGCTGGGAGGGACGTCGCTTGCTGTCCTCACTTACATCGGCTTTGACGGCATTTCGACACTCTCCGAGGAAGCGAAGAATCCGAAACGCGACATACTGCTGGCGACCGTGCTGGTGTGCCTGATCACCGGTCTGCTAGCGAGTTGCGAAGTCTATGCTGCGCAGTTGATCTGGCCTGCGTCCAAACCATTCCCGGACGCAACCACCGCTTTCGTGCACGTAACTGGGATGGCGGGCGGCGCCTGGCTGCTGCAATTGGTGAACGGAACCCTCCTGGTGGCTACTATTGGCTCGGGAATGGGATCTCAATTGGGCGCCGCGCGCCTCTTGTACGCCATGGGCAGGAGCAATGCGATTCCCAGATCCTTTTTTGGTGTCATAGATCCGGTCCGGCACACTCCTCGGAATAATGTTCTGTTCTCAGGGGGACTGGCGCTGTTAGGGGCGCTTTTGATTAGCTTTGATCGAGGCGTCGATCTCTTGAACTTTGGTGCTCTGATCGCATTCATGGGCGTAAATGCGTCATCCCTGGTGCGCTACTACATTCGGTCAAAAGATCGCGGAGCCGGCGATCTGCTCGTTCCCGCGTTCGGTTTCCTGATTTGCCTGCTTCTGTGGTGGAACCTGAACCCAAACGCCAAGATCGCAGGCACGCTTTGGATGCTCGCAGGACTTGCGTATGGTGCCATTCGAACTCGTGGCTTTCGCGCCGAGCTGGTCACCTTCGGAATTCCAGAGCAGGAATAACGCGCAGGAGGCGACGTGGAATGCATCGAGATCTAGGCATGAGGATGTTCAACTGTTGCGCTTCGCGAGGTCCTGCTGCAAGCTCATCTGGAGGATCTCTGCCAAATGGAAAGTAGTGCGACCGGTTGATTGCTCAATCTGTTCACGACAGCTGAAGCCATCGGCAATAATTAACGTGGAGAGCTCGGCTTCTCTCACGGCAGGAAACAAAGCATGCTCTCCACACGCTTGTGATATAGCGAACTTGTCTCTTTCATACCCGAAGGCTCCTGCCATTCCGCAACATCCAGACTCGAGTAAACGGTAATCCAGGCCGAGCCTCTCGAAAACCGCTTTGTCATATCCCATCCGCATCACCGCCTTGTGATGGCAGTGTCCCTGGACAAGCGCTTTTCGCGTGACTTGTGGGAACACAAATTGCGGAGCGTGCGTTTCCAGGAATTCGGCTAAGGTAACAGTAAGTTTGGCCAACTTCTGAGCCGCAGGCACATCCGGTAATAAATCACACATCTCGTCCCGGAAGACGGAGCAACAACTGGGTTCGAGCACTACTACTGGCGTTCCAGCCGTGATTTGCGTCTCCAATTCGGAAATGACTCGTCGAAGATAGGATTTTGCCATTTCGAGGAATCCGTGGTCGTAGAGAGGACGCCCGCAGCACAGTTGTTGGGCTGGAATCTCAACTTGGTAACCAGCCTCCTCAAGAATCATCGTTGCGGCACGGGCAGTGTTGGATCTGAAATGGTTATTGAAAGTGTCAGGCCACACCAAAACCTTAGGCCCTCCAGTAGTTTTGGGAGCGTGTCGTTGTCGGAACCAGCTTCTGAAGCTACGAGTGGAGAAGGACGGGATTTTTCGTTCCGGAGCAATCCCGAGACAAGAAGTTGCCAGCCGGCCGAGCAGAGGCGTCTGAGTCAACGTGTTTGCCGCCGCAGGCATGATGGAAGCCAATTTCGTCCATTTGTCGATCCACCCGAACGCATAAGCCCGCATTGGACGCATGCGGCCTTTCCAGTAATGCGCCATGAACTCGGCTTTATAGCTGGCGACATCGACATTCACCGGGCAATCGCCCTTGCAGCCTTTGCAGGCCAGGCACAAATCCAAAGCGTCTTTTACCTCTTCGCTGCGCCAGCCGTCACGAATTACTTCGCCGTTCAGCATTTCCCAGAGCAGGTGGGCCCGTCCCCTGGTAGAGTGTTTTTCCTCCCGAGTCACCATGTAGCTGGGACACATCGTGTCTTGCTCCCCATCAATTCGCTCGCGCCGGCACTTTCCCACCCCGACGCAACGCCCCACGGCACGCGCGAAGCTTCCACCATCATTCTGAAAAGTGAAGAGCGTGTTCTGTTCAGCCATTCGAGTTTCGGTCTGCGCTCGGAGGTTTTGGTCGATCGGGTAAGGATTCACCAGCTTTCCTGGATTCATCTTCCAATCCGGATCCCATATCGATTTGAACTCCCGAAATGCTTGCATCAATTCCTGCCCGAACATTTTGTAAAGAAATTCTCCTCGTGCTTGTCCGTCGCCATGTTCTCCCGACAGTGATCCTCCATAACGAATTACCAAGTCCGTCGCATCCTCCATGAATGCACGCCACTTGGCGATGCCAGCAGGGCTCTTGAAGTCGAAGTTGACCCGATTGTGAACGCATCCTTGGCCAAAGTGTCCATACCAGGCCGGCGTGTATTCGTATTCACTGAAGAGCTCTGAAAGTTCCCGCAAATATTCTCCCAGCCTATCGGGGGAGACGGCCGAGTCCTCCCACCCTTCCCACGACGGCGCCTCGCCCGGAACAAAGGAATTCGCTCCCAGCGCTGATTCGCGAATGCTCCAGGTCTGCCGCTGATCCTGACTCTTGATGCAGGTCCGCACATCGGCCCGCCCGAGGCGCCGCATTGCCTGCGCGAAGTCGTGGGCGTGAGCTGCTACGCCATCAGAAGAATCGGCGCCAAATTCTACGAGCAACCAGCTGCGTCCCTGAGGCAGCAAAGATAAGTATTCCGCCTGCGGGAGATGCTTCTTCCGAATGTTTCTTATGGTTACTTCATCGAATCCCTCAAGACCTATTGGGCCGAATTCCACTATGCGGGGTACATCGTCGGCTGCGCTAAAAATGTCGGGATAACCGAGTACGACCAGGGTGCGATGCGCAAGGGCTGGGATCAGGCGCACCTTGGCTTCAAGTATGGTGAGACAAGTAGATTCGCTGCCTACCAGGGCACGCGCCAGATTGAAGCGGCCGTCCGCTCCGGGGAGCAGCTGGTCGAGGTTGTAGCCAGAAACGCGGCGCGGAATCGAAACGTAGCGCTCTCGAATGTTCTGTGCGTACCGATTTCGCAGAGACTTGAGCTTCGAATATATCTCGCCTTTGCGGCCACCACCTTCTACCGCCAGCTCCATCTGCTTTTCGTCTGTCCACCCAAGTGCCAAGCATGTGCCATCGTAGAGCAGGACCTCCATCTCCATCACGTTGTCAACCGCTTTCCCCGCGGTTTGCGAGTGCACCCCACACGAATTATTGCCAAGCATTCCGCCAAAGGTGCAATGGGTGTGCGTTGCCGGGTCGGGACCCCAGGTAAGTCCCAGTGGCGCCGCGGAGCGGCGCAGCGTATCGCAGATGGTGCCCGCCTCAACTGTTGCCCAGCGCTCGGCAGCATTGATGTCGAGAACGCGATTCAGGTTCTTGCTGAAATCGAGTACTACCGCGACGTTGCAACACTGTCCTGCCAGACTTGTTCCAGCGCCTCGGGAGAAGACGGGCGCACCGAATTTCTTGCAAGCCGCGATGGCTCTGAAAACGTCCTCCTTATTCTTAGGAATAACTACGCCGATCGGAACCTGGCGGTAATTCGAGGCGTCAGTGGCATACATGGCTCTCCATGCGGAATCAAAGTGCACCTCGCCCTCAACACTCTTGCTGAGTTCTGCGGCAAGGTCACGCCATTCGAGCTGTGGATTCTCAGTTTTTGCGTCTTGTGATCCCATAGCGTGTGCTTGGACCTTGCCTCTGAAGGCGTTCGGGTGAGGGAGGAAGTGGTCCGGAATTAAGTAGGGCTGAATCTAGTCGTTCGGTTTGTATCGTTGAGGAGGCGGGATGACTGCCATGTCGCCCACTGCGACATGGTCTCTTTTTTCCGCTGAGACACCGTCGATGCCATCAACAGTGAGTCGAACCGAGAAGTCCCCGGCCATCGTGTAGGTGTGGCTCACGCGCCTGCCATCCTCGGTAGTGCCGTCTCCGAAATCCCAGCGATAGCTGAGTGCCGGTACGCCATCGGGCACAGCCACACTGCTAAACTGCAACTCTTCTCCCACCTTGGCATGGTCCGGGACGTGCAGGCTCACCGCCGGAGCAGCGGGAGGCACAGAGGAATCGATTATCTTAATCAGCTTGACGGAATGGGCGGGCTGCTCCAATTCAAACGCATCGCGGTCCATGGAAAGCCGCGCCTCGTGTGCCAAGACGTTGTGCATCTCGTAGGCATGTCCCGGCTTGAAATTTAGTTCGGCGAGCGAGAAATGGTGAGATCGGGGTTGCTCCGTCCAATTGAATACGGCAAGGATGGATTGCCGGGAGTCCTCCCGCAGGAGGAATACACTAGGCTGTTCGTCCTCGGCGCGATAGCTAAGCAGGTCAAGAGGGATCGCGGCACGGCCGAGTTTGGCCATTCGTAAAAGGTCGGGGTTCTTGAGCAGTGCGACCCGGTCCGCATCTGCTCCCAGGGCCGGCAGGTCATCGCCAATTTCGTACATTCCTCCTGAGACCGCCGACAGCGCGATCGAGACTTCTGCTTCATTCAGGGTAAGCGGCGCATGGATCTCGCGCTCTTCCAGAAGCTGCCGCGAAACCGTGAATGAATCCGGATCGTTGATGAAGAAATTCCGGTGCATGTAATAGCGAGCAGCGATTCCGGGTGCGGCCTCCTTGCTGCGCAAAAAAGAGTGGCCTGTATCCTGCGAGATGCGGCCGTCATCAACGAGACCGACGGGATTCAGCATCGGACTGCCGTCTTTATCCAGCAGGACGTCGTCTCCGACGGCTTCGCGGATGACCTGCAATCCAATTCGTTGCGCTTCGAGTGCAGTCGTATGTGGCCGAAAATAGTAGCCCTCGATCGCAGTGTTGTCCATAAAGTCGAGCTTGATGTACTTCGCTCCCCATTCTCGAACCAGAGTGTGGTACGTCTGCCGGAGAAACTCCTGAGCGTTTGGATTTGTGGCGTCTAGGACGAACACTCGCTCTGTACGGATCTCTTCATCGGTGGTGATCGGAATAGGATCGCCTTGAGCGTTATGAACCAACCAGTCCTTGTGTCGCTCATAGATTCCCGTGCATATGCATATCCGTAATCGACGTGAAAGAGGTCGTAACCCAACGGCTTGAGATGTTCAGCCAGCCACAGCGCATTTGTGAAGGTGTTACCCTCTGTGATCTTCATGTATAAAGCAGTCCAGCTCCACCATCCGAGCAGGTTGCCTTCCGCGATCCGACTGTGGTGCAGTTCGCGGATCGCAGCTCCATAGTTCTCAAGCTGAGCGTGATAGTCAGATCCGGCTGCAAACATCAGCCGTTCTGAAGCCATGCTTCCTCCACTCGGAAGGGGAAGGCTCAACTTAATTAGATTGTCTTGAGGACCTTCGCGCAATCCCGATTCCTCATCGGTCGCCTGAATTTCGGTTGTGCCCGTAGCATCTACCGTGAAACCAGTGATCGTCGGGCCATCGGATCCGGGTTGGGCTTTCAAATGGAAGATTGTCAGCAGGAGATCCGACGTGAGGGCCCCGAAGAATATGCTCTCCTTGCTTTGACGGATCTGTTCGCCCACAGCCTCTAAGCTGCGAATGCTCTGAACTTCAAACGCTCGTGCGGAGTGGTTCTGGACGTGTACTTGAACGTCCCCGAACGGTTGATTGTCGTAAACCCGAATCGTATACGAGAGATCGGGGCGGTCTGACAGACCTGTCGAAGTGACCATTGCCTGGTGTCCGCGACCGAGTGCATCCTCGAACGACGATTCGCTGATTTCATGCTTTGGATAATCAGTGGAGTTGATCCAGTGATGATCAACCTCCGCCGCGATCCGCGCCCGAAGAGCCGGAGCCGTAGTCCCCTTCATGCCGATCGTATAGGAGCCGTCGCCGGAACTAATCCTGATGAGCAGTTCTGAATTCGTTAGGTCAATCTCAGCAGCGTAAGCCAAGGGCATAAGAAAAGACGCAAAAACGGCCCTAAGCGTAAAGTTCCGAACCCAGCCCAATGGCGCGGACCGGTGCATTTTCAGGGGGCTGCGGAGATTGGTTTCGGAATGCAATTGTTCACCTCTGCCACGAAATCCAGAATAGATTACATACGATCTGAAACGAACATAAAAAGTCTACAAAGCGTCACAAATGTATTAAGATTGGGCTTCTCTGTCAACAAGAATCGGATTTCTTGAGGAATGAATATTTGAGTAAGGAGTGGCTTGCATGCGACGAATGATTTTCCTGCTAGTAGCCGTCTTAGGCTTCGAGATCGCTTCTTCCCAGCAACCGGCGCCGCCTATCCCCATTGGTGAGAGTTCGCCGCAAGCAACACAGCCGCTCTCTCCGATGGAGCTGCGGGCACTCGCCTCGCTCGATCCGATCGACGCTCATACTCACGTTGCCACTGGGGACCCGAGTTTCTACGCAATGCTTGAGCGCCTGCATATGCACATCCTCGACATTCTTCTGGTCGATGACCATGACCCGTACCGGAAGACGCTGCAGCAGCAGTTGCAGGATGCCTTGCGCGTTGTTCGCGAGAGCCACGGCCATGCTGCGCTTTGCACCAGTTTCGACCCTTTTCAGTTTGGCCAGCCGGATTTTGCTGCATCCGCGATTCGAGAGCTCGATCGCAACTTCGCCGATGGAGCAGCGGCTGTGAAGATTTGGAAAAATATCGGAATGGAGCTGAAAGATGGAAACGGGCACTACGTCATGCCTGACAATCCTGCTTTCGAGCAGATATTCAAAGACATCGAAAGCCATAGACGGACCTTGATTGTGCACGCCGCGGAACCAGATGAGGCTTGGCTGCCTCCCGATCACAAAGGCCTGGACTCCTCGTATTATGCGGAAAATCCGATCTGGTACATGTATCGCCATCCAGAAGCGCCCAAAAAGGAGCAGATCCTCGCAGCCCGTGATTATTTGCTTCAGGAACATCCCAGACTTCGGGTCGTCGGTGCTCATCTTGGAAGCATGGAAGATAGCTTAGCCCAATTGGGTGAGCATCTGGACCGCTATCCCAACTTTGCAGTGGACGCGGCGGCCCGGGTGCCGCATTTAGTGGTCCAGCCCAGACACAAGGTTCGCGCATTTATTCTGAAGTACTCCGTCGTCTCCGGCGCATCTCGCGTTCCTGTTCTCCTACAGTTTCTACTGTATTGACGCCGCCATCGTCTTCAGACTACAGCCTGAGGAGTAGATTCTTTTTCTTCGTCGCCCGCGTGGTTCTTGTGTGCGCGCCCAGCAATCCGCCCAGATATCTCAGGTGATAATATGTCCGCCACAATCGAAACCCCTCGGACCCAGAAGTCCCCAATCAACGGATCAAAGCCGGTCAGGTGGACCGTGGAGGTGCTGCACGTGGACGCTGCGCACATTGACAAACGGTGACCGGCGAAGGCTCTCGGCCGGTAAGCGCCGAGCAGCGGTTGAAGGAACTCGGCATTAAACTTCCTGTGCCCCCCGAGCCGTTCGGGACCTATATGGAAGCGGTGCAGTCGGGCAATTTGCTTTTTCTGAGCGGGATGCTTCCAACGGAAGGACGGGGCGCGATATTCATTGGGCGGGTCGGCGCTGAACTCGACGTAGGCGCTGGGCGCGAGGCGGCCAAACTCGCGGCGCTTAACGTTCTCGCCGTGGCGAGACAGCATTTGGGATCGCTCGACAGAGTGACGCGAATCGTCCGACTCGGTGTGTCGGTAGCGACTTCGGGAGATGTCCGCGATCAGCCGAAAGTTGCTGACGCCGCTTCGGAGTTGCTGCAAGACGTCTTCGGAAAAGACAAGAGCCCTTGCCGGTTGGTGTACGGCGTTGCAAGCCTTCCGCTCGGAACCCCGGTTGAGCTGGAAGCGATCTTTGAGGTGACGTGAGGGCGCGGAGAGCAAACGCGCGTCGCCTCGCCAGTAGCAGTTAAGCACTCTTCAAAAGTGACGGAAAATTCGCAGGAGGACTTTACGGCAACGATAGCAGTCGTAGTAGCAACGATGAAGGTGGCGCAAGTCTCCAGTCCCGGAGCAGATCGGTTCGACGAGCTTGTATGAGTGGAGGTAAAGAGATGCGTCTTTTCATGCTGCCTCGTTGGATCCGATGCTCGCAGGTCTTTGGCATATCATTGGTCGCTTGTCTGATGCTCGCATCATTTCAGTTGCTGGCCCAGGCCGACGGAAAGGAACGTCTCGTGAAGTACCCGACTTTTTATCGCACGATCCAGATCGATGGGTTCTCCATCTTCTACAGAGAGGCCGGCCCGAAAGATGCGCCGACGCTTCTCCTGCTCCATGGACTTCCGTCATCTTCGCGGATGTTCGAGCCTCTCTTCGCCCGACTTTCCGTTCGTTATCACCTTGTCGCGCCAGATTACCCTGGCTTTGGGCACAGCGACTGGCCGGACCCGAAAAAGTTCGCGTATACGTTCGATCACTACGCTGACACCGTGAATCATTTCACCGAAGCGCTCGGGCTCTCGCGCTATACCCTTTACATGCAGGATTACGGCGGCCCGGTTGGTTTCCGCATGGCATTGGTTCATCCAGATCGCATCGAGGCTCTCATCGTCCAGGATGCTGTGGCGCACAACGAAGGCCTGGGCGCGAATTGGAAAACAAGACGGGCCTTTTGGGCCGATCGCGCTGCCAACGAAAGCGCGCTGCGCACAAATCTTCTGTCGCTGGCTACGACGCGCACGCGCCATGTGGGAAACGATCCCAACGTGGATCGCTATGACCCCGATCTCTGGACCGATGAATTCTATTTTCTCAACCAGCCCGGCCAAGCCGAGATTCAAAGTGACCTCTTCTACGACTATCGCACCAATGTGGACTCCTATCCGAAATGGCAAGCATGGATGCGCGAGAAGCAGCCTCGCCTGCTGGTGATCTGGGGCAAGTACGATCTCTCGTTCGATTCCGGCGAACCGGAACGATACCGCAAAGACGTTCCGAACGCTGAAGTTCACGTTCTCGACGCGGGTCATTTCGCATTGGACACGGCTGCAGATGAGATTGCCGCCTTGGTCCGGGACTTTGTCACTTCGTCACGTGGACAGTTGCATCCGCGGCGCGCCAGTTGATGCCGCCGTGAGAACGCCGGCCAACAATTGAAACGTAACTTGTCGGCGCACAACGGCTACTGGTTCCTCGGCCGGCCCACTCTGGAAGATCTTCGCCAGGACTTGCGTGCGGTCCTAAGGAAGTGCCGGCCGGACTGGGATATTAGAACGCCCGAACTTAAAGCAGCGTGGCACCAAGGGGCGGAAGGAACTCTTCTATCCATACGGCAAAACTTATGTCCAAACTCTTGGTGAGCAGTATTAGGAGCGGGTATGTATGTCAGACAAGAAAACAGCAATCGTCACAGGAGCATCGCAGGGTATTGGCGCGGGTTTGGTCCAGGCCTTCCTGAATGAGCGTTATGACGTCGTCGCAACGTCTCGTGATGTCAGTCAGTCGTTCACTGCCTCATCCAACCTGGTTCTCGTCGATGGCGATATCGGCAAGCAGGAAACCGCCGCCAAATGTATCGAAGCCGCGATGAGGCACTTTGGAACCATCGATGTGCTGGTGAATAACGCCGGAATCTTCCGCACAAAGCCGTTCACCGACTTTACCACCCAAGACTTCAATGCCCTGGTCTCGACCAACCTGCTGGGATTCCTCTACATCACTCAGCTCGCAGTGCAACAGATGCTGAAACAGAAATCGGGAAACGTTGTGACCATCTCTGCGTCGCTCGCCGATCAGCCAGTCGCCGGCATACAAGCTTCGGTCTCGATGATTACGAAGGGCGGCCTGAATACAGTAACCCGAAGTCTCGCAATCGAATACGCAAAAGACGGTATCCGCTTCAACGCTGTAGCCCCCGGTGTCGTGGACTCACCACTGCATAAAGATGATCCCAGGGACTCGCTGAAGACGTTTCAGCCAATGGGGAAAATCGTGGAGATCAAAGACGTTGTCGACGCGGTTCTCTACCTGGCAAGGGCAGGGCAAGTAACCGGAGAGATACTTCACGTGGATGGTGGCTCTCACGCTGGCCGTTGGTAGCCGCCGGACATTCAACTTCATTCCGGGCCGGACTGGGACATCACACGCCCGAACTCAAAGCCGCCGGCAGCAAGCCGCGGGGACTCTCCTATCCCTGTGGCAGAGCGTACGGTCCAAACTCTCGGCGGAACAGGATTAGGAGCGGCCTCGCCATCACCTAGATGGTACCGCGAGCGCCGAGCGACAACGTCGACCTTGGACTAGATCTGAAGTTTCGGTGCCGCAGATGGTCCCTTGATCAAGTAAAGTTAACCTTTGTCACCAACGATTATGCCGATCCAACCAGCGTACGTGCTCGGCCAGCGACTGGATCGGAGAACGACTTCGCTTGAGGGTTGCGTGAAGACGAGGGTCACACGAAGATGACTACCAAAGCCGACAGCGAACGCTTTCAGAGCGGCGCGCACAAGTATGCCGCGTACCTCGGCACACCCGAGGGACGGTTGCGCTCCGACTTGGCCTTTGCCAATCTGCAGGATTTTCTTCCCCCGCCGCCCCAGGCCGAATACTCGTTGTGTGCGCTGGATCTCGGGTGCGGCACGGGAGCCACGGCCGTTCGCCTGGCGCGACTCGGCATTCATGTCACGCTGCTGGATTCCTCTGCTGAGATGCTGGATATGGCGAAGAGCGCCGCACGGGAAGCAGGAGTTACGGAGAGGATTGCGCTGAAACACGGCGATGCCACCCAATTGGCAAGCTTATTTCCGATGGAATCGTTCGATGTAATTCTGTGCCACAACATCCTGGAATATGTCCCAGGCAGGTGAGGTGTTAAAGGCCGCAATACAAGACGGCGACTTGGCCGCGACCGAGCATAATCTCACCGCTGAGTGGGGACATGAGTCCCTGTACGGGGGGAGGGTGCGGCTATTTACGGCGGAGAGCCTGCACGCCATGCTGATCGAATCGTCACTCGCAGTAACTGCGGAGCGTGGCGTACGGGTCATGTCGGATTACTTGCCGCCGAGAGTTTCCCGAAATGATGAGTACGAGCGGATCTTGGAGCTAGAGCGCAAGCTGGGCAGGCGACCGGAGTTTGCCGCAGTCGCCCGCTACACGCATTGCCTGGCACATCGCACAGGTCCAGTCATGAAGGACGGTGTATGAACAACGTCATAGCTCAGTCTTCGTCGGCCGGATCTCGCATGACACCTGATGCCGGTATTGCGCTCGGGCTCGGCCTTACCAACGAGTGTAATCTCGCCTGCGCCTTCTGCTACCGCGATCCAACTCGCGCGGATCGTCTCTCCCTGGATCAAGTGAAGGCAGTCATGGAACGCTTGCCCGCACGGTCGGTGAATCTCGGCACCGGTGAGAACGGCGGGTGAAGCTCACCATCACTTCCAATGGTCATAGTGTTGCTGTTCTGGAAGACAATGAGCTGTGTGCCTTCCATGACATCGAGTTCTCTCTCGATTACGCCACGCAAGCCGAACAGGACGCACAGCGCGGGCATGGCAATTGGGCACTCATCCACCAGCAGGCAGCACGGTGTCTCAGGCTGCATATTCCTGTAACCATCATCGCGGTCATGATGAAGTCGAACTACTTGCGTTTAGCGGATGTGGCGCGAGTAGCCAAACAGTTTGACGCTCCTTTGCGAGTGAATGTCTACCAAGCCGTGCGATCGGACATCTATGCCCTGACCTACGAAGAGTACTGGGAGGGGTTCCGGCGCCTCTTTGAGGAGACCGACGTAATCGCTATTGGCGAGCCGCTGGTTCGCGCAATGGCGGGGCTCCCACCGCTCCGGGGAGGATGCGGCGTAAGCACCGTGAGGGTTACGCCGCGCGCCACGACACAGCCCTGCGTTTATTGGCCAGGATCGGGGGAGCCGCTGTCGGATTTGATCTCGATGGGGCTCGACATTCTAGACTCCGCGCCCTTCGACCAAGCCCGCACGCTTCCCGACGCTTGCCGGCCTTGCGAGTTCCGCGAGTCGTGCCACGGCGGATGTGCCGGACGACGGCGCTTGCAAGGTGCACTACTACAGCCTGATTCTTACTGTCCGATCGTTCGCGGGCAACGCCCGACGCTGCGGATTCGCATGGCCGCCACCCGCGATCTGCCCAAACTGAGCAGTTCCTGCACTACCGTCGTGATCGCCAGGTAGTCTGATTCGTGACGAACGACATCAACTGTCCGAATAAGCCCGCCTTTCGTTTATTCCGCTTTCATCCAGGTATCCGAACCTGTCAGCTTGACCGCCACGTCAGTAATGAAGAGGTGCAAGGGCTTGCCGTCGGCGGTGCCGCGATGCTCCGTGGAGATCAGGAGGGGACCTGCCTTCTTGTAGCCTGCCCACGTTGCGGTCACCAGGCTCGGCTTCTTGGGCCCGGCGCGGTGGTAGACAAATTGCTCGACGCGCTTGTCTTTGCTGACATAGAGATCCCAAGTATCGCCTGGCGTGTAACCGCCGGCTTCCGCGGGATACTTCACCGAGACCAGCTCGGCCGAGCCGTTGCCTATCGGCAGTTTTTGCATACCCTTATCGGTGACGGTGGCACTAGTGTCCCAATAGGCATGGAACGGAAACAGAAGCCAATAATTATCATTGACGAAAGCCGGTTCGACTTCGTTCTTGATGGTGTCGGACTGGCTGCTGAGCTCGGAGCTGATGTAAGTAACCTTTACCGGCTTACCCTCTTTATCCTTACCCTCGTAGGAAATTTTGCCGGTCTTGGGCTCCCACTCCCACGCGTGAGCTAGTTTGAAGACACCGGGGATTTCCCCGTTCCAGGTGTAGCGGATCGCCTGAATTTGATCCCACGAATCGATACCATAGGTCTTGGCAATCTGTTCGAGAATCGGCGGGCGGTTCTGCGCCCAGGAGTTTGGAGCAAGGACCAGCACCCCAAAAACTAGGAAACGGATCGTCGTTGAAAAACCCAACTTTGCCATGGAGGATCCTCCTCAGTGAAATGAAATGAATGTCGTTTTGGATGACGCACAAAGGTACTTGGATACAAGAATCGCATGTGCTGCAGTTGCCTTCACTCTACCTGGTCCGCTTGGCATTGGAGTGCGGCCGATCGTGTGATCCGGCGCAAAGCGATAATTGCGGCAGCTATTGCCACGGATCCGTATTCCAGCAGCATTATCCAGCGAGGAAGCGACCCCCACGGACGCCCAAGTGCGCGCAAGTGCCATTGGACGTATGTGGGGATAATGCTCACAGTCCAGATGATGATCAGCAGCGTCGAGGCCGACATCAGAAATGGCAGCAGCCAGAGAAGATACCATGGGAATACGACGGGTGCACACAAAAGAGATGCTGCCATGGGCCAAGCAAATAGGTCCCAGGCAAATAGGTCCGGAGACCCCTCAGGCGCTGCGCTTCTTAGCCAGGTTGCAGTCACTAGTCCGACGAGCACTGCCAATCCAGCTAGCAACTGTGGAGGTGCCACCTGATGGAGTGCCGCAAACACGGGACCATTAAAGCGGAAACTCTGCACATACGTACCAAGCGAGCCGATCGGAATGCGGCCATGATTAAGAAATGGCACGTACAGGAGTCCGACCACGGCTGCCGCCAGTGCAGCGTCGCGAATGCGAACCCGCTTCCAGTAGAGGGGTAAGAGTACGACCGGCAGAAACTTCACTGCGATAGCTAGCCCAAGTCCCACGGCCGCAGTCGCCCGCCATCGGTGCGCTAGCGCAGCGGCGGACACCACCAACAACAACGCGCCAACAATGTCAATGTGACCACTTCCCGCCACCTCAATGGCCAACAATGGGTTCCAGGCGTACGCCAGAACCAGGTGCGCTCCCTGCTTAGGACGCAGCAAATCGAGCAACACGAAAACAATTGCGAACTCGCAAACCACAAATGCTACTTTCAGTGCAAAGGTGGACTCCTGAATCGCGGTTACTGCGCGGAAAAAAAGCTGCGCTCCTGCTGGATATGGGCTCGGTAGATCCGGGTTGTTCAAGTTGCGGGTTTCCGGAGTATGCAGCCCCTCAGCGGCAGGATCGCTGGGAACGACAATATAGGGGTTGTAGCCGAGCCTCTGCAGGCGGCCGTCCCAAACATATCGATGGATATCATCACCGGCGCCCGAGGGCAACCGAAGAAATTCAATGTGCCACACAGCCGCCAGGACGAGCCCAATGACGACGACGCGTCGGGAAACGCGTCGTTCAAATCTGGGCGTAGCGAAAAACTCACGTATCGCTAAGAGGTATACGATGCCCGCAACCGTCAAAGAGGCCATGAAGTACGGTCCACCTCTATCGCCGAAGTTGCGGGAGCAGATCGTCAGCGCCACGCACAGTGTGGCGCCGAGGACGTACACTCTCCACTCGGGGGTGATCTTCACAGTTCTCCCGTGCCCGTCCGGAACTGCCGCCACAAACTCCCACTCCCGGCACCAGCCCCCTACACGATCAATGAGCGAAATGGCGATTTTTCGACAGTTGACGCTAGGGAGTGACCTTGAAACAACACGCCACGACCTCCACGTGTATCACAATGCTCGCTATGCGAGTTGCCTTTTCATCGTCGCGCCGACGCATCTTGCAGGGCTTGCGCTCTGATAGACGCCAGCGGGTAGAACTTGCCGCCGAGCACGACTGCGTTAATTTTGCGGGTGTGGCTGATGTCTTCGAGCGGATTCATGTCGAGCAATACCAGATCCGCCACGCGGCCCACCTGAATCGTTCCATACGTATCAGTTTTGCCCATGAACTTTGCAGGGTTTAGCGTAGCAGCCTGCAACGCCTCCAGCGGACTAAAACCAGCTTCCACCAGCAGCGCTAACTCATTGTGCAGATCGACCCCTGGCACCATCCCCCAATCCGAGAAATCCGAGCCGGCCATGATCTGTACACCAGCCTTGTGCATCATCCGGACAAGTTCGATTTGCTTTTTGTGAACATCCAGCCGTGGTTTCAGCGATTCAGGATCATTACTCCATAGCACGAACCCCCGTTCATAGGCGACGAGAGTCGGCACATACCAGGTTCCGTTTTTCACAAAGCGCTGGAAGAGTTCCTGCCCAGCCGGACCTAGATTCTCGTCTACCGCCTGTTCGACGGTCTTGGCGGTTGCTCCTTTGCGCCAAAGGGCACTCTCATTGATGGTTTCGATGTGTTCTAGGCTGGCCGCCCCAGCGTCAGATGCCTCAGCGGAACTCACACCCTTGGGCAGGTGGACAGCAACCGGTATGTGTTCTTTGCGAGACTCATCCATCAGCGCAAAGAACGCATCGGGCGGGAGCGCATTGTGAACCTTGATGAAATCCACGCCCTTGGCCTTAAGATCGTGCACAGCCTGCTGCGCCTCCTCCGGACTGCGTACGGTGAGCCGGTTCGACACTCCTTCCTTGGGCCCATCCACAAAAGGACCAGCACGAATGATGTGCGGGCCAACGCGCATCCCACGGTCAATCTCTGATCGCCACCGGTCGATTTGAGCGAGATCTCCGCCCATATCGCGTACCCCCGTCACTCCGTTCATGATGAGCAGAGGGAAAGCGTCTTCCGTTGCATCGGTCAGGTGGCCGTGCATGTCCCAAAGCCCAGGGATCACGAACTTGCTTTTGGCGTCAACTATGCGAGCACCTGTGGGAATTGTGACGGTTTCGCTCGGGCCGACCGCGCTGATGAGACCACCGGTCACCACAACCGTTGAATTCGGCCTGGCCGCTGTGCCGGTGCAGTCGATGACGGTTACGTGAGTTATCGCAATCGCATTGTTTGTCTGAGTGGATGCCGAAAGAGAGCAGAGGAGGAAAAAGGCGAGCAACCATTTAAGCATACGGAATTTGACGGTAGTGATCGGTGGACGTAAGCAGCGAGTCTTGCGTGAGGCTATCGAATCGTGGCTGAGCGGGCTTCGATTCGGTGGGTTTAGATCGCCCGTTGTTGAAATACCCACGAACGTGGGCATATTTGTCCCAATCAAGGAAGCTGAGTTGGTGGTCGATAACTGTCGTAACCAGGCGATTTCACGTTTTGACGGCTGGTCATTGAGCGCAACGGCGATGTTACGTCAATGATGCTCGGGCTACTGGCTCTTACAGGCTTGAATCTCGGCAACATGAAGCAGGTTGACATCTTTCCGTGGTTTGCCACCCGGTCCGACAGCTTCCAACTTCAGCTTTGCCATATCAGTTATAGATCGCTGTACTTGCAGCGTCAGAGCGAATGGGCTGAGGACGACCGCCGCCAATTCCTCTGCGGCAGTCGAAACCTTCGACGCGGACGACGGATAGATAATCATTCCACCCGTCGCAGCAGGAATCTTTTTGAAGTATCCCCGGAGCCTATCCGCTTCGTCATAGTCAAGGATCAGAGCGAACACGGGTGGCCAAGAAGAATGTAGGAATAGTGACGCGGTTGCGTCGGATGAATGATGGCTCATGTTGTCCCCACCGTCGCTGATTACGACTATCGCCGCATTGTGTGCGGTCACCCGGCCCGCTATTTCGATCAGAGTGTCGTAAAGAGCCGTTCCGCCCAACCCTGAAGGGGGACCCTGCTTCGACAATTGATCTAGTAATTCCTCGCTCTTGGAGCGACCGACTGCGTACCCTTGAACTCTCTCACGAAAGATAAATGTATCGACGTTTTCAGCCTTCTCCACCAACTGCCTCGCTGCGGCCAATGATTGATTCCAAGTGTGTTTCATGCTGGGACTGACGTCGAGGATCAGAATGATCCCCGGCTTGCTGGTAGAAAACGAGCTGATATTCGCAGGATTGCCGTTAATTTCTGCTCTTAATTCAGCGGCGGTAACATTCGCGACAGGCTGACCGTGCTTATCGATGACGCGAACGACAGTGTCAAGGTGGCAATCCTGCGCGAGTCCGCCCCGAGCGAATGTCGCAAAGAGAACAATGGCCGTGAACGCTTGCCGTAACAGACTCGAACGAACTCGCATCGGCTCCCTCCGCTTCCGCAATTCGGCCCCGATTGTAATTGCTAAGACGCTGAAGTAATGAGAATTTCGATAGCCGAGTTCCGTAGTTGGCGTAAACAGGCCATTTCGCTCACTGACACAGCGAGCGTAAAGGCGATTTTTCGCCAGTTAGAGAGGCGGCTCCCTCACAAAGTAATTCCGCCACTGCCTTTTTCATTTGCTCAGTAGGTCCTTTACGCTTCTCAGCAATGTGTGAGAGGGAGCGAGATCCCGTAGCTCCGCGATCTCGGATAATGCTTT
>WNFI01193740.1_pt1 | contig 18272 bp, 11 predicted proteins | sample 5400471 | NCBI WGS metagenome assembly WNFI01 (sample SAMN13153348, study PRJNA577476) | soil metagenome | isolation source: 100 cm saprolite on Douglas fir-dominated hillslope | place: USA:California | collected 2013-09-17 | reverse complement strand
TATGAACGCACCCGACACCCCCTTCCCCTTCGACGCCGCGATCTCCGCCGCCGCCGATCGCATCGAGCCGAAGGTCATCGCATGGCGGCGCGATTTCCACCAGAACCCCGAGCTCGGCAACCGCGAGCTGAGAACCGCGAAGATCGTCGCCGATCACCTGAGAGCGCTCGGCTTCGACCAGGTCCGCGAGAAGGTCGCCCACACGGGCGTCGTGGGCGTGCTCAAGGGAGGCCTGCCGGGGCCCGCGGTGGCGCTGCGCGCCGACATGGACGCGCTTCCTGTCGCCGAGGAAGTCGACGTTCCCTTCAAGAGCACCGCGCGCACCCAATGGAACGGACTGGACTGCGGCGTGATGCACGCCTGCGGCCACGACGCGCACACCTCGATCCTGATGGGCGTGGCGGAGGTGCTTGCCGGCATGCGCGAGCGCATCCCCGGAACGATCACGTTCGTCTTCCAGCCCGCGGAAGAGACCCCGCCCATCGGCGAAGACGGCGGCGCACGGATGATGGTCGAGCAAGGTTGCCTCAAGAATCCCGACGTCGGCGCGATCTTCGGATTGCACGTGACCTCGATCCACACGACCGGCGACATCGGCTACCGCTCCGGGCCGCTGATGGCCTCGGCCGACGACTTCCGCGTCTTCGTGCGCGGAGTCCAGACGCACGCGGCGATGCCTTGGCGCGGTGTCGATCCGATCGTCGTCGGCTCGCAGATCGTGCTGGGGCTGCAGACCGTGGTGTCGCGGCGGATGAACATCACCCATGAGCCCTCCGTCGTCACTGTCGGCGTGTTCCAGGGCGGCGTGCGCCACAACATCATTCCCGACGAGGTGAAGCTGGAGGGCACCATCCGCGCCTTCGACGAGACCCAGCGCGACGAGATCCACGTCCACGTGAAGCGCATCGCGGAGATGATCGCCGCCTCGGGCGGAGCCACCGCCAAGGTGCACATCCACCGCTGGTACGACGTCACGGTGAACGATCCGGCGTTGACCGAGTGGTCGATTCCCACGCTTTCGCGCATCGCGGGAGACACCAAGGTAAACGTCGTGGACAAAGTCTGCGGCGCAGAGGACTTCTCTTTCTACCAGAAGGCCGTGCCGGGCTTCTTCTACTTCATGGGCTGCACGCCACCCGAGCGCGACGCGGGCACGGCCGCGCCCAACCACAGCCCGCGCTTCTACGTGGACGAGAGCTGTCTCAAGCTCGGCGTGCGCACGCTCTCGGCGCTGGCGCTCGACTGGCTCGCGGCCAACGCCTCCTGAAACCGCGATGGCGCAGGAAAACACCACCGCGACGGTGGGCGAGATGCTCGCGGGCGGCCGCGCGCACGAGGCCCTTGCCGTGGCGCGCGAAGTCGTGGCGCAGAGGCCTTCCGATCCTTCGTGGCTCCACGTGCTCGCGGTGGCGCTGCATCTCACGGGCTCCAACGAGGAGGCGGCGGGAGTGCTCCTGCGCTCTCTGCAGCTGGCACCCGGAAATCCCCTCGCCTGGAATTCGTACGCGGCGATCCATACCGGGAGGGCCGACTTCGGCGCCGCCGAAAGGGCGCTGCGCGAAGCGCTGCGACTGAAGGACGATTACTTCGAGGCGCGCTTCAACCTGGCGCTCGTGCTGCGCCGGCGCGGCGACTTCGAAGGCGCGGCCGCGGAGATCCAGCGCGTTCGCGCGATGCGCCCCGACTTCGCGCCCGCGCAAGCCGAAGAAGCGGCGCTGCGGCTGGAAGCGGCGGTGGCCAGCCAGAACCAGGCCATTGCCCAGGACGGTCGCGGCGAAACGGAGGAAGCCAAGCGCAACCTCGCCCAGGCCGTCGCCGAGCACCCCGGCGACGCCGCGCTGCTCTCGGTTCTCGTGCACTTGAAGATCCGTGATTGCGATTGGGACGGGCTCGATGCCCTCGTCGAAGAGCTGCGTCCGGTGGCGGCGCGGCCGAGCCTGCGGCCGGCGCATCCGCCGCTCGCCATGTACCTGGAGCCGGTCGGGCCCGAAGAGCAGCGCCGCTGGGCCGAGAACTGGGCGCGCATTCGCTTCCCGGCGCAGCCGCCCCTCGCGCAGCGCGCCCGCGCGCGCGGCAAGTGGATCAAGGTGGGATTCCTGTCGGGCGATTTTCGCGAGCACGCCACTTCCATCCTCATGGCGGCGATGCTCGAGCGTCACGACCGCGAGCGCTTCGAGTTCGTCGCCTATTCGTACGGCCGCGATGACGGATCGGACCTGCGGATGCGTGTGCAACGCGCCTTCGACCGGTTCACCGACATCGGAACGCTGGCGATGCACGATGCCGCCGCGCGGATCCACGCCGACGGCATCGACATCCTTCTCGATCTCGCCGGCCACGTCGACGGCTCGCGCCTCGACATCCTCTCCCATCGCCCGGCGCCGGTGCAGGGCCACTTCCTCGGCTACCCCGGAACGACCGGCGCGCCGTTCGTCGACTTCTTCATCGCCGATCGCATCACCGTCCCTCCCGGCGCCGAGGCGCATTTCACCGAGCGCATCCTGCGCATGCCGCATTGCTACCAGCCCAACGATCCCGCGCGCGTGGTGCCGCCGGCGCCGCCGCGCTCGGCGTGCGGCCTGCCGGAGGACGGCCTCGTGATCTGCTCGATGAACCAGCCGATCAAGATCGACGCGAGAGTGTTCGGGCACTGGTGCCGGCTGCTGCGCGCGCTCCCGGGCGCCTGCCTGTGGCTGCTGGGATTCAACGCCCGCTCGCAGAAAAACCTGCGCGCGCACGCGCAGGCCAACGGCGTCGATCCTTCGCGCCTCGTATTCGCGGGCAGGGTGCCGCAAGCCGAGCATCTCGCGCGCCTTCGCAACGCCGACATCGCGCTGGACACGTTTCCGTGCAACTCGCACACGACGGCGAGCGACGTGCTGTGGGCCGGCGTGCCGTTGATCACCACCCGGGGCGCCACGTTCGCCTCGCGCGTAGCCGCGAGCGTGCTCACCGCCGCCGACTGCGCCGACTGGGTGTTCGACGATCCCGAGAGGGCATTCGCAGCCACGCTCGCGATGGCGGGCGACGCGCGCGCATTGCTCGAAGCGAAGTCGCGCGTCGAGGCGGCGCGTGTTTCCTCGCCGCTCTTCGATGCGCGGCAATACACGTTCGACTTCGAGGCGCTGCTGGAAAGCGCGCTCGGGCTGCGCCCACGATAGCGCGATGGAATCGCCCGCCCTCGGCCTCTATATCGTCGCTTCGCTCGCCCTCATCGCGACACCCGGGCAGGACATGATCTACGTGATCACGAGATCGCTCGCGCAGGGGCGCTTCGCCGGCGTGTGCTCGGCGGTGGGCGTGTGCCTCGGAATCCTCGTGCACACCGCGCTCGCCGCCCTCGGCGTGGGCGCGATCCTGCAGGCGAGTGAAACGCTGTTCTTCGCGCTCAAGCTCATCGGCGCCGGCTACCTTGTCTACCTGGGGTTGAAGCTCGCGCTGTCGCGCGAAGGCGCGCGCGAGATGGGCGCCGCCGCCGCACGCCTCTCGCCCTTCGCGCTGGTGTGGCAAGGCGTGCTGTCGAACGTCACCAATCCGAAGATCGTCCTCTTCTTCCTCGCCTTCCTGCCGCAGTTCGTCGATCCGGCGAGCGCGCACCCGACGCGCGACCTCGTTTTCCTCGGCGTGCTCTACGCGGTCCTCGCCCTGCCGGTGAAGACGGCGGTGGGACTCGCGGCGGGAAGCCTCTCGCAGCGCATCCTGCGGCGACCCGGCGCGATCGCCTGGATGAACCGCTTCAGCGGCACCGTGCTGATAGCCCTGGGGCTGCGGCTCGCCGCCACGGAGCGGTGATGGCGCCGGGAACTCGGTGCCGCCTGATATGTCTGTAAGCGCATAATCGCTTTTCCGACTCATTGGTCGGGACAACAATGAACCGCCTGATCCGAAAGCTCGCTGCCTGCCTGGGAATCGCCGCGCTGCTGCTCATGCAGCTCGCGGTGTCGGCCTATGCATGTCCCATGCAGCAAGGGCAATTGACGCACGCGACCGACTCGGAAGTTCAGGGCAGCCCTTGCGTGGACGATATCGACGCCGCCAAGCCTCTCTGCACTTACCATTGCGAGCAGGGAAAGCAGTCACTCGACAAGCCGCAAGCACCGGGTATCTCTCCGGTCCTCGCGATGGGTTACACCAAGGCGCTGGCTGACGGCCATTTCGTCGCCGGTTCTGCGCCGTGGAATCAGCGTCCGCACTTGCTGGCTCGGGACACCGAGCCGCCGCTTTCCATCCGCAACTGCTGCTTGCGGATTTAGCCCTCCAGGCCGCCTGCTGAATCAGCATCCCGCTGCTGTCGCCGCGGAGGTGTCCGTCATTCGCCGTCTGGAGGTCTCATGTCATCGTCTTTCGCCGCGCCCGGGCCCGGGCGCAACCGGGGCCGTGGATTTCGCGCCCCCCTCCTTTTCATCGCGCTATCGAGCGCCGGCGCGATTTGCGCGTTGCCTTCGGCCGCCCAGGTGCCCCTGACGCTCGGCGACGCGCAGCGCCTGGCGCTCGAGCGCTCGCGCCAGATCGCCGCACACGACTTCGCCGCCACGGCATCCCGGGATATGGCCGTTGCAGCCGGCCAGTTGCCGGACCCGATGCTGAAACTCGGCGTCGACAACCTGCCCGTCGACGGGCCCGATCGTTTCAGCATCGGGCGCGACTTCATGACCATGCGCCGTGTGGGCGTCATGCAGGAGCTCACACGTTCCGACAAACGGCGGCTGCGCGCGGAGCGCTTCGAGATCGAAGCGGAAAAGTCCCTTGCCGAAAAAGCCGCGACTGCCGCGACGATCCAGCGCGACACCGCGTTCGCATGGCTTGATCGCTACTACGCCGGTGCGATGTCCGGGATCATCGCGCAGCAGGCCTCCGAACAGCGCCTGGAAATCGAAGCGGCCGAGAGCGCGTACCGCGCCGGGCGCGCCAGCCAGGCGGACAGCCTTGCGGCTCGCGCCGCCCTGGTCCTGCTCGAGGATCGCGCCAGCGAATTCTCGCGCCGGATCCGCACCGCAACAACCGCGTTGGCCCGTTGGATCGGAGATGACGCGAGCCGGCCTCTCTCCGGGAAGCCCGACATCGACTCCATCCGGCTGCACGCACACGCACTCGAGGACGACCTCGCGCACCACCCGGAAATAGAGTCATTGGCGAAGCAGGAGGAGATCGCCGCGACCGAGGCGAAGCTCGCCCAGGCCAACAAGAGAGCGGATTGGAGCGTCGAGCTCATGTACAACGTGCGCGGCTCCGCGTTTTCGAACATGGTCTCGATTGGCGTCTCCCTTCCGCTGCAGTGGGACCAGCACAACCGTCAGGATCGGGAACTGGCCGCAAAGCTCGCCATGGCCGCCGAGGCCGGCGCCCGACGCGAGGACATGCTGCGCGCCCACGTCGCCGAGACCCGGGCGATGGTCGCCGAATGGGAAAGCCTGCGAGAGCGCAAGCGCCGCTATGAGGCGCAGCTCATTCCCCTCTCGATCGAGCGCACGCAAGCCGTGCTCGCATCCTATCGCGGCGGCAAGGCGAGCCTCAGCGACGTGCTGGCCGCGCGGCGCAATGAAATCGAAGCGCGCATGCAGACCCTGCAACTGGAAATGGATGCGGCGCGTCTTTGGGCGCAGCTCAATTACCTCGTCCCCGACGATTCGGTCGCGACCAAGGAAGTGAGATGAAGAAGAACAGCCTCGTTGTTGCGGTGATCGTCGTGGCGATCGTGGGCGCGGCCGGGTTTGGCGCCTATTGGTTTGGGATGAACCAGGGCATGAAAATGGCCGCGCCCTCCGGCGGGACGGAGGCAGCAGCCGGGAAGAAGGTCCTCTACTGGCATGACCCGATGGTGCCGGGACAGAAGTTCGACAAGCCCGGCAAGTCGCCCTTCATGGACATGCAGCTCGTGCCCGTCTACGCCGAGGGCGACGGCGACCAAGGCAACGTGACGATCAGCTCACGCGTTCAGCAGAACCTCGGCGTGCGCACCGCGGAGGTCAGCGTCGGAACCCTCGCTCCGGCCGTCGATGCCGTGGGCAGCGTCGCGTACAACGAGCGCGACGTCGCCGTCGTCCAGGCGCGCGCGAACGGATTCGTCGAGAAGCTGCACGTGCGCGCGCCACTCGACCCGGTTCGCAAGGGCGAGCCGCTTGCCGAGCTTCTGATCCCCGATTGGGTGGCGGCGCAGGAGGAATACCTGTCCTTGAAGCGCATGACCGGCAGCGGATTGGACGCGCTGCGCGACGGCGCGATCCAGCGCATGCGTCTCGCCGGCATGACCGAAGAGCAAATCCGCAACATCGAATCCACCGGCAAGGTCCATCCGCGGATGACCATCGCCGCGCCTATCAGCGGCGTAGTCGCTGAGCTCGCGGCACGCGAAGGAATGACCGTGATGTCCGGAGCGCCGCTCTTCCGCATCAATGGGCTCGGCACGGTTTGGGTCAACGCCGAGGTCCCGGAAAACCTTGCCGCGCAGGTGCGGCCTGGCACTCCCGTAGAGGCGCGCACGCCCGCGCTGCCGGGCACCACCTTCAAGGGCAAGGTGGGCGCGATCCTGCCCGAGGTGAACCCGGCGACGCGCACGCTGAAGACGCGCATCGAGCTCGCCAACCCGAATGGGCATCTGGTCCCCGGAATGTTCGTGACCGTCAATCTCACGCCGGTTTCGCGCAAGGAGGCCCTGCTTGTGCCCACCGAGGCGGTGATCCCGACCGGCAAGCGAACCGTGGTCGTGGTCGCCGACACCGCGCAGGACGGCAAGCAACAGTTCCTGCCGGTCGACGTGGAGATCGGAACTGAAGCGAACGGCATGACCGAGATCCGCAAGGGCCTCGCGCGCGGCCAGAAAGTCGTCGTTTCGGGGCAGTTCCTGATCGACTCCGAATCGAGCCTCAAGGCGACTGCCACGCGGCTTGCCGACGCGTCCGGCATGGCGGGCGAGGCGCACCGCGCCGAAGGGCGCGTCGAGAAGATCGGCAAGGACGCCGTCACCATCTCCCACGGTCCCGTTCCTTCGCTGCAGTGGGGAGCGATGACGATGGATTTCAAGCTGCCCGACCAGGGCCTGCCCGCCGGCGTGAAGGAGGGCGGCACGGTCCGCTTCGAGTTCAAATCCGGCGGCAAGGGCGAGTTCGAGATCACCGCCATCAAGCCGGCTGCTCCCTCGATGGAAACAAAGGGTGAGGCGAAGCGATGATCGCGCAACTCATCCGTTGGTCGATCGCCAACCGCTTCCTCGTTCTCCTCGCCACACTCATGGTGTCGGCGTGGGGCGTGGGATCGCTTTACCGCACGCCGCTCGACGCCATCCCGGATCTTTCGGACGTGCAGGTGATCATCCGCACCACCTATCCGGGGCAGGCGCCGCAGATCGTCGAGAACCAGGTGACCTATCCGCTCGCCACGACCATGCTCTCGGTGCCCGGCGCGAAGACGGTGCGCGGCTTCTCGATGTTCGGCGATTCGTTCGTCTACATCCTGTTCGAGGACGGCACCGATCAATATTGGGCGCGCTCGCGAGTGCTCGAGTACCTGAACCAGGTGCAGTCGCGGCTGCCGCCGCAGGCGAAGCCCGCGCTCGGACCCGATGCGACCGGCGTGGGCTGGATCTATGAATACGCGCTCATCGACAAGAGCGGCAACATGGACCTGTCGCAATTGCGCGCGCTCCAGGACTGGTTCCTCAAGTACGAGCTGAAGGCCGTGCCGAACGTTTCGGAGGTGGCCAGCGTCGGCGGCATGGTGCGGCAATACCAGATCGTGCTCGATCCCGACAAGCTGCGCGCCTACAACATCCCCCACGGCAAGGTGATGGATGCCGTGCAGAAGGCAAACCAGGAAACGGGCGGCTCGGTGCTGGAGCTCGGCGAGGCGGAGTACATGGTGCGGGCCTCGGGATATCTCAAGACGCTCGATGATTTTCGCAAGATCCCTTTGACCACGACCGACAGCGGCGTTTCAGTGCGCCTGGGCGACGTCGCGCGCATCCAGGTCGGGCCCGAGATGCGCCGCGGCATCGCGGAGCTGAACGGCGAGGGCGAAGTAGCGGGCAGCGTGATCATCATGCGCTCCGGCAAGAACGCGTTGGAGACGATCGACGCGGTCAAGGCGAAGCTCGAGAAGCTCAAACCCGGCTTGCCTCCGGGCGTCGAGGTCGTCCCGACGTACGATCGTTCGAGCCTCATCAAGCGCGCCGTCGCGAACCTCCAGCAGAAGCTCATCGAGGAATTCATCGTCGTGGCGCTCGTCTGCGGCGTGTTCCTGTTCCATCTGCGATCGGCTTTCGTCGCCATCGCTTCGCTGCCGCTCGGAATCCTCATGGCGTTCATCGTGATGTACTACCAGGGCGTGAACGCCAACATCATGTCGCTCGGCGGCATCGCGATCGCCGTTGGCGCGATGGTGGACGCGGCCGTGGTCATGATCGAGAACGCGCACAAGCATATCGAGGCATGGCATCACGCGCACCCGGGTGAAAAGCTCGGCGGCGAAGAACAGTGGCGCGTCATCGGCGACGCTGCGGCGCAGGTCGGACCCGCGCTCTTTTTCTCGCTCCTCATCATCACGCTGTCGTTCATCCCGGTATTCACCCTGGAGGCCCAGGAAGGACGGCTCTTCTCGCCCCTTGCGTACACGAAGACCTATGCGATGGCCGCCGCCGCGGCGCTGGCCGTGACGCTCATCCCCGTGCTCATGGGTTATCTCATTCGCGGCAAGATTCCCGACGAACAGAAGAACCCGCTCAACCGCGGTCTCATTCGCCTCTACCAGCCGTTGCTCGACAGGGTGCTGGCGTTTCCCAAGGCGACGGTCCTCATCGCGCTGCTGATCCTGGCGGCCACCCTTTATCCCGCGACACACATCGGCGGCGAGTTCATGCCGCCGCTCGACGAGGGCGATCTGCTTTATATGCCTTCGGCCTTGCCCGGCTTGTCCAGCGGCAAGGCCTCGGAACTCTTGCAGCAGACCGATCGGCTCATCAAGACCGTCCCTGAAGTCGCGAGCGTCTTCGGCAAGGCGGGGCGCGCCGAAAGCGCGACCGATCCCGCGCCGCTCGAGATGTTCGAGACCACGATCCAGTTCAAGCCGCGCGAGCAATGGCGCGCGGGCATGACCCCTGACAAGATCGTCGAAGAGCTGGACCGCATCGTCAAGGTGCCGGGCCTGTCGAATATCTGGGTGCCGCCGATCCGGAACCGCATCGACATGCTCGCCACCGGCATCAAGAGTCCGGTCGGCGTCAAGGTGGCGGGCACGAATCTCCAGGAGCTCGATCGCATCACCTCCCGGATCGAGCGCGTGCTGAAGCAAGTTCCGGGGGTCACGTCCGCGTTCGCCGAGCGTCTCTCGGGCGGGCGCTACGTCGACGTCAATATCGACCGAGATGCGGCGGCGCGCTACGGCCTGAACGTCGCCGATGTGCAGAGCGTCGTTTCCACGGCGATCGGCGGCGACAACATCGGCGAGACGGTCGAGGGACTGCAGCGATTTCCGATCAACTTGCGCTATCCACGGGAAGTTCGCGACTCGATCGAGGGGCTTCGAAACCTCTCCGTTCTGACGGAACGCGGCGCCCAGATCCGGCTCGGGGACGTGACGACCATTCGCATCGTCGACGGGCCTCCCATGCTCAAGAGCGAGAATGCGCGGCTGTCGGGGTGGGTATACGTCGATCTGCACGGAAGGGACCTGAGCTCGGCGGTGCACGAGATGCAGCAGGCGGTGGCGAAGGAAATCAAGCTTCCGGCGGGCTACTCGATCTCCTGGTCCGGGCAGTTCGAGTATTTCGAGAGGGCGCAGGAGAAGCTCAAGGTCGTCGTGCCGTTCACGCTCCTCATCATCTTCGTGCTGCTGTATCTCATCTTCCGACGCTTCGACGAGGCGCTGCTGATCATGGCAACGCTGCCCTTCGCGCTGGTCGGCGGCTTCTGGCTGATCTTCCTGCTGGGCTATCACATGTCGATCGCTTCCGCGGTGGGATTCATCGCGCTCGGGGGCGTGGCGGCCGAAATCGGCGTGGTGATGCTGATCTACCTGAATCAAGCGATAGCCACCCGCGCGGCACAGGGACGTTTGAACGACGCATCCGATCTTGCGCAGGCGATCGTCGAGGGCGCGGCGCTGAGGGTGCGCCCCATCGCCATGACCGTCGCCGTGATCATCGCGGGCCTGTTGCCGATCATGTTCGGATCCGGCACCGGCTCTGAAGTCATGCAGCGCATCGCCGCTCCCATGGTGGGCGGAATGATCACCGCACCCCTTCTATCCATGTTCGTCGTTCCGGCGGTATTTCTGTTGATTCGCCGACGGTCTGTGCGCAAAGAACAGGCGGCGACTCGTCACAAGGGAGAAATGGCCGATGCCTCGCGCTCCGTTTAATCCGGCCTTGTTTCTTCTGCCGGCCGGGGCGCTGCTATTGGCGGGTTGCTCGCTCCTGCCCGTCCCCCGCGAGCATCCGATCGTTCCCGGCGACGAGCCTCGCCTTGTTGCCCCTGTAGCGCCGGCAAGGTGGGCGCTCGTCCTGTCGAGCGGCGCCATGCGCGGCTTCGCGCATGTCGGGGTCATCCGGGAGCTTCGCGCGGCGGGACTCGAGCCGGACCTCATTGTCGGGACGAGTGTCGGCGCCGCCGTGGGCGTGCTCGCAGCATCCGGCCTCGACGACGAGCAGCTCGCCGAAGCCGCCGAGGCGATCGGCATGAACGTGTTCGGCGACCTGCGACTCTCGCGATTCGGGCTGATCGGTGGAGGCGGAATACACGAATTCATCGACCGCTTTTCGCGATATCGCACGATCGAGGAATTCCCGATTCGGTTTGCCGCGGTCGCCGTGGAGGCGGAGCGTTCGTGCCTCGAGATCTTCAATGCCGGCGACGCGGGCAAGACCGTCCAGGCCTCGACCGGCGTTCCGGTCGTCTTCTCGCCGGCGTCGATCCGCGGGCGCCGCTATCTCGACGGCGCGCTTGTGAGCCCGCTGCCCGTACGCGTGGCCCGTGCTCTGGGCGCGCAGCGCGTGGTCGCGGTCGATGTCGTCTTCGACCCGAAGGAGCGGCCCTTCTCGAGCCTGGTCGAAGCCTTCTGGCGCATTTCCCTCGTGACCCAATGGGCGCTCACCGCGAACGAGGCCGCTGACGCGGACATTGTTCTCAGGCCCGCTTTGCCTCCCGAAGGAGTGATCACCTTTTCGGGGCGTGACGCGCTGATCGAGGCCGGCGCAAGAACGGCGCGGGAAAGTCTCTCCCGGATATCGCGCCTTCTGGCCGCCGCCCCGCCAAGCCGGGATCGACTTCATTCGACGCTCGAGGAATTGGTGTGCCCGGATTCCTATGCCGCGCTTCGCGGGCCGAGCCGTGCCGAGCGGCCGTAACCCTTCCTTCCGGTGATGCCGCGCGAATGAAGAAGATCCTCGTGCTCTTTCCCAAAGACTGGGACCGGCTTCTCTTCGCGCAGCCGAAGTACCGCGCGAGCTACCTCTTTTACTACGAAGGGTTCGATCTATTCAGATTTCCGGAGAACGCGCGACTGATCGGCTTCGACATCCTTCGCTTTGTCGAAAGGCTGGCGGCCAAGTATCGGCGCATCGGCCTGGACGGCATCGTCAGCAACAACGAGCAGTTCGGCGCGCTTGCCGCGTCGCTGCTCGCCGAGCGCCTTGGGCTACCCGGGTTGCATCCCGCCACCGTCATCACGGCGCAGCACAAGTTCTATGCGCGCGAACGCCTGAAGGCGCGCGTGCCCGCCCTGATGCCCGATTACGCGGTCTTTCCCTACTCGATAGAGCGCGAAGCGGACGTTCCCTTGCCGTTTCCGTTTTTCGTAAAGCCGGTCAAGGCGACCTACTCGGTGCTCGCACGCCGCGTCGATACCTTCGCCGATTTGCAGCGGCACCTGACCTTCAACCTCCTGGAGACCTTCATCATCAAGCGACTGGTCAAGCCGTTCAACGATGTCATGAGGGCACGAGCGGATTTTCGCGTCGATGCGCATCATCTCATCGCGGAATCGCTGCTGGAAGGACGGCAGGTCAGCGTGGAGGGTTTGGTGCAGCATGGGGAGATACATGTGCTGGGAATCGTAGACGCCCTCATGTATCCGGGCACGCAGGCTTTCCTGCGCTGGGAATACCCCAGCCGCCTGCCTGCCGACATCCAGTCTCACGCAATCGCCGCGGCGAAGCGGATCATCGAGGCGATGGAGTACAACCACGGCTTTTTCAACGTCGAGCTGATCATCGACACCGCGACGAGCGACATCAAGCTCGTCGAGATCAATCCCCGAATGGCTTCCCAGTTTTCAGATCTTTACGACAAGGTGGACCGGCTCGACCTGCACGGGATCGAATTGCAGCTGAGCTGTGCCGAGAAACCCGACCTTGTTCCTCGTGAAGGGACGTATCGATGCGCGGCGAGCTTCGTGTTTCGCAAGTTCGACGGCACCCCGCTCATGCACGTGCCGACGCCCGAAAAGCTCGCCTGGCTTGCCGCATTCGACCCCGATGCTCATTTGATGCTCTACATCAAGCATGGCCGCGCCCTCGCCCGGGAAATGAAGTGGCTAGGCAGCCACCGCTACGCGGTGTTGAACATGGGCGGGAAGACGCTGGCAGAGCTGACCCAGAAGCATGAGACGGTGAAAAATCATCTCGAGTTCGAGACCGGCTAGGAGGCGCTGCCGCCCGTGTTCTGACGCACGCCGGGAAGCGGCTCGAGCCCGAAACGCTTCGTGATCGCCTTGAGAATCGAGGTCGTATCGTACGAAGTGTGATCGACGTATCCCCGCTTCGCATTCGGCGAGACGACGATCGTCGGCACGCGCGTGCCCGGACCCCAACGCTCGCCCCAGCCCGGTCCCGCGGGCGGCGCGACGTGATCCCAGTACCCGCCGTTCTCGTCGTAGGTGACGACGACGAGCATGCTGCGCCACTGCGGGCTTTTCTCGAGTCGCTCGAGCACGTCCGAGATGTGGATGTCGCCGCTCTGGATGTCGGTATAGCTGGGATGCTGGTTGAAGCGGCCCGGCGGCTTGTAGAAAGACACCCGCGGCAGGCTCCCGCGCTCGATCGCCTCGAGAAAATCGCCGCCATCCTTGAGGTGGCTCGCGCGCTCCGCGGTTCCCGGCGCGAACCGCGCGAAGTAGTTGAACGGCTGGTGATGCGGCTGGAAGATCGGGCTGCCTGCATCGCGGTTGTAGATGACCGCGCGCTTCTCGCCCGGGTCGCGGCGCCCGTCGGCGAGCGCCTGGTTCCACGCGCCGCCATACCACGCCCATGAGATGCCCCTGGCCGAAAGCGCGTCGCCGATCGTCCTTGCCGTCTGCGGCGGCACCGGGAATTTCGCCGCATCGGCAAGATCAACGTTGCCTCCCGGCGCGGGCGGGATGCCGCTCGGCTGGTAGGCCGGCTGGGATGTATTCACGACGTAGCCGTCGGGCGTCACCTGCCCGTCGAAAACCTGAATCGGACCCTCGAGCACCGACTGTGGCGAGCCGGCTCGCCGCTTCATCACGCCGCGGTCGTCCAGCTGCGCGCGGATGGAAGCGGGCGCATCGGAGTAGACCGGCGTGCACGCGCAGATGAGCCACTGATGGTTGAGGAACGAGCCGCCGAAAGCCCCCATGAAGAAATGGTCGGCGAGTGTGTAGCGGCGCGCCCATTGCCAGAGCTTGAACGGCGAGCCGTCGTAGTAGCCCATCACCCACGAGCCCGCGGTGCCCGAGGCGACGAACATGTTGTTGCGCCCGCCGTTGATCTGCTCGATGTTGTGCCAGTAGTTGTGGATCGGGCTCGGCACCACCTGGTCGATGCGCGCGTTGGTCGGCGCGGCGTCGATGCGGAACGGGCCGTTGGGCAGCCCCTGCGGATACTTCGCATCCGGCTTGCCCGCGTTGTAAACCGCGGGAAGGCGCGGCAACGGCGTGCCGTCGTTGTCCAGCTGCGTCATCTGCCCGGCGGTCGCGTTGGCCACGCCGTTCGCGCCCGGGAAAAGCCCGTACAAGTTGTCGAAGCTGTGATTCTCGGCGTAGATCACGACGATCGTGTCGATGCGATCGAGCGCCGATTCGCGGACGGAAACAGCGCCGCAGCCGGCGAGGAAGAGCGTGACGAGCGCAAAGGCGATGGTTCGTTTCATGCCCACCATCCTAGCAAATCGGCGTAGAATGGCGTCTGTCGATAGCGCCGATTTGATCGTCAGCTTGCGGGCGCTTAATAAATGCAGCTAAAGCGATCGGCCCAAAACCCGTTCGCTTCGCCGACGGGTTTTTTTATTTGGGAGATGGGGCCCCGGGCCGTTCGCGGCGGTTGCCGCGCCCGGGGCGACGGAAAAATGGATCAGCCGATAGCCACACGCCCCGCACGACTCGCCGCGCTCCACGATGCGCTGCGGCAGCGCATCCTCGTGCTCGATGGGGCGATGGGCACGATGATCCAGCGCTACGCGCTCACCGAGGCGCAGTATCGGGGCGAGCGGTTCAGGGATTTCCCGAAGGACCTGCGCGGCAACAACGACCTGCTCAGCATCACGCGCCCGCAGGTGATCCGCGAGATCCACTCCCAGTACCTCGAGGCGGGCGCCGACATCCTCGAGACCAACACCTTCAACTCGACCGCGATCTCGCAGGCCGACTACGGGCTGGAGGACATCGTGGCGGAGCTGAACCGCGAGGGTGCACGCATCGCGCGCGAGGTCGCCGACACGTACACCGCGCGCACGCCGGGCAAGCCGCGCTTCGTCGCCGGGGTTCTCGGCCCGATGAACCGCACGCTCTCGCTTTCTCCCGACGTGAACGACCCGGGTTTCCGCGCCGTCAGCTTCGACCAGGTGAAGGACGCGTACAAGGTCGCGGTGAAAGCACTCGTCGAAGGCGGCGTGGACTTGATCCTGGTGGAGACGATCTTCGACACGTTGAACGCCAAGGCCGCGCTCTTCGCGATCGACGAGCACTTCGAGGAAGCGGGCGTAAAGCTCCCGATCATGATCTCGGGAACCATCACCGACGCATCGGGGCGCACGCTCTCCGGCCAGACCACCGAGGCGTTCTGGAACTCGGTGCGCCACGCCAAGCCGCTGTCGGTGGGGCTCAACTGCGCCCTCGGCGCCAAGCAGCTGCGCCCGCACGTGGAAGAGCTCTCGCGCATCGCCGACGTCTTCGTCTCCGCGCACCCCAACGCGGGATTGCCCAACGCGATGGCCGAGTACGACGAGCAGCCGTGCGAGACCGCGGGCTTCATCCGCGAGTGGGCCGAGAGCGGCTGGCTCAACATCACCGGCGGCTGCTGCGGCACCACCCCCGACCATATTCGCGAGATCGTCGAGCACGTCTCGGCGTTCAAGCCGCGCATCGTTCCCGAGATCGAGCCGAAGCTGCGCCTCTCGGGCCTGGAGCCGCTCAACGTGGGCGGGGATTCCCTCTTCGTGAACGTCGGCGAGCGCACCAACGTCACCGGCTCGAAGGCCTTCTCGCGGCTGATCCTCGCCGGCGACTATCCGGAGGCGCTGTCGGTCGCTCGCCAGCAGGTCGAGAGCGGCGCGCAGGTGATCGACGTCAACATGGACGAAGTGCGTGCAGGGCAAGTCGGTCGTGAACTCGATCTCGCTCAAGGCGGGCGAGGCGGAATTCATCCACCAGGCGAAGCTCGCGCGCCGTTACGGCGCCGCGGTCGTCGTGATGGCGTTCGACGAGAAGGGCCAGGCGGATTCGCTCAGGCGCAAGACGGAAATCTGCCAGCGCTGCTACGACATCCTCACGAAGCAAGCGGGCTTCCCCGCCGAGGACATCATCTTCGATCCGAACATCTTCGCGGTCGCCACCGGCATCGAGGAGCACAACACCTACGGGCGCGACTATATCGAGGCGGTCGCGTGGATCCACCGCCACCTCCCGCACGCCAAGACTTCCGGCGGCGTGTCGAATTTCTCGTTCTCGTTCCGCGGCAACGACCCGGTGCGCGAGGCGATGCACACGGCCTTCCTCTACCACGCCACCAAGGCCGGCATGACGATGGGGATCGTGAACGCGGGACAGCTCGGCGTCTACGGCGAGATCCCCGGGGAGCTGCTCGAGCGCGTCGAGGACGTGATCTTCAACCGCCGCCCCGACGCCACCGAGCGCCTGGTGGAATTCGCCGAGACCTTCAAGGGCCGGAAGAAGGACGCCGCCGAAGACCTCGCGTGGCGCAAGGGCAGCGTGCAGGAACGCATCATCCACGCGCTGGTGCGGGGCGTCACACAGCACATCGTCGAGGACACCGAGGAAGCGCGCCTTCAGTACGACCGCCCGCTGCAGGTCATCGAAGGACCGCTCATGGACGGGATGAACGTCGTGGGCGACCTCTTCGGCTCCGGGAAGATGTTCCTGCCGCAGGTCGTGAAATCCGCGCGCGTCATGAAGCAGGCCGTCGCGCACTTGATCCCGTTCATCGAGGAGGAGAAGAAGCGCCTCGGGACCGCGCCCAAGCCGAAGGGCAAGATCGTCATGGCCACCGTCAAGGGCGACGTGCACGACATCGGCAAGAACATCGTCGGCGTGGTGCTCCAGTGCAACAACTACGACGTCGTCGACCTGGGCGTCATGGTCGCCTGCGAGACGATCCTCGACACGGCGCTGAAGGAAAAGGCCGACATGGTCGGGCTCTCCGGCCTCATCACGCCTTCGCTCGAGGAGATGGCGCACGTGGCGAAAGAGATGGAGCGCCTCGGCTTCAAGCTGCCGTTGCTCATCGGAGGGGCCACGACTTCGCGCACGCACACCGCGGTGAAGATCGAGCCCAACTATTCCGGGCCCACGGTCTGGGTTCCCGACGCCTCGCGCGCTGTGGGCGTGGCTTCGAGCCTCGCCAGCGCCGAGCAGCGCGGCGACTACATGAAGCAGGTGCGCGCCGACTACGTGAAGGTGCGCGAGCAGCACGCGAGGAAGACGGGCCAGAAGAGCGTTGCTCTCGCCGCCGCGCGCGCCAACGCGGTGAAGATCGACTGGGCCTCTTATGCGCCGCCCCGGCCGAAGCAGCTCGGCCTCACCGCGCTCAGGAACTATCCGCTCGAGAAGCTCGCGCCGGTCATCGACTGGGCGCCGTTCTTCCAGGCGTGGGACTTGGCGGGCAAGTATCCCGATATCCTCGCGGATCCGATCGTGGGAGAGGCCGCGCGCAACGTGAAGCGCGAGGGCGAGGCGATGCTCGAGCGCATCGTCAAAGGTCGCTGGCTCACCGCGAACGGCGTCTATGGGCTGTGGAGCGCCAATTCCGTGGGCGACGACATCGAGATCTACGCCGACGAGAGCCGCGAGCGCGTGCTCATGACGTGGCACAACCTGCGCCAGCAGAACCAGAAGCCGCCCGGCAATCCCAACCAGTGCCTCGCCGATTTCGTCGCGCCCAAGGATTCGGGCGCGAAGGACTACCTCGGGGCCTTCGCCGTCACCGCGGGAATGGGCATCGAGGCGAAGGTGAAGGAGTTCGAGGCGAGGAACGACGACTACAACGCGATCATGGTGAAAGCGCTGGCCGATCGCCTTGCGGAGGCGTTCGCCGAGCATTTGCACCGCCGCGTGCGCACCGAGTTCTGGGGCTACGCCGGTGACGAGAAGCTTTCCAACGACGACCTCATCGCCGAGAAATATTCGGGAATCCGCCCGGCGCCGGGCTATCCCGCGTGCCCCGATCACACCGAGAAGGACGATCTCTTCCGGCTGCTCGACGCGGGCCGCAACGCCGGACTGGCGCTCACCGAGTCATTCGCGATGCTGCCCACCGCCGCGGTGAGCGGCTTCTACTTCTCGCATCCCGAATCGCGCTACTTCGCCGTCGGCAAGATCGAGCGCGACCAGGTCGCCGACTATGCGCACCGCAAGGGGATGGATCTCGCGCAAGCCGAACGCTGGCTCGCGCCGATCCTCAACTACTGAGAGATTGCCTGGCGCCAGCCATGATCTCGATCATCGTCAATTTCTTCAACAACCGTCGGGAGGCACGAAACACGCTTCACTCGATGACCGTCGACTACCAGCGCGGCGCGAGAGCGATCGACTATGAAGCGATCGCGCTTGATAACGGTTACCAGAAACCGCTCGATCCTTCGGAGGTACATGGCTTTGGTCCGCGGTTCCAGCACCGGCTCGTCGACACGATCTCCAAGTCCCCGGCCGCCGCCATCAACGCGGCAGCGCGCGATGCCGCAGGCGACGAGCTCCTCGTCCTGGTCGACGGTGCGCACATCTTGACGCCGGGCGTGCTGCAGGGCGCGCGCCGCGCCTTCGACACGTTCGACTCACCATTCGTGGCGACCGCACCGTTTCACCTCGGGCCGACA
>WNFI01192851.1_pt1 | contig 18277 bp, 10 predicted proteins | sample 5400471 | NCBI WGS metagenome assembly WNFI01 (sample SAMN13153348, study PRJNA577476) | soil metagenome | isolation source: 100 cm saprolite on Douglas fir-dominated hillslope | place: USA:California | collected 2013-09-17 | reverse complement strand
CCTATTTCGCGCTGCGCTATTGCGCCCGACGGGCGAACGATTATCGCGAGAGAAAAATCGGGCCGAGGGCACTTTTTGCGGCTGGAAGGTTTAGATTAAAGGCCGTCTGCTGCCGACACGAACACGTGGTCGTGCCAACCATTGAACACTTTATGTGCAAGAGGAGGATAATTCAGAATCGAAGTGACGAGAGAGGGTCCGACTGAAATCCATAAATTATGGCAGAGAGCTTACCCCGTTTGATCGCCTCGACGAGTGATCAGGTCGATTATCAGGAGACTTGTCTAAGAGTCGACGCGATCGCGCGAAACGTTTGCAATACCTGGGAACAAGCCATGACCAATCCTGCTTTCGGACGCAGTAGTAATCGGCAGCGGAATGTTCGGCGGGTATTGTGCGGACAAACTTTTTCGGAATACAAAGTCGAAGCGCACACTCCTGCTCGAAGCAGGCGCGTTCCTCGTCGCTCAGCACGTTCAAGATTTGCCCAACATCGGATTGAAAGTGCCATGGCCATGGATCCCGCCAACGACAATGGCCTGCCCAGGGAGCTCGTCTGGGGCATGCCGTGGAGAGGAGACACAAGCTTCGTGCGGACTCGGTACTGCGTGGGCGGTAAATCCGTTTATTGTGGAGGCTGGTGCCCGAAGCTTATGGACGGGGATCTGGAGTTCTCGCCGCCCCCCGTCGCCCGGTATTTGAAACGCCGTGAAAGTCAATAGAAGAGACCCTTTGGATAAGTCCGGCAAAATGGACGGACGGACCCAGCATGAAATTCGCACCTGCTCAGTTTGCGGCGCGAAATTTTCCGCAACAAGACCGAGTGACTTCTGTCCGGTCTGCATGCTGCGCGGGGCCTTGAGCAATGAGAGCCAGCCAACCGAGCCACAGGATTCAGGCCCCACAGCGAAGGACAGTTTTTTAGAGGACAAACCGTTGTCCTTGTCTCGCCAGTTTGAAAATTATGAGCTTGTAAGAGGCAAAGACGGCAAAGCGATCGAGTTGGGCCGCGGAGCCATGGGCGTAACCTATAAGGCAATCGATATCAATCTGCGCCGCTTGGCCGCTTTGAAGGTGATTTCGCCACATTGCATACGTGATGAACGGACGCGAGAAAGGTTTGTCCGGGAAGCGCGTGCGGCGGCGTCCCTCCGGCATGAGCACATCGCATCTGTCTATCATCTCGGCGTTACTGGTTCCACCTATTTCTACGCCATGGAGTATGTGGAAGGGCAAACTCTAGAACAAGTCCTCCTCTCGCGTGGACCATTGCCCGAAGAATTGGCCTTAGAGATCACTTCTCAGGTTGCTGCTGCTCTCGCTGTGGCCCATCAACTCCAACTTGTTCATCGTGACATCAAACCAGCCAATCTTATGGTGTCTTTCGACCAGAAGAATAGACCGATGGTCAAAGTCATTGATTTCGGTCTAGTCAAAGTTACCGCAGGGATTTTTGACGACTCGTCCGCTTCCGCGCCTGGCATACTACTGGGGACACCTCACTACGCGAGTCCCGAACAGCTTAGCGGGGAACAAGTAGATATCCGTTCAGACATTTACTCTCTTGGAGTTACTCTCTGGCAGATGCTGACGAACTCTACACCGTTTAGCGGTTCGCCAGCTCGTGTTGCCGGCCAGCACCTGCAAGCACCTTTGCCAATCGATCGATTGCGGCATTTATCTCTGCCGGTTGTTTCACTGGTTACGCATCTGTTAGAAAAAGATGCTGACTGCAGGCCGCAGACGCCTGAAGAATTGCTCACATTGCTGGGTCCGGCGATAAGATCACCCGGTGATCCACAAATCGGGCGCCATCGGCAAGAGATCCGAAGCCCACGACTGCCATCGCGGTCGCCTAAGGTGCGGAGCAGAAGCTATCCGGCGAGACGTGGCGATCCGAAGCGGATGCTCGAGCCTTTGGATTTCAAGCCTTTTCTAGCAGAGAAGTTCAAAGATTTCATTGGGCGAGAGTGGCTTTTCCAAGAGATAGACGAATGGCGCTTGAAAGGTACTCCCCCCGCCCTTTTGATAGTCGGCGAACCAGGGATGGGAAAATCGGCCATTGTTGCGGCGCTCATTCATAGGAACCTCGATCGGGTGCTCGCTTATCACTGCTGCCGGACTGACACTCCAGCAACGCTAGAGCCGGCGAGCTTTGTACGAAGTTTGGCTAGCATGTTCGCGGCGCGCCTGGAGGAGTACGCCGCGATGCTCGAAAGATCTACAATTATCGACTGGCTTCGGAGATCAGACACAGATCCGGTCAGCGCATTCGAAGCCGCTATTCTCGAGCCCCTGCACCAAATTCGACAGCCTGAGAAAGATCGGTATTACCTGCTCATTGACGCCCTCGATGAAGCTCTTACACGTGCTCACCAGCCTACCATCGTCGATGTGCTTTCCACGCGCCTCGACCGTTTCCCGTCCTGGCTAGGCTTGATTGCTACGACGCGAGACGATCGAAACGTGCTGTGCCCATTAGGCCGTCTTTGCGCCCGCATTATTAGCGCCCGAGATCCAAGGAACCAGGACGATGTAGGCCGCTTCATCCGGCGCCGGCTTAGCGAGCAGCCCTTCCGTGAGAAGGCGAAAGCCAATCGCAAGACCTTGACGAGCCTCGAAGATGATCTTCTTCGCTCCAGCGAGGGTAATTTTCTCTTCGTCCGAACCGCGCTGGATGCAATTGAGAGTGGACAGCTCACCTTTGATCATATCAAAAACCTGCCGCCTGGCTTAAGCAGCCTTTACGAAATTTTCTTCCGTCGGTTGTTCCCAGACTTGGCCAAGGATTTTGGTCCGTCGCGCAAGGTGTTGGAAACCGTGGCGGCAGCGCGCGAGCCACTTACCAGGGAACAAATTGCCGCCGCTACTGGGCTGGATTCGGAGGAGGAACTCCCCCTTATCCTCTCTCGCTTGGCCTCATTTGTGCCTCCTTCTGAGGGTCGGTATGCTCTGTTCCACAAATTTCTCTTCGACTGGCTGACGGGGTGGGATGAGCACGATCAGCCATTTGCGGGAGCCTACCATGTGAATCTTCAAAAGGGTAGAACGCGGCTGGCGGACCTGTACTGGGCTGAGTATCAACGAGGTGATCCCGAGATTTCTCCGTACTGTCTTCGCCACCTGCCAGCCCATCTGCATCAACTCCGTCGCCTCGAACTCTTATCGGCTGTGCTCAGAGATTTCCATTTCATCCGAGCAAAATTGGAAGCTACTGACGTGAGCGCACTTATTGCCGACTACGAATGTTTGTCGTCAACGGCCGATTTGCAGCTGGTACAATTAGCTATCCAACTATCGGCGCATGTTTTGGCTCGCGACCACCGTCAGTTGCCGGGGCAATTAACGGGCCGCTTGCTCGGCAATTCGGCCGCCGACATCCAGGCTCTACTAAAGGGCGCCGCTGAGAGCAATGCTTGGCCCTGGCTTCGGCCTTTGACACCAAGCCTCGCTCCGCCAGGGGGGCCTCTGATTCGCACTCTCGAAGGTCATACTTCCTGGGTTCATGCCGTGGCGCTAACGCCCGATGGGCGATACGCCATCTCGGGATCAGGCGACGGGACGTTGCGAGTATGGGATCTGGAGAGCAATCGACCGGCGCGCACCTTTGGGGGACATACGGGCCCGATCAAGGCCGTAGCGATAACACCCGACGGACACCGTGGTGTATCCGCGTCGTCCGACCAAACACTGCGGGTGTGGGATTTAGAGAGCGGCCGATCATTGCGCACACTAAGAGGTCATCGCAATCCCGTTTCCCTGGTCGCCATCATTTCTGGCGGGCACCGTGCGGTCTCGGCCGCGTCTGACGGGACACTACGAATCTGGGACTTGGAGAGCGGCCGATCGTTGCACACGCTTGTAGGTCACATGGAGCAGGTCAATGCCCTGACCATAATACCCGATGGGCACCATGCCATCTCGGCCTCAGCCGACCATACGCTGCGTGTGTGGAGTTTGCAGAATGGCCACTCGGTGCACACGCTCGAAGGCCACTCTGAATCCGTCAATTCTGTAGCGGTAACACCTGATGGCCACCGTGCCATTTCAGCCTCGGCCGACCATACGCTGCGTATTTGGGACCTAGAGAGGGGCTACTCGATCCACACGCTTGAAGGCCATACGGGCTCGGTCACAACAGTGGTAGTCACACCCGACGGGCGTCGCGCCGTCTCGGGGTCGTCTGACCATACCTTGCGGACCTGGGACATAAACACAGGCCACTCTACGCGCGCACTTGAAGGCCACACAGATAGTTTCACTGGCGTGGTACTATTCCGCGATGGACGTCGCGCCATCTCGGGGTCGGCTGACAACATGTTGAGGATATGGGACTTAAAGACGGGCAAATCGGTGTGCACTCTGGCCGGCCATGCAGACCCGGTTACTGCAGCCGTGGTAACGCCCGACGGACGCCGCGCAATCTCTGGGTCGGCTGACCATACGCTGCGGATGTGGGACTTAGAGAGAGACCAATCGACGCACACCTTGGCCGGCGAGACGGAGAACTTCACTCGTGTGTTGCTAACACCTGAGGGATACCGCGCCGTCGTAGCCTCTCATTGTAACCTACTACAGGTATCGGACTTGGAGAACGGCCAATTACTGCATACGCTTGTCGGACACACTGACTGGGTTACTACGGCTGCAGTGACGCCCGACGGGCGTCACCTCATCTCTGGCTCGGCTGATCATTCGCTTCGGCTGTGGAACCTAGAGAATGGCCAATCGGTGCAAACGCTCGCCGGCCATACCGCCTTAATCACCGCCGCAGCAGTAACGCCTGATGCGGGACTAGCCGTCTCAGCTTCGGCTGATCATACTTTGCGAATATGGGACTTAAAGAGTGGGCAATCCCTGCACACGCTTGAAGCCGGAAACCAATTAGTCACCGCCGTGACGCTGACGCCTGACGGTAAGTGTGTGGTATGGGGATCGAGTGTTGGGGCGCTGCTGGCGTGGAATTCTGAGAGTAACGAAACGGTGCAGATCTTCGCCGGCCAAAAGGACTGGGTCACTTGCCTCGCAGGGACGCCGGATGGTCAGTACGCCATTTCTGCATCGGATACCAGGATGCTCCAGATGTGGGACGTGCAGAACCGGGAAATCATCCGTGCGTTGGAGGGACATACCGATTTGGTTAATGCCGTGGTGATAACACCCGACGGCCATCATGCCATCTCCGCTTCCGCTGACCACTCGCTGCGAGTTTGGAACCTGGAAAGCGGGGCCTGCATCACCGCCTTCTCGGGCGAGGGACCGATGCTGCGTTGCGCTGTTGCGCCAGATGGGCGCACAATCATCGCCAGAGACAAATCGGGCCGAGGACATCTTCTCCGGTTGGAAAATTTGGACTAAAACACTGATTTCCTCCTCCATAGTCGGGAGGCAAGATTCTAGCCGAAGTCGGTAAAAAATTTGAAAAGGACCTCGGCGTGCCGGTCAAGGTCGAGGCACCCGAAAGCGCGACCGATAAGTTCCAGGCAGCTGCCCAGGCCGGCAAAGGTCCGGATATCATGTTTTGGCCGCACGATCGTATCGGCGAATGGGCTGACGCAGGGCTCTTGAAACCACTAACAATATCAGAGGAAATCAAATCCAAGTTCATCCCAATGTCATGGGATGCAGTCACCCACAACGAACAAATCTGGGGCTATCCGCTCGCCTTGGAAGCGGTGTCGCTGATCTATAATAAGAAATAGATTACCGGAAAACCGCCAACCCAGCTGTCCGAGATTCCAGCATTAGCCAAGGGCTTAAAGGCGAAATTTCCGAATGTGATTCCGATCTTGTGGGATTATAACACGCCATACTTCACGTGGCCCTTTCTGGCCAGCGGCGGCGGATATCCGTTTAAAGCAGTGACGGGCGGATATGATACTAAAGACATCGGAGTGGCAAACGATGGCGCGGTAAAGGGCCTGAAGGAAGTGGTCGATTTGATCAATGCGGGGATCATGCCCAAGGGGGCTTCCTACAGCGTAATGGAGCAGAAGATGAATGGCGGCGAGTTGGCGATGATGATCAGTGGACCATGGGCTTGGGCCAATCTGCGGAAAAGCGGCATCGACTTCGGGTTAGCACCGGTCCCCGGAGTTGACGGTAAACCGGGCAAACCATTCGTCGGGGTCCTGGCTGGTCTGATTAATCGCTCAACGCCCAATGCCGACCTTGCCGTTCAATTTCTCGAAAAGTATGTTTGCACCGCGGAGGGTCTGAAAACCATTGATGCCGACGTGCCGATCGGCGTTCCGGCCCTGAATTCGCTACACGAAGAAATGGCAGTAAAAAACCCTCTTATTAAAGTTACATACGATAATGCTCAGAACGGGGTAGTGATGCCCAACATTCCACAGATGGGGAAATTCTGGAGTTCCATGGCTTCGGCGTTCCAAATTGCTACCAATGGACAAGCTCTTCCGGAAGCGGCATTGGCTGAGGCCAAAAAGAACATGGAAAAGTAGCGAGGCTGCTCCTCAAACTGGTAAGATCCAGAGCATAACGGCTACTTCAGGGAAATGGGATCGCAAAGACTCACGGCCTCGTTGTGCAGAATCCTTGAAAAACGAAAACCCTGAAAGCTTGTGATGTGCGGGCGCCCAGAAACTTGACCGATTTACAACGGTTTTTTGTTTTCCAGGATTCTGTACCGTCGCTATCACTCCGTCATTTGCTGATAGCGCTGGTAGGACTGCCGGCGCTTTATCTGGATTTCGTTATCTATGAGGCTGGCAATACTTGGATCGCTTTAGGCCTGCTGGTTGTCATTGGCCTTGGTATTTACGTTTATCTCAGCAGCCGTCCACACGCTTATCGATATCTTTTCCCGGGCTTGTTTGGTTTTGCTCTGTTCGTCATTTTTCCGCTTCTCTATACCGTATTTATTAGCGTAACCCGGTACAATTCTTCCAACCTGCTCCCTTATGAGCGAGCCCGGAATATTTTGCGACAGGAGACTTTTCTCTCCGGCAAGGTTTCGTACAATTATAAGCTCCTGGTTCAGCCGGACGGACGCTACGTGCTCTACCTCGAGGACGACAAAGATCCGTCGCGCCGCTTCGTTTCCGAACCTTTCGACCTGAAGGCCGCCAAAGGCGAAGAGCCAATCACGGTGAAAGAGTTAGCAAGCGGCTCACCGGCGCCTGGGAAACCGTTGGAATTGGGGCAGGTGACTCGTGAGAAGCTTTACATTCCGATGCGCAGCTGCCAATTCTCATTGCCCGACAACACTCTGGTCGGGCTCGAGGGACTGCAAAAATTCGCCTCGCGAGCGCGTCGTTGGAAAATCAATCCCAATGGTTCGCTCACCAATGTGAAAGACGGGTCAACGGTGCGGCCCGACTTTAGGCGGGGGTATTTTGTTAATCAAAAAGGCGAGAAGGTCGGCATCGGGTTTCGGACCTTCAGTGGTCTGGAGAATTACATGCAGATTCTCACTGATCCCAGGATCCAGGGCCCCTTCTTCCACATTTTTATTTGGACCGTGTTATTCTCCGGGCTTTCAGTTCTCGGAACGTTCGCGATAGGGATGTTCTTGTCGGTTATGCTGGAATGGAAGGAGCTTCGGTTCCGGAAAACCTATCGGACTCTGCTCATTTTGCCGTACGCGGTTCCGTCGGTGTTATCGATCCTGATATTCAAGGGTCTTTACAATCAGGAGTTCGGCGCAGTGAATGAATTCTTGCGGGCGCTACATCTTTTTACGCCAGAGTGGGAGACTAACCCTTGGGGCGCTCGAGCCATGATTCTGTTGGTTAATCTCTGGCTCGGCTATCCATATATGATGCTCGTCTGCACCGGGATGTTGCAGTCGGTTCCTTCGACAATCTATGAAATCAGCGCAATCGAGGGCAGTAATCCAATCATCGACTTCTTTAAGCTAACTCTGCCGTTGGTGTTTCAGCCGCTTCTGGCAATTCTGATTGCCAGCTTTGCTTTCAATTTCAATAACTTCACTTTGGTCTATCTGTTAACGGCCGGTGGACCGAAAATGATGGGAGGTGGTATTGCCGGCGAAACCGATCTGCTGGTTACGTACACCTTCAATTTGGCGTTTCGAGATTCCGGAACCAATTATGGACTGGCCAGCGCAATTGCAACTCTGCTCTTTTTCATTGTCGGCACCTTGGCCTTGGTCAACCTCCGACTCGGCGCAAAAAACGTGAGGATATGAACACGGTCACTATCGTTTTCGCACTCGTCGTTGTCCTCGGGCCCTCTTCGTCGAGTCTTCGAGCACGAGCATACGTAATCCGGAAAGGCGCTTGTTCGATGAGAAATGAAAACGTCGAGCCGTTGTATCCCGTTTGGGAGACTCGTCGCTCGCGAGGACGAGGACGATTTTTCTCGGGCGACACCCCATGAAACCCCAGCAAAAGCTCAAACTGCGCAAAGCTTTGGCTCACACCTGTCTTATTTGTTGCGTCGGAATTGTCTTGATCCCGTTCCTGATGGTCATTGTTGCGTCGCTGCGCAAAGGCCACTTTCCTCCCAGCACGCTCTGGGTCAGACCGGACCAATGGAGCTTCGAGCATTGGAAATTCGTGCTGGGAATTCCCTATCAGGAAATCACTAATCCAGCCACTGGGGAACTGAGGACGATTCAGGCTTCGACGCCGCCGCTCCTTTGGCTCTGGAACTCGGTCCTGATTTCGTCCTGCTCTGCGTTCGGCATCATTCTATTGTCGGGAACGGCTGCCCACGCGTTCGCCCGCATGCGCTTTAAATTTCGGAGTCAGATTTTGAATGCGCTGCTTATTTTGCAGATGTTTCCGGCGGTGTTGTCGCTCATTGCTTACTATGTGCTTCTCGATTATATCGGACAACGTTTTCGGTTCATCGGGCTCAACACGATTCCCGGGCTCGTGGCAATCTACCTGGCCTGCATCTCAATCAATATCTGGATGATAAAGGGATACTTCGAAGCTATCCCGGCGAGCATGGAGGAATCCGCTCGAATCGATGGGGCGTCTCAGTTTCAGACTTTCCTTCGCATCCTTCTCCCGATTAGTGCCCCGATCTTCGCCGTAGTGTTTATCCTATCCTTCATCTACACCATGTCCGAATACCCCGTAGCATCCGTTGTGCTCCAGACCAGTGAAACCTGGACATTAGCCGTCGGAGCCAATTCCTTCCTCTATGAGCAGGAAAAACTTTGGGGACGATTTGCCGCGCTTGCCGTGTTGGGCGGCGTCCCTATTACTGTGGTCTTCCTGGTATGCCAAAAGTCTGTAATTAGCGGTCTAACCTCCGGTGGGATTAAGGAATAAACTAACTGGCGCAAGATCACCCGAAATGCAGCCAAACAGGATCGCGAATCCTCAAGTCAAGGTGTCGACCACCGCCGCTCTGCCAAAAAATGCCAAAATTACTGCGCTTGACATCGAGAGCCTCGTTACTGATTGAATTGTGAAAGGGAGGAATTTTATGGCCGCGCGCTTACCCCGTTTGATCCCCTTGCCGATTGATGAGGTCAATTACCAGGAGACTTCTTTCAGCGTCGACGCCGTCGCGCGAAACATTTGCAACACATGGGAAGAAGCCATGACCGATTCTGCTTTTGACGCAGTGGTGATCGGCAGCGGAATGTTCGGCGGATATTGTGCTGATAAACTTTTTCGGGATACGAAGGTCAAACGCACGCTCCTGCTCGAGGCCGGCGCGTTCCTTGTCCCTCAGCACGTTCAAGATTTGCCCAACATCGGATTGAACGTGCCAGGTTCCATGGATCCCGCCAAGGACACTGGCCTGCCAAGGGAGCTTGTCTGGGGGATGCCGTGGCGAGGAAATACCAGTTTTGTGGGAACTCCATACTGCGTGGGCGGTAAATCGGTTTATTGGGGAGGCTGGTGCCCCCGGCTAACGGATGGGGATCTGACAGCTTGGCCGCCGGCCGCCGCTCGATATTTGAAAGATAACTATCCATTGCTCGAGAAGCAGCTCGGAGTATCGGAAGTCACTCATTTTATTCAAGGGCAATTATATCAAGTACTGCGGGCCAGAGCCGAAGCGGCGTTCCGCCATGTTCTCGGGCTTACCGCGGTGGAATATCCGCCTCTTGCGGTATTGGGGCAAACTCCGGAGTCTGGTTTATTCGCTTTCAATAAGTACAGCAGCTTGCCGCTATTGATTAGCGCGATCCGTGATGCGATCGCGGAGGTTGGTGGCGATAATGCGCGGCGCCGGCTGTTCCTGGTCCCCAGGGCCCGCGTCGTGAAACTTCACACATTCGATGGCCTCGTCAGGCGCATTGAAGTTTCTGTAAACGGACTGCAGCGCTTCCTCGATATTGGGCCGCGTTGCGCCGTTGTACTGGCCCTAGGGGCGATCGAGTCGACACGGCTCGCGTTGGAGTCGTTTCCAACCACCACAAACCCGGCAGATGAAAAAATGGGCCGCAACTTGACCGTTCATATGCGCTCGAATACCACGGTCCAGATCAAACGATCGGCATTGCAAGCGTTCAGTAAGCGGCTCGAAGGCGAATTACAGACTGCAGCCCTGCTGGTGCGCGGCGAGACTCGCGATGGTCGCTTTCACTTGCAGATCACAGCCGCTGACGATCGCAAGGGAGACTCCGACGAGTTCCTTTTCGAAATGATTCCAGACATCGATCTCCTGCAACAAATCATCAATGCGAAACGTCCGGAATCTGTGGCAGTGACATTTCGCGGTTTCGCAGAGACGAAGGGAGTCAAAGATCAACCGATAGGCAACCCCGCACTTCGATGGATCGACTTGAGTCCCGAGCAAGATGAATTTGGATTCAGGCGTGCGTTCGTCAACTTGGCAATCAACGCGGCGGAATCGCGGTTGTGGAACGCGATGGATAGAGCAACGGTCGATCTCGCTCGCAAGCTGGCCAACGATGACAATAGGGCGATTCGATTCGTTTTATCGTCGCGAGACGGCTTAGGCACTACCTACCACGAATCGGGCACGTTGTGGATGGGGGATGACCCGGCAAAATCAGTTACCGATGTCAATGGTCGGTTCCACCATGTCGCTAACGCATACTGTATTGATCAAGCGTTATTCCCAAGCGTCGGCTCGGTCAATCCGGCGCTGACCGGCTTAACTCTAACGCGAAAGATAGCAGAGCACATCGCAACATTAGAATGATATCGGCTCTTCCGGCACCCAGACTTTAACTTCCATCGGAGCCAGCCCAACGGGCAAAGCGGAAACGTCGCCTTTGCCGGTGGGTTGCGTTCCGGAGAAAAAGATCGCGTCGTAAATGACTCTGACAGTAGCCGAACCAGCCAGACCCAGGTTACTATAGGCGACCAGCATTCGGCGCGGTCGACGGTTTAGATCGGGATCTTGCAGGACTAAACCGTCAAACGGCGTTTGCGTATTGGTATTCGCGACCACCAGAACTTCGATGTCACTCAAGACTCGGGAGAACGCGACTAAACCAGCTGCCCCAGATGAATAGCCGAAGTCCCAACCGTTGCCGGAGACCTGGCGGAAATAGAGCCGGCCGAATCGCAATGCCGGCTGTTCCTCCCGAAGTCTGCTTAGAGCTTTGATCTGAGTGTAGAGCAAATGTCGTTTGTCAAAAGCATTCGGCTTACCCCATAAGGCTTCGCGCACCGACTCGTTATTGAACAAATCAGGGTTACCGTCAGGATGAACTGTTCCGGTCAAGCCTTGCTCAGTCCCATAATAGATCGCCGGGATTCCTTGCAGGCAGAATAAAAGCGCCAATCCCATGGTGATTTGCTCCTGCGGCGTTGTCGGATAGTTAAATCGTCGGAACTGGTCGTGGTTATCGAGGAAGGTAACAAAATATTTTCCGGCTTCGCAATGCGAACTGATGAGCCCATTTTCAACTTCTTTTCGTCGCTCGAAGATGGCCGGGAGTTCGGCAACGTCTCTCTGACATTTTGCGATCTCCGGAACTTTAAAGAAAAGAGGGTAATCAAGAGCGGCGTCCAAACCGAATCCTTCCGTCTCCGTGCTATGCCGCCCCACGAAGCGGTTGATTGTTTCGTCGTTGTCATAAATTTCGCCAATCGTGAAAAAGTTTCGCTTCCCCACCGTATGCGCGAATTCTCGGATGGCATTGCCAAAAATCTCAACGGCACGCGGTTCCACATGTTTCACCGTGTCGATGCGGAAACCATCAAAATCGAATCTTGCGATGAGGTATTGATAGGCGCGAATCAGAATATTCAAAACCGGCGTTGAGCCATAGCGGCCCCGGATAGCAGCTTGGCTGCTCGACGCCGCGTCGTATTCAACGACCAATTGCCGTCTCGCAAAAAAGTCACCTTTGATGAAGCCTCCTGGAAATTGTGACCAGTCATAAGTCACGATTGCGCCGCGGCGCCGGAAAAACAGTGTTTGCTGCAAATCAACCGGATAAACAGCATCGTCAGGGGAAAGAGACGCATCCGGAGGAATCTGATCCTGCCAATCAGCCCGAGGAATGCCATACCCGTTTAACCATTGGATGGGAGGTTCCTCACCGGGCGGTGCGTTCATCACGGCGGGATCGATGAACTGATCCACCACCTTCCCATTGTAAACGTAATCGAAGACCCGAGCCGCGTGATTGATTACGATGTCCACGATAACGTGCATGCCGCGGGCATGAGACTGGGCGACGAGGTCCGCCAGTTCTTTCTCGGCAGTTGCCAATTTCCCGTCTGACCCAAACCGTTCATCGATATTCACGAAATCTTGGCTGTCATACCCGGTGTAAGTGTATTGCCAGTTTGGCCGCGAGTTCTTCAGAACCGGGGAAAGCCAGAGTGCCTTTACCCCTAGGTCGCGTAAGTAATCCAGTTGAGCGGTTACACCATTGAACGTGCCCCCGTGCCGGTACTCATATCGCTGGTTCCACGGGCCCTTTGGCTGCGCCTGGGGATTCGCAAATCGGTCAAGCATCAAAAAGTACATCCAGCAGTCCCGCCAATCGGTTGGCGATGGAAATGGATACCGCACGGGAACGACCGTACCGTTCACGATCACGTCTTTCGTCGTGGTTTCGCCTGCCGCGTCGCGAGCTTGTGCAAACATTTCGCTAATCTCACGCGCGAAAATCCCTGTCGGGGCCGCACCAGGAGCCGCGGGCAGGGGTGGAGCGATCGGGCTATAGCTTTGTGGTTGGAAAGAGACCGATTGAGGCGCAGCTTCGAGCCTGGCATTGGTTCGCTCGTCAACGATTCCGCTAACCGGGAAGCCATGGTTTCGCTGCCATTGTATAACGGCGTCGCGTGTAAACGGGCCGAAGAATGCCCGGTTTACCTCGCCTGATGGAATCGCGAATCCGTGTTTGGTCAGGTTGCGGTGGAGGTCTTTGACCTCTTCACCAAACGATCCTACTTCCAACTTTAACTTTGGCATGTCCGATTTTTGTCATCAGCAGACTGGCGGCGCATTCACAGCACATTTTCGAACATCTTTTCAATTCTAAATGCTCGACTCTATGTAACCCCTGAGCTTTCCTCCGACTCTGATGCGCCGTGGGCTCTCCAGAAACCAGGCAGTCTAGGCGAATTGGATGGTTTGGAACGCCCTTCCGTCTCGCACCACCATCTGAATTGGCTCGAACACTCGAAAATGGTAGTTGCCTGACGCGTCCGTATTCGTGAAGGCTGTGATCGCATCGCTCCCGAGAACGATTTTGGCCGGTTCGCCTCCAAGCGAAGCCAAAATTCCGATGTCGGCAGGCCAAGCAGGAGCAGGAGGAAAAACCAGACTGTTGACCATATAGAGGCCGCCCGTTACCACATGGCTTAGTTGATCCCCTGGTGTCTGGAGGAGGCCCGGCCCTTCCGGAGCAAAGATTTGAGCGTATCGGTTGGGCGGAACGAACAAAGCGTAGGGACCAGGTTGAGCCCTAACGTTTAACGCGGCGATGCCGTTTGCTACTGCCGCCATGATATAACCCAGGTCACCGACTTGGACAGCGGGGGGAGGTCCAACTCTAACCAACGGAGGGACCGGAGTGGCCGCGTAAGGAGCCGCCTCTGCGCGAAAGCCGGGCGGTACTGCGGGTTGATTCGTCACAGCAACTCCCAGGGGAAGGAAAGGAATTCCCACCGGTCCTAAAAACAGGATCGCGTCTTCTGCGGCCGCAATCACGCTTGCGGCCAATCTTGCGAGCGATAGGCCTAGGTGCAGATTTTCCTCGCCGTCGACCTGTGCTTGAGTCAGGTCGAACCCCACTGAGATCTCAAAAAAAGGCTCGGCTACATCAGGCACTGGAAATACGGGGACAAGAAGTCCGAAAGGCACAGCTCTATTCGTAGAGACCGGTAGCACATTGTTCACGATGCTGGACGGAAAAACTTTTTGTGCGACGCGGATGCGTCCAAGTTCCTCTCGAACTGCTTTGTCTATTTCGCTCCAGATATGCTCATTCCAGAGTTTGTCTCGACCTAGGCTTCCATTCATATAGTTGGATTCATTGCAGGTTAGATTTTTTTAGCGGAGTTCTGCAGGAGAGATTGAGATGTAAGATCCCCTCGCTGCTGACCGATCCTTCCGAGCAGTTTTAACTCGCCGACGCGTTGAATTTGGAGATTCATGACCCCCTCAAAATGAGGCTCTGCAAAACAGAGGGGCGAAACGCCAAACTTATATTGTCACAACCGATACAATTTGTCTGTACGATAAATTACGTACTGCCTCTGGGATGTTCCGCCCCAGAGCGGCAGATGCTTTTGGGCACGTTCTGGGGTTTCACCAAAAGGGGGTTCACGTCGGGGATCAGTTCGAAAACCCAAAAGTAGCGATGCCAAGCAGTGCGTTAGTCTTGTAAGCTTCTGGTGTTCAAACAGTTACCAAGGCGCCGCTTTGATGACAGAGTGTAAAAAGCAAAGATTTCTATTTCAAGAGCTAGATGGCCGCAAAGTAGAGGTGGAATTCCAGGGGGCCGGCATCTCCCCAGCAATGGAGGAAGGTTAATCCTTAGCGAACTTGACGCCCACAGCGACCTGTTAACGGATTTTGCCGACTGTTTATCGACTATCGTGACTAGCGCTTTGTCGAACACTGCGTGGTGGAGTTGGTCACTCAGGGATTCATGGACTGGTGTTGGGCTGCGAAGATCTTAATGATCACGACCAGGTGCAGCGTGTGATCCGCTGCATGCATTAATCTGCGGCAAACGCGATCCAGTGGGTCAAGATCCGTTTTAAAGCGCGATTGGAGGCAAAACGCTGGCAACTCGCTCCACGCTCAATCGTTTGGAGTTGAGTGCTCAGCCCATTGCCGAGCCACGAAATTTCAGGCCCAACCCGATAAGATTGAAGAGTTGCTGATCAAGCGCGGAGTCAAAGCCATTCCACGCAAAGCGCCGGGGCCGTACCGGATTTTCTGGCTTTCGCCAAGTTTCGTTCTACTCTCTTTGCGTTTCGACGGACGCGCGAAAATAGTACACCCACTACGTAATTCTACGTATAGCTGTGCCATTGCCATTCACGGTACTTCACAGTACTTTTGGGATCGTGCGGCTTTAACACGACGACAATGTCGCTGGTAGTTAGTGTTATGCATTTTCGGCGAGCTCCGTGTTCCTCCGGTACCAATCAGAGCGCTGGCGACGGGTGGTGGAATGACGTCGACCAACCCTCTGCTTTTGCCGTCCCACGCGCGGGCATACAGGGGACCGCGCGAATTCGGCGCTCTCCCGCCGATCTGTATGCATCCTCGCGGACGCAGCCGCATTTCGGTAGTGGGGTAGCATACGGCTCGTGCGACGACGAAACCATCAGTCAATGGCAACAGAAGATTTTCAATTGTTAGAAGCTCAACACATCATCCTAATTCGGAAAGGAGCAACCGCCATGGACCCACAGACACCGCAAGGAATCGAGAATGTTCTGGACACGTCCCGAAAACTAGAAGAGACGATCAAGAAATTGGAAGAGCAGCGCGACGCTGCCAAAGCCGAGCTAACTGAATTGCTAACCCAATATTTGGCTGCATCGCCGCTGAGCGCAGACAGCGTGATCGCGCGATATAAAGCTTGGAACCGAAGATACGAGGAGCGAAAAGCGGAATTGTCCATTGCTAAAGAGCTGCAGTCTATAATCGAGCCGCTAATCAAAAGATTGAAAAAACAGCAGCCGGAAAGCAAAGAACCGCACGGGCGAGGCTAAGATCGCCGAATCGAAGGAATCGCTAACAGCTGGGAGAGGCTTAAAACCGACCACAGACAAGAGCAAGAAAAAATAGTGAAGGCGGTTTATCGACGGAGGAACCGATCCTGGGGCCTGTTGTATATTTTCAAACAGGCGCCGACACCTTCCCCGAAGGCCTGCACGATCTTCCACTGAGGTTGCGATTATGTGCACACGCATGCCCTGGCGGCAGGGTTAATTCGACCTCTTAGCGGGGCTGCGGCTGTTTATGATCGTTCGGAAGGTCTTCCGTTCTTTCTCCGAGCCAGTCGCGCCTTTGAGACGCTTTTGCGCTGCTACGAAATTCACTTTTGTTCGGCGGGAGATACGGTTGTGGCACCGGGCTCTTTGCGTGTTAACTGAACTGCTGTTGGGGCGCGCCAATCCACGCTGTGGACCGATCGCCCGAGATGCTTCGGCAGGCCGACGAAACCGCTTATTCGCGTCCATTCGCAGCCTCTGCTCTTAGACCACTTTCCGCCCGAGCCAGCGTGGCTGCGCTTGTCTTTGGTCTCGCAATACGCAGAGGCTGAGCGAAGGTGGATGCATTCGCGGTTTCCGACTCGATTTTTTCGGACCGGCGGGAGCTGTTCTTAAGTGGCAGCTAGCGCGCCTGGCGAAAATCGGTAGCTGCGACTGGCCTGTCCGACACAGTCCTGCGGCAGTGGCTCGGAAGTGCAGCCGGTCGACGGAGTCGGATGCCGCTAGGTCTTTGGTTCCGCTGGAATTGAGAGATTTAAGCGAAGCGATCGGCAACGCTTGGATTATTCGAGGCGAGATATCGAATGTGCCAAGTTTGATTTTACCGATTGCGCCCATGTCATCGAGCACTTGGAGAGCCGGCTCAGCTGCCACCAGACCGAGAGCTAGGATTCAATCAATTTCTCGGTTTTTCTCCAGGTAGGCAGCTACCGCGTCATGCCTGGGCAAAGCCCGGGGCTATCCTGAATCTCGGCTTCGCCGCTGAGTGGCGTGAACCCAGAACTCCGCTATAACAAATGCCACGAAAGGCAAACTATTGACCGCGAATGGACAAGAATAAATGGATCCAAATCGCGTCCCTTGGTGTCCAATCGCGGTTGCTGGAGGTTGACAGATGCGGTTGGTGCAAAGACTTTCAAGACCATTTTGTCACGTCAAATATCTCAAGAGATGGCCAACGCTTTGTCTGATGCGAGCGCGCACTATCGTAAGGCACCTCCGCTCAGGATCGCTCCGGAATCAAAATGGTTCGTTGTTCTGCTCGCCATGATCGTGACGCTGCCCTCCTTCTCGATCGACTCTTGTCTGGCGTCGATGTCGAATATTGGTTCTTCACTTCAAGCTCCTCCGGCAGCTACGGTTCTGGTCCTTAGCCTTTTCATGGTCGGTTTCGGCTGCGGACAACTGATATTTGGTCCGTTGTGTGACCGATTGGGAAGGCGCCCGACGCTTCTTTTGGGATGCGCACTATTTACTCTCGCTGCCGTCGGTTGCGCGGTCGCGCCTTCGATTGAGAGTTTGGTCTTCTGGCGGTTCGTCCAAGGAGCCGGAGCGGCCGCCGGCCCGGCGATTGTATTCGCGGTCGTTCGCGATCTGTTTACCGGAACCGCGGCGCGGGCACGCTTCGCGTATGTGAATGTGGTAGCAATGATTGCGCCTATGATCGCGCCGACCTTAGGTGGTTTAATCGCTGCCTGGGCGGGATGGCGCGCAGTTTTTTTCTGTCTCGCGATCGGTGGCACCCTGCTGGCCCTGGTAATTACCCTCAGTCTTGAGGAATCGATTCGATTCCGCGACCGGCATGCATTGGTATTGACAAATCTAATCGCCAACTATTGGCGTGTTCTCTCGCACCGCACCAGTCTAGGATACGCGCTGGTTGGCGGGTTGAGCTTCGGTTGTCTCTTTGCCTATGTCTCCGGATCGGCATTTGTCTTTATCGAGGTATTCAAAGTGGACGCGCACGTTTATGGCGGACTCTTTGCCGTGAATGCTTTTTGCATTGCGATAGGAGCTTTCACCAGCGGAACGCTAGCGACTCGCCGTGTATCTGGGAAACGAATCATCATCACCGGCTTGGTAATCGGTGTGGTCACTAGCGGGCTGTTGTTGGCGTTTGCGATTGGTGGGATTACTACCTTGGCTTCAACGATGCCGCT
>WNFI01114728.1_pt1 | contig 18281 bp, 17 predicted proteins | sample 5400471 | NCBI WGS metagenome assembly WNFI01 (sample SAMN13153348, study PRJNA577476) | soil metagenome | isolation source: 100 cm saprolite on Douglas fir-dominated hillslope | place: USA:California | collected 2013-09-17 | reverse complement strand
TGATCGTCACGCATTCCGGCGCCGAACAGGAAACCGAAGCCTGGGCCTCCAACCGCTTCGAGTTGGTCTCTCGCGCCTTTCCCAAGCAAATTGCGGAAGCGCAAGAAATTTCCCCCGAAGATGCCCGCACTGTCTTGGCAACGAAATACTGCAACCTCTTCCCCGATGCAACACCCGCTCAACTCGCCCGCCTCTTCGGCTGGACCAAAGCACAGGCTGTCACCGCGCTCGCGCTATAGTATTCTTCCCCTCCAGAGATCCCAGGATTCACCATGAAGCTCATTCTCGCTTCCGCTTCCCGTCGCCGCGCCGAAATCCTTCACGACGCTGGCTTCTCATTCACAGTGCTTTCTTCCGCCGTCGACGAGACACCGTACCCGGGAGAATCCGCCCACGACCTCGTCCGGCGTCTGGCCGTCGCCAAGGCCGAACTCGTCGCCGCACGCGCCGTTGGCCCTGCGATCGTCATCGGCGCTGACACCGAGGTCACCCTCGAAGGCCACATCTTCGGCAAGCCGCGCTCCTCGGACGACGCCCGCCACATGCTCGAAAAACTTTCCGGCCGCACGCACTCCGTCTTCACCGGTGTCGCCCTCATCCGCCTTCCTGACGCCGAGCGCCGCACTTTCGTCGAAACGACCCACGTCCATTTCGCCAAGCTCGATCACGAAGAAATCACCCGCTACCTCTCCACCGGCGAACCTCACGACAAAGCCGGCGCCTACGCCATCCAGGGCCGCGCCGGCCGCTTCATTCCGCGCATCGAAGGCTGCTACTTCAACGTCGTCGGCCTCCCTCTCGCCCGTCTCCAGCAAACTCTCACCGACCTCGGCTGGTCCGAAGACTAACTCCAAGCAGTCGCCGGTCCGTAGATTGCTGTCCTTACAGGGGCACGCGGAGGAACCGCTTTCCGCCTTATAATCACGCCCATGGGCAACTCTCCTCGCGAGTTGGTAGACGGCTCCGCTGTTCGTCTGGATCGCCAGGACCCCTACCTGCGCCTCCAGTCTGTTACCATCTACGTTCGCGATCTCGACCGCAGCCTGAGCTTTTACCTCGATCAGCTCGGCTTCCAATTGATCTTTGACGCCCGCCTTCAACCCGGCCGTCGCTGGGTAACCGTCGCCCCTCCCGACGGCACCGCGAACCTCACGCTCGTCGCGCCCGAGCCCGGCTCGGAACAGTACAAGCTCATTGGCCGGCCCACACAGGTCACCTTTGTCACCGAAGATCTGATTGTCAAGTTCCGCGAATGGAGCAAGCGCGGAGTTCACTTCCAGTTTGCGCCGCGCCTGAAGCGTCTCAAGTATGAGGTGCAGGTGCGCGCCTCGCATTCGACGGACCCATCGGCGCCTTGTGCAGAGCACGCGCCGATTTGGGGCGGCGTGTTCACCCGCTTCACGGATATCGATGGAAATTCTTTTTCGCTTGTGAGCTTCGATGAGGTCACCCACGCCGTCGAAGCGCAACGCCGCGCCATGGCCGAGAAGCTGGAAGCCGAACGCCGCGCCGCCCAGGAACTCGAAATTGCCAAACAGGTGCAGGCCAGGCTCTTCCCGCAAACACTGCCGCCTCTCAGAACCCTCGAATACGCGGGTATCTGCATCCAGGCTCGCAAAGTGGGCGGCGATTATTACGACTTCCTGGATCTCGGCCGGGAGCGGTTTGGATTCGTCATCGGCGACATCTCAGGAAAAGGAATCGCCGCCGCTCTCTTGATGGCCAATCTTCAAGCCAACCTGCGCAGCCAGTGCGCCATCGCTTTGGACCAGCCGCAGCGTCTCCTGTGCTCCGTGAACCAGCTCTTCTGCGACAACACTCCCGACGGCGCCTTCGCCACTCTTTTCTTCGCCGAGTACGACGACGCTGCCAGCTGTTTGCGCTACGCCAACTGCGGCCACCTGCCCGCACTTCTTCTCCGCAGCGACAACACCGTGGAACGACTCGATGCCACCGCCACGGTGCTGGGAATCTTCAAGGATTGGGAATGCGAAATTGGAGAACGCCAGCTTCACCCGGGAGACACCCTCGCCCTCTACACCGACGGCATCACCGAATCCTACAACTCCGCCGACGAGCAATTCGGCGAACAGCGCCTGATCGAAGCCTTGCAGCGCCATCGCGAAGCGTCTTCACAGGCTGCGCTTGCTTCGATCGTGGATGAAGTCCAGCGCTTCAGCCCGCACGAGCAGCACGACGACATCACCCTCATCATCGCCAAACATAGAGGGAATTAGCACCGGCCCCTTTGCACCACCATTCAAGAGCATCCGTACCCCAGGGTAGCAGATCGGTTTCCGATCTATGCGTTTACTAGGCATTAGCCCGCGCATCGGGTTGTCCTGCTCCTTACAGCTCCGTGACAAACGACCCGCTCAAGCGTCAATAGAACGGCACCAAGTGAGACTGTGCCGGACTGCTGGCGGCCTCCACAAGTTTGCTGGACTTGGGGAACCCACCCTGGCTGAACTGCGTAACGTACTGAGAGGTGTTCAATGCAAAACCTGCCCGGCACTTTTCGTTACGCCCTGCGACAGTTCCGCTTGTCTCCTGTTTTTACGGATAATCGGAAACAAACACGTTTCTCAAGGAAGCTGACCCAACCCTAAATTGCTGTTGACAAGTCATGCATATTGCCATATATTGTTCTTGGGTAAATTTGCCTTTGGAGTGCGGCAGCTTGCTGCCGCTTTTCTTTTTTAAGCCTGCGTTATCCACCCGAGCAATTTTGACCAACCATAAGCATGTCTTTTAGAATCAGCTATTTACGAATTGCAAGTTTTATAAGTCCTTTCTTTTGATAGTCATCCATGTAATGGGGGGGCATCCAACCAAGTCGGGCATCAAGCCAACCCGTCACTCTGTATCTAAGCACTTTGTTTTCTATAACTTACGCACTACTTGGCTACAACGGACACGTCCTAACTCGCTTGAAATCAATAGTTTGCGCACTCTTTTGACCTCGACGGGGGGTAGGGGGGTAACTAGAAATCCTAGAAAGCGTTTGCGTCCTGAGCGACCATCGCGAGCGAAGCACCTCTCTTGATTCCCTATGCCGGACTCTGGCCTGCCTGGCCCGAGCATCTCGGGGAGGAACCCGCCGCGGCGCGCGACGTGATTTTGACTCTGTCGGAAGGGATCTCTGTTCATTTGCGACGAAGCTTCTATGCCCGGCCCCTCCGCCGGGGAGGAGAATCGCTGAACTTCTCAATCGTTGCTGTGCCCGAGAAGCAACGACCCGCGGCACGGCTGTTCCTCTCTTCGCTGAAACCTGATTACTGACAACCGAGAACAAAAAGAAAGAGGCGCCCCAGCTCTCACCGGGACGCCTCTCTTCGTTCAGGGGGTGGAGGAAACTTACGGCTTTGGCTGCGCCTGCGGCTGCGTCTTCGCGTTGTGCTTCTTGTGATAAATGTTCTTCGACGCGCCATTCTGTTCCTTGTTGACCTGCTGCTTCTCGGACGCCGTCAGCGTTCCGCCGTTCGCCTTGCGGTCCGCGGCAACCTGTTTGTTGATGCCCTTTTGCTGATTCTCGAGCTTGGCCGTTTCGCCGGCGGTCAGTTGCCCGCTCTGTACGCCATTGGCGATGCGGTCCTGCTGATTTTCTTTGCGCTGCGCCACCGTCGGCTTGGGTTTTGCTGTCGGCGTTGGAGCTGCCGCTGTCGCGGGGGTTGCTGGCGTCGAAGGGCTTCCGCTCTGCGCTTGTGGCGCAAGCTGCGAGCTCGGAGCCGGTTGATCCTGCGCCAGCGCCACGCTGCCGGCCGTCAGCACCACAACGGGCAAAGCGCTCCACTTCATCCAGGTAGATTTCATGTCTCTCTCCTATTGATTGTGTTCGGTTATTTCGATTCCCGGGTCACCCTGTAATACCCGATGCTGAACGCAAAGTTGTGGCGCAGCTACTGGTCGGAAGGGCAGTTTTTGCGAATGGGATAAGGTTTTTCCGCTACTCTTTGGACACAATTCGCGCGCTTTGGAGTGCGGGAGCTTGCTCCCGCTTTTCCTTCGTCTGCAAATCTTCGCAAAGCGCATCTCCACGTGCTGCGTCTTCTTCGCAGGGGCGGGCCTTGTTTACCCTGAGCTTGCCGAAGGGCCCGTCGGTCGCGTCTAGAAAACTGGTCGAGAGACCCTCGCAGAAAAAAAAAAAGGCGGCCACACGGGCCGCCCCATCTCAAATCGCGAGGAAACTTCTGCGCGCCTCGGCGCTACTTCTTCTCTTCAGCAGACTTCTCTGCGGGTGGGGGAGCAGGCGCCTGTGCGGGCGGCGCTGGAGTTTGCGTAGCGCCAGACATGCCGTCCTTGAAGCTGCGGATGCCCTCGCCAAATCCCTTCATGATTTCCGGAATTCGCTTACCGCCAAAGAAAATCAGGATAACAGCCAGAACCACAAGCCAATGAAAAATGCTAAATTCACCCATGAACCGCCTCCACGCGCCCGCCGCGGCGGACGGCGCGCTATTTCAACCCTAACGCAGGTAGCCCTGCGCGGCAAGCCTCTGCCGCTTCTTGCACCTACAGGATAACACGCTCTTCCCCCACCCGGCGCGTCACACGCTCGCGGTCGAGGTATTCCAGCAGGGGGATGGCGTACTTCCGCGTGATCCCCGTCAGTTCCTTGAATGCCGGCACGGGAATCCGGTCGCCCTTCGCTCTTTTGTAAGCGGAAAGCTGTTCCCTCAGTTGAGCCAGCGCTTGACGGTGAAAAACCAGCTCCGGCGAGACGCGCACGAGGTTTTTCTCCCGCAAGAGAATCTGCAAAAGCTTCTCGGCTCGTTTGGCTTCGACAGCAAGTTTTGCCAACACCTCTTTCACCGATGGCACCGCCAGACCCGCGGAGGCAAACGCCGCTTCGATCTGTTCCTTGGCTTTCGCTTCCTCCGGAAGCAGCGCAATTTCTGAGCCCGCTTTTTTTACCAGTTCGCCTTGCGCGTCGAGTTTCTTCTGCGCGGCCAGTTCTTCCAGCGCGGCGCGGAAAGTTTCGCTCCGCACGCGTTTTCCCAGGCTGGCGCGCAAATCCTCGCGCGAAATACCCGGCAGCAAGGGATTTTCCTTCTGAAATCTTTCGACTTTTTCGGTAATTTTCCTGCGTACTTCTTCAAACAATTTTCCCGAGACCAGCACCAGCGGTTCGCTCGAAACCGTTCGTACCCGTCCCGTTCCGTGGAGTTTTTCTAACGTTCCCTGAATTTCTTTTTCCGTCCAGCCCGTTCGCGCAACGATCTCTTCGTACCCGAGCCCCAGCAGCGCGCGCTCCGTCATCGCCGCCAGAGTTTCCTCGCTGTGCTGCCGCTCGAGCGTTTCAAGAAAAGCCGCGCGTCCCGTATCCCGCAGCATTGGCCGCCGCGCCAGCGGATCCAGCACCGCGCCCCCGCCAATCGTCACCACCGGTGAAAACTGCCGCACGATGAAGCGATCGCCCGGCAGCACCAGCACTTCATCCTGCAATTTCAAATTCGCGAGCGCGCTTCCACCGGGCGGCAATTCTTTCTCTCCGTGAAAAAGTACTTCGGCGATCGTCTCCGCCGTTCCTGCGTGAAAATGGACGCGTGAGCCTTGCTTCATTTTTCTCGCGGATGGCAGCAGCTCCAGCCGAACATCGATCCGGCGCGTCTTCCGGAATTTTCCCGGCGTCGCAAGCACCATCCCGCGCTTCAGCGCGGTGTGCTCGATTCCGGCGAGATTCACCGCTGTGCGCTGTCCCGGCATCGCGCGTTCCACTGATTTTCCGCCGGATTGCACGCCGCGCACGCGCAGCCGGTCGCCGCGCGGGAATAATTCCACTTCATCGCCCGGGCCGACGCTGCCGGAAATCAGCGTGCCTGTTACCACGGAACCGAACCCTTTCATGGCAAACGCGCGATCGATCGGCAGCCGAAAGTATCGCGCTGCATCTTTCGCAGACGCGTTTGCCGCCGCGTCGCTCAATGCTTTCTTCAGCTCGCCGAGTCCAGCTCCCGTTTTCGCGCTCACCGGCACAATCGGCGCGTGTTCCAGGAACGATCCTCGCAGGAATTCCTCCGTTTCCATCCGCACCAGTTCCAGTGTTTCGCTGTCCACCATGTCGCTCTTCGTCAGCGCCACTACTCCGCGTTTCACTCCGAGCAAACGGCAAATATCGAAATGCTCGCGCGTCTGCGGTTTGATCGATTCATCCGCGGCGATCACCAGAAGCAACACATCGATGCCTGCCGCGCCCGCGAGCATGTTGCTGACGAACCGCTCGTGCCCCGGCACGTCCACGAAACCGAAGCGCACGCCACTTTCTTCCAGGAAAGCAAAACCAAGGTCAATCGTGATGCCGCGGCGCTTCTCTTCGGCAAGGCGATCCGGATGCGTACCGGTCAGCGCTTCGACCAGCGTGGATTTGCCGTGGTCGATGTGCCCGGCCGTGCCAACAATTACGGTCTTCGTCGGAGTAGACATGGATGCAGGTGCGCGCAATTTCGCGCCCTCTTTGATGCTACTGGAGGAAAGAATCGGGGGTCAAACTGCGGAAGCTACTTCGCGGCAGCGATTTCGTCGACGATGGCTTGCGCGGCGGCACGCGGATCGGGCGCGGTCAGAATGGGCCGGCCAACCACCAGAAAATCGGCGCCAGCGCGAATGGCTTCGGTCGGCGTCGCCGTGCGCGCCTGATCGTCCGGTTTGGATCCGGCGGATTTTTCCGAGGGCCGCACTCCCGGAGTAACGATCAGAAAATCGCGGCTGCAGGCTTTGCGAATCGCCCGCGCTTCCTGCACCGAGGCGACGACGCCATCGACTCCCGCGCTTTTCGCGAGCTGCGCAAGCTTCACCACGCGCAGTCTGGGCGCGCCGCCGATTCCCACTTCTTTCATAGCTTTCTGATCCATGCTCGTGAGCAGTGTTACGGCGAGCAGTCGCGGACGGTCCGCGCCCATCGGAACGCCGGCGCTGATGGATTGTGCCGCGGCCTCCAGCATCGCTTTTCCGCCGAGTGCATGCACGGTCATCAGTTGCAGGCCGCTCATCGCTGCGGAAGAGAGCACCGCGCCCGCAACGGTGTTTGGGATGTCGTGGAATTTCAGGTCAAGGAAAATGCCCGCTCCGAGTGCGGCAATCTCTTTCACCGCCGCGGGACCGGCAGTGGTAAAAAGCTGGCTGCCGATCTTGAACATACCTACAAGATCGGCGACCTGCTTTGCGAATTTCACCGCGGTGGATAAAGAATCAAAATCAAGAGCGACGATCAGGCTGCTTCGGGGATGGGCGTCGAAGGTCGTGGTCATTGTTGACCCCGACTCCTACGGGGTCAGTGCTTCTCGGGTAGTTCCATGAGTTCGAGCCGGACCTGGCTCACGCCGGAATGGATCAAGCCGATTTTCCGGGCGACACGATAGGATACATCAATTTCGCGCCCTTCTTGGTAGGGTCCCCGGTCATTGATGCGTACCAGTTCAAACTTGCCGTTCCGAGGGTTCACTACGCGGACTAGGGAGCCAAAAGGAAGGTTGGGGTGTGCCGCCGTGAGGGCTTCGCAGTCGAAGCGCTCGCCATTGGCGGTTTTACGCCCATTGAACCCGGGGCCATACCAACTGGAATTACCTACCCAAGTCTTAATCGGCTTCACGGGTTGATTCAGATGCGCCACGAGGGGTGCCTCCATCGCCGGAGCGATGAGGAACATGAGGAGTACCCAACGCAGTGCAGCCCAGCTCATGAAAAGTCGATGTCTCATAGTGTGTTCTTTGTGCTACTCGGATCCAAAAAAGTGTAGCAAAAAGGGGTCATTATGTCAACCATTTTCTGCGAGGAATTTGTCCCTTATCTCATTCAAAGTAAACGCTTTAGCATCAAATAGTACGTTCGTAAGGGCCTCGACAAGTTGCTGACTGGCCCTCGGGTCAGTAAAGCTGGCCGTCCCGACCTGTACGGCTGAAGCGCCTACAGCCAGGTAATCAAGCACGTCTTCGACCGTCTCGATGCCTCCTAACCCTAGGATTGGTGTCTTGACGACCTTCCGCGTTTCCCAAACCAGCCTCAAAGTAATGGGTTTAATGGCTGGGCCGGATAAGCCTCCGGTTGGATTGCCCAGCCGGGACTTCCCGGAGCGGAAATCGATGGCCATTGCGGGATAGGTATTTGCCACTGTCAGGGCGTCGGCACCTGCCTCTTCGGCTGCCCGGGCAATAAGTCCAATGTCTGTAACAAGAGGGGAGAGTTTGACCCAGAGGGGCCTCTTGGCGGCGGCTCTTCGGGCGGCCCCGACCACCTCGGCCACTAAGGAAGGGTCGCTGCCGAACTGCATGCCCCCCTTTTTAACGTTAGGGCAGGAGATATTGAGCTCGTAGGCGGCAAGCCCCTCGGCGTCCTCCAGGACTCGGATCACCTCGATATAGTCTTCAAGTGCGTAGCCAAAGACGTTGGCGATGACCGCCGTATCGAAATTTCGCAGTACCGGGAGTTTTTCGGCGACGAAGGCCCGGACTCCGACATTCTGGAGGCCGACGGCATTGAGCATCCCAGAGGCGGTCGGGAAAAGCCGGGGTGCGGGGGCGCCTTCAATGGGTTCCCGAGAAAGGCCCTTGGTAACGAACCCTCCGAGGCGATTGAGGTCAACGAGATGGGCGAATTCGAGGCCGTAACCGAAGGTTCCACTGGCGGCGAGAATAGGATTCCGCAGGCGCAACGCGCCAATTCTTACGCTGAGGTCAACGGCGCCAGCGGAGCTCACTTCGTAAGGAAGAATATCACGAAGCTGTTCCTACACCGCGCAAAATCTGACATTCAGTCAGTTTCCGGTTTGCCGACTCCCTAGGAATTACCTCTCCACTGCCAGGGCCGATCACTCGTGATGGGCAGACTTACCGTTTGGCATCGCGGCTTGTTTCCGCACCCAAATGAGCCACGGATCTGCGAACAAAGTTGTAGGGCGGAGCGTGATCGTTAAAATCATTAGTGTCGACGAGAACACCGGGAAGAATCAGATGATCCGCTGTCATTTTCCCGCGAACAACCTCAAGGACTTTAAACCGAATCCAGGAATCCGGCTCGAAGCGCGTCCAGGAACGGGGATTTTTCGGGGCAGGCGCGTAACCCTCTGCTGTGGCTCGCACGATGACGTCCGCTTCTCGAACCATTTCCACATTCGACACCGGAAGGGCAGTCTTACATGGATATGCATCGACCGCAAAAACCATGAGTACGACAAGCGCTGTCACGCCGGCCAGTCTCGCGTTCATCGATTTCTCCCCTAGTGCTTCCTAACCGCAATGTTCGACTATCTCTATTTGACACCGGAATGGACCAAATGTTTCGCTGGGAATTATTATCGTTAGTGAAGATAACGTGAGTTGCCGAGGCGGCGTCGAGTCCACAACGAGTCGAGTATATAATCATCTACTTGCGCCCAATGCCTGGTTACTGCTCGCATCGGAAACTGACCAACAACACGGGGCCCGTGGCTTCAGGTTGGAGCACGTAGCACAACATTTCTGAAGGCGGAAGGTTGCATCAGGGATTCGTGTTTGGAGCCGACGCCGGTACGGATTTTGGGCGCGCGGGCTGAGTTAGGGCGCGGGACTCGGCGGGTTTCTTCAGGGCTTCGGCGAGGACGTGGCCGTCGCGCGAGGCCAGGGTGATTCCGCAGAGGGCGGCGAACGTTGGCGCGATGTCGGCGGGCGTGATGGGTTGGAAGTATTGGCCGGGTTGAATGCCGAAGCCCATCAGCAAAATGGGGACGTGCTGATCGTAGTTGTAGGGGACGCCGTGGCCGGTGCCGTAGGAGCGCTGCTTTCCGAGCGGCGTGCCGTCGAGCAGCCAATAGGGCTTTGGAAGGATAAATAGGTCGCCGCTGCGGCCGGGGAAATAACTGTAGGCGAAAGCGCGGTGCGAGGGACTTTGCGTGGAGGGGCGGTCGCGCAATTCTTCGGCGCGGTAGACGGCGGCGACGCCGGGCGCGGTTCGAATGGCATCCATTACTGCATTCATGGCGTCCGAATCGGCTCCCAGCTTTTCGTAAACGCCAGGCGCAAAATAAACGTCACTGCCGGTCATGCGCGCAACAGCGGGCTTTGGGTAATTGAAGGCTTCGAGGGCTTTTTCGATGCGTTCCTGTAACTCCGGCAAGTGTAGGACGCCGGCGTCGGCGCCGGTCTTTTGCATGTCTTCGGGGATGGGGACGACGCCGTGGTCGGCGGTCAGCGCAACGACGTAATTTCCGCGGCCGATCTTCTTGTCCAGATGCGCGAAAAGGTTGCCGAGATCTTTGTCCAACCTCACTAGGATGTCCTGGATTTCGCGGCTGCGCGGGCCGAATTCATGGCCGACGTAATCCACCGAAGAGTAGCTGACGGCGAGAAAATCGGTTCCGTTCGTATCGCCTAGCTTCAGCGCGTCCACGGCTTTTTCGGCAAGTTCGGTCAATGCCGTGTCGGCGTAGGGGCTCGAGGCCCATTGCTCATAAAAGGCGCTGTCCGGTTCACCGACGCCCGATTTTCCGCGCAGCGGGTGAGGAAACGTGAGATCCCAACCGTCGGGAGGAACGGCGCCGAGAGCTTTCTCGCCGTACCAATAGGCGCTTTCGGGAAGGGAAAGCGCCCAGGTCTTGCCGAAATCTGCTTTCGCCGGATGCGACTTCGCTTGCTCTTCCATGAAAGGCTGCGTGGCGTAGGTGCTCGAGGTGACCCACGCGCCGCCGTCAAACCAGGTGACGGCGTCGGCTTTGTGTCCGGCCATGGTGATCGCCGCGCGGGCCTTCAGGGAAAACGTTACGATACGCGTTGCTCCACTGGTCTGAAATTTCAGTTCCTCGGCGAACGAGGGCACGGCCATGCGCCAGGCGGTGTCCGCGCCTTTCGGAGTTGCGCCGGCATAACCGATGTTCTTTACGCTGGGATCCGGGTCGGAGGTGCAGGTCACCATTTTTTGATCCTTGCGGTCCCACCAGGCGTTGGCGACCATGCCGTGGGTGGCGGGAAACGCTCCGGTCGAAATCGTCGCGTGGCCGACGCAGGTTTCCGTGGCCGCGTACGGATAGGCGGCGTCGCGGAACCACGCGCCTTCGTCGACGAGGCGCTTGAGGCCGCTGCTCCATTGGCCGTGGAATTTGTCCACGTAGTCGGCGCGCATCTGGTCGACGACCAGGAGCACGACCAGCTTCGGCTTTGCGGGCGCTTGCGACGTCTTGGGAGCTGCCGCGCGAGGCGGCGGGGCCTGTGCCGCGGTGCGCGGAACCAACGGAATGCTGCCGGCGAGGAAAAATGCTGCCGCCATCATCCCGCGCTGCACAAGAATGCGCTTCCACAAAAATGTGCTCGGAACCATAGCCAATACCGCCTCCCCAATTCGCCCAAGAGTCTACTATGACCATGTTACGGTTCGATGATGGCGACTGGATTGACCGCGGCGAGGTCAGGAATGATACGATTACCCGACCATGCGCATCGTCGAAAAAACCCAATTGATGTCCGCGCCGGAAATCGACCGCACCCTGCAGCGGCTGGCGCACGAAATCGTGGAGAAAAGCGGCGGAACGAAAAACCTGGCGCTGATTGGGATCGTCCGGCGGGGCGTGCCACTGGCGCAGCGGATTGCGCAGGCCATGCGCGGGATCGACGGCGTGGAAGTACCCGTGGGCGTGCTGGACATTACGCTGTATCGAGATGACCTTTCGAAAGTGGCACCTCAGGCGGTGCTGCGCTCTTCGGACATCCCGTTCGGCGTCGATAACATGAACCTTGTCCTGATCGATGACGTCCTTTACACCGGACGCACCATTCGGGCCGCCATGAACGGGCTGTTTGATCTTGGCCGCCCGAAACGCGTGTCACTTTGCGTGCTGATCGACCGCGGGCACCGCGAAATGCCGATCGAGGCGCAGTACATCGGCCGCAACGTGCAGACCAGCGACACGGAAATTATTGAAGTGCGGCTGCGGGAGATCGACAAGGAAGAGCGGGTCGTGCTGGTCGACCGCGTGGAGTAAGTTTGGAAATTCTGTTCGAATTGCGTGGTTCCACATCCGAGAAGGGACATTGAGTTACAACTTCCGCGATTTGCTAGCCCTCGAACCGCTCACCGCGGACGAACTCGGATTTCTTCTCGATCAAAGCAAACCCTTTCAGGAAATTCAGAAGCATCCGCTGAAAAAATTGGCGACGTTGCGCGGGAAGACGGTGGCGCTGGCGTTCTTCGAAACGTCCACGCGCACGCGCATCAGCTTTGGGACGGCGGCCTCGCGGCTCGGCGCGGACACGATGAATTTGCAGGCGGAGGCCTCCAGCTTGAAAAAGGGGGAGACGCTGCTGGACACGGTTTTCAACCTGAATGCGATGAAGCCGGATTGCCTGGTGATGCGGCACGCGGCATCGGGCGCGCCGGATTACGTGGCGCGGCACTTGGATATTCCGGTGGTGAACGCGGGCGACGGCACGCACGAGCATCCTTCGCAGGGTTTGCTGGATGCGCTGACAATTCGCGACCGGCTGGGGACGATCAAGAATTTGAACGTGACGATTCTGGGCGACATTTTGCACAGCCGCGTGGCGCGTTCGAACATTCATCTGCTGGGGAAATTTGGATGCAAGTTCACGCTGTGCGGACCGGCGATGTGGGTTCCACGCGAACTGGAGAAAATCGCGCCCGGGACGCCGATTCGCTGCGTTTACCGGATCGAAGAGGCGCTGGAAGGGGCGGACGTCATCATGATGCTGCGCGTGCAGACGGAGCGGCTGAATGATCCGCCGCTTTCCGTAGACGATTACATTTTGCTGTACCAACTGAATGCGGAGCGGTTGCGCCGGGCGAGCCGGGACGCGATCGTGCTGCATCCGGGTCCGATGAACCGCGGGATCGAGATTACGCCGGAGGTGGCGGACGGGCCGCAGTCCTGTGTGCTGGAACAGGTCACCAACGGTGTGGCGGTTCGCATGGCTATTCTCTATCTGTTGATCAGCGGCGCTACGGAAACTGACACTCATCCGGCGCTCGAAGTGAAACCCAAGGAATCCGCCAATGCTTCTGATTAAGAACGGGCGCGTGCTCGACCCCGCGTCGAAGACGGACGCAACTCTCGACGTTCTGCTGGATGGGGAGAAGATCGAAGAGGTTGGGCCGGCGGGGAAAGTCTCCGCACCGCAAAACACGGAAGTTTTCGACGCCAGCGGATTGATCGTGGCTCCCGGTTTTATCGATATCCACGTGCATCTGCGCGAGCCGGGACAGGAGTCTTCGGAAACCATCGAGACAGGCACGCGGGCGGCGGCGCGCGGCGGGTTCACCGCGGTTTGCTGCATGCCGAATACGAAGCCGGTGAATGACAATGCTTCGGTGACGCGGTTCATTCTCGATCGAGCGAAGGCTGCCGGGAGCGTTCGTGTGTGGCCGATTGGTGCGGCGTCGGTAGGGAGTAAGGGCGAAGCGATTGCGGAAATTGCAGCAATGAAAGAAGCGGGGATCGTGGCGGTTTCGGATGATGGAAAACCAATCGCCACGGCGAAGTTGGCGCGGCAGGTGATGGCTTATTGCCGGTCGCTGGATCTTCCGGTGATTGAGCATTCGGAAGATGTTTCGCTGGCTGCAGGGGCGGTGATGCGCGAGGGAGTGACTTCGACGCGGCTGGGGTTACGGGGGATGCCTGCCGCGGCGGAATCCGTTTGCGTGGCGCGCGATGTGCAGCTTGCGGAGTTGACCGGGGCGCGGCTGCATGTGGCGCATCTTTCGGCGAAAGCCTCGCTCGAGCAAGTGCGATGGGCGAAGTCGCGCGGGCTGCAGGTGAGCTGCGAAGTCACGCCGCATCACTTCACGCTGATTGATGAAGACGTGCAGTACGATTCGAAATTCAAGATGAATCCGCCGCTGGCGGCGCGGGAGGACCGGGAAGCGCTGCTGGCTGGGCTTGCCGACGGCACGGTTGACGCCATCGCGACGGATCATGCGCCGCATGAGCCGGCGTTGAAAGACGTGGAGTTTGATCGCGCGCCGTTTGGGATTCTGGGATTCGAAACGGCGCTGGCGCTGGCGCTGGAACAATTGGTGCGGAGCGGACGGCTTTCGCTGATGCGGATGGTGGAGCTTTTCACGACGGGTCCGGCGCGCGTGCTGGGCATCGAACGAAAGATCGCCGCGGGCCAGCCCGCTGACTTGACCATACTCTCGACCGAGCGCGCCTGGACGTACAACGTGAAAGAATCCCCGAGCAAGTCGCGCAATTCCCCCTTCGATGGCCGCGCGTTCAAAGGGGCGGCTGTGGCTACCATCGTCGCCGGCCAGGTCGTCTATAAGCGATAAGAAGCGAAACGCAGAGACACAGAAACCGGAGAGGCAGAGAAACGCATGGCGGAGTGCAGACGGCTGAGGTCCATTCTCAGTGGGCGGCGGGCTCAGCGGCGGGGTGCATGTCGTGTTGCGGGACAGGCTTCCTTTTCTGCAGCATTCGCACGATACAGAATCCCGCGGCGCCCGCAGCCAAATGTTTGAGCGTGTGTCCGCAGCAGCGCGAGCAACGCGTAGAGTTGTACGGCCGCGTAGAAGCGCAGGTCGCCGGCACCTTGTTGTTCAGACAAATGCCACTGAAGCACGCTTGCGATACCGACGGCGATCAGAACTGGCAGCAACCAAAGGCCAAGCTTTACGTTGACGCGCTCCGCGATCGTGGCCGCAACTAGCGGCATGAAAACAATCGTCATCGGGAGCCGATCCCACACAAGCCGCGCATTGTCGGGAGCCAGGTGATAATACGCGGACCCGCACGCCGTCAGCAGCAGACCGAGAAAAATGAAAACGTACGGCCATCGCTCGCGTGGATCGATGAATCGTTCCTCGCTGGGCTTCCGGCACAAAAATGCCAAACCCCAAAATCCGGCCGCAAGAAACAGGATATTGGAAGCAACATCGCCGAAATTCGGAATGCCAAGCCATCTGCGGTGATCGGCGAAGTGATGGTAGGAAATCGGCTGCGGCGTTCGTGGGGCCAGGAAAGCCGCGGTTCCAACGGCGACAGCGAGTGCAAGGAATAGCCAGATGCCCGCGCGCTTCGAGAGCATCGGGCGCATGCCGTTCAGTGGGCGGCGGGTTCGGCGGCGGGGTGCATGCCGTGTTGGGGGACTTCGTGGATGCCGCGGGCGGGAGGCTCGATTCGCTGGCGGTAGAAATGATCGAGCGGGACGCGGCCTTTGCCGATGGGATAGCCCTTCTCGATGGCTTTGGTGACGTAAGCTTTCGCGAGGGTGGCGGCTTCGAGCAATCCCCGGCCCGCGGCCAACTGAGCGGTCAGCGCCGAGGCAAAGGTACAGCCGGTTCCGTGCGTGTTGTCTGTCTTCACGCGATCTCCGCCGAGCTGGACCATTTCGCTGCCGTCGAAGAGAACATCCACGGCGCGCTCCATGTGGCCACCCTTGACGATGACTGCGCGGGCGCCCATCTCGACGATTTTGCGCGCGGCGGCTTCCATGTCCGCTACATCTTTGATTGTCAACCCGGTTAGAACTTCGGCTTCCGGCACATTCGGGGTGATCACGCTTGCGCGCTTGAGCAATTCCGTGGCGACAAATTTGATTCCGGCAGCATCGAGAAGTTCCGCGCCGCTCGAGGACTTCATCACGGGGTCATGGACCACGTGTGCGAACTTGTGCGCATCAAGGAATTCGGCCACCACGACGGCGTTACCGCGGCTGCCGAGCATCCCGATTTTCACCGCAGCAATGTCGCAATCCTTGGCCAGGGCTTCGAGCTGCGCGCGCAGCTCCGCGCTCGCCGTGTTGTGGACGGTTTCGACGCCCTGCGTGTTCTGGACGGTGAGCGAGGTGATCGCGGCGACGCCGTAGCAGCCGTGCGCGGCGAAAGTTTTCAAGTCTGCGGCGGTGCCCGCGCCGCAGGAAGGATCGAATCCCGCGATCGTCAGCAGAATTGGCGGCGCTAAATGACTATGTCCGTTCGTACTCATCGTCTTTTCTTACTCGAAGAATGAAAATAGCCGGTCGCGTCAGGAAAACGCACCGGCAACTGTGAATGTACGCGCGCTGAATCTTCAGTGCAAGAACAATTTCGCAATTGGAGAGAAAGCCTGGACGGCGGCTGCCTTCTTCCGGAAAAGTGAGCGAAAAAAGCCGCCCCCTAAGAGTTCGATGAAGAAAAGAATTTTGATCGTCTTGCTCATTCTGGGGGTGTGCGTCGGTTCTGCCTCCGCCCAGTTCGGCGGAATTGTCTACGATCCGACAAACTACCAGAACGCCCTGCTCCGTTACTTCCAGCTACAGCAGCAACTCCTCCAGCTCAGAGCCAGCTACACGCAACTCGTAGCCCAATACAACTTCGCCGTGCAGATGGCCAAGAACATCCAAAACATGCCGACGCGGTATCGCGCCCAGTTTTCGCAGTGGCGCAATACGCTGGCCCCGAATACCTACGGCAACACAGGAGGCTGGGTCAGCGGCGTCAACTCCGGCCAGACCGGAATTGTTTCTTCCGGCTACCAGCAGGCGACGACGCAACTTCTCCCCTACAACTCCGATCAGCTCTCCGGCATGAACGCCGATGAGCTCGCCCGCGTGAAGTCTCAGTACGCCTCAGTGGAATTGTCGGACGGCGCGAGGGCTAACCGCGCTGGCGACCATCGGCTCCATTCGTGGCAATGCCCAGACTGTCCAGACGCAAATCGGCAACCTCGAACAGGATTCGTTGTCCGGTGACGCGAATCTCAACACGGAAGTTTCGGTCCTCAACAAAATCAATGCCGCAGGCGTGCTCACCCTCCGCACCCTGCAGGACTCGAACAAGCTCCTCGCGTCGCTTCTCGAACAACAGACCATCCTCGCCAAGCAGCAGCGCGAGGCCACCGCCAACACCATCAATGCCGACATCCGCCGCAGGGCCTCGCTCGCCGGCAACATGGCTCAGGTGACCGGCACCCTCACCGATTCGCTGCAAAACTTCCGCATGCAGTAACCGTGCGGAGAACGTGATCCCACGTCGAAGGAGCCGATCCTGTGCAGACTGACTTCCTTCAGTTCATCTTTCAGGCGATCAACAACCTGCTCACGCAGAACCTCGGCTTCTTCGACGCCATGGGCCAGAACCTCTTCCGCATGTTCGCAACCATCCTCGTCGTCTGGTACGGCGTAAAGTCGGCCCTGTCAGCCGCAAGCGGCAAGCATCCCTTTCAGTTCGACAACTTCGCAAGCCTCCTCCTGACCATCAGTTTTGGCTTCGGCATGGTCAACTACTACAGCACGCCGATTCCCGGCGTGGGAACCAGCTTCCACAATCTCATCACCGATGAAGCCCAGTTCCTTTCGAGCCGGATCGACCAGGCGCAACTTCAAAATGTCGTCGCGCAGATCGCGGACTTTCAGTCCCGCATGGATTCACCCGGTTGGGGAGACTTTCTCGGTACGGCGATCTACGTCGTCGTGATCATTCTACTTTCGACGGCACAGGCCGTCGCGCTGATCGTCATCGCCTACGGGTTTATCGCCACCGCCGTCTGCGTCCTGGTTGGCCCGGTCTTCATTCCGTTCTTTATCGTTCCAAAAATGGAGTGGCTCTTCTGGGGCTGGTTTCGCTGCTTTATCCAATACGCCTTTTACCAGGTTGTTGCCGCCGCAGTGGTATACGTGATCGGAAATCTGATCCTCGGCGCTCTGCGCCTTCCGCCCGCGGGCGCTCTTTCCACCGTCCAACTCCTTGCCTGGTTTCCGGTCCTCTTTATTACCTTCCTTGCCTATCTACGCTCTCCTGAAGATCCCCGCCCTGACCAATCATATTTTCAGCGGCACTGCGGGTGGCTCTTCGGCAAGTTTGCTGGAGGCACCTGCCGCCGCGGCTATTGCTGTCGCAAGGGAGCTCTGATGGATCGCGACAACACATTCCATGACGCGAAGCGCCTCTACCTCGAATCGTGTGGAGATCCCATGGTGACGAACACCTATCTCAAGATTGCCCTCGCGCTGCTCTCCATGGTTTGCGTGGCCCTGGCGCTGATTGATTTGAGGACGATTCGCACGTTCCAAAACTTCCGTCCGCTCGTCATTCGCATCGACGATCTGGGCCGCGCCGAGGCCATCAACTACCACAACCTTGAATACAAACCGCAGGATGCCGAAGCGAAATATTTTCTCTCACAGTTTTGCTCGCTGTATTACCGCCGAAACCGCTACACGATTCAGAACGATTTCTCGAAGGCGCTCTTCTTCCTCGACGGCAAGCTCGCCAACGGCATTCTCGATGCCTACCGCAAGGACGACATCATCCGAAAATTCCTTACCAACACTTCCGCCCCCGAGATCGACATCGACGTGAAGAAAGTCGCGCTCGAAGAGATGCAG
>WNFI01174659.1_pt1 | contig 18282 bp, 17 predicted proteins | sample 5400471 | NCBI WGS metagenome assembly WNFI01 (sample SAMN13153348, study PRJNA577476) | soil metagenome | isolation source: 100 cm saprolite on Douglas fir-dominated hillslope | place: USA:California | collected 2013-09-17 | reverse complement strand
GATGGGACGGTCAACAGCAGTACATAAGCAGGGGTTTCACTGTGAGTGGAGTTCACGATAATGAACACGTCGAACCATGCCGAAAAATGCCCTCGGGGACGTCTGACACATCGAACAGGACAGAACATACCCTGCTTCTGAGACCGCAGGCGAGACAACCCATGTTGTTTCGGGGATGTTGTGATGAAACAGACTTCTCTGCTAGGTCATCTTATAAACCATGGTCTGAGTTCCCTCACCTTTCACAAGCTGAGAGTGGTTTGTATTTGGGGGGAGTTCGTCGGCTGAGAGCGTCAGAGATGGCACATTTGGAAGGAGTTCCAGCTGTAAGTCAGCAACTGAATTATTATGAGATATTGCTCTTGATCAGCGTGTTCATGCTTCACCACCACCAGTGACATGTATTCCCCGTTCAATGCATCAATTTTCATTCTAACTATTTAATAATAGCCGACGGTGTATTGTGGGAAATGTCAAACCGGATGCAAACACAAATGATAGCATGTGCGACTCTCCATGCGGACACATTTAATGACTATGCTCCTACCCAAATTTGTTTTTCAAGCATGTCAAATTGCATATGACCTCTACTGATATTCCTTCAATGCTCAATCACTAGAACAGCACCATCCAAGTAGAGCGTGATGCGTTGACCCTACAACACGACCACGTCCGCTCACCAAGAACGCGAAAGATCTCTTTATCGTCTCCTTCGGAGGCCCTTGGCATCTATTCACTGGCATATTGTTCCTTGATTGTAGATCAGGGTGGCAATTACTTAAGATTCGATATACAGATGTGCATATATATGCTCTCTTCGTTAGGTCAGTGCCTACTTGGGCTAATACCGATCACTCCTCTTGACATGCTTTCGGTCTGTCTTCTTCTGCTCGCCCTCGTTGGCCTAGTGCTTTCCGCCCCACACAAGCGCGATTTTACTCCCAGCCAGATAGCTGCCATTAAGAAGAATTTGGCCGCAGGCGCAACCCACAGGTGATTCTACCCTTAGCTCGCACCTATTCGCTTTCTGACATCCTTCCTTAGCTGGGAGATTGGGACGCGCGCGACGGCTCTTCTAGAGTATGACTACCCGGGTCTTTTCCTTTACCGGCGGGGCACCATCCCGCCCAGGCTCAGCCAAGGAGATGATGGCTCTGAGGTTATCGGCATCGTCAACCAAGTTGTCGCCAAGAAGCCTGCAAACGTTCCCACCTTTTGGGATGACAACGCTGCAGGGGACCCAGCCAGTAAGCACATCCCCCCCTTTTCATTTGACGCATTTTCCATGCCCCATGACCGTCTCTTTAACATTCCTGCCCCCCCATAGGTATTGGTATTCCCGCTTTGATCGCTAACTGGGTAAACCCACGACATGAGGCCCAGGCGGGTATCGACGCCACTTCTGAGCTTCACTTCCTCCTCTATACGGACGGACGGACTCCTCAGGGCGCTATGTCACATAGGCGCCCACCGCAGCCCGTGCAGCTCTGGTCCGACTTCCTATCCATGGCTCCACCGTTTATCTCCTACTACGGTACGTTTTCTACTCAATATCCCGAGAAAAGATATCATTGATGTTTCATTTGTCAGGTGCCCTCCATTCCGACGAGAATCTCCTTATTGAAGGCTACACACAAATTAGGCTCTATCGCGAAGCCCTTCTCCATGGTTCCGGTCTCCTTCAACACATTATCCTCGGTCAACATTCACAAGACTACCTCCACTGGTCAACGGGTAATGGTTGGGCTGTCAACGGCATGATCCGTGTCCTACGCATTATCCAGCTTTCCCCATTCGCCTCGAAGCACCAATCCAAACAAGACGATCTTATACATTGGTCTGCAACGCTATTGAAGAACATTTGGAGCCACCAGCAACCAGATGGATCGATTCTCAATTATATCGACCAGAATCCCAAATCGGGCCTCGCCTACGTCTTCCCGGAGTCGAGTGGCACCGCTCTAGCTGCTGCATGCACATACCGCTTAGCGACCTGGGCTCCTTGGGCCATATCTGTCGAAAATGCAGACAAGGCACGCCAATACATCCTTGGCAAGATTGGATCAGATGGTTGGTTGGAAGGTGTAGTGAACCCATTGAATTGGAAAGCCCGGGGGCAGCATAGTCCTGAGGGTCAGGCGTTCACACTTATGCTTGCGGCAGCATACCGGGATTGGAGGCATCATTGAGGACATTTTTATCTTCATTTTTGTCGCTTTCTTTTTCGAGTTTTACTTTGGCTTAGGTAGAGATGTAGCCAGAAATGAGATGCAAGACAATGATCTCCTGGAGGTTCTGGTCACTGATAAAACACCAGCTTTTAGATACTATACAGAAGTATAAAATATAAGAGACGGGGATTGGCACTTGTGCCACTACCGATACACAATTCGTCGCATTACTGCTATAGACGCATTTGTTAATGATGTATCAAATTTTTATACCATGTGGAGCGCGTGACTCACGTTAAGTGCGGTCTAGATGCGTCTGTTAGCTGACGAGTTTTAGCCGAATTATCGATGGGCGTTTCATCTCCACTGCATTCCCACTCATATATCGCAGGACACTGACGCCAAACTAGCGAAATACAGAAGTACGTAAGCCTGAATCATTCAATCTGTTTCTACACCCATTGTCCATTTTTTTTTACAACATACTAGTAAAATCCGATCGACCAAAAGAAGGAATCAGCATTCACCTTCCCAATCGCCCGGCCACCTACAATGCAACGACTAAAAAGGCACCAAACGGAAGCCCAGAGCTACAGCTGACCACCTGAGAAAATAGACAAAATTTTCAAGAGTTGCAATCAAGCGCCCTTCTGTCTGGGGGGAAACAGGAGGTGATTCGATGTTATTTTCGAGAGGATTGAGATGTGAGTGACCGGTCGAGGAAATGGGAACTGGATAAGTGGAAGAAGTCATATCAGCATGGGTTGATGTATTAAGAGCCACATTGTTCCAGGTAGGCTGAACAGTGAGAGGGTGCGAAGGAGGGGGATTGGGATCAGGAAATGGAAAGGAACCATGGCCAATTGCCTGGGATGCATCAGCGCCCACATAGGCTTGCTCTGTGTCATGGGAGAAGGAACCAGCTGTGGAACCATCACAAGCGTTGGGGATATTTGGAACGGGCCCAAATGAAAAATCGGGCAGCGTCCTGACCCCCCGATTCAGCTCATATTGGGAACCAGAGATCATGGGCTCCGCTACAGGGAAACGGGAAGCGTCATCGCTAGTACCACCAATTACTGTTTGTTGGAAAGAGCCAGCATACGATTGATCGCCAGATGGTACAAAGTGGAGTTGGGGGTAAGCCCGAGGGTCACTGGCACCTGCACCTATGATTCCTTTAAGGAGCGCTTCAAGGCCCAACAGGAACGATCGATTTATCGGGAGTAGGGCTGAAAGGGTCGGATTATGATGACAGCAGGAGTGAATTGATGATTCACGCGAATAAAACCCCATCTACACACCTATCCCAACACCAAGGGGCTCCATCAATCTTTCCACCTCATCACGACACTCCTCAGCTTCTGGTGAGTCCTATAGTATGTTGTCGGTGCTCGGAAAGAAGGAAGTTCTGAGACAATGATATAGAGCCCACCTTCATTTGCTTAGGAATGGGGCCGGGGCACGGAATACACTCGACATGCATCCAAGAACAAATGTCACAACTTAGATGTCTTGGACCTAAGTCACAGTCCTGAGGAAGTACAGTGGAACAGAGTTAGCTATTTTCTGGGAGCATATGATGATAGATGCACGATGGGAGATTGTCAACAGTATACATAAACAGGGGTTCCACCGCAAGTGGAAATAACGATAATGAACACGTTGAACCATGCCGAGAACTAGCCTCGGGGGGACGTGGACAGAACGTACATACCCTGCTTCTGAGATCACAAGCGAGACAACCCATGTTGTTAGGTGAGTAGTGGGGATGTTGGAAGTGCGAGGAAACAGACCGCTCTGCTAGGTCATCTTATAAACCATGCGTCGCCACAAGCTGAGAAGGAGTTCGAGCGGCCGGTTTCCATTCAATTCATTCCAAGGGTATCAATATCGATCAATTCATTGTTTTTTTGTTCGGATACCCCTTTTGGTGGTGGAACGACCAGTTTATCATCTGCTGGAAATCGGTGAGTTGACCAGCTTCTGATCTTTGGGCATATGAGAATGAGAGTTCAAGATGAAAGAGACACCCGGACACCGAGTATCCATTTGTGTCTATATGCCCCCCTCCAAGGGAGCCCCCATCTCGAGGTGCTTCATGCGGTATATAAATGTCGATCCATTGTCATCAGCCCCGGCTAGGTGCTCTCCCCTGAAATGGAGTACGATAAAATACTAGACCCCCCAGAGGTCCACGGCAATGTCCGTTGAATATGCGGCTTGTCATCCCTTGATCCCATCTTTCGGCCCTCATGGGACTATTTTGATAAAAGTGACAGCACCAATCAGACTCATTATAAAGCTTTTTGCAAAGCGTGCATCTGAAATGTTGAGGAACGTCCTAGGTGCCATTCAGCCTGCTTCTCAGATTCATTGAGGCTATGAGACCCCCCAATGGTGTAGAGCCCATATGTGGGAATGTCATACTTATATATTTATTCAACTATGCACACTTGGATGGACCCTATTACCATAGAGTAGTCCAGGAAGGAGCTGCGCTAGGTCTCTATGCCCTTGAGCAACTCATCAGAATAGGTTGGGGCTCCCTTCAGAATTCGCGTATCGGATCTTCATCGAAGCGCTCAGCGTCGGACGGAAAACTACCGGGACGAAAATCACTCTCGCGCAATGTTGTGAATATTGTCCTGTTGCCGCTCGAGCTCACATTCACATTCCCTGACTCTATCGAACGCTTTACGTAAAATGTACTGTCCAATGTCATCCCTGAAATGAGAAGATCGAGATCATTATCATTCTTTTCAATGCTGGTAGGCTGTCAGTGAACAAGGAGTGATTATCTGAAGCGTCCTCACTGCTCCTCGCGCTTCTCCGTGGTCTCCCTTCACCTTACGAAGTTAAAATCACTCCAGTACGACTTGGAGCCTAGCTAGCTAAGCACAGCGTACAGCGCGGACGAGAGAAGAACACAAATGAAGTTCTTGATTACCACCTAATGATACAACATACGCGCTATTTCCAGTGGATAATAAAAGTCACTGTGTTGTCTTCCCCCTCTTTCCTTTCCCGCCTCTCGCAAGTTTCCTCAAGGAGACAGCCATACTAGCAACATCAGACAAGCCCCTCCGCCTTTTACAGCTAGGTAAAGTACTAGATCCCAAGCGTTCCTCTTGAGATGGACTTGAAGCTGAAGCTAGAGCTGTTTCGGATGACTCGTGATGATCATTTGAGTCTGAGTGGGTGGTATGGGTTGGCTCGAGAAAAGATATAAGAGGTCGCCGGACTTTGACTGGACGAGTGTGTACAGTCAATCCTAGCGAAGTAGTAGTAGTAGAGGGACCAAGATCCACTGCAACGTTCAATTCCAAGGTATGGTCGCTTTCAGGTTTGGATGGCATAAATGAAGTGACAGTCGCTTCTGAGGGTAGTTGGAGCACAGGTTTCAATTGCGGAGAATTAGTTTCACTAGTACTGCACCCGACCTGGGAGGATGCGCCCTGGATGTCAAGAGTAGGACCAAGTGTCGAAGTTGTAGTCAGAAGTTGTATGTCATTGAGAGAGGTGTTGAGCAGAATAGGGGTGCTTGGTATGTTTGGCGAGTTGCTTTCTGGCTGGGAGGACCGAGGAACCAAAGGATTGTGAGAGACGATGAGAGGCTTCTCTTCTGTGAGCAGAGATGGGACGGATAAGAGACGCTTATTGAGCTCCGTTTGGGTGTCAAGTGGGTCGCCGGCAACAGTAAACGACTTTGTCATCGACCAGGATCCAGCGCTTATATCTGAGTCTTGGAAGTAGTGATCGAGCATATCTGACACAGGAAGGTACATGTCCTAAGGTAATGTTAATTTTTCGGGACTCGATTAGGATATGAATTACCCACTTCGTCAGTAGCACCGGTGCCTATCACTTCATGTGTTGCATATTCTTCAGTCCCGAAGTCCGAACCAGAGTCAGGAGGGAAGCCGGAAGAGGAGGAAGGTCTTGATGTTTCCGTATCTACATTCTGCTCTCCGCACTCAGCAATAGACTCACAAGACGGGGTCCGATGAATATTTGGGATAAGAAGAGGCATATTGACAATCATGCCACGGCGTTTTGTCGGGTCCTTAGTAGGGCTGGAAGGCTGGGAGACAATAGAAAGAGCAGAAGAATCTGTACGTGAGGAAGGTCCATTGTTTTCAGAATGAAGCTTAATCCCAAATGCATCCACATCTGGCTGGGTGAGTCGAAATGGCCTGGGGCTTGGTGACGTTTCGCTAACGATGTCATCATCCAGATCAAGCTGAGGATCAAAGGTTGAGACATCCAGCATATCAGGTATCTGAGGGGCCTCCATGGAGTTCCGGGAAGCTGCATAGATTGAGCTTCCACGCGAGGTGCTTTTCTTTGGGATATGCTTCGCCTTTTGAGTGGAAGTACGTAGATCTGACCTCGCCCGCCGCGTGGAAGAAGGGGTGATGCTTGAACCGTGATAATCTCGACGCCTTTTTTGGGGGGATTGTACATTAAAGTCCGCGTCGAAGATATCAGGGTGCTGAGCTGAAGTATGCAATCGTTTGGGACTCTTGATTGAGCGAGTGAAGCTGGACTGGGAAAGCTGGGAATTGGATAAGTTCGAAAACGCAGTAGGATGAGAGCCTTCATGAGGAAGAAAACGAGCCTCAGAGGCCTGCTTTTTCGTTCCTTCTGACCGCTGCAACATTGTCTTAACCTTCTGACACGCAAGGATGTCCGCTTCAATTGGCCCACCATCCCTGGGCTCTGATGATAATATTGACACCATATGGGCATTGAGACTGTCTGAATGAGCAAAGAATCCTTGTGCTGGATGTGGAGAAAAACGGAACGGGTCGTCATGAGCATGGTAAACAGAGACAACATGACGTCGAGTGGGAGACGGTTTAGTACTGAACGCATTAACAGCGTGTCTAAGGGGTGGGAGAGACATAGATCGACGACGCATGCGCGTGCTGAAAGGCTTGTGAGGGCTTGGAAAAGAGGCTGCTGGCGTTGTTTTCCACGACTTTTGGGTTGGACATGATGGAGAAGACGACACCGGAGCCGAAGCAGAAGTTTTCTTGGGGCTTAGAGATGTAGAGCGCCATCGAACCAGAGAAGAAGAAAGCGGGTTCATTTTCTTTGGGGAGAGTGATGTTGAGCTCCGAATCATGCGAAGGAGAGGTGACCCGCTTCGTGTTCGAGATAGTGAAGAGCAAGGGCTTCTGCCTCGTGAATGCTCGTTGTAACTCTTCGGCCTATGTGGAGAACTCATTCTGTTCAAAACTTGGCGATTCCCACTACGAGCGAGATCGAGTATGGTGGCAGTGCTGTTCCCATTCCCACGGCTCAAACTTAGCGGCCTGGAGTATTTAACAGGAAACTCTGGGCCAGCAATTCACTGTTGATAAGCGAGAGGGTCAAAGAAGTTAGGAATGACATTGCTATTATCCTCTCACCGGTGGAAGGAGCCTCTGATAGATACAAGCCACCCATTCTTGAAGTAAGCGGAGAGAGTTAATTTATGATAGACCGATGCTCTCTTTATAGACCAACCGCTACAACTTGCTAACTATTTCAAAGACTGCATTGTCCCTTGCTGGGCTGGCAAGTATCTGGGTTCTTGCCGTTTCACTGGAGCCCGACATGCTGCCATTGATGCGGTCTCTATGGTTGACAAGCGCCCGGCATCATACACTCCACATGTAGCTCATCAGCTTGCCATGGGAACGTGCCTTACAAAATTGAACCGGGACACCGATTCACTAGCTTGACAACGCCCAGGAATCTCTCCGGTTATTGGTCACTGAGAACATGGAATCATATTCTCGTGATCTTGCCTTCGACTCAGCGACCTAGTCCTTTGAATCGGCACACAGAATCACAGGATGGAACATTGGATACTGTCAGGCTGCATCAATCACTAGGAACCGAGAACCCTTGACTATATCCTCCCGATCCCTGCCGATGTGGGGAATTACTTTCAGAACCAACAAGTAAAATCACCTAGAGATCTGTCGATTGCTAGTTGTTGAGGGTACCGCACCGTATGCTCCTGACCTCGTCGGTCAACTCGGTAGTGTGGAACAATTTTTCGGAGCTGAACTAGCATACAATGTCACCTAGGAATCCATCGAATTATATTAATCACTAGTAGCTACCTCTTCATCATATGCTCCCGATGTTGAAGATATGGCCTGATCAGTCCGGAACCGCAGGCGCGCACTAAGAGACGCCACCGGCAGGATGTGCCGCCGTCGTAGTCAAGTGGCGCGTACATATACTTTTAAGGTCTTTCACCGTACTTAATGCATGTAGCGTCGCCGTGTGGCAAAGACGCCCAAGTTTCATGTTTTGTTCTGTCTCACTATATAAGAAGTCGTGTGCCCAAGCCTGAGGGACGATATCTGAACGTTGTGATATCGACCTCAGAACCCCGTCCGATAGTCTCGCGCGACTTGTCACACCCGATCCAGTTCACCAGTTTGTTCAACCGGAACTCGCCTTTTGGACTTCAATTGGCGGCCAGAATCACTGAACATCTACCAAGAATCCATTAAGCGACGTTGATCACTGGCTGCTGGACCCCACATGATATCCCGATCTGACTTTTTAGGGCTGTGCCTTGAGTATTGCCTTTCGGTACCTGGGTCGGTTACACCGAATCACAAGCAGTTATATATCGACAAGAGGGTACTACTGAAGCTATCCGCTGAATCATTCCAATCTGAATCGGAGACACATGGAGGTTGATATCCCTCGCAAAGCGGTCCCACAATCTACGCCACTGGAATGCCTGGATAATCGAATGTAGGGCATTTATCCACAAAGCCTCGCGGATTTCCGAGTCGTGCGGTTGCTGGCCCAAGTTAGTGGTTGGAGTGTATGACAACCAATAAATGCATCTTATCCAACAGTGAACGTCGTTCTGTGGTAGTTGGAATTGGTTACAGTGTCATTAGGAGTGACGTATGAGATAGGGAGAGAAGGGGCATAGCCAGCATACTTGAGACTATTTGGCTACGGAGATGCTACATGTGCGAAAGCTATGAGTCTCGCGAACAGTGGATTTTAAGGGATTGCTCAGGCTCGACAGCACCGACCATTCCAGGTAACACATAAAGAGGGTAAGGAAGAGAATTTAATGAATGCAGTAATACAACTTTAAATCTGTCACTTTTGGCAGTCGGTCGTCCAAAGATAAAAGGACTCCACATTGGGCCTTTGGGTCTTCACATGAGAGTGCAAAATTGACAGATCGACCCCAAAGCGATATCCCAGAAAGATCAAAAAGTCCGCAAGAGGAGATGCAAGCAAGCCTGTACATATATTTGATCGGAATAGCAGCCAGCTCTAGACTGCTACCGAATTTTTGGAGGCAACTCCCCAATCACAGCGAGGGCCAACGGGTCCCCTACCAACACCCACCTCCAAACCCCCAATGAGGACATAGTAGTCTTCACAAACTGCTCATGCACAGAGAACGGTGAAACAAAGGCCAAAGCTGGGTAGGGCATATCATTTGGCTCCCAAAACTCGAGGAACAAGGTATACTTCAGCAAGAACCCGAAATATCCAGATGACACGGACTACGTGAACCCCACAAGCTGGGCAGCAACACCGTACCGGAGGAAAACAACCCCAATTGACGAGGAACTACATGCGGAAGTAGTCCAGGATAGCCACAAAATCGGAGAGTGCTGGGAAAGAATCCATAGCTACAAGGAGAAAGGAAGGTGTCCAGAATGCGAACAGACATGAACCACATCCTTTCGAGTGCCTCCTCAACCAAAGCCATATGGTATGGAACACAGCCAAATGGTTCTGCAACAGGAAAAGGCTCCGACGAACGTAACCCTTGTCATGGCTGCGTTTAGAAAGAGTCAAGAAAGATCAGAACCGGCGCCTCGTGCCTCCACACCATCATAGCCCTTGAGTGTGCGTCGAAAATCTGAAACTGAGATGCAGCAGGATCCTCAGCACAGAAAGAAAATGAGGGAGGCAAAGCGCTCCCAGAATAGCCAGCTGTAAGCACGTGGAATGGCACATTACAGGGCCGTCCACGAAACTGGCTACAAGCCGATGGGGTTTGAGTGGGTATCCCACTCTGGCTCCAGCGAGCCCCACACTCGGCTATTGCAGCTGGCCAATGCGCAACCACATCTCCCTGTGGTGAGGTTTCGTGACGGCAAGTAAACGGTGGACCCGCTCTAACCCCCTAACTCACTCTCCCTGGGAGGCCCAACCCTCCACCTTCAACCTATTGCACCTCTTGGCATCACGTAAGCCCGTAGGTTCCACCAAGGCAAAAGAAGAATTGGGAATCAGAAAAAGCAGGGCAGCTCAAATGTATGGCTGGAGGCGATGGAGCTGACTCAGCTGAGATATACTCAAGCCCGTATCGAAGATCCGAGTCGACGCCCCATCACGGGCGAAGAAAAGGGCTGGGGTGTGCATGTGGTATTAGAGCATCCCCCGCCTTCGCAAAACATTATATCCAATTGCGCATCTCTCAGGATCGGTGAAGTGCACAACAGGACGAGCGGTTCCCGTTTCACCACTAACCTGGATGACATGACGATGACATTCTAAACAGGGTGGGCCGAATGTAATGGCATTGAAAGTTGGTGATTCATGTTGGGAATAGATACATCTAGGAAGATGGCAAAACCATTCAATCTGAGGGCTGGAGCTTCGGGATAGGCTGACGTCTGCTGGGTAATCGGGCCATGTATTCACGCGGTAGCTAAGGACTTGTTTCCAATACGCGGAGCCTGAGCAGTCCATATGATATGCCTAGGAAGGGAGCACTTATAGTACTTTGATGTTCAAATCGGCAGGAATCCGGCAAATTCCGAAAGAACTCGGCAAGCGAGCATAAGCTTGTGCTGAGCACCTCTTGTGCCCGACCTCAAAACTCGGGAACTACCTCACGAAACACCACCGCCAGAAATGAAAATTTGTAAAGAAACACGTTTAAAACGAAAGCACTTATAAGCGCTACTCGGTGAATACTATCACCAGTCAAGCCAAATGGGGTTAACTCCTCGCTGCCCGTGCCCGCCACTACAGGCTGCGCTGATGGAGCTGACTGGAGATCCGGATGTACGAATCGGAATTAATCTCACTGACAATCTAAAGGTTTTGAAGTTCACGCCAAGAATACCGACGGTTGTTATGTTAGAAGTATCGGCCGTTCAGTGACGCTTGAGGACAAAGCGCTGCCGGCAGTTGTGCCGGCCACATCGCGCACGTATTAAGTGTCCTTTGTTCACTGAAGTTCCCTTTTTTGTCGGACTTCTGTGTGGCAACGCTCTGAAGCAAGAGCAATGACTCCCTTTGTGCATAAAAGATGTAGCTAGAAGTACAATCCAACGAACTCGATACTGTCACTCCGTTCACCCGATCGCCTGAGTTCAACATGTTATGCCTTAGGCATTTTCATCTAAGTGCAGATTCGATTGCAACTGTAATTGACCTTAGCTGCGAAGTTGGCCGGTTTGTTTTTGTAACGCAGGCGGCAGAACCCTCTATAAATAGGCTCGGGGAGTTACCGCCAATACATAATGTCAGAAGGCTGAGCATCATGATATTGGATATTGTTTTGAGCGCCGTGGCTGTCTTACACGTCCTCCTGGCGCCTTACACGAAAGTGGAAGAGAGTTTCAGCCTTCATGCCGTGCATGATGTTCTGATGTATGGGGTAGGTTCTAAAAACCTGTCAAAGGTCAGCCATCTTGTAAGCGCCCTCCAAGGGAAGCTCATTTTCGTAGTATGATCACTTCACCTTCTCTGGGGTTGTGCCTCGATCCTTCATTGGAAGCTTGATGCTCGCGACAGTGGCCAGACCCGTACTATACGTCGCCAATGGGCTTGGCCTCTTACGCTCTAAATTCGACGCGCAGATTATAGGCGCGTGAACATCCTAGTACCTCCATTGCTTGCTGTTGAGACAAAGTCCGCTAAATAGTTCGAACCATCCTCGGACTGGCGAACGCTTATGGCCTGATTCTTGTTCGGCGAGCAGTGTCAAAACAATGGGGGCGAAAAGTTGGCATAGCTTTTCTCCTAGTTTCTCTTACTCAGTTCCACCTTCTGTTCTGGCTGAGTAGAACGCTACCGAACATGTTCGCGCTGTTCCCTGGTAAGGTTCTTCCTTGCTTGGGTGCAAGTGAAGAGCCCAAATAGTTAACCTAGATGATGCAGTAAATATTGCATCGAGCCTTTTGATCAGGGCCTCGCCATGGAGTCCTCAAAACTCTCTGGGAGCATTGGCAATTTTGACTGCTACATCCATAATCCTTCGGGCAGAACTCGTACTATTTCTGGCTCCTTGGGTACTCCAGTTACTCTACACCGGGAACAGCTCCTTCGTTTCTGTTGTGGTGACAGGTACATGTGCTGCAGCTGCTGCGATTTGTAAGTAGGGCACTTGTTATATTCCAGAGCAGGACCAAAGATCATTTTGATCTAGTCTCGACAATGTGTGTGGACGGTTACTTCTGGAAGCAAGAACGCCTGTGGCCAGAGTTAGTTGGTGTCTTATTCAATGTGTATGAGGGAAAAAGCGCAGATTGGGGTGTAAGTATTCTTTTTTCACACACCCTTGGTTCTTTTGAACACCGTGTAGGTCTCCCCAGCACATGCCTATTTTTCCGCACTGCTTCCCAAGTTGTTACTGGGGGCCGCTCCGCTAAGCGTAATAGGATTCCTTACGGACGCTAGGATACGTTTTCTCATCGTACCGTCGCTTGCCTTCGTCGCGCTTATATCAGGACTGGGACACAAAGAATGGAGATTCATCATCTATGTCGTGCCGATGTTCAACGTTGCTGCTGCTCGCGGCATCTCGTGGCTGTGAGTTTACAGGCAAGCTCTCGATTCCCTTAATGATCTAACAAGCAATAGTCTGACTAGGAGGGGTTTCCTGAGACTTCTCTCCACCCTGGTGGTCGTAGGGTTGCTCTCTGGAAGTCTCGGCGTGATGGTGATATTGTCTACGCTCTCCAAAAGTAATTATCCCGGAGGAGAAGCATTGAGCCGACTGCATGAACTAACTGACGTAGCCGGTGGTAAGTGTGCCAGAGAGAATGAATACCTATCCAAAAACTTGGAGCTGACTGCGCAGGTAGCAAAAGTCTACATTGACGATTATGCCGCGCAAAGTGGTGCGTCCCTCTTCTTGCAAGAGAGGGCTCATCCTCAATTCTCCTCCCGCTCAAACGCACTCCTGAGGACGGATTGGCAGTATTTGAAGCTGATGCCTAGCGACACTGATATATTGACTCACGCGCTTGTAGAGGATGTGAAGTCGTTGGGTGGAGAGTGGGAAGTGCTGGATGTTGTTAGGGTTCAAAACGGTGTGTCGCTCAGGAATGGCGATGGCGGTCTTCTCTGGGATCGCCTGCCGCATGTGCGGAGGAAGAACGCCCTCTGGATCTTGGCTCGTCGGTAGCTTAGTAACCCAACCCTTCTGAGATAGAGAACGGAAAATGTATCATCTCTGTATATCCAATTATTCATGAATTGACGCTATATCAGGATCAACTGATAGGCCTCCATAAACAGCAAGAACTTTTATACAATAGAGACCGGCTCCAGAATCCAGTAACAAGAAACGCCTTCCTCAGCCAACCACAGTCTCCTTTTACCTCCTGGCCTTTCGTCTCGTCTTCCTCATTCTTCAACACACTCACCTCCAACTTCTTCGTTCTGGTATCTTGCCTTTTTCGTCTTCATTCGCAGCGGCCCGCGGACTCGCTTAGTTTGAAAGTCTCATCATTCATTCTTCAGCCTTGCATCGTCCTCGTTTTCCCTTCTCCTTTGTACCTCTCACCCATATAATACCAACGACCAGACGACAAGATGGGCGCTCTGTGTTGTAGACCAGAGGTAGTGGTGAACAAATGCCTACTATAGTATGAATTGCCATTCTCACAACGGTCTTTCAGCCAGTGGATTTTGACGGGGATGCGACACTTTTTCACTTTCACTTACTCAGGAGTATAGGACGGGGAGCTTTTGGAAAGGTAAGGGTTTCTTTTATTAATCCCGGCGCTGCGAATTCATTGTCTGCGCGCTTTGGCCCCAGGTCCGAGTAGTACAACACAAGCAGTCCAAGGGCTTGTACGCTCTCAAGTACATCAACAAGGCTAAGTGCGTAAAAATGAAGGCGGTCTCGAACGTTATACAGGAGCGGCGACTACTGGAGGAGGTGAGGAGACCGTTGTGAATCTCAAATGTGTCACCCGATTTCACCCTTCCCCTGATAGATCGATCATCCATACGTTGTCAATCTGCAGTATGCGTTCCAGGATGATGAGAACTGCTTCTTCGTCCTCGATTTGATGCTGGGTGGCGACCTACGATGTGGGTTTATAATTCTTTTGCGTTCGACTCCGGCTAATTCTTTGTACTTGAAGTTCATTTGGAAAGGGTGGGACACCTACCAGAGGATGCTGTACGAGTGATAGTGGCTGAGATAGCTTCCGCCCTCAACTATCTACATTCGAAACGCATCATGCACCGGTAAAACATTGTTACTATTCATAGTAGCATACGTCTGATCGAAGTCCATCATCAGCGATTTGAAACCGGACAATATTTTACTCGATGAGCGGGGTCATGCGCACGTCACCGACTTCAACATCGCAGTACACTACTCTGAGCGCCGACTTCTAACTGGTGTTGCTGGCAGCATGGCATATATGGGTGTGTGAACAAGCGAAAATGCCATTTAGGGAGAAATTGACTAATCAGTCCCTTCACCATCTTTACCCCCTATTCACCACAGCTCCTGAAGTCCTAAACAAGAAAGGCTATGCATGGACGATTGACTGGTGGTCGCTGGGCGTATGCGCATTCGAACTTGTTTTTGGTCGAAGACCATTCCGGGGCAAAACTAACTCGGACCTTACGCATTCCATCACACGGGAGTCGCTACGATTCCCCGATAGCGCAGAAGAAAAGTGTAGTAGGGATGGAATCTATGCCATTGCTTCCGTAAGAGAGGCTACATACGTAATCTTCACCGGACTGATCGGGATGTCAATAAATCTTTCAGTTTCTGGACCGAGATATCAACCGTCGGCTAGGGTGTAGAGCCCGTGGAGCTGGGTTCGAGGATGTTATGAAACACCCCTGGTTCCGATCCATTGAGTGGGACTTGCTCGATCGGAAAGAGTTTGAGCCGCCATTCGTACCGGACGTACGTCATCCTCCTCCTTATGCGTGCCAAAAGCTGGTCTGACGTTCTGTTCTCTCATGCAGTCAAAGAAAGCAAATTTCGATGCCACTTTCGAGTTGGAAGAGCTCCTTCTCGAGGATAACCCGTTAAAAGCACGGAAACGGAATCCAAACCAGGACATTAACGCCCTCAGCACAGAAATGAGACAGCTTGAAGAACAGTATGGACACTTCTGTCTCCCCTTATCTTGGCCTTCTCAACTGATTTTTCTCATCTAGATTCACGAGCTACGATCACGACAAGATGAAGAGACGATCATACTATCCTTCGAATCTACATATCGTGTCGACGATCACGGCGTCGTCTTCGATGGCCAACGGTCATGCGTCGAGGCCTGCTACACCTGATCAAGCACCCGATCCGCAAACACTCTCCGTTAATGTCCCACCATTACCTCGTATACCGACGGGGAAAGAAGGGAAAGTTCTGTGAGTATCCTTTACCTGCCTTATCTCGCTCAGTCTGATGCCCATTTCTGACTCGGGTCCAGGTAACAATGATGCCCTTGTCCTATAATTTAACTAGCAAGCAATAAAACCATCCCCCGCATTTCCGCTTCCTGCTCTCACTTAACCCATCTCTATAATTACCTGGCAATTGAACTATTAAGCACCTTGGACCACGTTCCTTTTTTGAACTTTTTTCCGCCTTCTTACACATCGCTCTCCACTCATCCGGGTGTTATATTTACTGGCGTTGTGTGTGGGCAACCGTTACAGTGTGACGGTGTTTGATTCATCCCTCTGCCGCGCCTTATTTCTATTCCAACTTGTTTTTCGCCTTCTTTGGATTCCTTTGTTTTGTTTTATGTATCGTTTCTGGTTTTCTTTTCGCGGATTCTTTAATGAATTACCCTCCAAAAAGATTGTATACCTCAGTCTACAAGACTTCTATACATGGATGGAAAATGGTTCCAAATTCCCTTCATTAGACCCTTGCGTTTCGGAGGGGGGGCAGCTTTCTCTCAGAAGCGCTATATTGGGGATTGAGAAGATCGGGCACTTTGATCCCTGACGCGTAGCCATGCGTCGATGGACTTGATGGTTACTAGCCTCGACGATCATTTGGTGGCGTTCTAGCCATCACATTCTCCGTCTTCCTTGTGTTCGTGCGTGTCCCCCGTCAGGATCGAGGTTATTCCTTTCGAAAGAAAGCAAGAGGTTATGGTTAATGAGTATATAGGATACAAGGATACAGCTGGAAGTTACATTATCCCTGAGGGGTGTAAAATATGTGGAACCCAAAAGATATAGAGTAAGATGCATTATTACGTACTGCACGCCTTACTATGGATGGCAGCACGTCGTATTGTAACCGTGTAAGAATACCAAGAAATATGTACCATGAATGTCAAAGTTTGGCGAAGATTGCGGCCAGGGTTCTGAAGGAAACTGGTTTAGTGAGGCTGGGGGGTGAGCCGTTAGTATCCCACGTCTGCCAGAAACATGAGACACTGTCCAACGTACTAGCCGTTCACGCCAGCATTCAACGCTCGAACTTTATCGTCTTGTGTCGTTAGTCCCGAAAGAATGAGGATGTAAGTGCCAGTTTGGGAGAATCTCAGGGATAAATTGCTGGCGCTGCTGTCGGTGTCTGAGCCAGGGGATTCTGGAGGGTCTTGGGGCGATTCTTCCCGTCTCCATTGAGCCTCCAATGCTCTGATCGCCTGAGTCGATCCAATTCCTGCGATATAGGATATCGTTCAGATAAGATTTATGCAGAGCGAGGTGGGTTTTACCGTCAAGAACGGGCATAGAGATATCCATGAGGATCACGCTGAAACACGGGATTAAGCACAAAACACCGGTAGATCACTATGATTGTTTGACTGACTCATAATGATTCGGACCTCGCGCCTCAAATTTGTCAACTGCCACTTGCCCGTCCTCTGCTTCATCATACAGATGATTCTAATAAAAACGGTTAGCTGAAAAGACCTGCACCAACATAGATGCTGGAGTACCTTCTTTTGTAGCCACTGCGTAAGAAGTGCTCGATTGACATGGTTGTCTTCGACGACGAGAACCTTCAGGTTTGTGCCTGACCCACGTCGCGGACTGAGCGGTGGTGGAGATGGGTGAGTCTGGATAAGGCATGGTGAGGGACAGGCTTGCGAGAATGAACCAATTGGAGGCGAGGGTTGTGGGCAGTAAGGAACTGTGTCAATAGCAGCCGTCTGGCAAAGAAATCTAAGGCAGTCGCGAACTGCGTCAAAAAGGTGCGATGGTCGACACGGTTTGAAGACAACACGCAAGAGGCCCCCCAGAGTATGAACGGATTTCATTGTCTCCGTTAGGACACTATGTCGCCGTGAAGTTGAAAGAAAAATAAATGGTCGCTCCACGCCCTCAGCGTCGCGTAAGGCACCCAGAAGCGAAGTATCATCATTTACAATAATGATGTTGGACTCCTTCACGTGGTTAACAACTGAGACACGCCATAAATCTTGAAGATAGAATAACAAGTCTTCTCGAAGTGCACGATGCCCTACCCTATCCATGTTGAGACCCAAAAAATGTATCCGTGCAGATGGAAGTGTCGAGTTGTATAACGTCCTTTCTAATGTTGGGCTGCCGGGAGGTGGCCGTTCTGCCTTGAAGGTAACTCGGATTTCGGTTCCTGATGATCCAGGTGATGTGCTACTTTTGACTTCGATCTTGCCCTTTACACCATCTGATTCGACAATGTTTCTGATGATAGCCAGACCAAGACCTGTCCCAGCTAGACCAGAATCTTCCTGCGAATATGGCTGGAAGAGGGAATTCTAAATGTGCTATGAGTAAAGGACAGAAACGGCGAAGACCAAACCCAATACTTTTAAATATGCCTCGTTAATGCCCTAGGTGATCATAAGCTCGGTTGTGTTTGCAAACACACTGTGCTACACCCACCTTCCCAGTATCTAGT
>WNFI01056930.1_pt1 | contig 18286 bp, 19 predicted proteins | sample 5400471 | NCBI WGS metagenome assembly WNFI01 (sample SAMN13153348, study PRJNA577476) | soil metagenome | isolation source: 100 cm saprolite on Douglas fir-dominated hillslope | place: USA:California | collected 2013-09-17 | reverse complement strand
CATCCGTGCCGTGCACCCGACGCAGGTCGTCCTTGCCGATCGCCGTGCCGACGAACCGCAGCACGTTGGGAGTGAGCCGGGCGTAATGGCGTGAGTCGGTCGCGCCCACCACGAGCCAGGGCGTTACCACCGCATCGGGCACCACCTGCCGAATGGTGCGGGCCAGCAGCTGGAACGGCTCGCCGTCCACACTCGTGACGCCCGATGGATTGCTCTTCGTCTCCTCGAGCGCCTGCACGCTGATGCGCGAGTTTTGCACCACCTGGCGCACGTGCTCGACGACGCTCTCCACGCTGTCGCCCGGGAGAATGCGGAAGTTCACGAGCGCGCGCGCAGACGATGGCAGCACGTTCTCCTTCACACCCGCCTGGACTACCGTGGGCGCGGTCGTCGTGCGGAGCATCGCGTTTCCCTGCGGCGTCGCCCCGAACTTGCGCGCCAGGACTCCCCCCAAGAGCCAGCGGTTCGCCATGACGAGCCGCGGGGCGAACGACATCTCGGGACCGAGGTAGTCGAACATCTCGGCCGTAGGCCCGCGAATGGCCCGCGGCATCTGGTGGTGCTCGAGCCGCGTGATCGCCGCGGCGAGCATGCCGACCGCGGTCTCGTCCGGCGGCATGGAGGAATGCCCGCCCTCGGCCTGAGCCGTGACCGCGACGGTCACGTATCCCTTCTCGGCGATACCCACCAGCGCCACGGGCGCCGACACGCCGGGGATCAACCCGGTCGCGAGGGCTCCACCCTCGTCCAGTACGAGCTCGGGGTGGACGTTGCGCGACCCCAGCAGATCCGCGAGGTGGGCCGCCCCGCGCCGTCCGCCGACCTCCTCGTCGTAGCCGAACGCGAGATAGACGGTGCGCCGGGGCTTGGTGCCCGCCGCGACGAGGTGCTCCACCGCCTCGAGAATCCCGACCAGGCTCCCCTTATCGTCCAGCGCGCCGCGGCCCCACACGTAGCCTCCGGCGATCCGTCCCTCGAACGCGGGCTCGGTCCAGCGGCTCTCTGTTCCCGGCTCCACCGGCACGACGTCCTGATGCGCCAGCAGGACGATCGGTGGAAGAATGGGGTCGGCTCCCGTCCACTCGTACAGCAGGCCGTAGCCGTTCACCTTCTCGAGCTTGAGCGCGGCATGGAGTCGGGGGAAGGTCGCCCGCAGGTAGCGATGGAAGCCGTCGAACTCACGAGCGTCGAACTGGCTCGAGTCCTGATAGGAGACGGTCTTGAAGCGCAGGGCGCCCGCCAGGCGCTGCGCGAGTGCCGCGGTGTCGAGCGGCTCGACTGCCACGGGAGACGCCTGGGGCTGGCGCGAGCGGACCGTGAAGGTGCGCTCGAGCGCCACGGCGGCGAGCACGAGCAGCACGATGAGGAGGCCCCCGAGAATCTTCTTCATGGTGCGCGAAGGTGGCGCGACGCGGCTCGTCCGGCAAGGGGCCCCGCCGGACGACCGAGCCATTACACTCCGTGTGTGATTCTCCCCTTCGAGTACGGTGACGTTCGCTATTTCAGGATGGCCCGCACCGTGCTGCGGCGGGCGATCTACTGGACCGGCGTCTATCTCGTCGACGGGCTGCTGGTAGACTCAGGCCCGCCTAACCTGGCGCGGGATGTGCGGCGCCTCGTTGGTGAGCTCGGCGTACGACAGTGCGTCACCACACACCACCACGAAGACCACTCGGGCAACCACGGGCTCTTGGTCCGAGAGCTCCACATCACGCCGCTGGCCCACCCATCCGCCGTCGCACGGCTCGCGGAGCCCGACGCTCAACCACAGCTCTATCGTCGCGTCGCATGGGGAGCCCGGCCGCCCGCGTCGGTCGCACCATTGGACCGGCGGATCGAGACGCCACGCTTCCGCTTTCAGGTGATCCACACACCAGGCCACGCCACCGATCACGTGGCCCTGTTCGAGCCCGAGCGCGGCTGGCTCTTCTCGGGCGACCTCTATCTGGCCCCGCGGCTCCGCTACCTGCGCGCCGACGAGGACGTGCACGCGATGATGGACTCGTTACGGCGGGTCCTGGCGCTCGAGCCGCAGGTGCTGTTCTGCCAGCACCGCGGACGAGTCGAGCAGGGCGCCGCGCGGTTGCGGGACAAGCTGGAGTTCCTGGTCGAGCTGGGGGGGCGGATCCACGAGCTGCACGGACGCGGTTGGAGCGACGCCGCGATCGCGCGGGGCCTTCCCGGGAGCGATCTCCTGTGGCGGCTGTGGACCGCCGGGGACTTCTCCAAGCGAAACTTCGTGCGGGCGTTTCTCTCGCGCCGCTAACGCCCGTTGAGATACTGCCGCGCCGCCGCGAGCACCTGCGCCTGCGCCTCGGCGAGCGAGCCCTCGAGCGACGCCCCCGCCGCCTTGCGGTGTCCGCCACCGCCGAAACGATGCGCCAGCTCGGCCACGTCCACGTCGCCGAGCGAGCGGAAGCTGACCTTCACCTTGCCGTTCGCCAGCTGGCGGAACAAGAGGGCCAGCCGCACCCCCGCGATGGATCGCGGATACTCGACGATGCCGTCCAGGTCGTCGGCGGTGGCATGGTGCCGCTGCAGGGCGTCCGGCGGCACGGTCACCCAAGCGAGTCCGCGCTCCGGCTCGACCACCAGTGTGCCGAGCACCTCGGCCGTGAGGCGGACGCGACCCTCGGGCGCGCTGGCGTATACCGATTCGTAGATCGACTCCGGATCCACGCCGCGTTCGAGCAGCGCTCCCGCCACCTGCAGCACGCGCGGCGTAGTGTTGGCGAACCGGAACCCGCCCGTGTCGGTGAGGATGCCCACGTACAGCGCGCGGGCCGCGTCGGGGGGGAGCGGCCATTGCAGGGTGCTCGCGAAGTCGAACACCAGCTCCGCCGTGGCGGCCGCCTCCGGCGCCACCAGCCGCGGCCCACCGGGCAGCGACCCCCCGCTCACGTGGTGGTCGATGCACGCCACCGCGTGCGACTGCGTGATCGCGCGCGCCAGATCGCCCAGCCGGCTCAGATCGGAGATGTCGAGCACCACGACCACGTCGGCGGCCTCTATCTCGCGCGCCGCCCGCTCCGAATGATCGGCTCCCGCCGGCAGGAGGAAGTGAAACCGCTCGGGGATGGGCGTGGGGTTCGCGATGGTCGCCCGCAGCCCTCGCGCGGTGAGCAGGTGCCACAGGGCCACCTCGCTGCCGACGCCATCGCCATCGGCGTTCACATGGGTCGTGAGCGCGACGCGCCGGCCAGGCGTCAGCACGGCCGCCACGGCCTCGGCGGCGCGCGCCCGCTCGGGAGGAATTGATACCCCGCTCGTTGTCATGGCATCAAGATACAAAAAGGCGTCACGGAAAGACGTCACGAGACGACGTCAACGCCGCGCGACAGTCACCTCGCCCCGACGAACGAAAGGGAATGCGGACTCGTCCCGGTCAACAGGAGCCCGCTTACGGAGAGCGTATTCTGCTGGAGCATGAACCTCCCCGGCACTTCCACTGAAACCGGAATGCCGGAGACCTTGACCACACCGCTCACGTGGATCGAGTCCGGGAGGGGGTGCGTGTACGTGCCCAGAATGCTTTCGGGCGGTTGGCCCTGATTGAGGATGACGGCAACAAAGGAGTCCACAGCCATCGCATGGCTCAAGGTGACATGGCCCGAGATCTTAGGCGGACCGTAAGCGGGGAGGGTGTCCAGACAGTACGAGACTAACTGGTACAAACCGTACAGTGAGTCGCCATGCGACAAACCGCCGCTGTACGAGGGACACGGAGTCGGCTGGTGCGGAGTCGTGCTGCTTTTGCACGCGACCGCGATTGCCGCCGCCACGGCGCCGAGCAGCCAAGTCATGCGTACCGGCGCGCACCGCGTCATGCGCGCAAGCTACCGGGGGGGCAGGGAGGGCGTCTAGCCCCGCAGCACGCTGTGCTTCCGGCTGTAACCGAAGTAGATGGCGAGTCCGATCACCAACCACACCCCCAACCGGATCCACGTGTCGAGCGGCAGGGTGAGCATCAGGCCTAGGCAAGAGAGGATGCCAAGGAGGGGGACGAGTGGGACAAACGGGGTCCGGAACGGCCGCTCGAGGTCGGGACGCGTGTGCCGCAGGATCCACACGCCGGCACACACCAGCACGAAGGCCAGCAGCGTGCCGATGTTGACCCACGTCCCGAGCACCTGCAGCGGCAGGAGCCCGGTGGCAACGCACACCGCGATGCCGGTGTAGATCGTGGAGAGGTACGGCGTGCGGAACCGCGGATGCACTTTGCTGGCCCAGCGGCCGAGTAAGCCATCGCGAGACATTGAATAGAAAACACGGGACTGTCCCAGCAACATCACGAGGATCACGGAGCCGATGCCCAGGACCGCGCCGACGTCGATCGAGACACGAATCCACCACGGCGCGCCGATCCGCTCCATCGCGTAGGCCATCGGTGCCGGGAGGTTGAGCTCGCCGTAGGGGACCACGCCCACCAGCACGGCCGACACCACGATATACAAGAGCGTGCAGATCGCGAGCGAGCCGAGGATGCCGATGGGCATGTCGCGTTGGGGATTCTTCGATTCCTGCGCCGCGGTCGAGACCGCATCGAACCCGATGTAGGAGAAGAACACCAAGCCCGCACCCCGTAGCACCCCGGACCAGCCGTAGCTGCCCCACCCCCGTGTTCGGTGGGATGAAGGGCGTCCAGTTGGCGCGGTTGAGGTGCGACACGCCGATGAGCACCACCAACAGAACGATCGCGACCTTGAGGATCACGATGAGGCTGTTGACCCGCGCCGACTCCCTGATCCCGATCACCAGCACGGCGGACATCAGCGCGACGATGCCTACGGCTGGAAGGTTGATGATCGCGCCGGTCAGGTTCAATCCCGGGTGGGCGCATCCCGCCGCGTGCGCCGCCACCTGCGTGGCCGTGCACAACTGTGTGGGCGGAGCGGTCAGGCTCGCGGGAATGTGGACGCCGAACAGCCCCAACAGGGACACGAAGTGGCCCGACCAGCCCACGCCCACCGTCGCGGCGCCGGCGGCATATTCGAGCACCAGATCCCACCCGATGATCCAGGCCGCGAACTCGCCCATCGTGGCGTAGGAGTACGTGTAGGCGCTGCCTGCAACGGGCACGGCGCTCGCCATCTCGGCGTAACACAGGCCCGCGAACGCGCACGCGACACCGACCAGGACCATCGAGAGGGGCACCGCCGGACCGGCGTACAATGCGGCCACCTGGCCGGTGATCACGAAGATCCCCGCGCCGATCACGGCGCCGATGCCCAGCGTGACGAGATTGAGGGGCCCGAGCGCCCGGGTCAGGCTGTGCTCACCGGTCGCCTCCGCTTCGGCTCGAAGCGTGGCGATCGGCTTGAGGGCGAACAGGCTCATCCTGGAATCTGGGAGCCACCCGGTCGGCTCCAACGGCGCCGGGACGACCGGGACTGCGAGCGGGACGAGCGGCGCTAGGGCGTGGCCGGGGCGAGCAGGTTACGGCGGTAGCGGCGGCTGAGCGTGACGCGCGCGCCGCTCTCGAGAATCACGATCGCATCTCCGTGGAACCAGGGCTGCACCTCACGCACGCGGTCGAGGTTGACGAGTGCGGACCGGCTGATCCGCCGGAACCGCTCCGGATCCATTCGCGCCTCGAGCGCGGCGAGAGTGGTACGCACGGTGTGCACGCGGTCGCCGGCGTGCAATCGCACATAGTTGCGCGCCGCTTCGATCCATTCCACCTCAGCCGTCCGGACGAAGAAACTGCGACCGTCGTCCATGACGAGCAGGCGTTTCGGGTGGCGGCGGGCGGGCGGCTCCTCTGCACTCCCCCCCGTCGCCGTCGCGTGGAGCTCCCGCAGCCGGGCCTCGAGCTCCGCGGCGCGCAAGCGGTGCTCCCGGAGGTCGCGACGGTAGTCACGCGCGTGCACTCCTGCCAGGATGCCCCAGTACACCACCACGTTCCAGAGGTACAGCGTGGCGAAGTTGTTCACGAAGTACGTGATGTGGCGCGGCTCGCCGGCCACGAGCTGGAGCACTGTCTGCAGGGCAACGGAGATCGCGAAATGGGCGAGCCCTACGAGCAGGCTCGCCGAGACATGAAACGCGAAGTTGTACCCCCAGCTCATCGCGTCAATCGGGACCCGCTGCTTCAGACGCGCGACGAGGAGCGCGAACAGCCCCCACACGTACCAGTCCGGGAGGCTGATGCGGATCGCCTGCCCCCACCTGTCGGAGGGCTGGCCCAAGCGCTGCCCGGCGAGGAACACCTGAGCGGCGAACGCGAGGCCGAGCGCCGTCCAAAAGGTCAGCCACCCTACCCACTGCGTGGCCCGGCGGAGCGATGCGTCCTGACTCGGCACGTCACGTCCTCCTGAGCGACGCTCCATGACAGCCCCCGGGGGGCTCAGCGCGCGGACTTCTGGCTGTCCACGCCTGACCCCAGCGTGCTATGGCGACGGCCATACAGGAAATAGATCACCAAGCCGATCACCATCCAGACGAACAGCCGGATCCAGGTATCGCCGGGGAGTGTGGCCATCAGCCCCAGGCAGCACAGGACACCCAGGATCGGCACCACCGGCACCCAGGGGGTTTTGAACGGACGATCCAGATCAGGCCGAGTGTGGCGCAGGATCCAGACGCCGCCGCACACCAGCACGAACGCGAGCAACGTCCCGATGTTCACGAGCTCGCCCAGCAGCTGGATCGGGAAGACGCCAGTGAAGAACATGGCGAAAAGGCCGACGAAGATCTGCGTGAGCCACGGGGTGCGGAATCGCGGATGCACCTTGCCGACCCAGGGAGGCAGCAAGCCGTCGCGGGACATCGAATAGAAGACGCGGGACTGGCCGAGCAACATGACCAGGATGACCGACGCGAGCCCCAGAACCGCGCCGAGGTTGATCATCCAACCCATCCACCGCAGACCCGGGATCGAATCCACGGCATAGCCGACCGGGTGCGATACGTCGAGCTTCGTATAGGGGATGATGCCGGTGAGGATACCCGACACCAGGATATACAGCACCGTGCAGATGGCGAGCGAGCCGAGGATCCCCTTCGGCATGTCCTTTTGGGGGTTTTTGGCTTCCTGCGCGGCCGTACTCACCGCATCAAAGCCGATGTAGGCGAAGAAGATCAACCCCGCTCCGCGCAGCACTCCGCTGATTCCAAACTTGCCGAACTCGCCCTGGTTGGGTGGAATGAACGGATGCCAATTGGCCGGGTTGATGTAGAACGCGCCGGCGACGATGAACAAGGCGACCACGGTGAGCTTCAGCGCCACGATGAAATTGTTGACGGTCGCCGACTCCTTGATGCCGACCACCAGCACGAACGACATGATCGCCACGATCGCGATGGCGGGGAGATTCACAATGGACCCGGTCGAGTTCAGGCCCGGCGTTACGCAACCCGCCACCGCCCGCGCCACTTCCGACGCCTCGCACCATCGGAACGGCGCGGAGGTCAGCGCCGCGGGGAGGTGGATGTTGAGGTTCTCCAGCAGGCCGACGAAGTATCCGGACCAGCCGACCCCGACCGTGGAGGCACCCATGGCATACTCGAGGACCAAGTCCCACCCGATGATCCACGCCATGAACTCGCCCATCGTGGCATAGGCGTAGGTGTACGCGCTACCCGCCACGGGAACGGCGCTCGCCATCTCGGCGTAGCATAGGCCCGCGAACGCGCACGCGATCCCGGCGGCGACGAACGAGAGCGGGACGGCCGGGCCGGCGTGGCGCGCCGCCGCGAGACCGGTGAGCACGAAGATGCCTGCACCGATGATGGCCCCGATGCCGAGCGTCGTGAGGTTCAGCGCGCCTAGGGTCTTCTTGAGCGTTCCTTCCCCCGTCGCGTCGGCCTCAGCGCGGAGGAGGGCGATCGACTTGGTAGCCCATAAGCTCATGCGGACCTCGTATGCCTGGGAGGGTGGCGACGGCCGGAGACGGTGAGACGCGCTAGACTACGGTTGGTCTTGCGGAGTGTCAAGCTCAAAGGGAGTAATTGGGGGCTTCCCGCGTGATCACGACGTCATGTGGGTGCGATTCGCGCAACCCCGCCGTGGTGATCTGGATGAATTCGGTCTCGCTGCGGAGCGCCTCGATGTCGCACACCCCGCAATAGCCCATGCCGCTGCGGAGCCCACCCACCATCTGGAAAATCACGTCGGAGGCCGGCCCCCTGTAGGGCACGCGTCCCTCGATGCCCTCGGGCACGAGCTTGGACGGCGAGACCTCGCCTTCCTGGAAGTAGCGGTCGGCGGAGCCTTCCTCCATGGCCCCGAGGCTGCCCATGCCGCGGATCACCTTGAAGCGCCGGCCCTCGAGCAGGAACGACTCGCCCGGGCTCTCCTCCGTGCCCGCGAGCATCGAGCCCATCATCACGCTCTCGGCGCCGGCGGCGAGCGCCTTCACCACGTCACCCGAGTACTTGATCCCGCCATCCGCGATCACGGGTACGTCTCCCGCCCCCGCCCCGGTCACGCCGTCGACGATCGCCGTGATCTGCGGCACGCCGACGCCGGTGACGACGCGCGTCGTGCAGATCGAGCCCGGCCCCACGCCGACCTTCACGGCGTCCACGCCGCGCTCCACCAGGGCCCGCGCGCCCGCTTCGGTCGCCACGTTGCCGCCCACCAGCTGCGCCTCGGGGTACGCCTCGCGCAGGCAGGCGACCGTCTTGAGTACGCCCTCGGAGTGCCCGTGGGCCGAGTCCACCACGATCACGTCACACCCCGCGTCGAGCAGCGCCCGGGCACGCGCCAGCGCGTCGGGATTCCCGCCCACCGCCGCGGCGACGCGCAGCCGCCCGTGCTGATCCTTGTTGGCGTGGGGGTGCCGCCGGCGCTTGAAGATGTCCTTGATGGTGATCAGGCCCTTGAGGATGCCCTTATCGTCGACGACTGGGAGTTTCTCGATGCGGTGCTTGGCGAGGATCCGCTCCGCTTCGTCGAGCCCCGTTCCGACCGGCGCCGTGACCAGGCGGTCCTTGGTCATCGCATCGCGGATCGGGCGGTCGAGCTCGCGCTCGAACTGGAGATCGCGGTTGGTGATGATGCCCACCAGGCGACCGGCGTCATCGACGATGGGGACGCCGGAGATGCGGAACCGCTCCATCAGGCGCACCGCTTCGCGCAGCGGCCGGTCCGGACCGAGGGTGATGGGGTGCAGGATCATCCCCGATTCGCTGCGCTTCACGCGGTCCACTTCTGCCGCCTGACGGTCGACCGGCATGTTCTTGTGGATCACGCCGATGCCGCCCTCGCGCGCGATCGCGATCGCCATCTCCGATTCGGTGACCGTGTCCATCGCCGCGGACACGAGGGGGATGTTGAGGGATATTCCACGGGTGAAACGGGAGCGCACGTCGACGTTCCGCGGATGCACGCTCGAGAGCCGCGGAACGAGTAAAACGTCGTCGAAAGTGAGAGCGGAAGCGGGCCGGAAGGTTCCCATGGCGAAAGTTACTGGGCGGGGGGCGTTTCCTCAACCTTGTCCTTGTCCGCGGACTTTTTCGCCGCCTCCTCCACCGCCGCCTTCCCCGCCGCCGCCACTTTCTCGAGCAGCTTTCCCGCCTTTCCCACCGCGTCCATCGTCCCCTTGATGATGTTGAGCGGGACGCGACCCGCCCGCAGCGTGTCCTCGAGCGTCTCCGCCACACGTTGGAACGGCGGCGCGCCGGCCGGGCGCTCGGCGTACTTCGACTCGAGGAACTCGACGTAGTCCAGCACCTGATACGCCTTGTCGTCGGGAAGCGCGTCGAGCTTCCGCAGCAGGCGGTCCCGCAGGATCTCGTTCATGGCAGGGTCTCGAGGCTGATCATGTCGAGCACCGGGTTGCCGAGGAACCGCGTGCGGCCGGTGCGCACGCGCGCGGTGACCTGAATGGTGGCGAGGGGCGTGAGCGTCTCGAGCTGCGCGCGTTTGGCCTCGGGGACCACGACGTACACGAAGCCCCGTTCGGGGAGCGGCCCCCGCGCCAGGAAGTAGGTCGCGCCGTTCGGGATCTCGGGCCGCAGCTCGTCGGCCTTCTGTGTCGAGATGAACTGCAGGGTCCAGCGGAGCACTTGTCCGGCATAGCGCTGCGGGTCGGTGCGCAGCTCGGCGGCGGTGATGCCGACGAGCACCCCCGGCGGCGCCATCTCCAGGTCCGCGCTCTTCACCCAGCCCTCGAGCTCCACGCGCGTCCACTCGCCTGAGCGCCCCAGCACGCGCAGCGGCGCCGACGGCGCGAGCGTTCCCGTCGGCTGTCCTTCCGGCGCCCGGTACAGAATCGTGCGCCGCGCCGAGGCGACGCGCGAGGGGTCGACCGGCGCCGACGGGTTGGAAGTCGTGTCGGGCGGACCGACCCCGGGGCCGCGCGCCGGGGTGACGGGAGCCGTGGGCCGGGGGCCCGGGGTCGGTCCACCCGAAGCGCTATCCGGGCTCGCGGTACGCTCGCTCACTACCTGTGCGATCGACTCGAGATCCGTCTTTTCCACCCAACCCGCGCGCGTCACGTGGACCCAGCGACCCGACGTCCCTTCCGCGACTTTGTTGAGAAGGAACCCCTGAGGGAGCTTGCCGATGAGCGCGCCCGCGGCGGCGGAGCGCAGGTTTTCCTCCGGCGCGCGGGTGACCGTGAGGTCATAGCCGGCGCGCGGCGTCGGACCCACCGAGGTGGTGAAGATCCAGCCCTCGAGCATGACGCCCTGCCAGTCGCCTTGCGTCTCCCCGCCCGTGAGGACGGCACCGCGAGCCAGACGCGCCAGGCGCTTTCCACCCGGCTCCTGGTAGAACCAGGCGCCGTCGGTGGTGACGCGGTAGCGCGCTTGGGCGGTGAGCGACAGGGGTGTGACGAGCCCCAGCACAACTGGTAGGGCGCGGAGGGCCCGGCTAGATTGCATCCCCTCCAATATGGCAAAGAGGCGTGGGCCGCGCACCCCGGTCGTCCTGATCGTGCTCGACGGCTGGGGCTTCCGTCCCGGCCGCGAGGGCAACGCCGTCGAGCTCGGCCGGACCCCTGTGTGGCATCGCCTCTGGGCGAAAGTCCCCCGTACGTTGCTCAACGCGTCGGGGCTGGCCGTAGGTCTCCCCGAGGGACAGATCGGCAACAGCGAAGTCGGGCACCTGAACCTCGGCGCAGGCCGCGTGGTGCCGCAGGACATCGTGCGGATCTCGCAGACAATCGAATCGGGCGAGTTCTTCCGGTTGGCGCCGCTCGTCGAGCTGTGCACACGAGTTAAACGCCGCGGAGGCACGCTGCACTTGCTGGGGCTGATCGGCAACGGCGGCGTGCATGCACTCGATGAGCACCTCGCGGCCGCGGTGACGCTCGCGCACCAGCACGAGCTGCCCGTCGCGATTCATGCCTGGCTCGACGGGCGAGACACCCCCCCGCAGTCGGGCCTCGCGTTCATGCAGGAGCTGGTCGAGGGACTCGGGATTCGGGATTCGGGGATCGGGGGTGGCGGGGCCCGAGCCCCGAACCCCGAACCCCTAGCCCCCGTCGTCTCCACCGTGGTGGGGCGCTACTACGCGATGGACCGCGACAAGCGGTGGGAGCGCACCAAGATCGCCTACGACGCCATGGTGCACGGCGTGGGCGAGGTCGTCGCCGATCCGGTGACGGCGATCCGCCGCGCCTACGACGCGGGCGAGACCGACGAGTTCGTGAAGCCTCGCGTCATCGCGGGGACGCCGCGCATCCGACCCGGTGACGGAATCTTCTGCTTCAACTACCGAGCCGATCGCATGCGCCAGATGGTGCGCGCGCTGGCAGTGGAAGGGTTCGACGGCTTCGATACCGGCACCCGACCGGCCGTCGATCTCGTCACCATGACCCAATACGACGAGACGTTCCCCTTTCCGATGGCGTTCGGACCGATGGTGCTGTCGGAGATCGTGGCACAGGTGTTGTCGGACCACGGCAAGACCATGTTCCGCACGGCGGAGACGGAGAAGTACGCGCATGTTACGTACTTCTTCAACGGCGGCGTGGAGACACCCTACCCCGGGGAGGAGCGGCTGCTGGTGCCGTCGCAGAAGGTCGCCACCTACGATCTGATGCCCGAAATGAGCGCGCCCGGGGTGACGGACGTCCTGTGCAAGGCCATCGAGGCGGGACACCACGACTTCGTCCTCTGCAACTACGCGAATGGGGACATGGTCGGGCATTCGGGGGTACTAAGCGCGACCGTGAAGGCCGTGGAAACGGTGGATCAATGTCTCGAGCGCGTCGTGAAGAGCGCCGAGCGGCGCGGCGCCACCCTGCTCATTACGGCCGACCACGGCAACTGCGAGCTGATGATCGACCCCATGACGGACGGCCCGCACACGGCGCACACCACGAACCCGGTGCCGTTCCTGCTGGTGGACGACGAGGCGCGAGGGCCGCTGCGCCACGGCGGCGCGCTGCGCGATGTCGGCCCCACGGTGCTCCGACTGCTCGATATCCAACCGCCGCCGGAAATGACCGGCAGAGACTTGAGGGAGACGGACTGATGAAAGACGTGCTATGACGCTACGACGTTACGCGGTATGTCTGGTCCGCCCCGCCATCGCTGCGATCGTGTGGCTTAGCGTCCTAGCGTCGTACAACGTGACCGCCGCCCAAGTCGGTCACGACCCCGGTCACTCTCCCTACAGGGACGTCCGTCGCGGCGCGGCCTGGGTCCTCACGTTCGGATACCTCGGCGGCAGCCGGGGCAGCGTAGGCGTAGGGCTCTCGAGCGGGAAGGCCGGCGGCATCCGCTACGAGCCCTCGTTCGGCGCGATCGGCGCATCGCTCGGCCTCGCTTACGGGCGAACGGACCGCTTCGTCGTCGATCCGACGCAGGATTCCCTGTCCCCGCAACGCAAGACCGGCCCATTCCCCAACGACGTCGTCCTGGCAGATGCCGGGTTACAGCTCGTCCTCACCGGCCGCAAGACATGGCGCGGGTTCGCCCCATATGTGGGCGGAGCCCTGGGGGTGGCGATCAGCGGCTCGTCGCCGCGCGACGCGAGCGGCTACAAGTTCGGCACCAAGTTCATGCTCGCGCCCAACGCCGGCTTGCGGTGGTATCCCGCCCGGCGGCTCTCCCTGCGCGGCGACTTCCGCCTGGTGCTGTGGAAGCTCAACTACCCCATCTCCTACAAGCAGCCGGCGCCCGGCGACGGCAGCCGCGTGCTGCCCCTGACTGCGTCGCTCACCGAGTGGACGTCTCATCCCTGGGCGACGATCGGCGTGGGATGGACTTTCTAGGAGAAGGATTGCGGCGGGCGGTCGCGTTGCTGTTCTCCGGCGACGCGGAAGTGTACGGCATCGCGCTCCTCACCCTCAAGATCGGTCTCATCGCCACCGTGCTCGCCTGCGGGCTCGGGATCCCCGTCGGCTTCGTGCTCGCCACCCGGCCCTTCTGGGGGCGCCGCGCCGCGCTCACGGTCGTCAACACCGCCCTGGCGTTTCCGACCGTGGTGGTAGGCCTGCTGCTCTACGGGGTGCTGTCCCGTCGCGGCCCGCTGGGGGGGCTCGAATGGCTGTACACCTGGCAGGCGATCGTAGTGGGCGACGTCTTGCTCGCGCTCCCGATTGCCGCCGCGCTCGCCGCCGCTGCCGTCCAGGGTGTGGATCCCCGCATCCGCCGCACCGCCGAGACGCTCGGCGCCGGCCGCTGGCGTACGGCGTGGACCGTGGCGCGCGAGGCCCGGTTCGCCCTGGCGGCGGTGATCACCACCGCCTTCGGCCACGTCGTCGCGGAGATCGGATCCGCCATGACGGTGGGCGGCAACATCCGCGGGCAGACACGCACTCTCACGACGGCGGTTGCGCTGTACACGAGCCAGGGCGACTTCGGTCTGGCGCTTGCCCTCGGGCTCATCCTCCTGCTCCTCGCCCTGCTCGTGAACGTCGCGTTGCAGGCGCTTCAGGGCCGCGGTCATGCTTGAGCTGGTGGCCGTGCGTCACCGCTACGACGGACGCGTGGTACTCGACATCGAGCGGTTTGCCGTGGCACCGGGGGCGGGCGTGGCGATAGTGGGACCGAACGGATCGGGCAAGAGCACTCTGCTGCGCCTGCTCGCCCTGCTCGAGCGCCCCTCCGAGGGGGAAGTGCGGCTGGGCGGCGTGGTAGTGGCCGGAGGCAAGGCAGCGCGGGCGGGGGCCGGTGTGCGGCGGCGCATCACGCTGGTGGAGCAGCGACCGGTGTTGTTACGCGGCACAGTCCGTGAAAATCTGGAGTTCGGACTTCAGGTGCGAGGGGTCAGACGCATAGAGGTGAATAGAAGAGTAGAGAGTACCGCAGCGCAGCTCGGGATCAGTCCGCTGCTTCAGCGCAGGCGGCACGAGTTGTCCGACGGCGAGGTGCAGCGGGTGGCGGTGGCGCGCGCGCTCGCGGTCGAACCCGACGTGCTGCTGCTCGACGAGCCCGCCAGCTCGGCCGACCGCGCGGCGGCGCAGACACTGTACCGCGCGCTCGCCGAAGAGCGGGCCCGCCGCCCGCTCGCCGTCTGCCTCGCGTCGCATCAGCTGGAGGATGCCTATCGCTGGGCGGACGACGTGCGCGCCCTCGCGGAGGGTAGACTGTCACCGGTCACGCCCGAGAACCTGTTTCGCGTGGAGCTGCCCGCGAGCGGAAGCGGTGGCGATCTGAAGCATGTGTGCGTCGGCCCGATTGAGATCGCCGCGACCACCGACAAGACGGGCCCCGCAATTCTCGCAGTGCCGCCCACGGACATTTTCGTGAGTCGCGAGCCGCTCGCGTCCTCGGCGCGCAACGTATTCGTCGGACGCGTGACCCGACTCGCGCACCAGCGGCCGGGAGCGGTGCACGTCACGGCGGATGTGGGCGTAGAGCTGGTCGCGGTGGTCACAGAGGAGGCGGCCCGCGACCTGGGGCTCACGCCGGGAGGCCCCGTGGTGTTCTCGTTCAAGGCCAGCGCGGTGCGGGTGTTCTAGCAATGCCGATCAGCTATCTTACGCGCATCGTTGAGTTTAGCGCCACGCATTACATCCGGCGGGCCGACTGGCCCGAGGAGCGGAACGCTCGCGAGTTCGGCCGAGCGGCGACTGAGCATGGCCATCGCTACCAGTGCCGGGTCACGGTGAAAGGCCCGCTCACGGCGGAAGCGGGGGGCGTCATGAGCCTCGAAACGCTGGATCGACTGCTGGCCGAAGAAATCACCCGGCGGCTCGACGGCCGCAGCATCAACGAAGCGCTGCCCGAGTTCAGCCCCGGGCGCCGGCTCGCCACGGGGGAGGCGCTCACGGTGTACCTGTGGGAACGCATCGCGCCGCAGTTGCCGCGCGGCATCACGCTGCATGCGGTGCGCGTGCAGGAGGGGCCACACATTTATTCGGAATATTTCGGTGAAGCGTAAGCCACGAACCCCGGACCCGATCCCGGACCTCACCCCCCGGCCCCCTCTCCCTTCGGGAGAGGGGGAGTTCAGGACGTCCCCCCTCTCCGGAACGGAGAGGGGGTCAGGAGGTGAGGACTCACCGTCGGGGAACCCTCACGCCCCCGGCAGCCGCCGCGGCCGCATGCTCGCTGAATCGGCCGTCGTCGAAGAGATGCCGGTCTGGCTGGAAGTGAACGGCGCGCCGGCGGTGACGTGGATGTGCACACCCGACCAGCTCGAGGAGCTCGCGACGGGGTGGCTCCATGGCGAGGGCTACATCGAGTCGCTCGACGACCTGGTGAAGCTGCGGCCCTGCGCCCCGGACTTGGGGTTCTGGGCCGAGGTGAAGCCGGAGCGGGTGGCCGCCGTCAAAAGTGAAAACCGCAAGCGAGTGCTCGCGTCGGGGTGCGGCGCCGTGTCCACGTTCCTCGCCGATCCGCACCAGGTGGCGCACGCGCCGGCGCGGGGCGAGCCGCCCGCACCGGACCGGTTGCGCGCGCTCTTCAAGGAGCTGTTCGGGCGGGGGGAACGTTACAACGAGACCGGCGGCATCCACGCCGCCGCGCTCACGGACGACGAGCGTCTGCTGTTTCACGCCGAGGACATCGGGCGACACAACGCCGTGGATAAAGTAGTGGGCGCGGCGGTGATCGCGCGGGAACCGATCGCGGGGCGCGGGCTTCTCGTCACCGGCCGCATCTCGGCGGAGCTCGCGTACAAGGCGGCGCGCGCCGGGCTCGCCTGGGTCGCCACGCCGAGCGTACCCTCGACGCTGGCGGTGACCATCGCGCAGCGCACGGGGATCGTGCTGGTCGGGCGGGCGGTGAGCGGCACTCCGCACGTCCACCGGCCCGACGCGTGACAGAGGAGGCGCTGCGCGACATCCTCCGGGCGGCGCGCACCATCGCCGTCGTGGGGCTGTCGCCCAAGCCGACGCGCCCGAGCCACGGCGTCGCCCGCTACCTGCGGGACGCGGGCTACCAGATCGTCCCGGTGAACCCGGGCCACTCCACAATTCTGGGCGAGAAGAGCTACCCTACCCTCACCGTCGCTGCGGCGGACCACACGATCGACATCGTAGACGTATTCCGGCGCAGCGAATTCGTCGGGGCGATCGTGGACGAGGCCATCGCGCTGCAATCGCCCCCGCGAATGATCTGGCTGCAGCTTGCGGTGGTGGACGACGCGGCGCAAACGCGGGCGCAGGCGGCGGGCATTCCCTGCGTGATGGATCGCTGCCTGATGGTCGAGCACCGGGCGCTGGGAGTCTGAGGGNGCCGCTACGGCGGGCATCCCAAAGGGCTGGTCGAGCTCGTCGGGCGACGCATCCTCGACCGCGTGGTGGACGCCGTAGCTACGGTTACAGGCGAGGCCCCGCTGCTCGTCGCCAACGCCCCCGACGGCCCCACCTGGCGACGCGATCTCCGGACCATCCCCGACGTGCGCCCCGGCCAGGGGAGCCTGGGAGGGATCTACACCGCCGTCGTGTCGGGCGTAGGACCGGTGCTGTGCGTTGCTTGGGACATGCCGTTCCTCACCGTTGAGTTGCTGCGGGCGCTGCTCGAGGGTTCGACGGGCTGGGACGCCTTCCTTCCCGAGAGCGATGGCCGCCGCGGGGTGGAGCCGTTGTGCGCCGTGTACGGGCCGGCCTGCGGTTCCGCCATCGAACGGCAGCTCGCGCGCGGCGACCTGCGGGCGATCGGCTTCCACGCCGATGTGAAGGTCGGTACACTACCGCTCGAGCGGGTGCGCGCACTCGGCGATCCGGACCTGCTGTTCTTCAACGTGAACACTCCGGCGGACCTCGAACGGGCGGAGGCGGCGTGGCGGCAACGCGGATGATGTCGATCATCGGGCGCAAGAACGCCGGCAAGACGACGCTCCTCGTCGCACTCGCGGCCGAGCTCTCGCGCCGGAAATTCCGCGTCATGACCATCAAGCACGGCACCCACCCCGCGGATACGGACCAGCGCGGCAAGGACTCCTGGCGCCACTGGCACGAGGGGCACGCCGAGCGGGTCCTCATGGAGGGGCCCGGGCAGCGGGTACTGTGGGAGCGGACCGAGCACGAGTCGGACCCGGTCGCCCTGGCCCGCCGCTATCTCGAGGGGGCGGACATCGTGCTGGTCGAGGGCTTCAAGCGCGCTCCCCTGCCCAAGATCGAGGTGTACCGTCTGGCGGCGGGGCCAGAGCCGCTGTTCGACGCGGCCGTCCATGACCCGGGGGACTGGGTCGCCATGGTGACGGACAATTCGAAGTATCATGCCGACTTTCCGGTGTTCCGCTTCTCGGATACCGCCTGGCTCGTGACGATCGCCAACCTCGCGTGGGATCGGGCCAAGATCCTTCCGCCCTGACATGCTCACGCCGACCGAAGCCGCGCGCCTGATCCTCGAGCACATCGCCCCGCTCCCCGCGGCGCGCCGGCTGCTGCGCGAGGCGCTGGACCGGGTGCTCGCCGAAGACGTGACGAGCCCCATCGACCTCCCCGCCTGGGACAATTCCGCGATGGACGGCTACGCGGCGCGCGCCGCAGACGTGGAGGGCGCCGGGCCCGATCGGAAGATCACGCTCGCGGTGGTCGAGGCCGTGGCCGCCGGCCGGTTCCCGACCAAGCCGATCGGTCCCGCCCAAGTCACACGCATCTTCACCGGGGCCCCATTGCCGGCCGGCGCCGACACCGTCGTACGGCAGGAGGACACCGAGCCCGCGGAGCCCGGGCGCATCACCGTGGTGAGCGGCCGGGACGCCCGGAAGAACGTCCGCTACCGCGGCGAGGACATCCGGAGAGGTGAGGTCGTCTTGGGCGCGGGCACGCCCCTGGGCCCGGCCCAGCTCGGCGTGCTCGCGTCCATCGCCCACGCGACTCCCCTGGTCTACGACGCTCCGCGGGTCGCCTTCATGGGATCGGGCGACGAGATCGTGGACCTGGACCGCGCGGACGAGATCCACGATCTCGTCGCCCGATCCCATGAAGGCGAC
>WNFI01016518.1_pt1 | contig 18292 bp, 17 predicted proteins | sample 5400471 | NCBI WGS metagenome assembly WNFI01 (sample SAMN13153348, study PRJNA577476) | soil metagenome | isolation source: 100 cm saprolite on Douglas fir-dominated hillslope | place: USA:California | collected 2013-09-17 | reverse complement strand
GGTTACAAGCGGCCAGAGAGACAGAGCACAAGGAGCTGAGAGAAGAATATGGCGACATTCGTTGAAGCAATCCCTCGTCCAATTATTCTGGGAATCGTAGGGGATAGCGCTGCGGGAAAGACGACATTAAGTCAAGGCATCGCGCGGATTTTGGGCCCTGAACAGGCGTCAATCCTCTGTACTGATGACTATCATCGCTATAATCGGCAGCAACGTAAAGAATTGGGTATTACGCCATTGAACGCCGAATGTAACTATCTCGATATTATGACGCAGCATTTACGGCTGCTGCGTGCTGGAGAGCCTATTCTGAAGCCTCGTTATAACCATAGCCAGGGCGATTTCGGAGCACCAGAATATGTCGTTCCGCGTCCTTTCCTCATCATCGAGGGTCTGCTCGGCTTCTACCGCAAAGAAATGCGCAATGCATATAGTGTGCGCGTCTACCTCAATCCGCCTGAAGCGCTCAGGAAGCGCTGGAAAGTTTGGCGCGACTCGCGTGCTCGCGGCTACGCGGAAGAAGAGGTGTTACGCGAACTTGTTATTCGCGAACCAGATTCGGCGGCGTTTATCCGGCCACAGCGGCAGTATGCTGATATCGAGGTAGCTTTTTTCTCAGATGGGTCTTCCTCTCATTATCAGCACCAAAACGGGCATCAGCCCAACAATGGAAACCATCACGACGATGCTCATCTCAATGTGCGTCTAACGCTGCATGGAACTTTATCTCATCCTGATTTGAGCCGAATCATCGAAGAAGATTGCTCAGGCTGTGTGCGTTCGATGCTCGGGCGTGAAGATGGGCGAGCCGTCGAGTACCTGGAGATTGATGGCTCCATTCCCGATGGTCCAGCTGCCGCGCTAGAGCATGGGATTCTGACTCACCTGGATGCGTGCGGAGCCGCCTCACCAGCGGATCTTGGTCAATATTCCGACTCCCAGGTTCGTCATAGCCATCCACTGGCCCTGACCCAGTTGTTCCTGGTATATCACCTGCTCCGCGCAAGACAACGCGAAGAGGTCGAAGTCTGATCAATCACTTGTGGGCAGCAACTGGAAATAGTTCGTTGAGAGGAGTAATTGGGATGAGAATAGGTATTAACGGGTTTGGACGAATCGGTCGCTTACTCTTACGCTCGGCACTGGTTCGCGGCGTTGAACTGGACGTAGTCGCGATTAATGATCGCAGCAATTCCGCGATCAACGCCCATCTCTTCCAGTTCGACTCTACCTATGGAGCATACAGGGGCCGCGTAGAGGCAAACGATGATGGGATCATCATTGATGGGCGACCGATCAGGATTGTTTCGCATCTCAACCCACTCGATATTCCCTGGCGCGAACTCGGAGTTGAACTGGTCATTGAGTCCACCGGTGTCTTTCCCGCTGCGAAGCAGGCATCTGCGCACTTGCAGGCTGGGGCCGAACGCGTGCTGGTGACCGCGCCGAGCGAGGGGGCTGACGTGACGCTGGTGTTTGGGGTGAACGAACATGTCTATGACCCTCTCAAACATCTGGTTATCTCCGCTGCCTCCTGCACCACCAACGGGCTAGCGCCCATAGCCAGAGTGCTGCACGAGCGCTTTGGACTGCGGCATGGCACGCTGAACACAATCCATGCCTATACCAATGATCAGCGTATCCTTGACTGTAGCCACAAAGATCCACGGCGTGCCCGCGCGGGTGCGGAAAATATCATCCCGACAACAACGGGAGCCACCAAAGCTCTAGGCGAAGTTATCCCGGCTCTGGCTGGTAAGTTCCACGGTGTCTGTTATCGCGTACCCGTGATCACCGTCTCCGTGCTGGACCTGGTGGCCGAACTGGAACGCCCGGCAAGCGTGGCGGAGATCAATGCCGCTTTCACCAGGGCTGCCTGCGGGCAACTGGCCGGTATCCTTGGCTATAGCGACCTGCCGCTTGTTTCAAGCGACTTCCGCGGCGACAGCCGCTCCAGCATCGTGGACGGATTGATGACCGCTGTCCTCGGCGAGGAGCGTACCATTCGGATTGTAGGCTGGTACGACAATGAGTGGGGCTATGCCAGCCGCATTGCTGACCTGGCCAATTTTATCAGTGCGTGCGAGCATAACAGGCAGTGTCTACAACATACCCAGGTTGCAGAACACGATGAGCGCATCCTCCACACAGCCAGCTTCGCGCCAGAAGGTCTGCCACTCTAACAATTAAATCTTCCTCACCTCGATCTTCATAGAAAAAGCAAGAGAGATAAAATGCGCAAGCGGCTTTTTACATGGCCCTGCCAAAGTCCTTTCTAGTTGGTAATAGGGATGAGTTGTCGGATATAATGAAGTGATACTATTTCAACTGATCCCAATTTTCCAGAGAGAGGACCCATGCAGATTAACATCGCGGTTGTCCAGTTTGCCATCGAACAATTTGCGCCTGAGAAGAACCTCGCAAAAGCTGAACGCTTTATTCAGGAAGCGGTTGCGCAACAGGCGCAGATGATTGTCTTCCCCGAAGATTTTGTGCTGGGGCCGCTGAATGGGCGCGCCGACCTGGCAGATTTTGATGGGCGTTATGTCAAGTATTTACAAGAACTGGCGGTGAAGTATGCGATCGATATTGTGCCTGGCTCGATCATTGAGGGCGATGAGACGGGGCTGTATAATACCGCCTACTATATCGATCGCTCAGGCGAGATTCTGGGGCGCTACCGCAAGGTGAATCTCTGGCTTTCTGAGCGCAGCTATATTGATCCAGGGCAACACGCGGTTGTCTGTGCGACGCGCTTTGGCAAGGTCGGACTGGCTATCTGCTGGGATCTGGCTTTCCCTGAACTCTTCCGCGCGCTGATCGCGGAAGGCGCGGAGATCGTGCTCTGCCCCAGCTACTGGTGCTTCGAGGACGCGGGCATTGGCAGGCTGCACGACCCCAATGCTGAGATTACGTTCGTTGACGCGCTCTGCACAGCGCGAGCCTTTGAACAGAATATCATCCTGGTTTACGCCAATGCCGCTGGCACGCTGGATCTGGACGGGGAGCATGGCGTGCTGATCGGCCATTCGCAGGTAACCGCGCCATTCAAGGGTGCGCTACAACGCTGCGACCACAATCGCGAAACGATGTTTGTGCAATCCGTCGATACCACGCTGCTGGCCGATGCCGAAACGGCCTACGAGATCCGCCGGGATCTGCAAAAGGGAATCATGCTCATAAAAAATCAGGCCAGACATGCATAATACGCTCGATTTTCCGGTCAAAGCAGTGCTCTTCGATCTCGACGATACGCTTTTCGATCACCTGTACAGCACGCGCCAGGGCTTAGAGGCTGTCTGCCAGGCGTATCCTTGCTTTCAGCAACGTTCCATTGAAGAGTTATTTGCCGACTATACCAGGCTGCTCGATGAGGTGCATCTCCGCGTGCTGGAGGGTAGTTTGAGCATCGACGAGGCACGCCGCGAACGCTTCCATCGCTTCTTTCTACTGCATAGTCCTGAAACCGAGGATCTTCTCAACGCCGTGGAGCACGCGGCCAACCTGCACCGCGGGACGTACCAGGCCAGCCGCCAGATAGTCGCAGGCGTTGTGCCACTGCTAGAATACCTGCACAGTAAGGTCAAAATCGCGATTGTCACCAACAATTTGCAGGCGGAACAGGTGGAGAAGCTGCACTATCTCAAGCTCGATCACCTGGTCGATGAGCTGGTGACATCGGAGGAAACAGGCTTTATCAAGCCCGATCCGGGTATCTTCCGCGTAGCCCTCCAGCGGCTTGGCTGCCGCGCTGAAGAGGCGGTTATGCTTGGTGATGCCTGGAAGTCAGATGTACTGGGAGCCAGCCTGGCTGGCATTCGCGCAATCTGGCTGAACCGCACTGGCATGGCCTGTCCCGATCCTGAGCTGGCGCTGGAGCTGCGAAGCTTTGAACCGCTAGAGGCAGCAATTCGCTCAATTCTTGGGTCACCTCAGAGCGAAGATGGCACCCGTACATCAAGATATGACTGTACAGCCAGGTCATGACTCGATCAAATGCTGCTCATGCAGGTACTTGACAAAGCTCAGCCGCCGTATGACCTCTTCTCGATCACTTCCCCCATGCTGATAGTGATCTCGCAGTTTGCATAATAGGACGATTTCTTCACAGGAAAACTGCCGCTCCAGTCGATTTAACCAGAGGGAGCGCAGATGTTCCTCTACTGCTTGTTCCCGCGAAGCTTGCTCTTGAACGATTTGCGTTCTCCTATCGATATTCATAAAGATCTCTGGTTGCTCTGTTCTGATGCATGGTCCTAACCAGGCTTCTCTCATCCACGAACCGATAGCTTTATAGCATGAAACAATTTTAGAAAGGAAGCCAGGAGGTTCAGGAGTATAGGGTGCAGCATGTTCTGGAAGTATCGACGCCATCGGACTACCATTCCTTTTGCTAGTGAATAACACTTCCGCTCCATACACGTCAGGTGTATGAGTAGCGTTTCTTTTTTGAGGCACCGACCTACCTCAATTCTCTTAGCTCTAAGCTAACTATTAACCTCACCGGTTAAAAATGAGTAAGTCTCTGCTTAAAAGTTGCTAAGAATGGGTTAGAGTGAGATGAGAGGAATATGTCAATGGACGGGAAAAGCATCACCATTAGTTGCCGCTGCTACGTATAAAAAGAGAAGGAAACACGAAATCACTCTCCGCATAAGCGGGAAGAAAGCGGTGATCAATGAAACAGTTTTCGCTCTTCTTTGTATGCTTAGGGATAGTACTGCTCGCCCTGGGTATTGTCAGCCGCAAGCGCCGGATGACGGAGCGCAATCGTTTTTATCAGACCGTAGGAACGCTGATCGATAAACACACGGAGAATGTTTTGGGAGATACTCCAACACCTACGACCCTGGCGTTGCTCACCATTCGCTTTATCACGACCGTTGGTCAGGCACTTGACTTTGTCGTGGAAAGCCCGCAAGGGAGCGCGTTGGAGATCGGCGATGAGATACGCGTCTACTATGATCCAGCACACCCAGAATTGGCCACGCTGAGCGTAGCACCCACCGGATCGAACTTACTGAGCTTACTCGCGATCTCTGCAATGACAGGGGGGGTACTTTGTGTACTGCTCGGTTTGTTCCTTTTCGCGGCGTCACAAGGATAAAAGTCGCTATTCTCATAGAAAGGATTTTTAACATCCCCGCGCCTCTCTGCGGATAAAGGCTCTTTTACCCATTCCTTTTCCTACGCGCTCCAACCAGCAGCCAGATCCCCAAGCTGCCAATCAACAGCGCCAGACAGGCCAACGCGATCAACCAGAGCCAGGTCACACCGGGTGAAGATGATGAGATGGGCTGCCGACCTGCTACGGTCTCTGTTGGCGCGACCGCCAGTGTGGTTGCGCTGGCTGCTGGAGTCGCCAGGTGCGCGAAGGGCGCGGCCAGGGGCGGCTGAGCGGGCAATGCGTCATCGGATGATGGGATCTTCACAGCGGAATTGGGCGTATTCTTCCCACGCAGAGGTGAGTAGGGATTGCTATAAACATTGGGCGCGGTACCGACGTTCAGCACTTTCTTGACCACACGCGTTCCACTCGGCGAAGCAACCGTCAGAGTGAGCGTGTAAGTGCCAGCGGAGGTATAGGTATGGCTCGCCGAGCTTCCCGTAGCGGTCGCGCCATCGCCAAAATTCCAGCTAAAGGCAAAGTTAGCGCCGTTCCGCGCTGGATCAAAGGCGGTGACGTTCAGCGAGAGTGGCTGGCCAGCGACCGTCTGCCCGATATCGCTGATCGCGGCCAGCGGGCTGCCATCTGCCGGCACAGATCCGCCGATCGCGGGCTGATTGAGCATCCAGGTAGTGAACATAGCCGGTAGCGCCAGCGCCAGCGCCAGCGCCGGGGACACGCGCGAACTTCCACCGGTGTAGGTGTTCATCAACGAGAGCGTGTCTTGTGGCAAATCGTAGGGATAGGCCCATGGCTCTGGATGGGAGTCGTAGTAGCTCTGGTCACCAGTCACCATCGCCACCGGCAGACCAGCGTAGATAAACGGCACCTGATCGCTATTGCTGGACGGATCATCCCGCACGTTGATATTAGTCTGCTGGTCGGGGCTGAAGATCGGCTGTACGCTGTTCTGTCGCTGGTTGTCGTAGAAGGCCAGCGAGCCATAGCCCTCGGCGCGAAACTGTGAGAAAACTGCAGGAATAGCCTGCGCCGAGAGCTGACGAAAGCTGACCACGCGCTGGCGCTGGAGAGCGGTCAGGTGAATGCGGCCCGGATAGGCCGCGTTATCCTGCAAGGGCGTCACGTTGATATAGTCGGGCATAAAGGGATTGGCAAGCTGGCCCAGATAGCGCGCGGGATAGTTGATGCCGCTCTGCTCCTCGTTGAACATGGCAGTGACGTTCGCCAGATCGCCGTTTATCGTGTTGTTGAGATAGTGAAACGAGCCAAAGACGCCCTGCTCTTCAGCATCAAAGATCACAAAGCGAAGCGTGCGTGCGGGGTAGAGATGGTGGCTGCGCCAGTAATTGCCCATAGCCGCGCCCACACCCAGTTCGTAGGCACAGCCGCTGGTATCGTCAAAGGCTGATTCGCTAGAATTGACCTCGCCATCGTAATGGCAGCCGATAACCACCTCCTGCTCAGGATGCAACAGGCCGGGAATGCTGACCTCCATATTGAAAGCCGGCAGAGACGCTGGCCGCCTCTGCCAGCCTTGAATGAAGAAGTTATCACGCGTAACCTGCGAGCCAAAGCCCTGCAAGTTGCGCGCCATCTCCTGTGTCCAATAGGCCGCGAAGCGATCGTGGCCCTGGTTCGCCATATAGCCAGCCTCGCGCCGCTGAAAATTGGAGGTCAGGTAGGCCAGTTGAGTGTAAATATAGAGCGGGTCCACCACTGGAAAATCAGCGGAAGCGGCCGGTCGTGAACCACGCGCGCTCGCCGGGTTGGCGAACGGGATCAGCAGATTGCACACTACCACCAGGATCACGCAAGCACCGCGCAGATGCTGCGCTCGCAAATTTGGCCGCCCGTTTACCGTTCTCATTCGCACTCCGCAAAGTCAATATTCTCAATGCACTATATAACGGGCCAACCCTCCCGAACGTTGCGCGCTTCTATGGACTTAGCGTTTGCGATTCTTCTTGCGTGACTGTTTAGCCACCTTGTTTTTATGTCTGGCCTTTTTATTAGCGGTCCCACGCCCATGAGATCCGCTGGCAGAATATTCCACATCCTGCTGGGAGAAAGGGGAGGAGGAAAAAAGAGCATTTTGCCTTTCAAGTCGGCGTTGCTGAAGTTGCTCAAGCTCTTCAGGTGACAGCAGACCTAATGCCTCCTCGATACCCTCCCAATCTCCCATCAAGAAAGGCTCGACAGCATCCGCATCCCACGCTCGCTTCATCAATGGTGCCGCTTCTACCACCTTGAGATCCACCAGTGATCTAATGAGCGCGGCATTCAGCTCGTAATCTGTCTTTTGAAACTGCTCTAATTGCTTGCTCAAAATCTCAACACAAGCCGAGCGAGCCTCTGGCGAGTACTCCTCTATCTTTTCAACACAGTCAACTGCCGTAACGCGCGCCCATTCATGGTGAGAGTCGTCAGCAATATATGCTGCCAAAATAGGAAGAGCTGCTGGGCCGATCATGCCAAGTACATCAGGCACTTCCTCCGTTACCCATCCACTATGCTCCATAGGGTCAAAGAGTGAGAGCAAAGGCTCAATTGCTGCTTCAGCATGGAGTTGACCAAGAGCGCGCCAGGCATGAATTGCAGGCCAGACGTTTAGATTCTCTGAATTGGGCCGATTCAGTTGTTCATTTATCACCATGCGAATAAGTTCAGGAGCATGTTCAGGACCAAACCCCAGTTCCAGATAATCAGGCCAATCCTTTGCCTCTACAACTTCAGCTTCCCCATAGGTAAGTAATTGATCGACTGGCGGCGAATAGTTGTATGTACTAGATATCTCCACGGTAGGTTCCCTTCCATCCTTCAAGGCATATTATATGAAATCCGCACGATGCGCGGATACAAAACAGACATGCTTTTCACGGATTTCATATTACAACAACAGGCTCAGGCTGTCGAGATCGCGCGCGGCTCCTACTAAACATTGCAGTTTTGGCCACCAGTAGTCACGTTTAGAGCCGTTGGTCTGGTCCCAGATCGCCACTTGCAGAAAGATGATGACCATCCAGCGATAATCTTCCAACAATTGATCCCAGGTGTAATTCGTTACACCATGCGCGTGAAGGGCCGCCAGATAATGGCGCAGCATGGTCTCTTCCCGGTTGTTCTCTTGCCGCTGAGTTGGTGTCCAAAAGGATGCGCACATCAAAAAGGTATCCGTCCAAATTTCTTACCTTATCATACACTGTTGTGTTTGAATAAGGCAAGAAGATTTCTCCCCTTTCATCTCTACATAAGCTGATCCAGCGCGCGCCGCACGTACGTCGTCGTGACTTGCTTGCGGTAGCTCATGCTCAGGTCGGCGTTATCCAGCGGGCGGGCAGGCTTGGCGGCGAGGGCAGCGACTTCCGCGAGCAATGGCGGGGTCAGGCGCTGACCGATCAGGCGTGCGGCTGCGGCGCTGGCCTCGACGGGGTGTGAGGCGACCGCGCCCAGGGTGATGCGCGCATCTTCAACGAGCCCATCCTCGCTCTGGCGCAGGGCTACGGCTACGCCGAGCATGGGGAAGTCGAAAGAGCCGCGACGGCGCAGCTTGAGATAAACGCTGCGCCAGCCCAACACGGGCGGCAGGATAATCTCGCTGAGGATTTCGTCGGCAGCTTTTGTGTAAGGCCGCATACCGTCGTCGTTGAAAAGTTCGCGCACTGGCAGGACGCGTTCACCGCGCGCGCTGAACAGGCGCACAGAAGCTCCCAGGCTGACGAGCACCGGCGCGGTATCAGCTGAGGAGATGGCCCAGCAGCGCGGGCTACCGGGCGCGACCAGGCAGATATCGCCGTCCCGCTTCATGCAGTAGCCGATCGCATTGCGCCAGAATTCGGTCTGGTTGTAGTAATTGCAGCGCGTGTCCAATAGCAGATTGCCGCCGATGGTGCCCGCGTTGCGCAACTGTGGCGTCGAAACCAGGCCAGCCGCAGTCGCCAGGGCGGGATAGTGCTCGCGCACCAGGGGATGCTCGGCGAGCGTGGTCAGCGTTACCCCAGAACCGATGCGCAGACCAGATGCAGGTGAGCCGGTGAGAAATTTCAGTTCAGGCAGGTTGCGCAGGCCGATCAACACCGGTGGGGTAAACTGGCGACGCTTCATATTTGGGTAGAGATCGGTGCCCCCGGCGACCAGCATGGCGGCCTCGCCCTCCTGGGCCAGCATATGTGCAGCCTCGTCCAACGTACGCGGGGCCAGATAGCGAAAAGGTGGTAAACGCAGCATCAGTGTATGCCCTCCTTGAGCGCCTGCGCGGCCCCGTTCTGGCTCACAACCACCTGTTGCGCGGGCTGCTGCCACTTGATCAGGCGCGTCGGCCATGCCCCAGCAAAGTTCGTTGGCGGCACAGTCAGCGTCTCGCCCTTGCCCAGTTCCAGATTTTTGAGCGCTTTGAGGATCTTATCGGCGGTAATCGGCGTAGAATCGATGCGCACACCAATGGCATCGTAGACGGCGTTGACAATGGCCGGGATGACCGGGTTGAGCGGTCCCTGGCCAGCCTCTTTGGCGCCGAATGGCCCCTCAAGGTCGGGATGCGCAACCAGGATGGTCTCGATCTCAGGTGTATCGAGCGTCGTGGCCAGCTTGTAGTCAAGCAGCGAGGGAATTTTGTGCAGTCCCTTGCGGAAAATCTGCTGCTCCATCACAGCCTCGCCATAACCCATATACGCGCCGCCCTCGACCTGCCCGGCGACCAGCAGCGGATTGATGGACTGGCCAATATCGTGGGCCAGCCAGAGCTTCTCGACGACCAGCTCGCCAGTCTCGCAATCGACCGCGACCCTTGCCACACAGGTTGAGTAAGAGTACGCGGGCGAGGGACCGACTCCAGCGCCTTTGTAGTCGCCGTGGATGTTCTCCGGCGGCGTGTACGAGCCGGATGCGACCAGCGCCCCATCACGCGCCTCCGCCTGTTGTACAGCCTGGGCAAAGCTGAGGCTCACACCCGGATCGTCCTCGTCGTAAAGTAGATCACCCTCCAGCACCAGGCGTTCCGCAGGAACTTGCAGGCGTTCGGACGCGGCTTCGACCAATTGCTCATGCAGCTTGCGCGCGGCTGCCAGCGCGGCATTCCCGGCCATGAAGGTTACGCGACTGGAATAGGAGCCGAGGTCAACCGGGGTGAGCGTGGTATCGGCGGTTTCGACGTGGATACGTTCGGGCTGAATGCCGAGTTCTTCGGCCACGATATAGGCCAGGATCGAGGTCGAACCCTGCCCGATATCGGTTGAGCCACAGTAGACGGTCACGCCGCCGCCGCGATCCAGGCGGATCTGCACTGCTGAATGCGGCAGGTCGTTCCAGTAAATTGGCTTGCCCGCGCCGCAGATGTACGACGAAGCAGCCAGGCCGAGGCCAGATTTGCGCGGCGAAGCAGACACGTTCTGCCCATTCTTCCCTGGTTTCGCCTGCTCAAGTGCTTTTGCCGCGTGAAACTCGCTCCACCCGGCACGCTCGGTGACGCGATCCAGACACTCGCCGAGCGCGCAACTGGTGATGCGCAGGCCGTTGACGGTGTAGGTATATGGCTCAATCAGATTGTGTTTGCGCAGGTGCAGCGGGTCAAGCCGCAGGTCGCGGGCCAGCTTGTCCAGGTGAACCTCGACGGCGCAGCGCGGCTGGGTTGTGCCATGCCCGCGCTTGGGACCACACGGCGGCTTGTTGGTGAAGAGACGCATACCCTCAAATTTGTAGCAGGGCAGCTTGTACGTCACGGTCTGCAGCGCGCCGGTATAGTAGGTGGTAGCGATGCCATAGGAGCCATACGCGCCGCCGTCGAGAAACGAGCGAAAGTGCATGGCCGTCAGCGTGCCATCGTTTTTCACACCAGTCTTGATCCACATCTTGACCGGGTGACGCCCGCGATGCAGCAGGAAAACCTCTTCGCGGGTACAGGTAATCTTAACGGGTCGTCCAATGCGGCGCGAGAGTTCCGCCGCGCAGATCTCGTGCGAGAAGGGGTCGCTCTTGCCGCCAAAGCCGCCGCCGACGTTGGGCGCGATCACACGCACGTGCGATTGCGGCAAATCCAGGACCTTGCTCAACTCGCGATGCACATAGTGCGGCGTCTGCGTCGATGACCAGAGAGTGAGCTTGCCACCAACTGGATCGCTGGGCTGAGGCTCCCAACTGGCCACGCAGGCGTGCTCTTCCAGCGGCGCGTGATTGTTGCCCTCGTAGTAAAACCAGTCTTCGCGCACATAGTCGGCCTCGGCAAAACCCGCCTCCAGATTGCCAAACTCGTACGAGACAGCCTTGTGAATATTACCGATGCGCGCTTCGTCGTTAATCTTGACTTCGGGATGTGCCAGAGCCTCGTCGATACTCATCAGTGCGGGCAACACCTCGTATTCCACATGAATGAGTTTGAGAGCTTCATCCAGGGTTTCAGGGTCGAGGGCCGCGATGGCGGCCACGGGATCACCAACATAGCGCACTTTGTCGAGAGCGAGGGCGTACTCATCCTGGCTGGAAGGGAGAATACCAAATTTGCGCGGCAGATCCTCGCCAGTCAGCACCGCTAACACACCAGGCAGTTCCAGCACCGCCCGCGCATCGATCGCGAGAATGCGCGCGTGGGGATGCGGCGAACGCAGTAGCCGACCATAGACCATGCGCGGCAACATCATATCGTCGGCGTAGAGCGCGCGCCCGGTGACTTTGCCATAGGCATCAACCTTTGGCCGTGGTTGGCCGATAATCTTATAGGCGCGCTCTTTCGTTTCGTGCTCACTCATGCATGCCCTCCTTGACCTGCTCGCTCACTCGCATGCCGCTGTCCATCAGTTTCAGCCATGCGTTGCGCCGCCGCTTCGACTGCTTCGTAAATTTTGGTATAGCCCGTACAACGGCAGAGGTTGCCAGCCAGCGCATCTTTCGTCTGCTCAAGCGTCGGCTGTGGGTGCGTCTCCAGCAGCGCCGCGCCAGCCAACAGCATACCGGGAGTGCAGTAACCGCACTGCGCCGCGCCCAGTTCGGCGAAGGTTTCCTGCAAGGGATGCAACACTCCATTGTGCTCCAGACCCTCGATTGTGGTAATCTCGCTGTTCTGTACTTCCAGCGGCAAAGTCAGGCACGAGAGGATTGGCTGGCCATCGAGCAGCACTGTACATGCGCCGCACTCGCCTAGCTCGCAGCCATGCTTGGTGCCGATCAGCCCAAGGTCTTCACGCAGGACTTCCAGCAGGGTGTGATGTGGCTGCACAGCCAGCTCGTGCCGCTCGCCATTGACATGTAAGGTGATGAGCTCACGCATCGAGCTTTCTCCATTCTGAATCTCGCAAAGAATTACTATTCTTCTCTCTTCCACCCTAAATTATACGCTCAAAGTGGTGGTCATGGTGTGCAAAATTTGTGTTCCACACAAATTTTGCACACCATGACCACCACTTTGAGCGTATCGAGAGAGTACTAATTCGAGGTCAGTGAATTGACCCCGATTGCTTGCTTTAGTTGCGTGAGAAACGCATCGTTCACCTGGCGCAGATCGGTCTGGCTGAGATAGAGGATTTTGCAATCGCCGGGGTCCAGATTCATCTTCTGCACCTCAGTATTCCCCTGGAGAAAATCCAGGTGGTAGATAACTCCTGTATCGCTCAGGCAGCTCTGACTGATGCTCGATCCAACGGCGTACGCCGGAAGCGCGAGGGCCGCGTGGTAGAGGTTCTGGACGGCCTGGGGATCGGTCACGGTCTTATCGAGCGGACCCAGATTACCCGTGGGCGACGGATCGGTGCGCGTGACATGCAGCACGAGAGATGTGTTTGCCGAAGCTGGCGTGGTACCGCTAGCGGCATTAGCATTCGAGCCAGCGGTTGTGGACGCTAATGAGCCACAGGACGCGAGAAACAGGCAAAAGAGCAGTGATATGAAAATAAGAGAGCGTTTCATCCTTGGGTTCCTTTAAAAATGTGGTTGAGAAAAATATGTTAGAAGACCACTATTCACGGGGTCGCTGTCGCAGGGATGGCCTGGTAGGTAATAAACATTCCACCTGGCTCAGTGCGCACTCCCACAGTACAATAGTTAAAGCCACCTGGCAGACCAGCGGGCTTTTCGGCAAGCTGTTGATTGACCTTGCCCTCAAACGACTGGACAAAGCTGGTTACCGCGATCCCTCCCAGGTTCGCGCTGGTGACGCGCATCTGTAAAACGCAGGCTTGTACATAGGGCTGGACATCAACGGTAAAGTGTCGCGAGATGTTCACGCCCAGCACAGAATACACATCGTCGCCCTGGATCACCATCTTTGCCCCGTGATCCAGGTCCACGCTGACATTCTCGACCTGCCCCGGCAGGCCAGCGCTGGCTATATCATCGCGCACCAATTGCGTGACAAAGCCTTTATCAGCCTCAATGATCAGATTTCCCTGAGCCGTCGCAGGCACAATCACTAGCGGCCCCTCGCCGGACAGCCCATACCAGAGAATCGAGGTCAACCCTATGGACAGGCCAATCAGCAGAGCAAGCAGTGGCACAACGATGCGCCCGGCACGCGATCTGAGCCAGCGACGCGTCCTGCGCAAACGCCGAGGGCGAGTCAACACGTGCTCTTCCAGAATATCTATCTCTGCCTCAGAGAAGAGAATCGGCTGTGGTAGCGACATAGAAAGCTGGCGGGTCGGACGTGGTGTGGATTGCGAAGCGCTCTCCTGCTGCCTGGATCGCGCTTGTGAAGCAGATGGGTCAGAATGTTTCTGGTCATCCATGGTGATATCGTTCTCCCTCAATGCTTACTGCCCCCTATCATACTCTCTAGCTCATCCCTATGCAAGCATTCTCTTTTGTGCAAATTGCCCAAAAAGTAGTGGAGATCTTTCGGTTATTCTGGCTATAGTATCCCCAGGGGAAGCTGGGTATGATACAAGCAGAACGATAAGAAGAGCGCGAAACGCCCGCGCGCGTTCTGTTGTTCTGCATAAAGCACGGAAGATTTGCATTTTTCAACGAGGGAAAGTAGTGCATTCCAGCAACGGCGCCGGGAATAGAAGAGAAAGAGAGCGCGAAACGATGACCCCAGAAGAAGTACTCGCATTCGCTGAAGCCCGTGGCGCAAAAATGGTAGATTTCAAATTTACTGACTTGCCGGGGACATGGCAGCACTTTAGCGCGCCGATCCGCGAGCTTGAGACTGAGACGTTTGTCGAAGGCAAGGCCTTTGATGGCTCCAGCATACGCGGTTTCCAGAATATCAATGAAAGCGATATGTTGATCATTCCCGATCCCGACACCGCTATTATGGACCCCTTCACTGCAGCTCCCACCCTGAGCCTGATTTGCGATATTGCTCATCCCGGCCCCGCCGGAAGCAAGAAGCCCTACAGCCGCGACCCGCGCTCGATTGCGCGTAAAGCCGAAGCTTATCTAAGCGAGAGCGGCATCGCTGAAACCAGCTACTTTGGCCCCGAAGCCGAATTCTTCATTTTCGACAACGTGCGCTATAATTCTACCGACAACATCCAATACGCTGAAATAGATTCGGACGAGGCCCCCTGGAATACATCTCGCAATGGCACACCTAACCTGGGTCATCGCATGCGCGTCAAAGAGGGTTACTCCCCCGTCGCTCCCAATGATACCTTGCAGGATTTGCGTACGGAGATGGTTTTGCAGCTTGAAGAGGCGGGCATTCGCGTTGAGGCTCAGCACCACGAGGTTGGTGGTCCTGGCCAGGCTGAAATTGATATCCGCTTTAACACCCTGCTCAAAACCGCTGACAACCTGCTGCTCTACAAATATATCGTCAAGAATACCGCGCGCAAACACGGCAAGACGGTCACGTTTATGCCCAAGCCGGTTTTTGGCGACAATGGCTCCGGAATGCACGTTCACCAGAGCCTGTGGAGCGCCGAGGAACCGCTTTTCTACAACTGCGAAGGCTATTCCGGGCTGTCGCAACTGGCCCGCTACTATATCGGCGGCCTGCTGACCCACGCCCCGGCTATTCTGGCTCTCGCCGCTTCGACAACGAACAGCTACAAGCGCCTGGTGCCTGGCTACGAAGCGCCCGTCAACCTGGTCTTCTCGCAAGGCAACCGCAGCGCCGCAGTGCGTATCCCGCTCACCAACAACCCCGCTGCCAAACGCGTGGAGTTCCGCCCACCCGACGCGGCCTCAAATCCCTACCTGGTCTTCTCCGCCCTGCTGATGGCTGGCCTGGATGGTATTCGCCGCGAGATCGAACCTTCTGAGCATGGCTACGGCCCGGTTGATAAAAACCTCTATCATATGTCGAAGGAAGAGCTAAGCGAGATTCGCTCAGTGCCCGCTTCCCTGCATGAGGCCCTGAACGCGCTGGAAGACGACCACGAGTTCCTGCTCGAAGGCGATGTCTTCACTACCGATCTGCTTGAGCATTATGTCGAGCTGAAGCGCGAACAGGCCGATCAAGTGAATCTGCGGCCCGCGCCAATCGAGTTCTCGCTGTATTACGACGTGTAGCTTTCATCGGCCAATACACTCATCCATTTGACGCCAGAAGCGGGTACCCAGGCAGTGTAGCCTGGGTACCCGCTTTTCTGTCCTGTGAAAAATGCAGCGTTAGATAAGCAGCGCGATCAGTAAGCAGCCGCTCACAAGCGCGATAACCAGATAATCGACGCGTCCTAGAGCTTTCTCATGCAGACGGGTCTGGTGACCATCGACCTGATAGCCACGCGCGTCGAGGGCGGTGGCCAGTTCAGACGCGCGGCGCAGGGTGTTGCGCAGGAAAGGCACAAAGAGGGCCAGTAGACTCTGTGCGCGTTCGCGCAGCGAACCAGCGCTGAAGCTGGCTCCGCGTGCCGCCTGGGCTTTGAAGAGTTGCTCGGCCTCTTCGATCAGCGTGGGGATGAAGCGCAAGGCCAGCAGCGTCATCAGAGCAAAGTCATCCACCGGCAGACGCAGCCAGCGCAGGGGTGCCATGAGCATGGTCAGGCCCTCGATCAGGGCCACGGGCGAGGTGGTCATGGTGAGCAACAACGAGCAGGGGTAGAGGATCAGAAACAGCGCGAGGAAGATGCTGTACGTCCAGGTATCATCGTAGCTAATCATATAAGCGAGGCGCGGAGAAGCGTGCGCTGGCTGGGAGAATATCCCGGCTATCACGATAGGCGCGCACAACAGCACGAGGAAGAGGGTCAGCCAGAGTGAACGCCTCAGCCAGCGGCGCACATTAGGGCGGCGGAGAGTGGGCAAAGGCAGGCGTGCCAACAGAACATAGCTCACGATAAGTAAACCCAGTACCAGAGCCAGCCCGCTTAAAAAAGCTGGTGTGAGTAGCAGCGGGGGAAAGCTGTACAAAGGACGACCGCTATAGCTCGCGCCAACGGGAGTGAGAATGCCGAAGATAATGCCTACCACCACAAGGACCATCAATAGCCAGAGTCGGCGGACCATTTCGCGCAACGCGATACCTGAGCAAAAAACGCCACAAAGTACCAGGAAAAAGGCCACAAAGTACGGCGTAAAATCCCAGTAGCTTCGCCCGGCCACGACTAGCGCCACGACCAGGATCAGCATCACAAGTAGCTTAGTTCTGGCCTGCAAGCGGTGCAGAAGGCTGGCACCTGGATAGTAGACACCTAATGAGATATTCTTAAGCAACATCGGGTAAAACCTGCACTTATCTAGAAGAATCAAATCTGCGCTTTTGAGTGAGGAAGCCAAAGACATCATCTACAGTCATCAGTTCAGCAGGCACCTCCAGGCCGCGCTGGCGCATGTGCATGAGAAGCGAACTGAGCGGCGGCGGAGCCAGGCCGTGATCGCGCAAAGTTGCCGGTTGGGCAAAAATCTCACTGGGCGTACCCTGCATCACCAGGCGACCCTGGTCGAGCACAAAAATCTGATCAGCCAGGGTAGCCACTTCGGCCATATCATGCGAAACGAGAACAACGGTGATCCCCTGCCGTTTCAGATCATGGATCTGCGCGTAAAATTCAGCCTTCCCCTCGGCATCGAGTCCCACACCCGGCTCGTCCAGTACCAGAAGCACCGGCTGCATGGCCAGCACCCCGGCCAGGGCCACGCGCCGCCGCTGCCCGCCGCTCAGTTCAAAGGGCGAGCGCTGCGCGTATTCCTTGTGCGGCAGGCCCACCATCTCCAATGCCCGTACCACACGCGTGCGGATCTCCCGGCGCGCAAGATGCAGGCGCTGGGGACCAAAGGCTACATCGGCAAAAACCGTGCGCTCAAAAAGTTGGGCTTCGGGAAACTGGAAGAGCATACCCACACGCTGGCGGAGTTGCTGGAGATCAGTGCCCGCTGCCCCGACCTCAACGCCATCAACCAGCACAGAGCCGCTGGTAGGCCGCAACAGACCATTAAGATGCTGGACCAGCGTAGACTTGCCGGAGCCGGTTACGCCGATGAGAGCCGCGCAGGAGCCTTGAGCGATCTCCAGAGTAATATCGATTAAAGCAGGTCGGCGCAGGCTCGCCTGCTGCGCGGCGTAGGTATAGCAGAGATCTTGCGTGCGAATAATGGTGTCGTTCATAGGGCCAGTTCCCGCGCTAGCTCTTCTGCGGTCAGGGCAGAAGATGCGATGGGAAGACCAGCGGCGCGCAGGCGCGCTGCCAGTTCCAGTGGCTCAGGCACCGCGAGCTTTAAGGCGCGCAAACGCTCAAGGTCGGAGAAAATGCTGGTCGGCGCTCCCTGCATGATCACGCGTCCGCGCTGCATAACCACGATACGCTCGGCCTGTACTGCCTCTTCCAGTAAATGGGTTACATGAATGATCGTCAGGCCATAATCGCGATGCAGACGATGCAAGAGCAGGATCATCTCCTGGCGCGAAAGCGGGTCGAGCTGCGCGGTGGCCTCATCGGCGATGATACAGCGAGGTCGGAGCGCCAGCACACCGGCGATGGCCAGACGTTGGCGCTGACCACCGGAGAGGCGCTGGGGCGACTGCTCGCGTAAGTGCGCAAGGCCCACGGCCTCCAGAGCATCGTTGACCCGCTCGACGATCAGCGAAGCTGGCAGGCCGCGCACGCTCAACGCCCAGGCCACGTCATCTTCCACAATGGTCGCGATAATCTGATTATCAGGATGCTGGAAAATCATCCCTACAGTATCCCGGACGCGGCGCTGTAAGGTCGTATCGCGTGTATCCAGTCCGTCGACCAGCACGCGCCCACGATCGGGCGTCAGTAGCGCGTTGCAGTGGCGAGCCAGGGTCGATTT
>WNFI01163760.1_pt1 | contig 18294 bp, 18 predicted proteins | sample 5400471 | NCBI WGS metagenome assembly WNFI01 (sample SAMN13153348, study PRJNA577476) | soil metagenome | isolation source: 100 cm saprolite on Douglas fir-dominated hillslope | place: USA:California | collected 2013-09-17 | reverse complement strand
GCAGGAAGGACGCACGCACAGGCCAGAAGGCTAGCGACGCCCGCAATTCGGGTGGCATTCATCATCACAGTTTTCGGACCCTAAAGAAGAGGAGGTGGACTCCCGCCTGCTGAAGCTACACGTACCGACACCATTGTCGATTCTGAGCGGGAGCGCGAGAGAGTACACGAACACCTTCCGTGTGTCCATCCTCCAATCATGGAAAGTCAGGAGGTTAGTCCGTCGTGGATTCCCGCAATTGATACGGCCCGGCCAGGGACAGCGTCACGCAGGTTCGAGCAGGACAACCGTCGCCGAAGAAAGGAGAACGGAAACGCAGCGCAGCACTTCCTGCCTGACCCATGCGTGACGCTTTCATTTCATAGGGACGTTGGATGAGGAAGGATATTACCAGCAGGTGTCGGAAGGTTCGGAAACGAGAAGACTCCGCAAATGGCTGTTGACGAGGGTCCTCGCCGCCAAGCATCGCGACGCGAACGCCAGCGACTCATCGCGCGTCATCCCTTGGGCGGTGGTGATGAGCCAAGAACGGGAGATTCTGCTGCGGACTCATGACGAAGAGATCGCGAGAACAGGAGATCCTCGTACACGACCTTCCGGAAAGAGCCCTATGCGTTGGGCCACATGTCACAACCGCTCGTAAATCTTGCAAAAGTTGTCGCTGTCCTCGTTTTGGCAACGCTGTACGCGGATGTGGTGTGTGCATGCACCCGCATCACGTCCGTTGCCCGCCCTGTAAACATCTTAGTCACCCTCGCAGCGCTGACGCCGCTTGCGGTGCCGCTTTCGAATTTCGCCATCGCGTTCTTAGCGCCTCGGCGCAACGCCGCAAACGCTCTTAGGGCGCATCACAACACGGTCCGACTCAGCAGAACTGAATCGAGCGCGGTGAGTGTGACGAGTCATTTCGTCGAGCGACTCGAGTGACCGCTTGCATCCCTTTGGAACACAAAGCTATAGCACAAAGCTGGGCTCATTGCTTGGGAGCCAAGAGCGGACAACGTTTAACAATCCGGCGATTGCCCAGTGACGCAATGTGGCTGCCGTGCGCGCACGATCGTCTCATGAACGATCGCGCCGTGATCGGCATCCGGGTACTGCATCATGTCACTGCTAACTCTCGCGCTATTATCCGATTGTGTCACTCAGACTGAGCGACGGTTCCATCATCAACTGCGGTTTGCCGTGGAAGCGCTCTTACCGCGGCGATCGCATCACGACCAAAGACCTTCGCGTTGATGATCAAGGGCTCATCACTGTTGCTGAGCACGATTGTTAGCCTTACCGTAGGGCCCCATCGGCTATCGAATGGACCTACACGAAGATCGGCTGACTCTATCGCTGCGCGCGGAATCGTTCTAGAACCGGCCAATGAACGGTACGTAAGGTACTCGTCCGATATCGTCAGGCGGAACGCTCGTAACCAGAGCCCAACGAACACCGTCATACCCATACAGCAAGCCGCAAAAAGCAAGGTGTCGATCGACTGGATCCTGACGAGAAACACCAGCGACAACGACGTGAAACTTCCTAGGATTATGCCGAAGCCTACGTACCCGCCGCGGGAGGCGCGAAATTCAACCGCCTTTGACGATCGATCGTCTAACATAGGCGCTTACCGGCAACGGCACGGGCTCCCACTGCCGAGGTCTGCCAACCCTGTACCCGATCGCGGCACCGCCGATCGTTCCATAAAAGCTCCCATATCCGTAGCTCGCCCTATAAACATCTTAGCCGCCGACGCAGTTGATGCTGCTTGCCGAGCCGTTTCCGAATTTCGCTACCGCGTTCTTAGCGCCTCAGCGCAACGCTGCAAACGCTCTTGGGGCGCATCACGATACGGTCCGCCTCTCGCAGGCCTAAGTCGAGCGCGTAAGTGTGACGAGTCGATGTGATTCACAGGATCTACTGAAGCATAGCCATACAGGTTGGCTTCACCTGCAGCAAACAGCAAGGGGTCTTTGGCCGTCCATCGTCCCGCCTTGGTATCGTAATCTCTGGCGCCGAAGCGAACGAAGTTCGTATCCTGATCGTGCAGTCCACCAAGAGGACTGTGCCCGTCGCGGCGACATGAGCCTCCTGTTAGACATCGGCGCGGCCTGGCCCGCGGCAAGACTTCGTGGCGACGACGCCGGCAAGTGCCGGCGTACCGGCCGGCTGGCAGCCGGCGCTCCTAGCCGGTCTCACCGCGAGAATCGGCGTCGCAGGCGCTGGGTCGTGGTCCGGGGCTTGGCGCGCCGGGGAAGTTTCGGTTCCGCTGGGTCCTGGGCAGAGGCCTTTCGCTTGCGCTACCCGAGCCGTCCCCGGTCGCGCTTCATTTGATCGAGGATACCCCGTGAAGTCTCGTTCAGAAAGGAGTCCTTCAGGGTCACGCCACGCAGGTATGGGAAGTGCGCCTGAGCGTCGCGCTTCCCGGACACGTGACGCGAACGCCAACGCCTGTTCGCGTGTTATTCCTACGGAGGTGGTGATGAGCCAAGAACGGGAGTATGTACTGGGGACTCATGACGAAGAGATCACGCGGCTGGGGCTTCAGCATCGCGTTTGGCGAGCGCGGGCTCTCGACTCGTGGCTGCGGGCCGGCTTCCGCCAGGGACAGACGCTCCTGGACGTCGGCTGCGGGCCCGGCTATGCCACTCTCGACCTGGCGGAGATGACGGGGCCGTCCGGCAAGGTCGTGGCGGTCGACCGGTCGCGACGCTTTCTCGACTTCCTCCAATCCGAAAGCCACCGTCGAGGCCTCACGAACATCGAGGTCTTCGAAGCCGACCTCGATGAGGACGAGTTGCCGAAGATCGCCGTCGACGGTGTTTGGGTTCGCTGGGTGTTCACCTTCGTGAAACGGCCCAAAGAGCTATTGACCAGAATCGCCCGGCTGTTGAAACTGCATCCGATCGTCGACGTCATCGAGCCCTCGAGCTTCATCTGGGAGTGGCCCAGGACGTATGTGAAGGTCGGCCTCGAACGTCTGGTCGACCTGGGCCGCGTGACACCGGATCAGGCGCGACGCGTGCTCGAGGACTTCGCGAAACGGGAGGCGGCTCCAGGCACACGGATGATCACGCCGGCAGTGCTGGAGATCGTTGGGAATCTTCCAACAGACGCGAAAGAGGGAACGTAACCACAGAGGACACAGAGAAGGCACAGAGGTTCACAGAGAAAAGCAGAGAAGAAGGTGTAACGACAGGAATCTTCGCGTCGCGAGAAAAAACCGGGAGTGAGTGTACAGAGGACAGAGGCTCCTCCTCGCTACTTCCGAACCATTCGCGGTCGTGCGCTCGGCTCGATGCGCAGCGCTCCCGTGAGCATGGCCGAATCATTTCCGTTCGTGACGACCACGACCGTGGAGCCGGCGGGTGCATCGGGTGCAATGCTGAACGTCGCGTAGACGTAGTTGGCCGCGTAGTGGAAGTCGGAGATCCGTTTGAAGCCCTGGTTGAGGATTGTGAACGTCGTCATGCCGCTCGTGAACCCGTCGCCGCCGACGGCCAGCGCCGTCGTTTGCCCCGGCTTGAGGATCACCAATGTGGAGCTGAGGGTGACGTCCGTGCTCCCATCCGGGAATGCGCCGATCCATCTTGGATTCAGCGTCACCGGAGCTCCCGTGCTGTTCACGTCGACGTTGCCGTAGATCCTGCCGCCTTCGACATGGATGGCCGAGGTCCGGGCGAATCGGGTCGGGAACGATACGACCCTGGCATCCCGCCAGACGCCGGATAGATTTGCCACGTTTACCGGCCCATCGAGCGGCTCGGCGTAGATGCGATAGTTACCAGTGGGCAGGCCCTGGAGCGTGAACTGGCCGCTGGCATTCGTCAGGTCCGTCGCAACCGGCTCCCCCGACTCGTTGATGGCCACGACCTGCGCCGCGAAGATCGCTCCGTCGTTGCCCACTACCTGCCCTTTGATGGTGTTGCCGGTCGCCGCCGGATCGCCTTTCGGATAGATTCCGGCGATGGCGATTCGGTCATCGCTGTCGAGCGTGGTGGAGCCGCCCTTGGCCACGTACGGGTACATCACGGCCGAGATCACCGCGGAGTGGTCCAGCCCGAGGAGATGGCCGACCTCGTGCTCGACGAGGAGTTGCGTGTTGTAGTTCGCCCCGGCCGCGATGGGATCGACCTGAATGTCGGCTTCCGTCATCCGGCCGCTGTCGTCGTACCAGTTCGTCGTCACGGCGATGAAGTGCTGGTTCTTGAACAGGTCATCGATGAGGGACACGGTGTTGTGCCCGTCCTTGCCTGCTTTCGCCCCGTCGACCACGCCGCCTGGCGCGAACGAAATGCTTGCATCCGGGATCTTCGTCCACTCCGCGAACGCGCGATCGATGGTCGATTCGGAGAGCATGTCCGCCGCGCGGCGGTCGATCTGATAGGGAATCGGAAACGCAGTGTCGGGCCAGAAGACCGCGACCGTGCCGCCAGGAAGCGTATAGGTCAGCCTCGCTGCCGAATATACCGGGACGGCCATCGCGATGAGAGCGGCGACGACGACGGCGATGAAAGCCGCCTTGAGAAGGATTCGCATGAAGGATCTCCGAGCATCTGTCCCGTCAGAAGTGCAACCGCGGTGCCACGCGATCCTCGGCGCAGGACGGCGATAAGTCAAGTCAACGCAATCAGATCGATCTCGACCGTGGCTCCTTTCGGAAGTTGGGCGACACCGACCGTGCTGCGCGCCGGCTTGTGCGCGCCGAAATACTCGGCATAGATGGCATTGAGGGCCTGGAAGTTGGCGAGATCCGTCAGATAGACGGTCGCCTTCGTCACGAGCGAGAAGTCGCTGCCGGCGGCGCGAAGCACGGCCGCGAGGTTGTCGAACACGCGCCGGGCGTGGGTGGAGAAATCCCCGGCCACGAGGTTGCCGGTGGCGGGGTCCAGCGGGATCTGCCCGGAGGCATAGATGATGCCGTTCGCTTTCACGGCCTGTGAGTAGGGACCGATCGCCTGGGGCGCATCGGGGGTTGCCACGTAATCCATCAGTCGTTCCTTTCCCGCAAAGTATAATCGCCCGCCATGAGCACGTATCTCGGGAATCCGTCGCTCTCGACCGCGGTCAAAGATCGCGTCAGTGCGACGTTTGAGCAGGCATTGACGCTCTACCGTTCAGGCCGCAAAGACGAGGTCGTCGCCGGCTGCAACCTGATCCTGCAGATGGATCCGCTATTCGACCCAGCCAAGAAGCTTCTGGAAAAGACTCGGAACCCCGCATCGCCGATCGACGTCGATTCGCTGACGCCGTCGACGACGGCCGAGGACGCTCTGCGTCAAGCCCGGGCGGCGATGGCCACGCGCGATTTCCAGCGCGTCATTCAGATCACCACCGAGGTCCTCACGAACGACCTCATGAACGACGACGCGCGCATCCTCGGCGACGAGGCTCGCGAACGGATGGAAGCGTCACCATTCGTCGATCAGTTCTTCAAGAAGTGCGAGCAGCACCTCGCCGCCGGCAACCTGACCGCTGCGAAGGCCGATCTGGAGAAGGCGCGCTCGCTCGACGCCAACCATCCTTCCATCGCTCTGATGGAACAGATGACCGCCGGCCGGGCTCCGGCCGCCAGCGCGCCACCGGCATTCGACTCCGGCACGTCGTTCGTCGTCGACGCGCCGACCGCGTCGGCGCGCGGCACCGCGCAGGCAAGCGACTTCGGCTTCACGTTTGAGGAAGAGAAGCCCACACAACCTTCCGCTGGCGGATTCGGTGGGTTTTCCTTCGATTCGCCAGCTCCGTCGGCACCGGCGGCAGATGCGCCCTTCGCCGGTGGGTTCTCGTTCGACTCACCGGCTCCAGCGGCAGGCGGTTTCTCCTTCGACCAGTCTCCCGCGGCAGCCAAGGCGCCGGTCGGTGGCGAGTTCGATTTTTCGACAGCCTCGATCGACACCTCGCCCGATGACCGGAAGAAGATCGATCAGTATCTGTCGGACGGCGACCGGGCCTTCGAATCGGGCGACTACCAGCAGGCCATCGACCTCTGGTCGCGCATTTTCCTGATCGACGTGACGAACGATCAGGCGTCGGAGCGAATCGAGCGCGCCAAAGTCAAACGGCGCGACGTCGAACAGCGCGCCGAGGCAATCGTCGGGGCCGGAGTGCAAGCCTACGAGAGGAAGGATCGCGAAACTGCTCGCGCCAAGTTCGGCGAAGCGCTGCGGATCGATCCGAACAACGCCACGGCCAACGACTACATGGCCCGGCTCTCCGACACGGTCGCCGAGGGCGGCGCGATGGCGATCGAGACCCCGTACGCACCCTCGACGGCGGAGAAGTTCGACATCTTCGCCGACGACTTGTCGGCCGACTCCGATTCCCTGCTGATGCCGCCGGAGCCTGAAGCGGCCCCGTCACCAGGTGCGAAGACGGGAGCGAAGAAGGCGAGTGGGAAAGCTGCTGCCGCCAAGGCCCCGCGGAAGCCGCTACCGTTGGGAATGATCGGCGGCGCACTGGCCGTGGTCGTGGTCGCGGTGATCGGCTGGTTCGCCTATTCGAAGTTCATGGCCAAACCGGCGTACGACGCGGCGGCAACGTTGGCCCTGTTCCGACAGGTGCAGATCCTGGCCTCGAAGGGGAAGTACGATCAAGCCATCCTGATGCTTCAGGACGTCAAGGCCGACGATCCCCAGCACGACAAGGCCTTGAACATGATGGCCGACCTGCAGCACAAGAAGACGCAGTCGGCGGAGATGATCGACGGGCGTCCGGCAGCGGTCGTCTTCCAGGAATCGCTGGCGAACGGCAAGGCGGCGTTCGAGGCGCATGACTTCGACACGGCGAAGAAGCAATTCGAGCTGGCCATGCGCGTCAAGGCCCTGCCACCGGACATGAAGGTGTCGTACGACGCGGCGAGCCAGCAGATGGCCAAATTGGACTCGGTCAAGGCGCTCTTCGCCGAGCATAAATATCAGGATGCGATTACGAACCTCTCCGCACTCGCGCAACAGGATCCTCAAAACAAGACCATCCAGCGCATGCTGATCGACGCTCACTTCAACCTCGGCGCCACGGCGCTGCAAGAGGAACGGCTCCCGGATGCGATCAAGGAGTTCGACGAGGTCCTCAAGGCCGATCCGAGCGATGATCTCGCCAAGCGAAGCAAGGAGTTGGCCGCACGTTACAACGGGCAGGGGAAAGATCTGCTCTACAAGATTTACGTGAAGTACCTGCCGCTGCGGCAGGCAAGCTGATTGGTGATTGGTGATCGGTAGTGGATCGGATCGGACCGATCCGACCGATTCGGGAGGGTGTGATGACGCGATTCGACGAGGTGGAGCTCGAGCAGGAGCCGCTCGCTGTACCTGACGATCCCGTCAAGCCGGACGCGTCGGCGCCGTTGCCGGCACCCCGGTTTCGAAGGCTCCTGGCGTTGCTGACAGATCTCTCGCTCTTCGCCGCGCTGGCGCTCGCGCTGTCCCCTCTTCTTCCCGCGGCCAAGCAGTGGTTGACGTTGACGTCGCTGGCCGGATTCGTCGTCGTCATCTCGTACTACTACTTCGTCGGGACCTGGCTGCTGTGGGGGAAGACGGTCGGCGGAGCCATCTTCGACGTCAAAGTGGTAGCGGACGGTTCGGCCGCAATGACGCTCCAAAGCGCCACGCTTCGCTGGGCCGGAATCTACCTCTCGCTCCTGACGGGCGGTCTCGGCTTCGCCCTTGCCGCACTTCCATCGCGTCGCTCGCTCCCGGACCGGATCTCCGGAACGGCGTGCGTTACGGTGTGAGACGGTATCCGGTTGCTGGTTGCCACTGAACCGTTGATCTCCCTTCGGGCACTGGCCACTAGTGTCTCGTCAACCTTGAAAGTAGCGGTTGCGGCATCCGCGAACGAATGGCGAGCGTGCGCGCGAAGGCGCGCTGGCCAATCCAGCCCCGTGCTCGGCACGGGGTGAAGAGGGCGTGGAGAATCCGGCGGCCGCGAAGGCGGCCGCCACAACGGTGTCCTCCATGCGCATCCGAATGACGCTCATCGCCTTTCTTCTGTCTGCCACTCTTCATGGGCAGAACGCACCGATCACGATCAACGTGGATGCCGCGGCGAACCGTCATCCCATCAACCCCAACATCTATGGAATGGCGTTCGCGTCCGGCGCCGACCTGGCGGATCTCAATTGCCCGCTCAATCGCTCCGGCGGCAACGCCGAAACGCGCTACAACTGGCAGGCGAACGCCAGCAATCGCGCCGCCGACTACTTCTTCGAGTCGATTGCCGAGACGAGCGCCGTGCCGGGAGAACACGACGACACCTTCATTGGCGATACGAAGGCGGCCGGCGCACAGGCCATGATCACGGTCCCGATCATCGGCTGGGTGGCCAAGCTCGGTCCGGGCCGCGACAAGCTGGCCAGCTTCTCCGTGGCGAAGTACGGCCAGCAACAGTGGACGGATCCGTGGATGCCGGACGCGGGCAACGGCACGCGCAGCAACGGCAGCGAGATCACGAACAACGACCCGAATGACGCCAACATGCAGGTCGATTCGACATTTCAACTCGGCTGGGTACAGCACGTCGTCGGCAAATGGGGCAGGGCCGCGAATGGCGGCCTGCGCTACTACATTCTCGACAACGAGCACTCCATCTGGCAGGCCACGCACCGCGACATTCATCCGACCGGCGCGACGATGGACGAGGTGTTGGCCAGGATGATCGACTATGGCGAATGCATCAAGTCCGTGGACCCGGGCGCACTTGTGGTCGGACCGGAAGAGTGGGGATGGACCGGCTACTTGTATAGCGGCTACGATCAGCAATGGGGAGCCGCCCACGGTTGGTCGAGTTTTCCCGACCGGATCGCCCACGGCAACGCCGATTACCTGCCCTGGCTGCTCGGTCAGCTCCATCAGTATGAGATCGCGCATGGAAAACGGCTGCTCGACGTCTTCACCGTTCACGACTATCCCCAGGGCGGCGAGTTCGGTGATGACACATCGCCGGCGATGCAGCAGCGTCGCAACCGCTCCACGCGCTCGCTCTGGGATCCAACCTATGTCGACGAAACGTGGATCAACGATCGCATGCAGCTCGTGCCCCGTCTCCGCGCCTGGACCGACGCGTACTATCCGGGCACGCGGATCGGCATCACCGAATACAACTGGGGCGCCGAGTCCCACATCAACGGCGCCACGGCGCAAGCGGACATCCTCGGCATCTTCGGCCGCGAAGGGCTCGACCTGGCCACGCGCTGGACGACGCCGCAGTCGTCGACGCCGACCTACAAGGCAATCAAGATGTACCGTAATTACGATGGTGCCAAGTCGACGTTCGGTGATATCAGCGTCAGCGCCTCGGGACCAAACCCGGACAACGATGCCGCCTTCGCCGCCGTTCGCAGCTCCGATCGTGCGTTGACGGTCATGATCGTCGCCAAATCTCTGTCCGGGATCACCCAGGCCACGGTGAATCTCGCGAACTTCGCTGGATCCGCGAACGCCCAGCGCTGGCAATTGACTTCGACCAACTCCATCGATCACGTCGCGGACGTGTCGCGCAACGGTTCCTCGTACGCGCTCACGCTGCCGCCGCAGAGCATTACGCTGCTCGTGATTCCCACCGCGGCTTCACCGCGTAGACGAGCGCTGTAGATCTTTCCGAGAGCACATGAAATTCGTCTCACGAGGAGACGCGGAGATTGAGAAGATTGCTATCTCTTCTCCGCGCCTCCGCGTCCTCCGCGTGAAACAGGGTTCTACTCGTCGTAGAGTGACCTTGAAGCCCGGTCGCGCACCTCCACAACATCTCGCGTTCGAGCACTTCGCTGCACACAACCGGCGAAGCGGACACGCGTCTGCCCGCTAGAATGCGCTCATGAACATCCGCGAGATGCTCGAGCGCATCGAACACGAAACGCTCGTTCCCCGTGCGGCGAAGAGCGCCGAGACCCGTGGCCGCGACCGCACCGAGCCGGAGGACGATCTACGGCCTGCCTACCAGCGCGACCGCGATCGCATCATCCACTGCAAGGCCTTCCGGCGTCTGAAGCACAAGACCCAGGTCTTTCTGGCACCCGAGGGCGATCACTACCGCACGCGGCTGACGCACGTCCTCGAAGTGACCCAGATCGCGCGGACGATCGCGAAATCGCTGCGCCTCAATGAAGTGCTGACCGAGGCGATCGGGCTGGGTCACGACCTCGGCCACTCCGCCTTCGGGCATGCCGGCGAGGCGGCTCTGAACAAGCTCGTCAAGGGCGGCTTCGACCACTACCGGCAGTCCGTGCGCGTCGTCGAGACGCTGGAAAAGGACGGAGCGGGTCTCAACCTGACGATCGAGGTGCGTGATGGCATCCTCAAACATTCGAAATCGCCTATGTCAACCACGACATCGACGACGGCATCAGGGCCGGCATCATCAGTGAGAACGACATCCCGGCCGGGATCCGTCACACGCTCGGCGCGACCGGCTCGATGAGGATCGATCGCATGGTTCGCGACGTGATCGCCGCCACGATCGCGTGCGACTACGAAGCCATCATGATGTCGCCCGAGGTGCTGCAAGCGCTGGAAGAGCTGCGCTCGTACATGTTCCACAACATGTACTTGATTCCGCCGGTGCGGGGCGAATTCGAGAAAGCACAGCAAATGCTCATCGCGCTGTTCGAACACGTGACGCGGAATCCGGCCGAGTTCTTCGATCCGGCCAACGACGAGCCGGTCGAGCGCCTGGCCATCGACTTCATCGCCGGAATGACGGACCGTTATGCGATGAAGTTGTACGCGAAGCTGTTTTTGCCGAAACCGTGGGTGGGGGAGTAGTTCTCAGTTCGCAGTTCCCGGTTCTCGGTTTGGGCCTTCAGCAGCAAAGAAACAGGATTTCACGCGGAGACGGAGAAGAGCCAAACTGAGAACCGAGAACTGAGAACCGAGAACGTCTTTATCGGCGGCCACTCCTGGCGGCTCGCTTCGGCGCATTGACGTTGTCGCGAAGGTCCTTTCCTGCTTTGAAGCGGACGTTCTTTGACGCTGGGATGGTGATCTTTTCATTCGTACGGGGATTCCGTCCCTCACGAGCCTTGCGAGACGAAACGGAGAAGCTGCCCAGTCCCGGGATGGCGCAGCGCTCTCCCCGCTGACAGGAGTCCGAGATGTAGCCGACGAAGGCATCGAACGCCGCGGCTGCTTCCTTCTTTGAAATCCCTGCCTGCTCGGCGATCGAATTGATGACGTCACCTTTTCCAGCCATGTGCACTTCCTCCTGTTGCGTTCCGTGAAAGCGCCTGTATTTCCAAGGGTTTTCTCACAATCTAGGAAAACTGACCTTGATTGTCAACGTTGTTGCGGCGTTCGATTCCCACGTGATTTTTCGTGCCGTTCTCCGCTGCCGCGCGGCGCAGTTTGCGCGAAGCGTCGAGGTACCCGCGCACCACGGAGATCACCTGCGCATGGCACCATGCCAGCGGCGCTACCGACAACGGACGGCCATCATGCGGATCGATCTGTTCGGGGAGGATCAACGACGGCGTGGCCTTCGATCGCGCCCATCGCACGAGATCGAGTGCTGATTGCAAGTCGGCCACGCTCTTGGCCCGGGCGATGGTGTGCTCGGCCAGCCACAAGGTGCAGAGGATCCACGGATTCCCGGGAACAGACTCGGCTTCCTCGGAGATCGGCGAGCTGTGATTTTCATAACGAGCCAGGCCGCCGATCCCGGTATGAACCCAGAGCGTGTCGCGGATCGCGGTGAAACGTGGCGAAGGCAGAAGCGTCGACGGTGCGATCGAGCACGAGCTCGTCGCCGTGCAACATGAGGCCGCGCGCGAAGCGCCCCTCATCCTCGAGCCAGAGGTGGCGAACGATGGCATCCCGAAGACGCGAAGCCGCTTCGAGATAGCGATGACGGCGCTCCTGCTCGTTGAAGAGGTTCGCCAGCTCGCCTGCCGCCTGCAAGGCCGCATGGACAGCAGCGCAGGTGAATGTGAATACCCCTCGCCGTTCCTCCCACAAATCGAAGCTGGGCAAAGGCAGGTTGGTGTCCGGATCAGTGAAACGCAACAGGAAGTCAGCCGGCTGGGCGACCAATCGCACATAGACCGCTCGCACCAGCTCGAGATCGCGAGTCCGTTCATAGTGCCTCGCGATCAACCAGATGACGAGCGCCGTGCTGTCTTCCTGAATCGGCAACTGCGACTTGCCGTCCCGCACCCACGGGTGCCAGAGCGACGCCAGCGAGCCGTCCGCGTTGTACTTGTGCAGGAAATAGCCTTCCGCCTTGATCGTGTCATGCGCGAACTGAAGGAAGCGACGGGTTACCTCGGGAAACCCGGCCCGATCCATCGCATCGCAAACGAATGCGGCATCGCGCGGCCACATGTACGAGTAATGATCGTGACGCCCCAACTGCATGTCGGAATCGTTTGCAGCCAGCACCGCTCCGCCTTGATCGCATTGCGTCCGGATGACCAGCAAAGAACGACGATAGAGGTCGGCGACCTCGTCGGGCAGCTCACTCAGATCCTCGGCCGGCTTGTTGACCCATGTGTACCAGTAGGACGCTGTCCTGGCGATGACACGCGACCCCGTCTCCTCGATGACCCTCCGATCCAGCTCGCGCACATCGGCATATCGCCGCCCGGCGCAGATCCAGGTCAGAACGGTCGTGTTGGCGAACGGTTCCAACGCCAGCGGGATCGCGAACGTGGAGTCGACCGCGCCCTGCGCGATGGGGCTCATCGAGAGGACACCGTCTTGCGCGTCCTGCCAGGTACCTCCGGATGCGCCAACGCCGGTACGTCCACACGCGTACTCGCCGATCCCGACATTGCCCTCGGTGGCAGCATTCACGAGCAGGTAGCGATGCGCTTTGTAGTGAATGATGGCGCGCGACTCAGGATCGAACATGGCCGTGTCGCCGATGGGGTTCCCGTACAGGTTGAAATCCTGGTGAAAGAACAATTTGATCCGGCGGGCGTCGCCTCGCAGGTTACGCACCACGATCTTGCGAACGAATACGCTCGCCTCCGCGTCGACCGCGTCATAACAGCGCAAACGGAGCGCTGGCTCGTCGTTCTGCAGCAGGACGTCGGTGACGAGCGTGTCGCGAAGATACGTCAGCTTCTTCTGCCATGACGGATCTTCGATCCACGACAGCCGATCGTCGGCCCAGACTCCGAAGCGAAAGCGCGATGCGGCGCGAGATCCTGTAATGTGAATCGAAGGCAACGAGCAAGGATCCGTTGCCGATGGGCAGGTCACGAGGCATCGCCGAAGTCTACCCTGAGCACGTTGGATTGATTGGGATGACGGGGACGAAAAACCGGGCTCGGGCTCGGGGGCGCGCGTGCCGAAGTCTACCTTGAGACGATCCAGCAGATTCCGGAGAGGGGACGAGAATCCGGGCTCGGGCTCGGGCACGGGCTCGGGTGGCGCGCGATCAACATCGATTGGCGGTTAGGCACTCCTGGTCATCAATGTACTCTGTCCCCCGTTCTCCGGTCCCCCACCCGAGCCCGCGCCCGGCTTTTCGTTCTCCGTCGCGTGAAGTAATCAGGCCTTTACCGACGCCGCAGCGCAAACGCGGTGAATCCATCGGCGCCTGACTCCGGAGTGAGGCGCAACACACCATCTTCGACCCAGGCCCGAGCGCCCACGGGCACGAGTGGGGTCATGTCGACTCGCTCGAAGCCTGCTACATCAGTGATCACTTCAGCGACCACCTCGTCATTCTCTTCAGGCTCCAGCGAGCAGGTGGAGTAGATGCACGTCTCACCGGCAAGCGTGAGCGCCGCAGCGAGGAGCTCCTGCTGGAGCGTAACCAAGGGAGCGAGATCCTCCTCGCGCAACCGCCACTTCAGTTCCGGATTCTTGCGGATCGTTCCGGTGGCGCTGCACGGGGCGGCGGCGCCCCGCCGCGCCATCACCCGTGTCTTGCCACCCGGAGCGGCGGCAAGATCGAGAATGTCACGTCCTGCGCTTGCCGCGATCGATGCGATCACCGCGCTCCCCTCATCCATCGCATAGAAGCCGGCGCTCGAGCCCTTCAGCTTCGCGATCCCTTCAACGAGCGACGACGGCTCCGCATCGGGAGGAAGCTCACCGTCGACGATGATGTCGGGATAGGAGAGCTCCTGGTTTGCCTCGGCAATCTTCGTCGTCCGTGCCGCGCCGTATACGCGTGTCCAGCGATCAATGAGCCAGCGTGGGTGCGCCGTTTGGATAGCGAGATCGTTGCGACCGAAGGCGAGGAGGCCGGCTTCTGTCGCCCGGCGCAGGATGGCGTTCACGAAACCGCGCGCGCGTTGCGGGGCGAGGCTCACGGTCTCGGAGACCGCGGCGAAACGCGCAACGCTGGTGAACATCAATTGATAGAGGCCAAGTCGGAGAACGTCGAGCACCTCATCGTCAATCTCCCGCTCCGCCAGTCTCCCGGCCACATAGTCCAGTCGGGAGCGCCACCGAAGAACCCCGAGCACGAGAGTCCGGACGAACCCGCTTTCGTCGCGCAGCAGGGGCGTGGCATAGAGTGACTCACTCTCGATTCGCCGGAGAAGTTGCAGAGCACGTTCGCGTTCCGACACGGGTTTCTCTTGCTCAACCCACCGCAAGTAGCCCAGACCGAGCCAACTCCACCGCGGCAACTCGTGGCTTCCCAGGTCGTTGGACACTGATCAGCTTCAGAGCGCCTGAACCACAGGCCACGATCACGCCGTCGTTCTCGCTGCGAAGGATCGTCCCCGGTTGGCCTTCTCCCTCCGCGAGGGCGACTTCCGTCAGCTTCATCGAGTCCGTAAAGATCCCGGGCCAGGGATCAAACGCGCGGTAGCGATCGTAAATCGATTTCGCCGGCTGGTTCCACCGCACGAGCCCTTCCTGCTTCTCGAGCTTTGCCGCGTGCGTCGCCATCGTTTCGTCCTGCACCGTGCCGGTCCGCTCTCATCGACGCGCATGATCGAGACCCCGGTCATCGATTCCCCCGCTTCGATGGCGCGTTGGATCGGCGCCGCGCCACGCCAGCGCGGCAGGATCGAGGCATGGATGTTCAGGAAGCCATGCCCTGGAATCTGCAGCAGGGCCGCCGGAAGGATCTTGCCGTACGCGACCACGATTCCAACTTCCGGTTCGAACCGGCGGACCTCGCCGAGGAGCTCCTCGGTGCGGATCTTGGCCGGTTGCAGAAGCGGTAGCCCCAGCTCTTTGGCCCGAACGGCGACCGCCGGCGCGTGCAACTTCATCCCGCGGCCGGCCGGCTTGTCCGGCTGGGCGATGACGATCACGATCTCATGCTCTCGCGCAAGGGCGTCGAGCGCCGGGACCGCAAATTCGGGTGTGCCGAAGAATGCGATACGCAACGCCGCGCGATTGTATAGCGGCGGTTCTCGGTTCTCAGAGGCTGTGAAGAAATCGATCCTGACTGGCAACGACCGTACCGTTTGAACCCCGTTTCACGCGGAGGACGCGGAGACGCGGAGAGGAGAAAGGCAGATTCTTTCGCTCTTACGGGACTGTTCCCGCGATCGGCGACTAAAGAAACTGCCTTTCTCCTCTCCGCGTCTCCGCGTCCTCCGCGTGAAACGGTTTTTTTCACAGCCCTCAGTTCTCGGTTCACAGTCCCCCAACCCTGTTCGGGCATGGATCATCTAGCGGGTGGGGGACTGAGAACCAAGAACCGAGAACCTTCTTCGCGTGGTCTACGAATTACCCATCAAATAGAAATTCGTATTCGTCGGTTGCTCCACGCCGCCGTGCGGTTCGAGCGTGACGGCCAGCGCTTTGATCTCGGTGGCGATGGGAAGATTCTCGAGCACCAGCGACGCGTTCCCGCTGGCATTGGCGTCGAAGACTCCCGCACTCTGGGGCTTCGGCTGATCGGCGCGGATGATCCAAAGCTGGTAGCTCTTGTCGTGCGTGTTCCGCGGAAGGTTCGCGAAGAAGACGATGGCGCGGCGCTGCTCGGGCTCGAGGAAGACTCGGGCCGAAGCCTGCGGTGAGACCTGCTGCCCGGAGAGCGAGATCGTGCGTGTGTCACGGGCGGCCAGGGCGGACATCTCGGCCGCTAGCTTGTCTCTTTGCATTTGCAGCCGGGCGTTGTCCTCTTTCAGGGCGTCCATCTCCGCCAACTGGCCGCGCACGTGTTCTTTGGCCACTCGCATCCCGAGCTCACGCCAGCCCCACATGGCCAGAAAGAGCATGGCCGCGGCGGCAAGCCACCAGCGACTCGGCGCCCACCTGGACTCCTCGACCTCTTCCTCTTCAGCCGCTGCCGCGCCGGGTGTCCCTGTTCTGGCGATGACGCGCTCCCTCAATGCCGAGGGAGGAGCTGCCGATGGAAGATCGCGGGCCAGAAGCGCGGCTGCTTCAGCGAATTCGTCACGGGCACGCCGGCAGTCGGCACAAGTCGCCAGATGCGTCTCCAGCGCCCGCGTTTCTTCCGCGGTGGCGGCGCCGATGGCATCCAGCGCGGCGAGCGATTCGAATTCGTCGTGAGTCATCATTGATACGCCCGGAGGCGTTCCCTCAGCTTCTTCATCCCGAGCTGCATGCGGGTCTTGACGGTACCCAGCGGTTGTCCGAGGCGCTCGGCGATCTCGGACTGCGACAACCCTTCGAAATACGCGAGCTCCAGTGCGACGCGTTGTGCTTCGGGCAGCTCGGACAGCGCGCCTCGCACCGCGAGACCTTCCTGCGATTGAATCGCCGAGTCCGCGCCTGTCGCTGACTCTACGAATGAACTGTGGATTGAGATTTCCCGCCCGGCATCATTCTCACGGTCCGATCGGATACGTCGGGCCCGAAGCCTGTCGATGCCGCGGCTGCGTGCGATCGAGATCAGCCACGCCACCTCGCTGCCGCGCAGAGGATCGAACATCTTTGCGTTCGACCAGGCTTTGACGAACGCCTCCTGCAGCACTTCCTGGGCGTCCTCAGGGTTCCCGAGGATGCGGAGGAGCAGGGCGTAAAGAACGGACGAGTAGCGGTCGTACAGCCCTTCGAACGCAACGGCATCGCCTTTGGCGACGGCGGCAAGCAGTCCGGACTCGGTAGCCTCAGTCATCATCGCGTTGCTCAACAAGAACGATACGCGCGTCTGGCGCCGCCGGATTCAAGACTTCGGCTCCTTGAGGGACGCAGGCTTGTCGGGAAAATCGAGATCGGTCCGAACGCCGACCGTCTTTGGAGCGCGACGGCCCGGAAAGCCACTGGTCCGGCCGCTGGCCTCGCCGTTTGATCCGTGGCCCGAGGCGCCGCCGTCCCAGAAGCCCTTGTCTTTCGGTTTTGAACCGAAGTTCTCTGACATGGAGTCGCGATTGTATCGAAGCCGGGCGACGGCGACAAAGGTCGGGAAGAGGGAACGTAACCACAGAGGACACAGAGATGGGACGGAGAACACAGAGAAAAGGCAGAGAGGAGGGAGCGGCGACCGGATTCATTCGCGCCACGCGAAGAAACCGAGGGTTTAGTAGTACAGCGCGGCAAAGCCGCAACCAAACGGAAAATCAAAAGCCGGGCTCGGGCTCGGCTACCAGAAACTTCGCGCGGCGCGAAGATTCCAGTCGCCGCTCCCTCCTCTCTCTGCCTTTCTCTGTGTTCTCCGTCCCATCTCTGTGTTCTCTGTGGTTACGTTCCCTCGTTCGAACCGCTCCGCTCACTGGCTGTGCCGGCTGTAGTCGATGTAGATCTTCTTCGTCTCGTCGAGAGCTTTCCGCTGATTTTTCCCTGATCGTTCTCCGTGTTAACGACCGCCACTTGTCTCGTCATCATCTGCGCCGACGCCAGTTCCACGCCATCTTCGGCCAGCGCCGCGGCGATCGTCCGCGCCCGAAAGCGATTCGCCTCCGCGAGGGCGCGAGAGGCGTCGATCAGCATCAGCTCCATGAGGCCGAAGTAGAGAACGGCCAGCACGAGCGCCGACACCAGGACGAACCCTCGCTCAGGTCTTCGGATGCGGCCGCGGCTGAAAGATTTGATCGATCGCAAGCTGCCCTCTCTTGTTGTGTGCCTGAATCCGAACCGAATCCGGCTTCCCCGGGATGGGGAAGTCCGTCAACTCGAAGTCGGGCAGCCCGCGGGCCGCCCACTCCGTCTTCACGCCAACGTTATATGAGTAGCGATGCACTTCGCCCTTCTGCGTGAAGTCCCATACCACCTGCTGTGCCCCGCCCTGGGTCAACACGTAGAGGATCAGCGTCTGGGGTCCCTGCTCGTAGCCATCCCACGAGGTCAGATAGTACGGGTCAGTCGTGTCCTCCACGTCACGCTGCATCCGCGCCACGACCACACTCACCTGCGGATGCATCATGAAGTTGACCGGGTTCCGGCGCTCGTAACCCATCATGTCGGACGTCACCTCGACGAGGACGAGGATGAAGAT
>WNFI01030801.1_pt1 | contig 18295 bp, 20 predicted proteins | sample 5400471 | NCBI WGS metagenome assembly WNFI01 (sample SAMN13153348, study PRJNA577476) | soil metagenome | isolation source: 100 cm saprolite on Douglas fir-dominated hillslope | place: USA:California | collected 2013-09-17 | reverse complement strand
CACCTTTTTCCTATCTAGAATGTGTATTAAAGTATAGAATACCTAACGTCGGAAGTTACCAAATGAGGCATATCTAGATATCAAGACCTAGTGGTGGCTTGTCCAAGACCATATCTTTATACGTCCTCATTTCCAAAGATGAAGGTTTCTCGAGCCGGACCACAAACACAAGGTCTGAGTGATCAAGGAGTTGAAGAAGTTGAATGCTATTCGAGCCAGCTCTGCAAAGGGGTGAGATACAAATCGGTTGAGAAACAAGACACTGAAGGCGCATCAGTGCAAGCATCACAGACGCACATGTGACACTCACTAGTGTCGTTAGAGGTAAGTAGTAAGGATTTTCCTCTTTGTTGAGAGTTAGAAACAAGGAGTTTTGAGCCGGCCACTTGTCTTCGAAAGGTTCCGACTTTCCGTTCGCCTGAGGTTTTGGGAAACAACGTAGCGTCACAGATAAGTATTCTTCAGTTGGGCTAAGGAGACAGATTCACGTCAGTCAGCCTGTCATCTACTCGATTGGCAAAGCAGCCTTACCTGAAGTTTGAGTGGCGTTTGCCCCATCTCTCCACTGATCTAGCGTATTCCTGTGGCAGTTCAAATGTCGCTGAGTGTGACGCAAGTCTGTCGCTGCCCTCTAGCGTACACAGAACTTGCACCACGGATCGAGGAAGCACACGCTCAGGTCCCACGAAAGGTTGAGGGTTCTGAGACTTTCGTTCTCCTTGACCCACGTCTGACTCGGGTCCATGTGGTTGATCATCCAGCCGACTACGTGGTGCACCTGGCGAGGGTATCCGGTTTGAAGCAACGTCCGGGCTTGATTCAAAATCGGTCTGGAGCAGAGTCTCTACGTCATGAACAGACAAACTAGGCGATGGTAACACAGGAGGCTGGTTTGTCGAGGAGGCCTCCGGGACTTTCAAAGCTGTGAGCTGCCTCGGGGATTTGACATTAGCGCTGTAAGACCCATTGTTCAGCTCCACGGCTTGTGTTGCCCGAAGTTCCTCCAAAACCGCGGGGCCCAACTTGGCGATCTCTGTTAAATCATCCCCCGATACCTGTTCGCGCAGCTGGGCCACGTCTGCATTGGGATGCATTTCTGCCACAATCGGGATGAGCAACTCGCGAAAAGTATCAATGTCATTCTTTGGGTCTCCTGTCGGTGCGCCATTGGGAACGTTGTCCAGCTACATGATGCTCATTACTCTTGAAGTGCTGAATGATCACCAACCCCTACCTCAGACTTAAGATTCTCTGGAGCAAAAATGCCTGGAAGAGAAGTGGACAACGAAATTTGCGTCTTGATGTCCCGTTAGCACAGTACTTAGTGCATCACCACTTTGCTACGAACCTCACCGGGTTGAGGGGTCTCAGCCTGAGAAGCAAGATGGGAATTTCGAACCTCTCCCTCTGATATCGGCATGTCATCAGATTCTTCTCTAGCCACTTCAGGCCCGGGTACTGAGATATTAGGACCTGGTGTGGCGCTGGTCTCTACATCTTTCTCAACATTTAACGCATCCCTTCGCACCTGTGGAGAAGGATGCTGAGGGATCGAAGAACCACTTGTCTGCAACGACGGAGAAGCGGCGACACAACTTTCCGGGACGCTCGCACCGTCAGTTTCCGCTGGTACCATCGTTAAATCGGCTGCACTACCCTTGGTCTGAGTTCCCAACGGGAGGGCTGGCTCAGGAACATCCAACTCCATTTCTTGAGGAGAAGCATGAGCGATAAAGTCGGTATGGGGACCTGCTCCATCCTCGCCTGCAGGGGCCTCCGCATCAAAGCTGACTGCTGTCTGGATTTGGGATGAGTCTTGTGCGCCCCAGCCAGCCACCACGGGGGCATCCTTTGAGGGGATATGAATTTGGGTGCGATGGGAGCTGTTGGCGGATTCGCTGATAGATGAGAATTGATTGCCTGCAAGGGGAACTGTGGGTACCGTGCCACCTTCCTTTACTGCAGGTAGCTTCGCCTCGGGTCCGTGCAGCACTACCTGGGTGACAGAAGAAATTGACTGCTCCCTTATTTCTGGCGGAGCCGCTAAAGTCGCAGCCTCCTGCGTTGAGGGACCCCGTAATTCGGGTTTTAGTTGTGGAGGCAAATCCAATCTGGAAGAAGTATCCACGGTCTCATTTAGTCGTGGAGCACCCTCATCATTCTCGAGTGCTTCCCAATCCTCCCAGGACATCTCTAGCTCCGGTCCGCTCTGCGTGGTGGGTATGATAGAATTCAAAGGGTTTATGTCCATCGGAGCTAGAGTCGTGGAAGCGTTACTAGACTGATTGGGTAGTCCCCTCGCTCCTGCTGATTCCGAATATGTCGAAGTTGGAACTCCTGCATGGCCTGGAAACGCAGATCCAGACAGAGAGGATTGACCGGTCGAGGGTGAGGTTAGCGGCTGGGAGGCAGCAACTGGATTGAATGGAGAGTGAGTTGTAGGTGGAAGGCTCACAGGAATGAGAGTGGGTCGGGTCGAAAATGTGACGCTGGCGGGTGGCGGGGCTGTTGGCCCAGGGTATGCGCTCATGGCAGGAGGGACAAATATTGAATCAGGGCGGTCAAATAGATATTGGAAGCAATGATTCAGGGTCCCTGATTGCGGTAGGAGTCAAACTTCGTGCTCAATAGAGACCTTGGGTGCAACGAAGCGACAACGCACCGTGCAGGTGAGGGCAATTGTTGAACTCGGAAAGGAATGGAAGAAGAGTCCGTGCAAAAGTGTGCAGGCTTGAAGCTAGCGCGCCGACAATCGGATGAGCCGAACTTTTCCACTTTTTGAGCACTTGAACAGCAATCTATCAGACGGGTTAATTAACAGAACATAGCACCGTTGCTGGATGACAACCAACGGAAAGTATCTCTACTATCTCTGGCTTTGCGAGATCATAGTAGGCCCTCCCCTCTGAACAGAATCTAGTTATCTCAGAGAGAGATTGGGTATACAGGAGTGGATCGCCACTGCTAGCATCAGATTTGAGTCTTTTGAAAACCTCCTCATTTTTAGCAGGATGCTGTACAGAGGATGCCTTGAGAGGCTCATTCGAAGGTATTCTAGGTGGCGTAGACATCTTTGCGACGCCTTCAAACGGAACTTCATTCATGTTTCAACAAATACGGATAACTCCGCTAATAAGTTAGGCGCCCACATCTGAATCCACACATATAGCTCACGTGGCTACTTGCATTTTGGCTATGTACAACACCAAACCAGCCCAGTTTCAGGCTCAACGTACAACAGCCATCAAGGAGTATAGCCTTCCGCAGGATGAAGATACTTTGCTTATCGCACCCGATGTTACGCTGTATACCCAGATGAGGGAATCAGAAAGGAAATTGGATTGGACAATGGCGCGTAAAGTGTTAGAAATGCAGGAGACGGTGACAAGGGTGATACGGGTATGTCACCTAATGCTCCCTCCAATCCCTGCTTCAATTATCAGTTGTTGCGCTGTTTCAGAAAAGAAGGGTACTCCGAGTGTTCGTAACACACATAGCTCATGGCCAGCACTGGCAAGTTCAAGGTGGGGACGTGCCTGTCGATTTCAATACCGGAAGAGGCGTACCTTCGTGGGAGCTGAAGATAGAGGGGAGGCTGCGGGACGAAGTGAGTGACGTCCCAATGATGCGACGCGAGGCTATGCCTAACTTCTGCCTACAGTCTCCACCGGCGGCAAATGCATCATCTTCCAACATGCTTCCGGCTCCCCCACCTCCCAAATTTACATCTTTCTTAAAAAGTATCGTTGTGGACGTAGACCGGGATCCACGGCTTTACCCTGAAGAAGTTATAGTGGAGGTAGGGCTCTCAGCATCGCAGCATCGCGGCTTGCTTATCGCGTACCGCATATAGTGGCATAAGAACCCTGCGCTTCCAGCAGAGGACGGTTTCTCTATTCGCCGAAGAGGAGACACCAGCTTACGCGTCCGAATCATTATCCATTTAGACAATATACCTGAGAAAGGTAGTGTCGATCCTGCATTGAGTTCCATAATAGGGATGAAGCAAGGAACGCGCGCGGAATGTGTCACGGCATTATGGCACTACATTAAGCAGCATGGTCTGCAGGACAAGAATGATCGGCGGATAGTGCGGCCGGATGAGAAGCTTCGCGCGGTACGTTGCTTCCGTCCGAGTATAGCTGAGATCCAACACATCTATATTGGGAACAGATCATCCCAGCGGACGGGGTCTTGTTTCAGAATGTTGCTGAAGTGGTTGACCGTTGCTTGCGACCGCCGGAACCCATCGTCATCTTCCATGAAGTTCAGATCAATCCGGAAGAGCCCACGAAAACACGAGCATTCGACATTGAGGTTGATATAGATGACTCGATGTTCAAAACTAAGATACGCGACGTTCTCACTCGTTTGGTACCAACTGTGGAGAACAAGGTTTCTGGGATCGATGAGGAGGTGATATCTACAATACTGGGATTCCTCTTATTTACTCAGGATTCGAATTTCAGATCGCTAAAAATGTGCAGGAGATACGTAGTGCCCGCCTGAAGCGCCAGTTTTTCCAGTCATTCGCCGATGATCCTCAGAGCTTCATCAAGATTTGGATGGATTCACAATCACGCGATCTTGAAGTCATTCTCGGAACTGATAGGGGGGTTCCCGAGGAACTAATGCGGAGAAGCGATTTCTTCAGACTACCATGGGTAAGCAAGCCAGCATATAGAGCAACAATCAAACTGATAGCTGTGTAGGTTGAGGAGGCTGTCGCAGTACATGAAGGAATGCGCATGGCTGGCGCTTTACCGTATCAAGCGGCCCGATAGTTACTATCCCATTCTGCTGTTGTACTTCCTCCACGTGTATGCCATGCTTATTGTACAGCATTTTCCGTCACTTTTGGGAAGCAGCAAGTTTCAATGCGCCCGGGTTGCTTGAGAAACGTACAGCCACTAGGGCGCTGTTTCCGTTTATGATGGAGCCACAAGAGATACGGCTCCAACCTGTGTCTAACGTGGGGTATCCTCCACCTCGATATATATAAGGGGCACCAAACAGGTCCCCTTTCCCTCAGAGTTCATTGCCTGCGATGCTGCGACGTGCATCAGTCCAAGATCTGAATCTACGTTCTCAGGCTCTTTCTTCAAACTCGTTACCAATGCCAACCAAGAGAGCATTCAGAGGTGCCACCCTTCTCATTACTCGATCGCCTGTGGCATCTCCGGCACCTAGCCCAAGGCGGCCACCTCCACCCTCTCCTTGTTCCTCCTCGAGATTGGTGATTCCGTATCCAAGTCTTAAGAGCCAGGCCCCTTCACCCGCCCTTTCAACCTTCTCTTTACTTCGCACCCCTACCACTTCGTATTTCCCCGCCTGTACCCGTAGCTCATCAACTGCATCCATCCATCCCAACTCCACACCCTCACTCGAAACCCGAAATGCCCTTGGTCTAATGGACGTGTATATACCGACCAACGTCTCCGATGCATTGAAGGCACGGATGACTGAACGGCGTCTTTCTCCGCTCGATGCGTTGATTGAAGATGCGTCCAATGGAGTGACTGCAGACGAACTGGAGGAGGAAGAATATCCAGAGGATTCCTGGCTTTATTCCCTCCTCAGGGCTCGATCCGCGTTTCGGGCACTCCGCGATGCACAAAGAGAGCTCGATAATTTTTTCACTGTAAGTCCCATGTGTTCAGCCGTGACCATTCGCTCATTCTACTTGAAGGATGATGCCGAGCTCCTCGAAGAGCTCGATACACTGAACGACCGGATCGTTTCGTTACAAACTGCCTTGAGTTATTTCTATCGCGATGCTCATGAAAAATGGTGGCTACAAGTTCCAGAGCCTCCAGCATCGGCGCAAGAGTGGGTATTTGTTTTGTGCGCAAACTTTGCCATCCTAATTTCATTCACCACAGAGTGTTGGCACTCGTTCAAAGCTTATCCATTGACCCTATCTCGGAGGACCTCCTTAACGCCGTTTCCGACCTTTCGGAAAGTATGGCTTTCGACGTGAGAAAACTCCACGAGGTTGCATATGGCTTATCTACAGAAGATCGTGAGCCGACGTACGCAACGGATGACGGGGAAGACGGCGAAGTCAGCTTTCACGTCCCCCGCAAGATAGCTTTATTGTCGCGGCTACCGATGGACGATTAAGATTTAATAATCCCTCAATCTGACTCGCTATTCCTTAACTAGTCAATACTCACTCTCCACTATATACTCACTCCCCAATATATACCCAATATATACCCATTGTACACGAAACATGTTGTAATTACTACTTGCATAAGAGCTGGCCCTCATTCGATGAATAGCCGCCTAGCATCGCTGGTATTGTTATTACACCACCCGAATTGTGACAACAGGCGTACATTCTGGATCCCATTGACAGTGCCTGAAGTGCTTAATTCGAACTTCTGCGCAAATGTATGCAAGGAGGGGCTATAGATTAACTAAAGCCTTTGTAGCCCCCTACCATAGTACTAACTTCGCGGCCTCGCAGGCTCGCAGATCAGACAGGACGCGATGCTTCCGGAGCCCTATGGCCTTAGATATAAGTGGGATGATGGTGATTCGTATGTATTAATACATCCCCTCATCCATCTGGAACGTTTCCTATGATCAGCAGGCTTAGCGTATCCACCTGCACACCCCACACATTGGGACAAACTAAACGTCAGTTAACTCGTCATGCCGAGCTCAAATTGCAGATACGGTTTGCATCGCAATACTTGTTTCAAGTTGCCAAACGCACTCGCCGTGGATTAGAGCTCAATCGTCTTCTTCGACTTGAACTTCTTCGACGCTCGATCCGCTGCGCGGAATCGGAACTGATTCCCATATAAGTCAAAATGAATTGAAGGCTCGCGCTCAAGAGGCGATTCAAGTAGGGACCTTTCTGGCGGTGTGGCCGAGTACACATCTGTCGACGAGGAGAGTTGGGGTTCTGCCCCTTCGATCGATCGTACCTCACTCATTAGGGTTGTAGGATCGAATGGCGGAGGGGCGTAAAGAGGCAAAGAGATTGAAAAGATAGTATTTTCTTTTGGTATGACTGAAACTGAGTGTCAGCATAGGAGTGACATCTGCAGAACACGGAAGTACCTTTAAGCGCGTTCTTCTTTGTGACGAGCCTAAAAGTATTCTCAGTTTCATGAATAACTATTCCCTCGCAACCTATCACGGACGTATTCCGGCTCTGCTTGACTGGAGACAGGGACAATGAAACAAAACACGGAAGACTGTCTGAGGGAATCGACTTACCTTTGATAATACCCCCATTCAAATCCGCTTTTACAAGCTTGGATTGCATCCCCTCGGAATTGGGTATCTGAGCTTTTGGGTGTTTCCCATCTTCTCGGGGAGCTGGCTGGGGAGGCAGGCTCATCAGTTCTGCCATGTACGCACACCACATCAAGTGTATTGGCATAAATGCAACATATCTCGGGATGAATATCGGTAAGAAGTAAGGACTTAAGTGACTGTAGGCTCACTTCGCAATTCTTTTATCAATTTTCCAAACTCCGGTTTTCCTGGCTTCCGCCCGACTTATGATTCCTGCCCTCCTTGCTGCCATATCTCTCTTCTGACGACCACGTTTAGCCACCCGCTCATTCGCCAGTCGGCTCCCTTTCGCAGGGTTTTCTAACTGAACATACTTCCTTTCAATGTGTGTAGTGAAAGCCTGCAGGCCCGTGGTGTTCGCTTGGGCGGATGTTGGCGATAACGGGGACGAAGTGGCCTTCTGCTCCTAACTAATGAACGCTCTGAGTGATCAATGGCATCAAGTAGACTTACCTCAATGCCTGGGAATTGTTTGTAAATATTCACATTCGGTTTGGGAGTGCTTTCTGTCATACCATATACGTGACCACTCTCTGATTATGTAATACGTGACTACAACTCGCCAGCTACCTGTTGCAACCCAAGCGCTCGCATACGCCAGAATTGAGTCAGCTTAGACTCTACTCGGCGCCTCGGGCTAACCCCCCCTCTCTCTGTTCACTTCTCAGCCTCTGGCTGATATAATACGTCATGCGTTTCCGATTCCTTGATGTTGGGACCGCGCATGTTTTGCTGTTGGCTCAGCTCCCAATTGCGTCTCAACCACGTTTGCTCAACAGCGCCTTCAGCCGCTGTCCATCTGAAACCGATGAGTGTGCCGATGTTGATCGGTTGATGAAGCATGTAATGCTCCGAAACCTGCTCCCGAGTCGTTTCTGGCCATGGTGTTATGAAACCCTCCCATGGATGTTGTATCTTTTCACCGAGACAAGTTTTCCCTGAGGAATAATCCTGTGTTTGACTTTTCTCCAACGAGACTCGGGGTGAAATATCTGCTATGGCATGGTGACGTTTCAATGCGTGCACTATGGGCTTGATTCCAGTCTTCCAACCATTTCTATGCGAACATTATTGGTAGCTCATCCTCTCCAGCGGTGTTGGACTTGAACACATCGGGGGGCTTTTGAACCATGCCGTGAATTAACTCTGCATGCGATTTTATCGTTGGGTCCCACGAGCACAAAATTAAAATAATGCCAATGTATTGTTTACAGCATTAGCCAAGTCACTTTGAACTCGAGGACAGATGGTCGTGGGTAAAGCACCAACTGTTTTCTCTTGCCAGTTTTTCTGCGACTGACCCAATTTGTGGAACTCGCTTCACGAGTCAAATATGTTTGTTGAGTGCGGTGCACCCTCGCCTTTCCTGTGAGCCGATGTCTCAGTCTGAGCAAGAAAGGGGCCTCATACCATTAGGTGGGACCATCGACCGATTTCCCAAAGAATTTTGTTCTAAGGACAACGTTTCTGACCTTGGGCGTCGTTCAGTGCGGGATCCCATTCTTATCACCGAGAATTCCATCTAGTGGCCCACCACGAAATTTATTACTACCCACCGGGTGACTATCACCCGCCTGGACCTGACCGCGTCGTCTTCGCTCCTGACGGTGAACAGTTTCATTTATATCTTCTGAATCTCACACATTCCTTGTTTCGGGGGTATAAGGCACATACTGTGCGGTTGTAACCCATACTGGTGCAGGTACCGAGGACGGCTTCGTTGCCTGCAAAAGTGACTAGAAGATTCTCTGTCTACTGTCATGTCCGTTCCTCATCTGCAGTCGCGCGTCATACTGGTGCGGACATTACCGCTTGCAATGCATAATATTTCCGTACATAATGGATGCGGTAGTCGCCTGTCGCAGTCATTTCACCAAGTGAATTCCAGGCGAAAAGATACTAATGCTCGATTGGTTTGAATTACGCCAAACAAGCGCCCCGACTGGGCTCAATTCGATTGATGTGCTTCAATCGCGTGCGATGGTGGCCTCGATATAGCCGCTAACCCATTGCATTCATCAATACCTCCTTCAGGGCTGATGTGATATTGCAGACATCACCTTGGTGCTTCGAGGGGAAGGAAGACCTCGGCAACTTCTGGAGTCGTATTCTCAAGTCCTTTGAAGTCAAGGTTTACAGCGACGTAGTGCTTGTTCGGAAGCTTATACGTAATGTTCACGATTTGAGGATTTTCTTTCAGCACCATCTCGCCTGTCTTGTACACCGTGGCCTGTAAACCCACGTACGCATAGAATCAGCTTTGAATGATGTAAGATGAAGGGGCTACAAGTACGAGCCTGAACACTGGCGCTTTCGTCTTCCGCAAATGTTTGGATCGTAGCATCTCTTACGTTCTTTGCGATGGCTTCGAAGTCGTAGGACTTCCCCAGCATATCGAGCTTCTCGATACTGAGGTCCTTTGTAATCTTCTCGAAATTGTAGTTGGTCGCAACCGCAGTGGAGAAGATGCGGTCTGAGACGGGCACGAGGGTCGTGTACTCACAAAGGTGGAAGTTCTCGAATGCGGAACCGGATGATTTTAAGACTAGGAAAATTAGAGCGTCATACGCCATTGGAAAGAACCCCCTGGAGGAACCAACTTCTGATGCATACCCAGCAAGTCCTTGAGCCCAGCGTTAATAGTGGCAGTAGGGGTACCCTTTCCGCCAGCAGTATCGACAAAGACATCTACAGTCCTCTTCTCATCACCGTCCCGAATGAAGGAATAATTATGCCCCTCTGGCTTCCGAGGGAGCGTGATGCGAGTCCACTTGAGCTTCTCGATCGCTACCTTCGATGCGTGGATGTGCGCGTAGGTGTTGACAAAGTGTAAGCCAATGTGAAGAGCGAAGAGGACCGGATCGAGAACATGGGGTGAGGTTTTGGCGAGGACTGGAGCGTTACCGAGCTACCCGTTAATTATCGCCCCTCCTGTGGTAAGAGAGATTCTTACCATTTACGGTATTCTTGACTAGAAGAACAAAATATATGGGACAGAATGGGATCAAGGATTAAGATACCTTACCTGTATCAGTTGGCACAATGACAGTGTTGTCAGCCTGAGTATAGCTGCTCTCGATGTCACCTTGCAGAAGGGTGCAGATATTATACTCAGCAACATCGTGCACCGGCCCTTGATGGGTCGAGTCAGGATGTTACACCCATGATCAGATTTTGGGCATTTGCTGACCATTTCTCACGATCCTGAAGACGCGGATCTTTTCCTTGCCATATATTGCGTTTCCAAGTCTCGGCATGATGATCCAATCGAAAGAAATCCAAGCAAAGACTGAAGTCACAAAAAGGTACAGTTCTGAGTGGCTCAAGCTGGCTCAAGTCGCGTGTGAAGAATCGCGCGTCTTTCACATTATGGGAGATAATATCTTCGCCGCGATAGAAGATAACCGTTGCCTCGCTAAACGCCGAAATCTACGCCACAGGTTGCTACGCGTAATTGCCTTAATGGGTTCCATCAAATAATGCAGCTATAGCATAGGAAAAGCTTGAATGGATCGAGTTTGGCTTGGTATTTGGTGATAAGCTCCCTGGCTCTCTCGACTCTTGTCTCGCCCTCGGATCACCGCACTGAGAAAAGTGATTACATGACAGAACCATATCATGTTGTATATTGCGGGTTCATAATCAAGTTTACGTACCAATTTAAATGTGCAGATGCCGTGACACGTGACTTGACTTCAACATAAATGAATTTTACGCTCATCGGATGAGCAACTTCATTAGCGCCACTACCTGGGTCAGGCGAGGTATCTAAGCGTCAACCAGTATCCGATTTGTATTTTAACTGGTCCTCGGTTATTTCTGGTATCACCCTTAGGTGTAGCCGCAAGAAACCCAGAAAAGTATGTTTTGGACGTCAAAGAGTTGAATCGTGTCAGTGCTTTGGCACGGATTGAGTTCGAGGATGCAAAAGTGGAGCTTGAGCGTGCTAGCAGGCAGGCTCAGCAGATAGGTGAAGATTTGGATGATGCTGAGACGAGGGACGATGAATGGGAAGAGTATGTACTGGTCTGGTTACCGCACTTCTATTTCTGTCCCCTTTTATGCTTATTACATTCCATCAGTCTTCCTTCAGATGATTTGACTGCGGATGGTATGGATGTGGATAATAAGGCCATGGATGGAGACCGCCCCGCCCCGAAAGATCTAAACGATCTTTCAGAGTATAATCTGGACACCTATGACGAAGAAGAGAATACAATTAGTGCGTGTCAATTATTACACTTATGTGATTACACTCATGATCAGGCCCTCCCTTCAGCTTCGGGACCATTTTCCAATATCAAGGGGTTAACTTATCACCGCGATAATGATGAAGACCCGTACATTACCCTAAAGGAGGTACGATTTTCTGCCACTTCTTTCAGCATTTTTGTTTTATCGGTTGGTACCCAAGGATGAGGAAGCTGAGGAGCGCGAAGAACTTGAAGTATATCCAACTGATAATTTAATTGTCGTCGCCAAAACCGAGGAAGATGTCGCACAACTGGAAGTCTATGTGTACGACGAGTCTCAAGATAATCTATACGTCCATCATGATCTTATGCTTCCCTCGATCCCCCTTTGTCTCGAGTGGCTTGATTACCGGCCAAGCACCTCCGCATCCTCCATACCTGGCAATTTCATTGCTGTGGGGACGTTTGAGCCTGATATTGAAATTTGGTCGTTGGATACAGTTGACGGGCTTTACCCTGATAGCATCCTAGGGAGGCCGGACAAGACTCGGCAGCAGATTCCAATTCCCTCGGGGGAGAGAAAGAAAATACAACGAAAGCAGCCGAATGACGAATACCATATTGATGCAATCCTTGGCTTGTCTTGGAACAAGGCGCATCGGAATCTCCTCGCCTCGGCATCGGCGGACGAGACTATCAAACTCTGGGACTTGTCCAGGGAGTCAGGTAGTGGTGCTATCAGGTCATTCAACGTCCACAAGGACAAAGTCCAAGCTGTACAGTGGAACCCTGCTGAGCCGACAGTGCTGCTGACAGGAGGATTCGACCATTCCGTCAGAATATTTGACAGTAGGGCACCCGACGCAACAGTAGGTGTGGTTTTAGGAGCAGATGTCGAGGCCCTCAAATGGGACCCCTGGGACTCACATGGGTTCTATGTAGGCGTCTAGCCGCAGTCTCGGTCCGTTTCTTACTGATGTTCAGCTTCTCATTAGGTTTCGCTCAAAAATGGACTTGTTCTTAACTTTGATGCTCGAACACTACCTTCAAAAATTAATCAGTCACCTCCCGCTCGTTTCACCCTCTCAGCACATTATGGCAGTGTCCTTGGATTGGATGTCAACCCGCATTTCAGAGGTTGCATTGCCACTGGAGGGGCAGACAAAATTGTGAAAGTATGGAATGTTGAGACCAATGACATATCCCAACAGTTGGAGGTCAGCATGATTACCTCCAGAGATCTTGGTATTGTGAGTATCGAACCAGGCTAGCTTCTGCCATTACGGTTTCCAAATGACACGCCCTACCTTCTAGGGAAAAGTATTCTCCGTGACCTGGTCGCCTGACGATCCGCTTACTTTGGCCGCTGGTGGGTCGAAGGGTAAGCTTCAAATATGGGAAGCCGGGGCAACCAGGAGTGTCCGTAATGCCTTCAAGTCAAAGTTGACACAAATAGGCAAAGAAATTAGAGAAAAGGAAACTGGGGGGTTAATTGGGGTCGATGATGACGAGAGCGGGAGTGGTGATGAGGAATAGATATCGAATGGGCACATTACTCTTTAACGGATGATACTACCAGTCTAATACACTAATTGCCGTCCGAGTCGATCAGATTGGCGAAGTGCAGGTAAGGAATCTACATGAAATCGTCATTCCCAAAATCATCCAAGGCATCCTCATATGCAGCAGTGTCCGCCCTTAAGAGAATCAGCATTTGGGACGAGGCAGAGATGAAGGTGAGGGCCTTACCTTGACAGAGCCCTCGTGCCGGCGAGTGCTGGTTTCGCAGCTCCTTTCGTCTTCTTCTTCCCGCTAGACTTGTCCCGCTGCTCCTTTTGCTTTTCATTTGCAAGAGTCGTTAACCCACTGGCGGCCTTGCGAACATCAACGTCCCGGATTGGCTGGGCCAAAGCTTTGACATGCATCTCGACAAACGCAGCATAAAGAGGCTTTTCTTGGTGCTTCTTAATAAATGCCTCAAATATTTTCTTCGAGTAAGCTTCAAAGTCTTCCTTTGTCTTCGGATTAAATGCCACCAACTCCTGGATTTCAGTTGGTAAAGACTTGGCTACATGGTATCTTGTTAAACCACGAAAATGGCGGGAGAATATCGGGTACCCACCAGAGATCGAAAGGAGACTGGTTGCATTGGCAAGGTCTATTTCGAGCTGTTGTTCTTTATCTCTCCGTCTCTGCTCCCCCTCATCAGCGACGCTCTCTTCGTCCTTGTCTTCGTCTTCTGCCAATCGGCGAGCTTTTTCAGCTTCCCTCTCCGCAATTCTAGCCTTTAATGACGCCTTTTTCCGAGCAGGTGCGACAGGCTGCGGTGGGGGCGCCTTGGCTTCCTCATCAGACGATGCCTCCCAATCGTCCTTGTAACGGCAATTATGACAAAATTGAGAGCCGAAACACAGACTTAAAAAAGTAAATAAAGCTGACTGCCACTTCTTCTTCATCATCTTCCCCCTCGAACTTGCGGCTGGGCACAACAAGGGCTGGCTTGGCCTGCTGTTCCTCCTCCGATTCGTCGTCTAGCGGCAAACTCTGAATAAGATCGAGACCATAAATGGCATCCCAACTGCTTACCCCAGTTTGTCATTCTATTTCAAGGATATCAGATGGTTTTCCGATGCCGAGATCGGGGCAAGAGAAGTTGAAACGAGGAAAGCGTGTCGTTCTGCACTGCCACCAGTCCCATTTGACTCATTTGCGCTTTGCCCAAGCTAGGCGTGTCTGTGATTCCAGGTCATGACAAAGCGTTCATTATCCCCCATTCTCTCCTTTGTTTGCATTCGCGCGGGCTCTATCATCCCCCAATTTCAAAAGTCTCGATGCCTTAGCATGAATATGAATGGGCTTGACTCCTTCATCACTCACACGAAGGAGCTTCGCAATGTGGAGGATGATACGATTGATATTTCCCGTGTCCGTCAACTCTACGTCACTCTTCCCACTAGAGATGGAACGTTCAAGTCTTCCAAATCATCGCTTCGTTTATCCTTTCCGAATCCTGCTGAACCGAGGGTAGGAGACTTCTTCGGTGTGGGCCATAGCTTGATTTTGTTTCCTCCTCTTGTACTTCTCAAGAATTTGAATTCCGATGGAACGGATCCCACCTATAATTCGCCTCCCCCCTATACTCGTCGCATGTGGGCAGGAGGAGAGTTCGACTTCCATGATCCTTTGGAACACCTAGGATTAAGGATCGGGGATGCTGTGAGGTCTGTGATCACGGTCCCGAATATCGACGTTAAGAAGGGCGGTGCAATGGTGTTCGTTAATCAGTTGAGAAAACTGAGCACTGCACGGGGCCTGGCTGTGACTGAGAAGAGGACACACGTCTTCCTACCCACCCCAAGCGCGCCCGCTCAGGTGGTGAAATTGCCTAATGCCACCGTGAATGCATCAACCTCCGATGGTAGTTGGACGCCATCATTTAGCTTGGGCTAAAGGCTAACAGTTGGAACTCATACTCCATAGCACCCAGTCCAGATGTGTCCTTTATCTTCACCCCCACCGCCACAATGTTATTCAGATTCAGTGCGCTCACATTCAACTCGCATATGATTCACCTCGACCCCGAGTTTTCTCGGAACGTTGATGGACATCCAGGTACATGGCGTTTCTACTCACCTAATACATTCTATTATTTGTCTCATTTATCCCATCCAGAGCGCCTCGTACACGGCCCTCTAACATCTCTCCTGCTTCTAGAACTGGCTTCCCTTCTGACTCCGCCAGGTTCTAAGGGACCGCTTGCTGTGAAACGTTATACCTACCAAGCGAGACACCCTGTCCTTGTTGGAAAGGCCCTGACCCTCTGCGGGACATATGTCCGTCAGAAGGACAATTCTATACCAAGAAGGATGAGATTATGGGCACAAAATGAACAGCAGATTGTATGCATGACAGGGGATGCAGAATTCATTGTTGCAGATTGACGCGTACAGCCAAAGACGAAAAACTAAATGTATGAAGGAGGGAACGGAAGGGCGTTACAACGGCACTGGCGCAGGGTGTGAAGGAGTTTATATTTGAGAGGCATGCAGGTCGTTATTTCTGCAGTCTGAAAATACGGGTCTCAATACGGATCGAAGGCTGATATCCATGTATTGGAGATAGACCAAAGATAGACTAGCGTATTAATTGCACGCAGATAGAAAATAAGAACAAATTTTTGTACAACGTACGTTTACAAGATAACTCAACGTTGGTGAATTGAGGGAGAGACAACTATATGACCCAGAGTTTTTCCGGTCATAAGGATTACGATGTAAAACTGAGATACGCCTATGGCATGGACGTCTAGAAACGAAAATGAGTAATGGACGAACATCATCATCCGAGGGTCAGTCGCAGCGTCACGTCGATACTGCGACTTCTAACACCACGAGGGATTAGAAGAGGAGATACAAAGGGGTCCGAGTGAGAGATGGAGAGGTAGATGCGCTCGTCTAACGTATTGGCATCTCATAGCTGGCAAATATTTCGAATGGATTTGTACAGTGGTGTACCGTGTCAGGAAACGTGAGAAAAAAGTAGGAGTGCCGACCGCCTACAGCGCAGTTGCCATACTCTAGTGGTTGACAACCCCAAATATGGACCTACATTATGACCTCCCCCTCAGGCATGAATGTTGTCAACAGAACTGAATTAGTTCTAAACACAGAGCTTCGGCAAATCTGGGAAACTTTGTTTACTTCCGTTTCGCTGGGTTCCAGCTCTTCATCCTGGCTGAGCGGTGGTCCCACTGAGTGCAGCCCCCGAGGGGACTGTCGATGGCGCGTTGCCATCGATCTCCTGTTTCGTAAGGCGCTTATCCTTGGAGAGACATAGAGCCCACAGAATCAGCTGGAAGACAATGATACAAGACATCGTCGACGAAGGTCCCATGCATGGATCTCGGAGGGAGTAATGAGAATAACCCTAGCCCTATGTAGGGGGTGCACGCGGTCGATAGTATATGCGGAGAGCCATGGCGGTCATCGTTCATGTTCGTGGTACCAGCAGATCTCTTTCTCCCGCATCCATCTATGGGTCCGGAGTGACCATATGGTTATTATAGTCCGAGTCTGTAGCGCTCGACTCACATATTAAAGGGCGGATTCCTAATGCTCTTTCCACACACGTACAGATATCGGATAACGTAGAACAGTCATTCATGCTGTCGAAGAAACTCCCGATGGTAGCTAGCATTCGTGCAGTCGCAGCTCCTCTTCCAGATGAGTAGCTGGTGAATATTAGGACCCGTTGTGCCCTTCGAAGCGTACAAGGCACTACTAAAGCGGTTGTCTGCTGGCGTACAGCTAGCAATCGAAGCCAGTCGCTTTGCAACTTGCAAGCGGACGAGATGGCATGGTTTCATGCCCTGAAGCACTCGAGATATTCCTGCCGTTAGGTGTTGAGTAGACTACTCAACACCTGTATGGCAGGGGCTCGTCTTAAAGCCACTCACTTCTCAATGTCGCTCAGTTCCATCTGGACAACTGATTCAAGGAACTAATGACATGCACTGGCTACTTCCTTTAGGAACCACTCACGGGAATGGGGCTCTCGATAGCCCGGAGAAGACCATGACATACCTGTACATCTACCCCTCCTGCAGACGGAGGGGCAGGGTGTTTCGCGCTCGGCCCTCTGAGCGCGGCTAAATCCTACTCGAGTCTTCGTGAGAACTCGCTTGAGTTCCTCATGACAGGCAGGTCTTAGTGACAGTGTAGATGTATGCCCGGGAACGGTAGGGAGTTTTTTCATTATGGCGGAACGTCCTTCAACGAGCATAGCTTCCTTGCAGATAGATGAGCGTACGGCGGGCGTATTTGATGATAGAGTACAATGAAATGTGAAACGCGAGGCGTGAAAGAAAGGCTGGAATGTCTCTGCGAGAACGACAAGTGCCAGTTTAACAAATAGACGCAGAGAATGGGTAGCCGTGGGGAGGGATAGGTACTACCAGTGGTGCCTCTCCATGATGGTGTCAAAGTCTTGGGGCAGCATTCTACCTCGGAGTTACAGCGTTGATCTTCTACGTTCCTACCCTATAGGGATGGATTTTGGGTGGGATCAGTAGACCGTTGTGTTGGTTCGGGAATCGGGAATAAATGAGACGCATGAATTGGTGTCGTGTGCGAGAAGAATCTGGTCCTATCTCCAAGGTCCATGACGCGAACATAGGCCTTGAGAAGGCATCTAGGGACTTCTGATGGTGCACGTTCTGGCCCCTGGGCCCGGGTGACCTTGCCGTTTCTGCGAGGCGTACTTTGGGGAATAGACTTCTCTATTGGTTTGAGCTGCGCGATTACAGTACGAACTAGAAATTTATCTGACAGATTATAGCATTGCGCAGAATCTGATCCTTCGCTGCAGATGGCTAGCTCGCATCATGTGATATTCCATGGACGACGCTGCGTTGGTTTTCGGGTGTGAAGTCAGCGAAATGTCCAGTTTTTGCTTTTCCTAATTGGGACGCTTTCGTGAACACCCTCGTTCCTGTCTAGGGGGATCAGATGTCGCGGATTTCTTCCATGGAAGCATCAATAACGTCCAAATCATACTAATAATCTGCATCCGTTTGCAGATTCAAGATCTGATATCGGCGCTTGAAATAGGTGTCCGCAATTGCCCACAGCTGTCTCGTTCCATGCTGAGGCAGAACCAGGTTCGCAAAGAAACGCCGTACCCTCAGAATAGTACACTGACACTTGGTTCGTCTGGTTCGTCTACCTGCGTTGCTGGGACACTTGGCTCGATTCGGCTCCCGGAGTCCCATGATCTATCGGCTGTTGATA
>WNFI01656082.1_pt1 | contig 18296 bp, 18 predicted proteins | sample 5400471 | NCBI WGS metagenome assembly WNFI01 (sample SAMN13153348, study PRJNA577476) | soil metagenome | isolation source: 100 cm saprolite on Douglas fir-dominated hillslope | place: USA:California | collected 2013-09-17 | reverse complement strand
GCCGCGTCGGCCGGTGGCGGCGACCAGCAAGCGCGCAACGCCGCGAACAGGTCGCCGATGGTGTCAAGATCGTGATCCGGCTTCCGGTACTTGGCGGCATCGTCGCGCGCGGGCTCGCTCTGAACCGTGAGCTGCAGGTTCTCTCCGATGGGATAATCGAGTTCTGGAATGCACGGCCCGTGGTTGAACACGCCGCAGAACGACGGCGTGCAGGGTTCGCCGCTGAGCACGCTGCACGGCGCATGCGCAAACGGCGTGGCATCGATCCGGTGCCGCTCGCGGGCGTTGGCGGAACTGGCCAGGACTGCACCCGCAACACCAACGATGATGAGAAAAACGATGCGCCGCAGCATATGACGGCCCTCAATGATGGCACCAATACAGACGTAGGCGCGCCATGCGCAGGATCAAGCTTGGGCCGCGGCGGCAACCATAAATTCCGCGTTATGTGCGGAAACTGTAGTTTGAGTTTGTCATTGCGAGGAGCTCTTGCGACGAAGCAATCCAGTTTTCAATCTGGCAGCGCAGTTTTGGATTGCTCGCGGGCCCATCATCGGGCGCGCGTTCGCGCCAGGACAAGGCCCTGGTGAACTCACCCCGTCTTCTTCACGTCCTTGATGCTGGAGAATACGATGTCCTCGGCGCGTTCGCGGGTGTAGCCGAGATAGAATTCGTTCTTGGCCAGAAACACCGGGTCGCCATCGACGTCGTCGGCGACCCCGGAGCCGTTGGCGGCGATGAAAGCGTCGAGCTTCTTGCGGTCGTCGGAGGAAATCCAGCGCGCCAGCTGAAATTCCGAAACTTCGAAATCCACCGGCAGCGAATATTCGGCGTCGAGCCGGGCTTTCAGCACGTCGAGCTGCAACGGGCCGACCACGCCGACCAGCGCCGGCGCGCCGTCACGCGGGCGAAACACCTGCACCACCCCCTCCTCCGACATCTGCTGCAGTGCTTCCTTGAGCTTCTTCGCCTTCATGGCATCGGTGAGCCGGACGCGGCGGACGATCTCCGGCGCGAATGAAGGCACGCCGACAAAGGATACGTCCTCGCCTTCGGTCAAGGTATCGCCGATCCGCAGCGTGCCGTGATTGGGAATGCCGACCACGTCGCCGGCAAAAGCCTCGTCCGCCAGCGCGCGATCCTGCGCGAAGAAGAATTGCGGTGACGAGAGCGACATGTTCTTGCCGGTGCGCACCAGCTTCGCCTTCATGCCGCGCGTCAGCTTGCCCGAACAGAGCCGCGCAAAGGCGATGCGGTCGCGATGGTTGGGATCCATATTGGCCTGGATCTTGAACACGAAGGCGGTCATGCGCGGTTCGGAGGCTTCCACCTTGCGCAGATTGGAGTCCTGCGCCCGCGGCGGCGGCGCGAACTTGCCGAGGCCTTCCAGGAGATCGCCGACACCGAAATTGCGCAGCGCCGAGCCGAAATACACCGGGGTCAGATGGCCCTCGCGAAACGCCTCGAGCTCGAACGGCTTGCAGGCTTCCGTGACCAAAGCGAGTTCGTCCTTGATCTCGCCGACGTCGAGATTGGCGTTGCGGCCCGCCAGATCGGCGATGTCGATTTGCTGAGCGGCGCCAGTTTTCGCCCCGCCGCCCTCGAGCAGCCGCACACCGCCGGTGGCGATGTCGTAGGTGCCGAGGAAATCGCGGCCGCGGCCGACCGGCCAGGTCATCGGCGTGGTGTCGAGCGCCAGCGTCTTTTCGATCTCATCGAGCAGATCGAAGGTGTCGCGGCTCTCGCGATCCATCTTGTTGATGAAGGTGATGATGGGGATGTCGCGCAGGCGGCAGACCTCGAACAGCTTTCGCGTCCGCGCCTCGATGCCCTTCGCCGCGTCAATGACCATCACGGCGGAATCCACCGCGGTCAGCGTGCGGTAGGTGTCTTCGGAAAAATCTTCATGGCCCGGGGTGTCGAGGAGGTTGAACACCAGCCCCTCGAATTCGAAGGTCATCACCGAGGTCACCACGGAGATGCCGCGGTCGCGCTCAATCTTCATCCAGTCGGACCGGGTGTTGCGCCGCTCGCCCTTGGCCTTGACCTGGCCGGCGAGATTGATGGCGCCGCCGAATAGCAGCAGCTTTTCGGTCAGGGTGGTCTTGCCGGCGTCGGGATGCGAGATGATGGCGAAGGTGCGCCGGCGTGCGACTTCCGCGGCAAGCGGCGAGCGCGGTGTCGCGGGCAATTCGGCTGTGAGAGCGATGTCGGACATAGCGAGCCTGTGGCAGGGAAACCGGGCGCAATCAAGGGCGATTTGCAGCCCACGGGCCGGTTCAGCCGGACCGCGGCGCGGCCCGGCCGGACAGCCTCATATAAGGAGCGCGAGCATCACCTCCAACCGGGGAACCCATCGATCAGTTCCAGCGTAGCAGCGACACCGACCAATAGGTCAGCGCCGCGATGATCGCCGCCGCCGGAATGGTGATCACCCAGGCATAGACGATCGAACTCGCCACGTTCCAGCGCACCGCCGAAACCCGCCGCGCGGCGCCGACGCCGACAATGGCTCCGGTGATGGTATGGGTGGTCGAGACCGGCACCCCGAGAAAGGTCGCCATGAACAGCGTCGCCGCGCCGCCGGTCTCGGCGCAAAAGCCCTGCATCGGCGTCAGCTTGGTAATCCGCAATCCCATGGTGCGCACGATCCGCCAACCGCCCATCAGCGTGCCCAACGCCATCGCCGCCTGGCACGCCAGCACAACCCAGAACGGGACAGAGAACTCCGCGCCGAGATAGCCCTGCGAATACAACAGCACCGCGATGATGCCCATGGTCTTTTGCGCGTCGTTGCCGCCATGGCCGAGCGAATACAGCGACGCCGAGACGAACTGCAAGATGCGGAAGGCGCGGTCGACCGCGAACGGCGTCGAGCGCACCGACGCCCAGGACACGATCGCCACCAGCACCAGCGCCAGCATGAATCCAACCACCGGCGACAGCACGATCGCCAGCAGCGTCTTGGACAGCCCGCTCCAAACCGCCGCCGACAGGCCGGCTTTCGCCAGCCCGCCGCCGAGCAACCCGCCGATCAGCGCATGCGAACTGCTGGAGGGAATGCCCAATGCCCAGGTGATGATGTTCCAGACGATGGCGCCCATCAATGCTGCAAAAATCACATGGGCGTCGATGATGCTGGGCTCAATGATGCCGGTGCCGATGGTTTGAGCGACGTGGAGGCCGAACACCAGAAAGGCGACGAAGTTGAAGAACGCCGCCCACAGCACGGCGTATTGCGGCCGCAGCACGCGGGTCGAGACGATGGTCGCGATCGAGTTCGCGGCGTCGTGCAAGCCGTTGAGGAAATCGAACAGCAGCGCGATCGCGATGAGGCCGATCAGGATCGGCAGACCAAGCGTAGCGTCCACTGCGCGCCCTGCCCTATACCTGTTCGATCACGATGCTGTTGATCTCGTTGGCAACGTCATCAAAGCGGTCGGCAACCTTCTCGAGATGGTCGTAAATTTCGGCGCCGACAATGAAGTCCATGGTGTTGGCGTTGCGGTGCTTGAGGAATAATTCCTTCAGGCCGATATCGTGCAGATCATCGACCCGGCCTTCGAGTTTGCCGAGTTCTTCGGTGATCGCGGTCAAGAGCCCGACATTTTCGCCGATTGACTTCATCAGCGGCAGCGCGCGGCCGACCAGATTGGCGCACTCTACCAGCAGCGTGGCGATTTCGCGCATCGGTGGCTCGAAGGTCCGAACCTCAAACAGAATGACGGCCTTGGCGGTCTGCTGCATCTGGTCGATGGCGTCGTCCATCGAGGTGATGAGATTTTTGATATCGACGCGGTCGAACGGCGTGATGAAAGTGCGGCGCACCGCGGTCAGCACCTCGCGCGTGATGTTGTCGGCCTCGCTTTCGAGTTGAAACCAGCGCAGCATTGTCACGTCCACCTTCCGGGAAAATGCGCCGTCGCCGACGCTCTGTCACATAAATGTCATAAACCATTTCCCGCCGGATCCGAGGATGATCGTCGCGCCCGGCTGCGTCATCCACCGTTTTGTAGTGCCCGAAACGTTCTGGAGGTGGTGCCGGGTAGCGCGTATTCAAGCTTGCGCAGGCTTGCCCGCGACGGGGTACGCGCACCTTGATGAATCAAAGAGAACGGCGGAAATAATGCGCGATTTCGCCGATCACGCCGCGGCGGAACGTCAGCACGCAGATGACGAAGATCGCGCCCTGGATCACGGTCACCCATTGCCCGAATCCGGCAAGATATTGCTGCATGGCGATGATCACGAAGGCGCCGACCACCGGGCCGAAAATGGTGCCGAGCCCTCCGACCAGCGTCATCAGCACGATTTCGCCGGACATGGTCCAGTGCACATCGGTCAGCGATGCGTTCTGCGCGACGAACACCTTCAACGAGCCGGCAAACCCCGCCAGCGTTCCCGACAGAATATAGGCGAGCAGCTTGTACTGGTCGGTCTTGTAGCCGAGCGAGATCGCACGCTGCTCGTTTTCACGGATCGATTTCAGCACCTCGCCGAACGGCGAATTGATGGTGCGATAGATCAGCAGGAAGCCGAACAGGAAGCCTGCGAGGATGATATAATAAAGGGTGGTCGGGTTGGCGAGATTGAAGATGCCGAACAGACGGCCCTGGGGGATTCCCTGGATACCGTCTTCACCATGGGTGAAGGGCGTCTGCAAATAGATGAAATACAACAATTGCGACAGCGCCAGCGTGATCATCGCGAAATAGATGCCTTGCCGTCTGATGGCAACAAGACCGGTGATGACGCCAAGCGCCGCGGCGCCGGCGGTGCCGGCGACAATTCCCAGTTCCGGCGAAACGCCCCACACCTTCAGCGCATGCGCGGTGACGTAGCCGGCGGTGCCGAGAAACATCGCATGGCCGAATGACAGCAGGCCACCATAGCCGATCAAAAGGTTGAACGCGCAGGCCAGCAGCGCAAAGCACAGCCCCTGCATGACAAAGAACGGGTAAATTCCGGTCAGCGGCACGATCAGCAGCAGCACCGTCATGATGGCAAATGCAATCATCTCGTCGCGCACGGCGCGACGACCGGTCGTTGGAATGGTGTCGTCGGTCAAAACTGTCATGTCAGGTCGCCCGTCCCGTCAGTCCCGATGGCTTGACCAGCAGCACCAGCACCATCAGCACAAAGACCACGGTGTTGGAGGCCTCAGGATAAAAATATTTCGTCAAGCCCTCGATGATACCGAGCGCAAAGCCGGTGATGATCGAGCCCATGATCGAACCCATGCCGCCGATCACCACCACCGCGAACACCACGATGATCAGGTCGGCGCCCATCAGGGGCCGGACCTGGTTGATCGGCGCCGACAGCACGCCGGCGAGCGCCGCCAGGCCGACGCCGAGGCCGTAGGTCAGCGTGATCATCCGGGGCACGTTGATGCCGAAGGCGCGCACCAGCGTCGGATTTTCGGTCGCCGCGCGCAGATAAGCGCCAAGCCGTGTCCGTTCGATCAGAAACCAGGTCAGCAGACAGACCACGAGCGAGAAGACCACCACCCAGCCTCGATAGATCGGCAGGAACATGAAGCCGAGATTCATCCCGCCCTTCAATTCATCGGGAATCGCGTAGGGCAAACCGGAAGAGCCGAAATAATTCTGGAACACGCCCTGAACGATCAGCGCAATGCCGAACGTCAGAAGCAATCCGTAGAGATGGTCGAGCCCGGAGAGCCATTGCAGCATGGTGCGTTCGAGGATCATGCCGAAAATGCCGACCAGGATCGGCGCCACGATCAGCGCCGGCCAGTAGCCGATCCCCAGCACGTTCAGCAGGAAGTAGGCGCAGAATGCCCCCATCATATAAAGCGCCCCATGGGCGAAGTTGATGATGTTGAGCATGCCGAAAATCACCGCGAGGCCGAGACTCAATAGCGCATAGAACGAGCCGTTGATCAGCCCGACCAGTAATTGCGCGAACAGGGCCTGCAGATTGATCGACATGTTGCTCTCAGCTTCAAATCAGTGGCGAGGACGCCCGCCGGCGCAGTGGCCGGCGGGCAACCCGTTGTTACTTCTTCAGCAGCGCGCAGGTGCTCTTGTCCAGCGGCGTAAACGCCTGGTCTCCCGGAACCGTGCCGACCAGCTTGTAGAAATCCCAGGCCGACTTCGATTCCGAGGGCTTCTTCACTTCGAATAGATAGGCGGAGTGAATGGTGCGGCCGTTGGGCTCGATCGAACCCTTGCCGAACAACGCATCGTCGGTCGGCATCGACTTCATTTTTTCCACGACCTTGACGCCGTCATGCGGGTTGCCGCCGAGCGCTTCCAGGGCCTTGAAGTAGTGCCTCAGCCCGGCATAGACGCCGGCCTGGACCATCGACGGAGGCGCGCCGTTCTTCATGCGAGCAGCGAATTTCTTGGAGAACGCCCGGGTCTCGTCGTTCATGTCCCAATAAAACGTTTCGGTGAAATTCAGCCCCTGCGCGGTTTCGAGGCCGATGGCCTTAACGTCGGTGATGAAAAGCAGAAGAGCGGCGAGTTTCTGGCCGCCCTTGACGATGCCGAATTCGGCCGCCTGCTTGATCGAGTTGGTGGTGTCGCCGCCGGCGTTGGCAAGGCCGATGACCTTTGCCTTGGAGGACTGCGCCTGCAGCAGGAACGAGGAGAAGTCGGAGGTATTCAGCGGGTGTTTGACGGTGCCGACGACCTTGCCGCCATTGGCCGCAACGACCGCGGTGGTGTCGCGCTCCAGCGCGGCACCGAAGGCGTAGTCGGCGGTGAGAAAGAACCACGTTTCGCCGCCGGCCTTCACCAGCGCCTGGCCGGTTGAATGCGCGAGCATATAGGTATCGTAGGTCCAGTGCACGGTGTTGGGCGAGCACTGCGCGTTGGTCAGGTCCGACGTCGCCGCACCCGAATTGATATAGACACCGTTCTTTTCCTTGACGATGTTGTTGACGGCAAGTGCTACGCCGGAGTTGGGCACGTCGACGACGGCGTCGACCTTATCGACATCGAACCACTGCCGCGCAAGGTTGGAGCCGATGTCCGGCTTGTTCTGGTGATCGCCGGAGATGATGTCGATCTTCCAGCCCTTGGCCATCAGGCCGGAATCCTCGGCCGCCATCTGCGCCGCCAGCGTCGAGCCGGGTCCGCCGAGATCGGCGTAAAGCCCGGATTGATCGCTCAGCGATCCGATCTTGACCGTCTTGTCCTGCGCCAACGCAAAATTTCCGGTTGCGAGGGTCAGCGCCGTTCCAAGCAGCAACGCCGAGATTTTGGTTTTCATATTGGGGTTTCCTCTCTCTGATTTTTCTCGCGGCTTTCAAACGCCGAGATAGGTGTGAAGCTTGCCCATGTTGGCCTGCAACTCCGAGTTGGCAAAACCGTCGATGACCTTGCCGTGTTCCACGATGTAATAGCGGTCCGCCACCGTGGCGGCGAAGCGGAAATTCTGTTCGACCAGCAAGATGGTAAAACCTTCCGACTTCAGCCGCGCGATGGTGTGTCCGATCTGCTGGATGATGACCGGCGCCAGCCCCTCGGTCGGCTCGTCCAGCATCAGAAAGCGCGCACCGGTGCGCAGGATGCGCGCGATCGCCAGCATCTGCTGTTCACCGCCGGACAGTTTGGTGCCCTGGCTGTTGAGCCGTTCCCTGAGATTGGGAAACAGTTCGAAGATCTGGTCCAGCGGCAGGCCGCCGCTGCGCACCATCGGCGGCAGCAGCAGGTTTTCGCGAACATCGAGGCTGGCGAAGATCCCACGTTCTTCCGGACAGAACGCGACGCCAAGCCGCGCAATCTTGTCCGATGATTTGTGCGAAATGTCATGATCGTCGAAACGGATCGAGCCGGTGCGCTTGCCGATGATGCCCATCACCGACTTCAGTGTCGTGGTCTTGCCGGCGCCGTTGCGGCCAAGCAGCGTGACCACCTCGCCGGCGTTCACGTGGAAATTGATGCCATGAAGAATGTGGGATTCGCCGTACCAGGCCTTGAGGTTCTCCACCGCAAGCACCGGCTTGCCTGCGGCTGCAGCGGTCTTCGGGTTCGTCGCCATCGGCGCGGCCATTTTCACATCAGCCATGACCTGCCCCCAGATAGGCTTCCTTGACGCGCTCGTCCTTGGTCAGATCGGAGTAATTGCCTTCCGCAAGCACGTGACCGCGCGTCAACACCGTAATGATATCGGAGAGGTTGGCCACGACGCTCAGATTGTGCTCAACCATCAGGATCGTGTACTTCGCGGATATGCGCTTGATCAATGCCGCGATCTTGTCGATGTCCTCATGGCCCATACCCGCCATCGGCTCGTCCAGTAGCATCATCTCCGGATCGAGCGCCAGCGTAGTTGCGATCTCCAGCGCGCGTTTGCGTCCATACGGCATCTCGACCGCGGGCGTCGTTGCGAATTCGCTGAGACCCACGTCATCCAACAATTCGTGCGCGCGGCCATTGAAACGGTCGAGCACGGCCTTGGAGCGCCAGAAGTCGAATGACTGACCATGCTGGCGTTGCAGCGCGACCCGCACGTTTTCGAGCGCGGTCAGGTGCGGAAACACCGCCGAAATCTGGAACGAACGGACGAGACCAAGCCGCGCCACATCGGCCGGCGCCAGCGCGGTGATGTCGTGTCCCTTGTACAGGATCTGCCCGGCCGATGGCCTCAGGAACTTGGTCAAGAGATTGAAGCACGTCGTCTTGCCGGCCCCGTTGGGACCGATCAAGGCGTGGATGCTTCCGCGGCGGACCCGCAGATTGACGTCGCGAACGGCGAAGAACCCCGCGAATTCCTTGGTCAATCCGTGGGTTTCAAGAATGAACTCATCGGCCAATCAAATTTCCCCCTTCAGCCTTCGCAGCCAGTGTCATTGGGCGTGGCCGAATTTTTGTACTGCCTGGTTTCCGACGACGCTCTTGGAAGTCTCGTCGGCGGCCGGCAGCCTCGGGCGGAATATGCCTTCAACGGACAGGTTTACGCAAGGTGCAAAGCTGGGCAATCCGCTTCCGATGAGGATGCCGGGTACGCAATTAGTCGAACATAAGCCTTGGGACATGTATGAATTCAGCCTGTCCGACCCTGACGAAACGCCGGTGCGCATCGGCTGGCCGAGCCGGTTGCGCCGCCAGGCAGGATCGCCGCGCGCGGCACGGCTACGCCACTTCCTTCCGATAAAGCTCCGGCTTGAATCCGACCAGCAATTTGCCGCCGAGGTCGAGCACCGGCCGCTTGATCATCGAAGGCTGCGCCAGCATCAGCGCGATCGCCTTTGCTTCGTCGAGATTTTCCTTGTCGGCGTCATCGAGTTTGCGGAATGTGGTGCCGGCGCGGTTGAGCAGCGTCTCCCACCCGACTTCTTTCGCCCAGCGCACCAGCCGGGGGCGGTCGATGCCCTCGGTCTTGTAATCGTGAAAACTGTGGGCGACGCCGTGGCTTTCCAGCCACGTCCGGGCCTTCTTCATGGTGTCGCAGTTCTTGATGCCGTAGATCGTGATCGACTTCGCCATGCCATTCCGCCCTTCGCCCGGACCCGCGCCGGGCATTCATCAAACGAGCAAGCGAGCGCGGCAAGACCGAAACGGTGGGAATGGCATTCTTTTCACCGCTTTTTGCTTATCTTATGGGCTTGTCTCTGGTCGCCGTGTTTGTTCGATTGGGAGTGAGTAGAAGCGGTCAGGACCTTGAGGGGTTCGGAACCTTGCTCGGCAAGGATCGATTTTTCGTTCTGGAGCCCGGCGAAGCGCGCAAGGGCGTCGCGCTTTGCAATGATAGGTTGACATATCGGTCTCAAGCACAGGGCGGGCCCGCCGGATCGATACATTCACCACAACCCAAGCCGACAAGCTTTCGCTTGCGAACAGGCCTCAGATTTTTCGGCGGATGACGTCCCCGCAAGATCTCCTTGTCCAGCGACAGATCCGCCAAACCCGCGCGTCGCGGCGACAGCCCGGCTCCGGGTGATCCGCGGCGTGACCCGGCTTATTCTATGGGAACGGCCAAGCGAGCAATCAACGCGGCAACCTCGCCGAGATTCTTATTATCTCTGTGTTCGACGAGCATCGATAGCTTCACAACACACTCGTCATCGCTGAACGCCAGCATTCGCGGGGCGATTGCGGGTTCGGCCTTTGAAAGCACTTGGTGGCGTGACATAGGGGCGATCCTCATCGACGGTGATTCGCTCAGTTAGAATATCGCCACGATAGACAATGAGAAGTTAATTTGCGTCGGTCAGCTTGCTATGTCGCTGAAACCGTTCATGGGTTTGTCATGATTCGTCTTCTTGGAATTGCATTCTGGTCGCGCGTCTGTGCGGCTCGTCCAATCAATAACTCACTGCCTATTCCGGTATCGGATCCTCTTGCACGAGGGAGGCTCTAACGATTGAAGGCACCGGGATTTTAGTAACGGGCAAGGCTAGCTGCTCTAGCGTAACCACCTCTCGCAGAAATTGTCGGAGAGGTTTGGCATTGGGAAAGCCGCCCCAGATGCCGCCGGCCGGAACATCTCGCATCACTGAGGATCTCGCTGCGATCTGCGCGCCCTTACCGACCGTAATGTGCTGACGGATACCTACTCGTGCTGCGAGAATAACAAAATCTTCAAGAGTGACGCTGCCACTCAACCCCGATTGACCGGCTATGACGCAATGGCGGCCAACAACTACATTGTGGGCGATCTGAACGAGGTTATCGATCTTGGTTCCCTCACCGATCACCGTGTTACGAATCCCACCCCGATCGACTGTCGTTCCAGCTCCAATCTCGACATCGTCCTCAATGACAACAATGCCGACCTGCGGCACCTTGAGGTGGCCAGTTGCGCCCATGATGAACCCGAAGCCGTCCTGACCGATGTGGCACCCCGGATGTATGATGACTCGATCGCCAATCACTGCATTCGTGACTGAGCTTCCGGGACCGACCGCACAATTTTGCCCGATCTGGACGTCCGGCCCAATCACGGCGTTAGCCCCGATCAGCGTTCCGATTCCTACCCAGGCCCGAGGTCCAATGACAGCACCCGGATCGACCGTCACTCCGCTCGCAAGTTGGGCCGAGGGATGGACGGATGCATTCGACGCGATGCCCTCGGTCTCGAACAGCGAAGCAGGACGCAATGATTCAGGATAAAGCTCACGTGCCACCTTAACGAAGGATTTGTAAGGATCAGGCGTGAGCAACATCGTAAGCCCGCTCGGGACATGGCATTGAAGACGCTCGCTGATCAATACAGCGCCGGCGCGCGTCGATGTAAGGGCTTTGGCGAATTTCGCATTATCGACAAAGGTTAAGTCCCCTGCCTCTGCCCGATCGATCGGCGCTACATTCGTCATCCGCTGTGCGAAGGTTGTGACGTCCTGAAGTTCGGCGCCCGTCAAGGACGCGATCTCGCCCACGGTCAGACCTGATGGGTGACGGAAGAAATGCGGCCCGGCCATGTCACCCCACCCCAAGAAATATCCAGAAACAAAACTAAAGTTCTTGAGAGCGCTTGATGTCAGGTGAGCCAGAACCCGAACGCTTACTTTCAGCGGTTTCGGTATCGGGCGCTGTTGCTCCTGGATCAGCCGTGCCGGCGAGTGCATTGTTCATGAAGGAACGCAGCGCAAAATACAAGGCCGCCCAGGCAGCCGGCACGCTTAACGACAAAAGTGGAAATGATTTTCACGAAGCGATTTGCACGCCAGAAGCGTCCGCTTCGACCCTTCCACAAGCGAAGTCAGCATGCTGCGGCATCCACTTGCGCAATGACTGTGAGCATCAATGCCACGCAGTCTGCTGCGGCTGCGTCAGGTCCGCTGCTCGCCGGGACAGGCAGCAGCAAGCGATGGGGTAGCACCCGAAAGGCCTGATCGATGGCAGAACATAAGCTGCCATCCTTGCTGCGGCTCGTCAGCCATCAGAGAAACGCCGCGCCGTTGGCCGGCGCGGCGTTTGGCGATCAGCCTTGGATGAAGGCAAGGAGGTCGGCGTTCACCTCATCCTTCCGCGTGGTGCACATGCCGTGCGAACCGCCCTTATAGACCTTCAACGTCGCGCCCTTGACCAGCTTCGAGGACAGCATTGCCGAGGCGCCGATCGGCACGATCTGGTCGTCGTCGCCATGCAGGATCAGCGTCGGCTTGTCGATCTTTTTGAGGTCTTCGGTCAGGTCGGTTTCCGAAAAGGCCTTGATGCAGAAATAGCTGGCCGGCATGCCGGCCATCATCCCCTGCAGCCAGAAGGATTCGCGCACGCCCTCCGAAACCTTGGCGTCCGGCCGGTTGTAGCCGTAGAAGGGCATGGTCAGGTCCTTGAAGAGACCCGCTTCGTGCCGTGGCGACCGATGTAGCGGGCAACTTCGCCGCCGCCGGTGGAGTGGCCGACATGGATCGCGTCTTTCAGATCGAGTTTCTGCACAAGCTCCGCAAGGTCATCGGCATAGGTGTCCATGTCGTTGCCGTGCCAGGGCTGGCTCGACCGGCCGTGGCCGCGGCGGTCATGGGCGATGACACGATAGCCATGTGACGCCAGAAAGAACATCTGGTCCTCGAAGGCATCCGCGCTTAACGGCCAGCCGTGACTGAAGACGACGGGTTGGCCCGATCCCCAATCCTTGTAATAGATCTCGGTTCCGTCCTTGGTCGTGATGGTGCTCATGGTTCTGGCTCGTTGTCGGTGAGGATTTGCGGAAGGCTGACCGCTGGTCCCAGCGGCCGCCGCGGCGGTCAAGGGCAGCGCGGCGATTCCCGCGCCGGCGAGAAGAACCCGCCGGCGGGACGTTGAACGCTTGCTCTCAGGTTGATCGGAAGGGTCGATGCTCATGGGTTGCTCCTCTGTAATCGACGATTTTAATAACGCACGATTTAATCGTGTGCGATACAAATATCGCAGCCTGAACCGATGTCAAGCGCTTGCGATAAGATCGCGCACGATATATATCACGATCGTTTGATGAGGTTCGCCATGCCCCGCCCAAAACGTGCATCGAAGCCGGACGACGCCTTGAGACTGGGCGAGTTCCTGTGCTTCGCGGTCTATTCCGCCAGCCACGCGTTCAATCGCGTCTACAAGCCGCTGTTGGATGAACTCCGCCTGACCTATCCGCAATATCTGGTGATGGTTCTGCTTTGGGAGCAGGACGATCAGACGGTCGGAAGCCTTGGCGAAAAGCTGTTCCTTGAATCAAGCACGCTCACGCCATTGCTCAAGCGGCTGGAGGCGTTGGGCCACGTCAAGCGAACCCGTGATCCGGTCGATGAACGCCAAGTACGGGTGCGTTTGACCGATCAGGGGCGAGCGATGCAGGAAAAGGCGCGCGAGATCCCGGATTGTATCCTTGAAGCCTCCGGCCTCAAGATCGATGAACTCCGCCGGCTGCAGAACGAAATTATCGCTCTGCGGAGCGCTCTGGAACGATTTCACCGGAAGTAACCGGAGCCCATTCTCGGCGGATTGATGGGCCGTCGCGGGGGTCTCTGTCGACTGGTTACCCCAGGGAAGGGCCAGGCGACGTTGCACGCGGATTGAGAACGGTGGTCTGTCCCCTGCTCTCTTTACTCAGTTGAAGGAGATCGACCTGCCATCCGCTTCTTCATCCGCAGGGATAACCATTACGTCCTGAATTCCAAAGGCAAGACGCGCGCGCCAGTGCGCGCTGCCGTCAACAAATCCGGCTTGTCGCCGCCAATGATGTGCCTATTTCCAGGCAGCCGCGTGATCAGCGGCGAAGCTGGCAAAATCGTTGCGGCCTTCCCGTTACCCCCGTTCACGGCTGGCGTCAAAGCTGCGGTAAAGCCCTGCCGGACATAAGCGCTCATGAGTGCAACAAGGGCAATTGATCAAATAACTCGCGTCACCGCGCCGAGGGCCGCCGCCAAGCGAAACTGGCGTTGGCTGCGACCGGCCGGCCGTCACGTCTTGGGCTTCATGCCGTAGACATGCTCGGGCCCCGGAAATGCGCGGGCGCGGACATCGCTGGCATAGCTTTCGATCGCAGCTTCGATCATGGGGCCGAGATTGCCGTAGCGGCGAACGAATTTCGGCGACCGCGGCGACAAGCCCAGCATATCCTCCAGCACCAGCACCTGCCCGTCGCAGGCGACGCTGGCGCCGATGCCGATGGTCGGAATCGCGATCTCTTCGGTAATCTTGCGCGCCAACGGCTCGGCCACCGCCTCGATCACCACGGAAAACGCACCGGCCTCGCCGATGGCACGGGCGTCGTTTTCGATCGGCTCCCATGTTCCCTCCTCGCGCCCTTGCGCGCGAAACGAACCCAGCGTGTTGATCGACTGCGGCGTGAGCCCGATGTGGCCCATGACAGGCACGCCGCGTTCGACGAGAAACGCGATAGTCTCGGCCATCCGCGCGCCGCCTTCCAGCTTGACTGCACCGCAGTGAGTCTCCTTCAGGATCCGCGCTGCGGCGTGAAACGCCTGCTCCTTGGAAGCCTCGTACGAGCCGAATGGCATATCGACGACGACAAGAGCATGCTGCGAGCCGCGCATCACCGCGCGCCCCTGCAGGATCATCATCTCCAGCGTCACCGGCACCGTGGTCTCGAAGCCGTGCATCACGTTGCCCAGGGAATCGCCGACCAGAATGGCGTCGCAATGGCGATCGACCAACGCGGCGGTGTGCGCGTGATACGACGTCAGCATCACGATCGGTTCCCCGTTCTTTCGCGCGCGAATATCGGGCGCGGTCATACGCTTGATGGCGGACTGGACAGACATGAATAAACTCCAACGACGGCAACGCCGATCACGGCGAGATCAAACACGAAGGCGAGCGCGGCGTGTCCGACCGCTTCTGTCAGCGATCGCAGGTCGCTGCGGCTCACAGTCGCGGCAAGCTCGGCGTCAGATCACTCGCCACTCGGAAAACAGAGCGGAGGGCAAATTAGAAGTCAAGCAGCGTTGCTGGTGCTTACCGACAGCTGGACGGTCAAGAATTTGCGCTTTTGATTTCGTTCGGAAATTCAGCCGTAGCGTCTCAGGGCGATTGATCGTGGGACCTGCAGGACCGCGGGAGGCTAAACACCAAAGCCGGCGTGATCATGGGATTTGGTCTGCGGGCAGGAACCGGCTTTCGGAAAAGATCATGCTCGAACAAAAATTGTTACCGGTCAGGGACAAAGGCGTGGTTCGGGCAATATTTAGGCGCGCGCTCACCACAGCAACGCAATGTCAATCAAGAGTAGAGTCCCGCCACGATCGGCATGCGTGCTGCCCGAATCGCGGGGAACAACCCGCCGATCAGCCCGACGATCAAGGCCAGCGCAACGCCCTCGCCAATCAGCGCCGGGCTGAGCTTGAAATCGAACACCACCTGCGTGAAGTTGCCGCCGAGCGTCGAGGCGGTGATGCCATCGAAGATCAGGTAGGTGGCTGCCGCACCGAGCAGGCCGCCGATCGCCGCGAGCAATAGCGATTCCGCCAGAGTTCCAACAAAGGCGGGGAAGCCGCCGAAGCCGATGGCGCGCAACGTGGCGATCTCGGTCGCGCGCGCGGCGACCGACGAATACATGGTGTTGAGCGCGCCGGCGAGCGCGCCGAACGCCATCGCGATCGCCAGCGGCCAGCCGAGTTTCTGGATTAGATCGGAGGTCTGCGACGCCTGTTCGGCGAAGTAGGCGGCTTCCGATTTGACGTCGAGCTTCAGCCGCGGATCGTTGTCGCTGTAACTCTTGAGTTCGTTCAGCGCCGCCGGCCCGGTGAGCCGCACGCGAACGGTCTGGACGAAATTGTTGCGGTTGAACAGGCTCTGCACCACCGGCAGATCGGCCCATATCTCGGATTCGAACACGCTGCCGCCGGCATCGAATATGCCGACCACGGTCCAGCGCGTGGCGCCGAATGACACCGTGCTGCCGAGGTCTAGTCCTTCAAACTCGCGCAACAGCGCCTTACCGACTACGATCTCATTGCTTCCGCGATTGAACATCCGGCCGGCGCTGATGGCGATGCCCTTGCGCAGTGTGGCGCCCTGCTCGCCGATACCACGCAGCGGCAGGTTGGCCTTGGTTTTGGTGGAACGCTTGAGGCCATCGACCACGAGATAGAGTTCGGGCGAGGTCAGCGGCTTGCCGTCGCTGCCACGCGCGATACCTGGCCCGTCCTCGATCAGGCGCACCTGGTCGCGGGTCACGGTGCTGTTGATTTCCGCCTCCGAACCTGCGCGCAGCACGATGGCGATATCGTCGGCGCCCGATCCCGCGATGGTGCGCTGGAATCCGTTGGCCATGGCGAGGAACGCGAGCAACACGATCACCACCAGCGCGATCGCGATGACCGTCGACAGCGAAAGCCAGCGGCGCTGCGCGATGCTCCTGAGATTGATAGAGGTGACCGCGATCACCTGAAGCATAAGCGAGCGCATGCTTTATCCCCGTCCGAGTGCTGTGGCGATCTTCAGCCGCATTGCATTGAGCGCCGGGATGATGCCGGTGATCAAACCCAGGGCGATCATCAGCGCGATTCCTTCGAGCGCGATGTCTGGCGATACCGCGAATGCCGGCGCGATACTGGCGAGACTCGCGCGCAGCGCCATGGTGATAAGTCCGGCGATCACCAGGCCCGGCACGCCGCCGAGCAGCGCCAGCAACACCGATTCGCCCAGCACCATCCGCAGAATCCGAGCACCTGAAAACCCGAGCGTCTTCAGTACGCCGATCTCCCGGGTGCGTTCGCGGATCGACAGCGCCATGGTGTTGCCGACGATCATCAGGATGGTGACGAACGCGGCGCCGACGACCAGAAACACGATCAGCGCGATGTTGCCGAACTGCGCCGCAAACGCCTTGCCGAACGCCTTTTCGGTGTCGGTCGAGGTCTCGGCGCTGGAATTGGCGAACATCGCGTCAATCGTCTTGGCGACGCGATCGTTAGTCTCGGGCGAGTTGGTCTGGAGGATCAGCCAGCCGATGGTGTCCTTGCCGAACGAACGGGTCTCATCGAAATAGGCATACTGGAACAGCATGAAATTGGTGTCGACGTGTTCAACCTTGCCTTTGACAATGCCGGCGATAGTGAAATCCCAGGTGTGCCCGCCGCTGCGCTGGGTGAAGATGTTGCTCGCGACCGGCACGTGATCGCCGACCTTCCAGCCCCATTTACGCGCCATCGACTCGCCGATCACCGCGCTGCTGCGATCCCGGATAAACGCCTTGAGCTGCTCGGGGGGAATGTCGAACTCGTTGCGGTAGACATCGAAATAGGTCGCCGGCTCGATCGCCAGCGTCATCAAGAAATTCTTCGGATCCTGGTAATAGCCGCCGAACCAGTTAGCAAAGGTGACCTGCCGCACCCCCTCGACCGCGCGGACGCGGTTGAAATAGGCGATCGGCATCGGCTGGGTGAAATTGATCTTGTTCACCGTAATGAGGCGGTCGGCGGCGGCTCGATCCTCGCCCGCGGTAAAGGCGCGGTAGAATCCGGCGAGTACGCCGAAGATCATGAAAGCAACCAGGATCGACACGATCATCAAGGCTGCGCGCAATTTGCGGCGGAACAGGTTTTTCCGCACCAGGTCGAAGTCGTTCACGCGGCAAGCTCCTGTTCGACGAAGCGGCCCTTGTCGAGGTGAAGGGTCCGCTGTGCAAAGCGCGCGGCGGCCGGATCGTGCGTAACCATGACGATGGTCTTGCCGAGATCCTTGTTGAGGAGCTGCAGGATCGAGAGAATTTCGTCGGCCGAATGGCGGTCGAGGTCGCCGGTCGGCTCGTCGCAGAGCAAGAGGTTCGGATCCGACACAATGGCGCGCGCGATCGCGACGCGCTGCTGCTGTCCGCCCGACATTTCGCGCGGGTGATGCTTGACGCGATCGGCAAGGCCGACCACCGACAGCGCGGTGTTCACCCGAGTCGCACGCTCCTTGCTGCGCAGGGTGGTGAGCAGTAGCGGCAATTCTACGTTCTGCGCCGCCGTCAGCATCGGCATCAGATTGTAGAACTGGAAGATGAAGCCGATATTGGCGGCGCGCCACGCTGCAAGCTCGCCTTCAGACATGCCGTCGATGCGTTGGTCGGCGATGGCGATCTCGCCCTCGTCGACACTGTCGATGCCGCCGAGCAGATTGAGCAGTGTGGTCTTGCCAGAGCCGGACGGTCCCATCACCGCGACGAAATCGCCACGCGGAATCGTAATATCGAGGTGATCGAAAATCGAAATCGTTTCCTTGCCCTTGGTGAAGCGCTTGCTTACGCCGGCGAGGCGAACCATCGGATGTTCCGGTGCCACTTTTTTCTCTCCTGTCGGACTAGAGCATATCCCGCTCACGTCTACCTATACCCCGCATGTTCGAAGAAATTTGCACATTCTTGGGTATTGAAGGAGCGGGCAATCAAGCCGATTCTGC
>WNFI01197292.1_pt1 | contig 18300 bp, 27 predicted proteins | sample 5400471 | NCBI WGS metagenome assembly WNFI01 (sample SAMN13153348, study PRJNA577476) | soil metagenome | isolation source: 100 cm saprolite on Douglas fir-dominated hillslope | place: USA:California | collected 2013-09-17 | reverse complement strand
AACATATACGTCGAAAAACTAGTGTTGACAGACGTTGCCATCACATTATTTGCGACAATATCAACCATCAAATACCTGGTGAGAAGATGAGGAGAGGTACGAATTGTGGACATTGGTTACGAACATGTCACGACGATGTAGCTCAGCTGAAAGTGCCTTGAGGTCATTGGCAGTACCGAAACGCGAGTTCAGTTGAGACGCATCCGCAATCCAATACCCATGGTATGGGTCGCCATATGGTGTTCGAGGACCCTCATAATTCTGAGAGACGGGACTGATCCAGACTAGAAGACCAATAGAATGGGATATCCGAGTCTTCAAAGAGGAATGAACTTACTGGCAGTGAAACCAGCACCTTGGATATAATCTAGATTGTCCTGGATGGTACGCCAGGTGCCACCGCACCAGGTCCGTTCAGTAACATTGCAAGCGTTCACATCCGCACCCTTTGGAAGCGCGTAGCGATCAGTGATGACCCTGAACGCTGAGTTCAGCGAGACGGAGACATAGCCAACAAAGAACATGGCGGTACTGGTAGATCGACCGTCCCCTCCATTGGTCGGCCGTAGCGGCAAGCGTAGAGCCAATAAATGCTGTTATGGATATCAAAAGAATGAGAGTAAACATAACTTCAGCGAACGACTTGAGAAAACGAGAGGGGTATGGAAGGAGCGTCGGGGGGGACACGGAAAGTCCGGAAGTGAAGGCGGGAGAAAGAAGAATGGAATGGAATGACCTGATGGATCGACTAAAAGTAAGTTGGAATAGAGCCAGCTGCCAGTGAGCATTGGATTCCCGAGCTTCCTGGGACCATGTGTCCGCGGAGCGATCCATAGACCAGGGACGATCGGTTAGAAATTTCAGACATCTCGTCGCATCACGACAAGGTTGGCGGCGGTCCCTGACTGAGAACTAATTGAGCCCTGAGTGGGGAGGCCACCTGAGCCTGCAGTACGTTCAAGCGAGATTATAGTAGAGCCAATGGAAGCCAGCCCAGCTACTTGGCGACGCCATTCACGTCATGGTCACGAGTCCTGTTTCCATTGTAACTACAATAATGTCTCCTCCGAGGCTCACGTTCACACCTTACGGATGGCTGGTTTGCATTTGGGTCCTCGTCATATCCTTCCAGGTACCCGTCTTGTCCGAATAATAACCCATTTCTCATCGCGTTTTAGTATGGATATCATATCTCGGCCCTTAACCAAATTCAGTCGACCTTGACCTGTCGAACTGCCCCACCCCTTCTTTCCCATGGTTTGCCTACATGCATTCCTATGTCCGACGCAATATTCTCCCTGGTCACGTCGATGTTCACAGTGGGCGGCTTCCTTGGCAGCCTCACCGCCGGCATGGTCATGGAGCGCCACGGCCGAAAGGCTGCCCTCCAATACAGTGGGCTGTCTGTGGCAGTAGGTTCGGCCCTAATGGCCATTGCGCCTTCCACTATACTACTGCTCCTTGGAAGGCAATAAGCTCACTCCATCACAACCATCTCCTCCCACTTACTAGAATGTAGGTTTTTGACAGGGTGTGGGGCTGGTATCGGCCTGTGCACAGGGCCCGTTTTTCTAGCCGAAATCGCCCCGTCAAACATAAGGGGAAGCGTCGGTACAGTTTGTACCTTTCCCGTTAACATACCCTTGTTCATTCCCGAGAACAGGTGTCCTCACTCAGCTTGCCATCGTGTTAGGCATTATGATCACCCAAATGCTCGGCTTGCGTATGGCAACTCCAACTCTATGGAGATTTGTGTTATTATTTTCCTCCGCCGCCTCTGTCGTGCAGTTGTGTCTGAGTCGGTTCATTGTCGAAACTCCAGTGTGGCTGAAGCAGCATGGCAAGCCAGACGAGTCCCGTTTGGTGCAAAGATATCTTTCTCAGGGACCAGGTGAGCCCAGGTTCTTGGTACACGTGCTATTTCCCTTTGGATCTATGTCCTTTTCTAGAGTTCTCGAACAGCGTCGAAGACCCATTACTGGATGAAACTCCCCAAGAGTCGCATGATGGGTTAGACGATCACCGAGGACCAACCTCTTTACCTTCGTTAAACCTATTGACGAACCTTGAGCTCCGTCGACCACTAGTGGTGGTATCTTCTGCAATGATATCTCAGCAAGTATCGGGTAACAATATCAACTCGTCGGTGTTGTCTCCCTGTTGATAATTGATACAGGTATCAACGCAAGTACGGAATCAGAGTTCTCAAGCTAGCTAGTTCTCATATAGGGAAGTTCTTTATTATAGCAACGATATTTTTTCGCGCGTTCTACCGAACGCAGGGCCATACGTTTCGCTTGGGATTACGTTGGTCAATACCCTCATGACATTCCCACCGATATTCTTGATTGATGTAAGTGTTGGTCACTTCTCTTTCTTATAAACTGACCAACAATACTGCAGAGAGTCGGACGTGGGCCCTTGCTCCTTGCATCGGTCATTGGGGCATTGGCTTCTCTTGTTCTTACTGGCTATGGTTTGAACACAGGAATGACGATCGTTTCAAGCATTACAGTCCTGATCTTCGTGATGCAAGTCTTTCCGCGGCTTCCCTTATTCTCTACTACTCACTCGACTTCCCAGGTCTTTTGCCGTCGGCCTGGGACCTGTTCCATTCATAATAATCTCAGAAGTGGCGCCTTCTCGCGTATGCTCCTTTATTTCTTTTGTCAATGTATGCTGAGCCATCACATGCGCCGTAGGCTGTTTCCACTCTGTCATCGGTAGCGCTCTCGTTGAACTGTATGATTCCCTTACTTCGACTATCTTCTGAATTTCGTTTTGACTTTTCACAGGGAGCGCCAATTTCTTCGTTGGCCTTGCCTTTCTACCGCTTCGTAACAAATTATCTGGTGGAGACTCTTCCAAGGAAGGCAGGGTCTTCTACCTCTTTGCTGGATTACTGTTCTTGTCCTCTTCTATTTTTTTCCGGAGCTTTCGTCCGAGGACATAACGCCTATTTGAGTGAACGTCACTCCATGTTCTGGGTCCTTATATCACGAACTTTCTTGATAGTCAACAGTCACGAACGCAGTTTGAACCCAGAATCTCGTCGGCTGTATCTGATGAAACGTCTCGCCTTGTATTTGTTGAGGTAGATGATGCCACACACGACGCTTAACATCAGGGCCATACAGCGGTTTGTGTCATGGTGCTATTTGTTTAAGTTATCCTAATGTACCGCGGCCATCGTACCACTGGTCCTGTGCTACGAGCTTTTTACATGATAATGTTCCCCGGTCTATGTCCGAGCAGTAGTCGAGTTGCGAGAGGTCAAACAAAGTCGAGGCCGGCAAGTAGAGATTAGCCGTTGTTGGTGCAGATGCCGCGACATCAGCTTTTGATTTCTCAGTTCAAATGCGGCCGTAGAACCCCACTGAATTACTCGGGAAGCAAAAGGTCCTTTGTATTCTTATGCGAACACCTGGAAGTACAATTACATTCAGCCAATTACATTCAGCCAGCTGAGCCTGAGTGGACAACACGGGAAACGTGACAAACGGGCCGCCATGCCGCCAGGTTTCGGCTAATCTTGATGTGTGGCGCCTCTGCGTTTGGTGATAAGAAACAGTCCATCATCACACCTTTCGGTGACGGAAAGTATCCGCAGGTGCAGCCCTATATACCAGACATGAGCACAAGCCGTTCTGAGGCAAGTAATGGTAATGTGGTCGGTTGACTGTAGAAGGTCCCTAATACCTTGACAGGGATCCAGTCCTAAATCTTTACTCGAATATCTGGACCTCTCCCAGGCGAATTGCCTCAATGAGGTCGAAGATCACAACGTAAAGAGTATCTTCTCTGGAAAAATAAGAAACATTACGGATTCCTATCTGTTGAGCGACACCGATGAGCAGCTTCTCTTGAACATCTACGTCTGTCCTCCGCGCCTACGAAACGTTCAGTAGTCGTTGCTTACAAGGCCGTGCCACCAGTTCAACTAAAAGAGGGCCGGCAGATTGATCTAAGGTTTGTCCGATTCCAATCGGTGAACAGTTTGCATGTCAGTAAGGCATTTAAGTTGCGTCACCGTCACCGAACATTCCTGAGTCACCGTGTTATACTCTCATAGGTCTTTGTCAGTTCAAATCAGGGCGGAGAAGAGACAACTCGAATAGATGCAATAGACATACTGGGGTTCCCTACCGGGTGAGCAAACGTATTGCAGCACTACCCGACCCACTTCACTCAATTTATTTACAGTGTAGCAAAAGACTTGAGCGAGTTAAAGAAGCACCAGGATGACTAGACCATAATAACACTGGTTACAATGTTCCTTTCACGACGTTCCTGTACGTAAACAATCGTGTTGTATACAACGCGATCTAAAATACAATGGGCAAGTGTCTATATGATCTTCGGCTCCGCCTGACATAGGCTATTTGATGAATGACGACCGCCTTTGTCGCAAAAAATCGTGCATGTGACGGCTTCGGCCCCATGGGTATGGAAATAAACAATCTGTTTGTTTTTTTCGCGAGCGCGACGGGCCTGCTCCGAGTCCTCTGGATCTCTAAAAAAAGGAATGAAAACTTTAACTGTGCAAACTTTTGTCCATGTCCCTGGCATGGGTCACTTTTATTGCCCTTTATCTATAGCATGTGATACCAACTTTTTTGGGACGATTTTGACGTCAAGTCGTCAGCGCGTCAAACTACTGTTACATCGCATACAAAACAAACTACATGCCTCAACTCATGATCTATAACATTATGCATTGTCTGCATTGCATCTATCTCACGTTCTCCGTTCGCAATTGCTGCCAACTCATGTCGATCTCGACCTCCCAAGTGTTTTTGCTCGATTCAAACCGAATCCTGCCTCGCACGTGAGACGTCAAGATGCATAACCTTTCCCTACGCGTTCTCTCCCTTCGTCTTCAAGACCCTCACGGGGGCCCCGTCCTGTCTGTTGCGCTTTCACAAATGGTGCTCTTCATGGAATGCATCTACACACTCATGATCAAGACGTAGAACAACGCGAGCGACTCGTACTAAAGATTTCATTTCCGAGTACCCTAACTCCGCAGACAAGCCTTCCTCCCGCCCCCTTCGTATCCGTCCGCTTCCCCACTGCGTTCAATCAAGAATGTAACCACCATCGACGGAAATCTGTTGTAGTGTCAGATAGACCTCGGCGAGAGGCAGAAGAGAATCGACGTACACATTGACCTTTGCGGACATAAATGACAGAGCCGGTGAGTAAATGTGACGGTTAGAAAATGGCCCACTTTACCAGTGACGAAGCCAGCACTTTCAGAAGTGACATAAGATACGAGGGCAGCGATTTCCTCTGGAGCTCCGAGGCGCTGGATTGGCGTGCCCAATAAACCCTTCGATAAAAGTCCCCTCTGAGGTCCACTCCATTGCAAAGATTGAGATCATACTCACCGCAATACTCTTAACCTTTGAATCAAAGTCGGCGCCAGGTTGGGAGTCAACGAGCTCCTCACCTGATGGAAACGTTTACCCTTGTCAGATCTGCTGAAGTGAAGTGGAGGGTTGGGTCAAACCGCGAATAGCAAACTTGGATGCACTGTACGCAGAAGCAAAGGCAAAACCTGCTCTCATGATGTGAGCAAACCATGACATTGCATTTTGGGATCATACGAGACGACTCGAACCTCTCTTGCCACCTGCCGAACATGCTCCTGAACACCTTCGCATCAATACCTGCCAGGGAAAAGGACAGAAAATCTTCGCACCGATGATACGACCGCCGCGGCCTTGAGCGACCATCTGCTTGGCAGCATGCTTATAGCACAGGAACATGCTGCGAGCATTGACGGCCATCAAGCGGTCAAAGTCGTCGACAGTCGCTGCGCATCTTCAAGTTGCAGAGGACGGATATTGGTCACAAATTTCATGACTCACTATCCAGAATCGGCTGATGGGCTACTATTCCCGCGTTCGCGACCATCTAATAGTACGTAAAAGTTTAAGCAATTTGCCACCAGCCATCGGAAGGACTTACAACGTCGAGACTGCCCAGTTTCTGAACGACTTGCTGAATTATCTTCTCGACGCCCGCTTCGAGAGACACATCAGCGGGAACGGCGAGTGAGCGCCGTCCTTTGCTCTCGATTTCCCGTACGACGTCATCCAACTCAGGTGTGTTTGGTAAGTCGTTGACCGCTACATCCAAGCCATCCTCGGCAAGGCGAAGAGCGATTGCACGACCAATACCGCGTGCTGCGCCAGTAACAAGTGCTATCCTGGTCGTCATTGGGGCAGTAGTTAGGAGGACACTCTCGCTGAACACGTCTTTTATAGCTAAACTGACATCCATTCGTTCAAAGTAGTATAAATTGCATGTAAATACTTTGGAGCGCCCTTGTACGTTTGCCCACTCCCCACTGGATACTACTCGTTTCCCGCACGCGCATCGCGTTTTTCCTACACGTCTGTCTCCATGGCGGTGGTGCCACGTCACCTCGACATAACACGTGCTACTTGATGGGAATCACAGGGACGCCAAGTGGAAAAAATCGTGAAAAGAACGGTTCAAGTGGATTCGCGTTTGAAGCGAACTCGTTGACAGGTTTCTGTTCGCACGTGATTTTGCAGCAATTGCAAATTCGAGATACAGTAATTTCTTCTCCCCAAGCGGATATCTAGGTGGGCGATGGGACTACGATCTCCTGCTACCCGAATAACCCGATGAAAATAGAGGGTGGGAATGCAAGTGCGAAAAGACCTAGTCAAGGTCCTATATACACGTCAAAAAAATTTCGCGCGAGAATGAATCCGGGCTCGACGCACAATGGGGCACTGTCACATTGCCTTCATCACCAAGCGCAGTGTCCTAAACAATGTCACCGACACGAAGCAGTGGCAAGATACCGGCTTTGCGAAGTTCCGTCTCGCATTCGAGCACGCCGGCATCCGACAGCCAATCTCCCTCCGGGGATGGTACAGACACATGAAACCAAGGACACACGCCGCAAACGAAACAACGGCAAACCTAAACCGGCGAGAGTAGTTGCGAGCGGAAGATGGACCTGAGAACTTGCGCCCTTGAGATCATACAGAACTTGTTGGAGACGGAACGCGGCCCAACTCTCGTGATGCTGAATGGTGCTTTCACCCCTGGTCCTGTGCAGCGCCTGCAATACGTGGCAGCCGCGGACCGTTGTTTTGTGTTTGTCCCAGTGCTCCGTCTCTGCCAAACAGCAGTACTTTTGTTCTACATCGGCTTCAGCCTGTGCGCGGAGGCGAAGATGATTGATGGAAGGCGCGGGAAACTGTTTCACGTCTGACGGTCACTCTCCTCCGAGGGCGGCGGGGAGTGGTGAAACGGCAGACTGCGTAGACAATGTCTACGCTTAGTCCGCAGTTTCGTATCTACTAGCCGTGCACAGGCTTACTCAACGCTGCACGTTATGCGCGCATCTCCGCAAGAGTAATGGGTATTGGTCCGGGGTTTGACAATGACCACCGCACGTAACCAACAATACCTAGGTGGCCCTCTAAGGTCACATAGCAAAGGGCAAGGTCAGGGTAGAGAGCCTGTCGTATGGCGCCCCGGAGAATGATACATTCATAGAAATGATAGAATGAATAATCTCCTTAAACTGTGCATAAAGCAATTAAGACCATTTTAAGCAACTTAAGATACTTGGGCTTACGAATTGCGACACGACTTGTTCAGTTCCGACCCGAAATCTAACCCGAAATCTAACGATGTATTCCCTTTTAAGCAGTTTAAGGAAATTTACATTTTCCTGATGAGGTGTGTTAAACAGTCTGCCAACAGCCGTCGATTCTGCAAGTGCTGGAGAAAAGGATAGAACGTGGGCACGGGAGTATTCTAGGTGATGTCGTAATGTCCGTCGACGGGGTACGCTTAGGACGATTACATAAGTGGCCGAGTGACATGCATGCAACCGACGCAGTTGCAGTTAAAACCCGTCTTGCGACATGGCAGAGTCGCAAAACCAGGAACTTGACGCCTTTTTGGCGTTCTTCTCTACTTTCAACCTACATCGCTCTATCACAACTGCCGCAGATCTGAGTGATGGCGCTGGCCTTCTCGAGATTCTCTCAATCATGTGCGACGATCCACCGACCCTATCGTCCGTTCTGACTTGTGAGACGCTTTAGAGACGCAGAATACTTTCAAGCGCCCCCTCGTGGCTCGCAGGGGCCACCCGACAACTGGGTTTTACGTTTCAATGCCCTGAAGCGCGTCTATCGACTTATGACACAATACTTCTCCGATGTTCTTGGACAGTCCACTGACTCTCTCGAAGTTCCGGACTTACAAGCTGTAGCAAATGAATATAATGTTCCATCCACTCTAATGATGTGTCGCCTCACACTTGCTATTGCTGTGCAATGCGATAAGAACAAGGAATTTATTGAGAAAATCCAGGGCCTAAGTCAAGGGGACCAACACTGTCTCATGAGGGCCATTGAGCAGGTACAGGAGGACTTTTAAAAGCTTGCGATTCATTCTTGACGTTGTCGGATTCAGGTTCTGGCTAGGGGCGGGCGCACCTCAGGCGATCGGGGTGTCAGGGATCGGAATAAGACCGAGTAAGTAACTGCTTAAACTACCTTCTTGATCACAACTCACTGATCGGTGTAGAGATGATCACTACTACCAGCTCCAGTCTGAGCGCAGTCGGGCGCAACTGGAGAAAGATGCCCTTGAGAAAGCGCATCAAGCACTTCTTGAGGATCATCGCTCACTCCAATCCCAGCTCGACGACGTCCTATCAGAGAGAGATGATGCGACAGCTCGCGCACGCGAGCTGTTGCATCAAGCAGACACTCGGAAAAGCGACAAGACAGATGTCATAATGAAAGTGGAAGTGGACAGACTGCGCGTCGACTTGTACGTTGTTGGATTGCTACCTAGAGTTCATTCATCATATTGTCCCTTTTAGACAGAAGAGCGAGGAGAATCTAGCTGTCGCCGAGTCAGAGCTTGAAAGGCAAACGAGGACTGTGGCAGACTTGACGCATCAAGTAGATGAGCTGCAAAACTACGCTGCCGAGGCCGCGCGTCTCAAGGATCAAGTTGACGAGTAAGCATATCGTCAAAATTGTGGAGTATATTTTGATGGGGAGAAGACTTCGCCACGCATCAGATCGGCTTAACAAAATGGAGAATGTGATGGAAAAGTACAAGAAGAAACTACAAGAAGCCGCTGACCTCCGCCAAGCAGCGAAGGTATGTTTGTCAGTATACCACAGGTATCCCTGTATCGCTGAATTCCGTAGTCGCTGGAAAAACAAAATGCAGACCTGGTTGACAAGAACGCATCCTTGGAGGAAGAGTATCGCAAGGTGGCCGCATTCAAGCCGCTAATGGAGTCTTACAAGAGCCAAATTACCGAGCTGGAGAGTAAGGCTACATCGCGCAACAAGGCTCACGAATCTGCCTTATTCGAGCTAGAGCAAACCCGGACTAAACTACGAATAACTCAGGAAGAACGTGCTAAAGACTCCGAGGCTCTGGAATTGTACCAGGAGCGAGTCCGCGAGCTGGAGCTTTCATCTAATCGGCCTATAGCTTCTGGTCAAACCAAACGCCAATCGGGCCATGGTACAGAACCGAGCACTCCTGGTCGAGGAGAGGAAGACGAGGACCTCTCTAACAGACTCGGTGGCGAGCTAGATGACGCCCTTGCAGGAACCACTATGACAGATTTGAAACTCCAGGTTCGAAAGCTCACCCGAGAGCTGGAAGACTTGAGAACGAACCAGCTTGATTCAAGTAGAGTTCTGGTCCTCGAGAACCTTCTGGATGATGCCAACCGTATGAAAGCCCGCTATGAAGCAGACTACTTGGCCTCCCATCGTGAGAAACTCGTTCTACAAAATGAACTGGAAGAGATTCGCAGCGGGAAGGCTTTGGGTGATGGGTATGAGATGTTTCGTCCGGTTGTTCCTTCCCTGATCCTCGCGTATGATATAGACCGGAGGCGGCTATTGCCTTACGACAGCGCCTGAACGAGACCGTCCATGAGCTAGATAGCCTGAAGAAAGACCATACGGAACTTGAAGTACAAAACAACACGCTTTCCAAGGAATTGACAATTGTGAAATCAGATCGTCCGTCTTGTGCTAAATCCTTCGCTTTGTTGCTAATATTATTCTATCTAGTGGTACTGGTCAACAAGGATCAAGTAGATATCCTGGCTTCTCTGCGGGAGTCCGTCAATGAAGATAAAGTAGCTCTGGAAGAGGAGGTAGCCCGTCTTCAACAACAACAGAAAGAAGCTGCCGAGAAGAACAAGATGCATTTGGAACAGGTCAACAGCTTGCTCTTGGAGAAAGTCAATCTTCAAAGCGAAGGGATTAACCAGCGGGAGAAGATGTTGCAAAAAGAGCGCGACTTTGGGTGCGTCTCGATTTGACACGTGAGGCGGTTTAGCAGGTCGATTGAATTAACACTCTTTAGTGATTTGCGTGCGTCGATGTCAGGAAAAGGCGTGCCGGAAGACGTGAAATCCCGTGTTCTGGGCTTGCACGAGGATAATGTCCAGCTTAGGGAGCAATTGAAGACCGTGCAGGACAAACTGACCAAAGCTCGTACAGTATGGGATTTCGTTTCTTTGTGCCTTTTTATTCTTTATTCATCGCGCTCTAGTTCATCAAGTCACAGGATAAGCTCTTTAAAGAGGAACAGGCTAAACTACGAGAGTTCGCTCCGTCCGTGAGTTGGCCATCGAATTTCTATCGCTCGCAGAAGTCAGACTGACTTGTGTATAGGGCGGCGTGCTCGACGAGACTGATAGCCGGCCGCAAGTTAGAATACTAGAAGACGAATTGAAACGGCACAAGGTGAGCATTTCTTCTTTTCAAATGGGTTTTTTCTTCCATTGTGACATCTGACTGCTTGCTGCGCCGACAGCGCCTATTGAACGAGGCACATCAGCGCTATAGGAAAGAGCAGGAGCTACTGCTCAGCGCGATTCATAGCCTCGGCATGCACACAGCGCGAGATCCATTTGGACGCTCGCACCAACAGGGTCGCGCATTACAAATGAGCTGGCTGGGCCAGCAGCGGCAGAACGTGAGCCTCACTTCAACGTCCAGGTCGTATTTCTTTTGGTCTGATTTTACTCTACACACAGCTCAGTCCTCTGCTCCATCGACATTAGACTTTGGAAGGTTTAGCATATGAGACGACTATTCGAGTGCCAAATTAATGTTTTATGATCTCTCATGCTCATGAGTAATGTCCTCTTCATTCATTCTGCTTCTGCTACCGAGATCCCTAGCTACCTTTACTTGATAGAAATAACGAATGCATGGCTTCATGTCGGGCTCAATATACCAGGAAGCTCCTGGTAGCACTTTTAGCCAGATTGTGATAGTCAGCAAGTTGTCAGTCAGCCCCGCTCAAATAATTAAACGTCCCACATTATATAGTGCCAGGATAACAGTACTGTACAGGGTTTAACAGAATAACCATGACGACAAGGTGACCAGGCCCGTCATTGGTTCCACGATAGAAGGGACATATCGCCCAGACGCCTCGGTTTCATAACATGACGGATAGTACCCCCAATAGCAAGTCCCACGAAAAGCGTAGCTGCCGCTACATATGCCCACCCGAGGAAAGGATTTTTACCCCCCATCCACGACACAGTGGATATCACGATCGACTTGGTACCGGAGTATGATCTGACGGGGTAATCTACTATAGATGAGCCAGGGAATATACTAGCCATTTCATGGAGAACGTACTCATGTTGACGGTGATCTGATAGCGTCCCTGGATTAGTTCATCCTGGTCGTTGCGACCGTACAACTTTGTGAATGTTGGGAGACCAGCAGTGCGCATCCAGTTATGGAAGTGTTCATCAGCACGTAGATCGGGTGGTGGTTGGTCCGTCGTGTAACCATTAGGGAACCTCGCGGCCCAATTGGGAGGGGGGACGATCTCGGAGATATTATACCCGGGCTTTGAGACGTATTTTTTCGCCTCGTTTGACCAAGCAATGCCCCTCTGCGAAAAATTGTAGGTCGAGGAAGCCCCGGATGGCGGGTTCAGTAATGTGAGATTACTGAACGTGTCTATTAAGAGCGTAAGAAGGCCATCAATACGAGACGACGAAGATGACAAACATACCATTAAAGAAGGAGTTGGCGATCAGGCCACAAGGGTATACGATCTGGTTGCCAATGGTTGCAGCAGGCTTGCAATTCGAATTCTTCAAAACACTGAACGAGCGGAATTCACCCTTCAGTTGCTTCTGGTCAAAACTTTGAACATAACGACGGTGGTTTTGGAAAAAGTTGGTAAGCTTGTAATATAGCAGTATAGTGGACGAGATGTTGAACGGAACGTCGAACTGAACGATGCACTGAGGAGAGGTGGTATTGCTGGTCGAGTTAATAAACGCATATTGGGGCGGCGAGAATTGGGCACCGGACTCCGATGAGCGAAGACGGTAGTTATATTTCGGCACAGTGACGAGGCTGCTCTCAGCGGCTTGTTGATTTGCCGCCGGAGTTAGCGTATCACATGCACTGTAATCGATTGTAATTTCGGTGACCTTTGTTGTGAAGCCACCATGAAACAAAGTGCTAGAAGATTGTAGCTGGTAAAACGGACCTTATTACTACCAATGATGAGGAGTGCACCGATGGGCGCGAAGAGGATGCCGATGATGAGGAGTGTCGGAAGAACCGTCTTTGGTGTCAGAATAGGCTGCCATGCCTTCAGCCGCTGTTGTTTGAACGCGGTATCTAAGCAGAGCGGTCAGCAAGCGACAGGTGGAGTCAGGAAAGACGCACTGGCAGGCCGCTTCCAACTACCCTTCTCCTTTTTGGGCGTTTCTCCTTGAGAAGTTGAGGCTTGCTGCGAGCTCTTCGAGCGACGGAAGAGAGCCATGGTAGGTGGTGGGTGGAGGAGAGGTGGATTGGTGATAGCAGCGCGCTCAACCTCGGAGTCGGGTCAGCTCGGCTTCGGCTAACGACTCATTATGTAATCATTCGTATTCGGCACTCTAATAAGGTACACGTCATAATCATTAGAAATCACTCTCTCGGACTCTCTGCTCTCGACCCTGCCTTTGAAATCGACGTCGAGGAAGATCCGGTGGTGGATGTCTGCCGACGCAGCGAACGACGAGATCGCTCCCCCGCTCTTTTCTGAACAGGCGATGCCGGTGCCGATTTTGCGGACAAGCCAGGCGCCAGACTGAAGCGTGGTAACCTGATTTTGAGCGTCGGTGTGGCACTTGGCCCAAGTTGTGAAGGGGTAACTGGGTTGGACGTCGTCTTGTTATCCACAGCGGTTGGTGAGCTTGATTGCGATGCGGGTGCAGACGGAGCCGAGTTTACAGGCCCAATGTGTGCGGGTGTAATTATTGGCTCTCCCTTCAACGCACGATTCGTAGACCTTGGCTGACCTCGCGAAGGACGCCCTCTCCCGGCCCTCCGTTTGCGCTCCCGAGCTGCCGCGCCAGATGCGGAGCGTCTTAAATCAGGTGCACCTTGCTCTTCATCACCCGAGCCGTTGCTCTCAAAAAAGGCGGTAGACTACAAGTGGGTCCAGGCTCAGTATTCAGTTAATACGCACATACGTCTGTTTTCCTTACAAATACGATGTCACGTTTTGACGCTCGTGCTGGCTGCTTTCGTTCCGAACTTTTTTCGGGAGGCTTTGTCCCGGAAAGGCCCGGTTCTGAATGCGATGGGGCGGGGAATACAGGATCTTGGCATCCCTGAGAGTCCATTCCGTCCTTGGCAAAACCTTCGATGGGTTTTAGCGAAGGCACAAGTTTACTTGATTCTTCCGTTGAGATTCCGGTTTGTGCCATGTCTAGAAGCAGCTTGCCATGACGTCAACAGCAAGACTCAATACAATACCATTGGTATAGCCTACCAAAGCGAGCCGGACATCCTCGACGCCCATCCCCCGTAGAGAATTTCTGATCGTCTCGTTCTCATCACCATCCAAAGAGCTTAAAGATGTAAGCGGTGACAAAGGTGCATCGGCGCCAGTTTTAGACCTGCTAGATCATTTTATGAATTGTCAAGGGAACGGTGAACGCCTACGCAGACCTGTGATTGGGGCAATGTATGGCTTGAACCTTGTCCCAAAAGTCAAGTTTGATGATACGTTCAGGAATACGATATCTCTTTCCGTTGATGAAGACTTCGTCGACGGCGACCTTATCGTGCGTTGATGACGTCTCAACATCGAGAATCTCTATGTTTCCGTTATTCACTTGCCCAGGCCGGGTGACGTCTATTACTATGGGATTCTGCCTTGGGACCCGATGCTTGATACGCTTTATCCCTATCTCAGAACAGGCATGGCCATGAATGAGGTGACAAGTGCTTACAAGCGTGTGATCCACGTGGTTAGGGCACATCCACTTCCTTTCCATCGGAGGCATAGTCAACAGAGGCGGGTTGAGGCAATCAAGGTGCCAGTGAAGGGGGCAGTAATCGCAGGAGACTATGCTTCTCCACAGCTCTGAGTCAGTGTCGTGCGTGCTCTGCCGCCGTGACCTCTTCTCTGGAGTGAGCGTATCTTGGGACATTGTTTGGGGGAGCGCAGACGTGCCGCATCGAAAACAAAGTACTGGCGCGCCGTTCTTGTCCTTCGTGCGGTAAGGGTCGCGATACTCCATCTGACCATACCGGCTAACGAAAGAAAATAAAATGCGGCATATGGTTTAGCCTCGAGGGAAACACTTACTTCAGGCGTGGTGCCTTGATCAACGAAAGATCCACGTATTGCCCTCGAGGGTTACTCCCCACTGAAAGATGACACGATCAGACAACCGTGGGATGGGTTTCTCCAGAACTCACCAAACTTGAAATAAGTACGGATATCCTCAGGAAGCTGAAACTCCACCGGTGGACTGCACTGGGCGTGATGAAGGAGAGGAGACAACAATGATGATGGTGGCATTGACGGCGGATTCTAGTGGCATCGAAATGAGACGATTTATCGAGCATCTGGCCACGTTCGGAATGCATGCACTCCCTCACCTGGTGAACTTCGCAGCTGGGACAAAACCACCTGCTCTCTCCCTCTGGAATGTCTGCTGCCTCCATTGGCGGATCAAGACACCAAAGATGATATGCCCTAGTACAGCCATCGCAATAGACCAGGGACCCTAAAGAGCGACACGCGGAGCAATGATCCTCATTCCGCTAGCAGAAATGAGTATGGCATTAAAGATGTGAGAGGTGAAAGCAGTTACCGCGGCGGCGAGACTGTTGAAAAGTGGAAGTGGAAGTGCAGGGGGCAATGGCTCCTCCTTAATCCTACTAACCATCTTATCCCCGTCCTTTTCCTTACTCTTTCCCTTCCCCTTCTCCTTTGCACGGGTGGCCTTTGAGGCTGGAGATGCGTCCTCAGGAATTCCGACTGAACTTGACCGAGAAACGAACTCGGGCTCCCAGCTGTTAGCTTGAGAGTCAGTCTCCAATTGCCGTGCGGTGAATTGCTCAAGGGTATCGGCATTTGTCAGTCCCTGCGGTGGGGTATTCAAACCGCGGGATGGGCCCCGTTGTGCTAATTGCGAGAGGGACCTGGTACAAGAGTGGTTAGTCATCGTTTGACTCGGAGTGAGTGAGGATTCGGAGAAGAGTCGTGAAAGGACTTTTTGGCGTACACAAAGGCGAGCACTTCAACACGCACCCTTTGTCTAGCCGTACCCGCTTACGCCTTGGTCCGTCCACCTCTGGTACACTTTCCAGACTCCCAATTAAGGGTCCGGTCAAAACTCCCGCGTAGGTAGTTCCGGGGTCATGTTGTGGTAGGTAGGACATGGTTGGAACGGGCTTTCTAGGATCTCGCTTGCCCGAGGCCTGGAGGACAGAAGACAGAGTCGGAGGAGCAGGAAGAATTTCGGTGGCAAGGTTTGGATCTCCAGTTTCCAGCGCAGTGCGGGGTGGCTGAAGAGCTGGGGCACCGGGGAGCATGTACACAGGGATGCTCGCAACCGATGTCATTCTACACTAATCAAAGAAGTTTTGCGAGCATTGACAGTCCAAAAAATGGCGGGACCTACCTACGAGATTTGAGGAGAAACCGCTACGATATAACAAAAGAGTTACACGTAGTGGTCGTGACGGGGTAGGGCTGACAGTTCCCGTCCTGTACAAAGTAGGCTCTGACACAAGTCCTTTTCGCCTCAAGCATTCCATTACAACTTTCAATTGTACACTACCACATATCTTTTGTCCTATCAAAAATACCCACTAACGTGGGGACGACCTAGTAAAGTATCGGAGCCAGGCACATAGGCTCCGACGAAAATGGCACGAGTTTGAAAAGCCGTACACCAAACATCGTCCCAGCAACAACGCCCTCTGCTCGTCCAAAACACAGTAACCTTCTGGAAATTGAATGCTCGAGGCTTCGAGATGGTGTTCCTAGACCTAGACAGAAGATTGCAAAATCCACCCCTTTGATGCATCACGTCCTTGACCTGCCCCGCGGGGGCCGTGATATGCCAACTGAAAGAAAAGATGGTTTTGCGTTTTTTTTTGCGTATGACATTCCCCAGGCCTTCTATGAAAGAATGCGAGATTCATTTTCTTGGTTCAATAGCCTGCATGCAACTATGAGGTACTCCACATTGAGGTGACGTGTCATAATACTTGCCACTCTGGTTCAACTTCAGTTATTATGGACATCCTAATTATCAGTGTTATCGATGAAGTGGCGCCAACACAGAAGCTTAAATGCTCACTGTATCTTCTTGGTCTCCTCGATGTCGTGAAAGATAACCCAACCCGAAGACGGTTTTCTTGTGAAGAGAGTAGAGTTCGGGTGAACATGTAACACCTACAACGGCTCAAGCAGGGATTCTCAAGGGAATTTAAAAGGAGCACTTACAGTGTTACCTCGAATAGACCTGTATGTTCCATCAGCAATCCATCGTGCACCATTCTGCTTGTATCCGTTGACCAGACATTGGCGCAGGCGTTTAGCATCGCCTTGACAACTTTCTATCTGGACGTTGAAACGGTGCATATATTTCTTCAACTGAGAACGAATTGAAACGGCGCGCGATAGCGCCCTGAAGGATAGTGCATGTGATTTACACCACGACGACGATTTTCCATGACTAACAAAGGCATTGTACGCTATGCGGAACGTCAGCGCATGTAGGCCCCTCAACGGGAGAAATCACCATTTAATAAAGTGAGATGATCCTACGAAATCATATAAATATTCCTTAGAAATAGGATGTCAAAACCTACCCCTTCTTCGGCTGTGAACTTTCTACGTTCGAGTTCAGCAGAGGCACCTGCAGCGCCTGCGGGAATAATAAAGACGTCCTGAAAGACAGAAAGTGGTTTTAGGTCAAAGTCGATCGTACAAAGTGAACTGATACCTGAATAGCGGTCATTGCGATGATCGTCAGAATTTCTTCCCCACATCTGAACCTGTGAGAGTCAAGCAACTAAAATGCACACTACGTCAGCGGTTCGTAAATAGTCATCTAAAGGGCTTACTACGCAGGCCGCCTTGACATCTAGCGGGATTTCCGCTACCTTCGTTCCAAGAGACGTTAAACGACCGTCGTCATCGACGATTGAATGAATGATTAAAGAGCTCAGGCTTTGGGCAATTGATTCGGATGGCGGGATAGTCAGCCATTGCAATTTCATGAAGTTATCAATGCCTAAAGCCTTCAGCTGAAGAATGGCGGAGGAAAGTTCCGTCCGAGTGATTTCCGGCATAGTGACAGAGGGCAACTGATTGTAGGCGGAGAAAGTGTAAAGGCGATAACAAAACCCTTCGGAGGTCCGACCAGCCCTTCCCGCCCTTTGAATAGCTGACGCTTGAGATACCGGAATAACTTTTAACGAAGAGAGCCCGACAGAACCGTCGTACATGCGAACCTTTGGCCGAGAAGATCAATGCAGCCCCATCATAAAGATACATTGATTACCTTCACAAAGCCGCAATCAACGACAAATTTGATGCCTTCAATAGTTATGCTGGCCTGATGAGGTGGAAAGATCAAGATCGAATAGTCGCGAATGAGATGGGGACTGACCTCGGCAATATTAGTGGCCACCACAACCTTCCTAGAGTCTGAGGGAGAAGGTTCAAAAACCTCCATCTGCTCGGCCATCGTGAGACCAGAGTGCAGGGCCATAGGTCTCAGGCGCAGCCTTTTTTCCGGAAGTCTGGAGAGCATTCAAGTTAGTTTCCCTCCAGTATGCCCCAAGTCGATGCCACCGACGAAGATATCCCATCCACCAGTTCTTCCAGACACCTGTCTATTTCCTCTCGACCAGTCAGGAAGACCAAGATGTCTCCTTTGCCATGCTGAAGGGCGTTAGAACGATCTCACGTATG
>WNFI01083886.1_pt1 | contig 18303 bp, 17 predicted proteins | sample 5400471 | NCBI WGS metagenome assembly WNFI01 (sample SAMN13153348, study PRJNA577476) | soil metagenome | isolation source: 100 cm saprolite on Douglas fir-dominated hillslope | place: USA:California | collected 2013-09-17 | reverse complement strand
CTGCCGAAACCACGATACGAAGTCATAGCGGCTCGGGCGATCAGACAATTGAAGGCACGCGCGGCAACGCCGACTTGCAGACCGGGTCAGGCGATGTGAAGCTCTCGAACTTAACCGGAGAAATCCGCCTTCAGACGGGGTCGGGAAATGTGCGCGGTCATGAGATTTCGGGGTCGATAAGAGGTGGCGCCGGAAGCGGCGACATCGAGATCGAAGAAACCGGATCCGGGGATATCGATCTGCACACCGGCTCGGGCAACATCACTACTCGCGGCGTTCAAGGTGCACTCCACGCTGAAGCCGGAAGCGGCGACATCACCGCGGAAGGTACGCAGAGCGGGCGCTGGGAAATTCGCACCGGGTCGGGAAATGTGCACGTGCGCCTGCCCGCCAACGCCGCCTTTGATGCCGACATTTCCACCAGTTCGGGCACGGTCGACGTGGACTCGCCGATCGAGATGACTGTGCAAGGACGAGTCCAGGAATCGCGCAAACAAATCCATGGCAAAGTGCGCGGCGGCGGCCCGGAGCTTTCGATACGCACCGGGTCGGGGGACATTCATATTCAGTAGCGCAGACCTATGAGAAAGATGCCGATTATCGTGCTTGGGCTCGCACTGTTACGAGGCTCAGCATCCACACAGGATCTCGCCCTGGTAGGAGGAAAGGTCTACGTTTCGCCTACGGCGGCCGCCCTGGTAGACGCGACCGTTCTGATTCACGATGGGACGATCACCGCGGTGGGCGAGCGCGGCGCAGTGAAGCTTCCAAATTCCGCGCAGGTGATCGACTGCAAAGGCAAGACGATTACGGCAGGCTTTTGGAACAGCCACGTGCACTTTGAAACCGGTTGGCAGAACGCAGCCGACATGCCAGCTGCCAAGCTTGAGAGTCACATGCAGGAAATGCTGACCGGCTGGGGATTTACCGCGGCTTGGGACTTGGGCTCAAATCCGCAGAACACGCTAACGATTCGTCAGCGTGTTGAGAGCGGAGAAGTACCGGGTCCCAGAATCTTCATGGCGGGCGACATTTTTCCAAAGGGAGGACACCCGGTTTACTTGCCTCCAGAACTGCAACTGATCGAAGCTGGCACAGCGCCCGAAGCGGAGCAAGAAGCGCGTGACTACATAAAAATAGGACTCGACGGCATCAAGCTGTTCACGGGGGCTTACATGGGGAACAATCCCGTGGTGAACATGAGCACTTCGGTGGTAAAGGCCGCAGTCGATGTCGCACACGCGCAAGGTAAACCGGTTTTCACCCATCCCCAAAACAGAGCCGGTGTGGACAATGCCTTGGCTGGTGGTGTTGATATTTTGGCCCATACGATTCCGGTCGAAGGTCAGTACACGGAAGATGAATTGGCGCAAATGAAACGGCAGCACGTTGCACTCATTCCAACATTAACTCTCTGGACCGTCGTATTCGCAAATCCTCAGACGCAAAACAAGGCAACGATCGAGGCCGGAGTCGCCGAAGTAAAACAGTATTTTTCGCAGGGCGGAACAATCCTGTTCGGCACCGACGTAGGGTTCCAGTCTACCTACGACACCACGCAGGAATTCAAACTGATGGGCGGGGCGATGTCTTGGCGCGGAATTCTGGCGTCCCTGACGACGAACCCCAGCGACTACTTCAAGGCCGCGAGTGAAGGTCGCGTGGAGAAGGGCATGAAGGCGGATCTGGTCGTGCTGGATGCCGATCCTGCAGAGGACGTTCGAAATTTTGCGAAGGTGGCGGATACGATTCGCGACGGTAAGGTCATCTACAGCAGGCACTCGCACTGACGGCAGCACAGTTCATCGCATGTTCTTAAAAGAACTCATTTCGCAAGGCTGGCAGTCGCTGTTACGCGATCGCATGCGCTCGGCGCTCACCATGCTGGGCATCGTGTGGGGCCTGGCTTCGGTCGTACTGCTACTCGCTTACGGGCAGGGGCTCGGTGGCTGCGTGCTGCATGCCTTTCTGAACATGGGAAATAATGTGATCGTTCTATGGCCCGGCCAGACCAGCATGCAGGCTGGCGGGCAGCGAGCGGGCAAGAGCGTGAAGTACGAACTGGAAGATGTCGAAGCCATTCGCGACGAAGTACCGATCGTGCGCGCAGTAAGCGGCGAAATCGACCGCGACTTCGGATTCAAGCTGGGCACGCGCGTTGTTTCCATTCAGGTGCGCGGCGTGGACATGCCCTACGGCCAGATGCGCAAGCTGGATCTCGCCGAAGGCCGCTACTTCGATGAGAGCGATTTCACCGACCATCATCGCGTCGTGATTCTGGGCTACGAAGCCGCGAAAAAAGTCTTTCAGGGAGCGCCTGGATCGGGCCAGCACGTCAGCATCGGGGGGCTCGATTTTGAAGTCATCGGCACCATGCGCAACAAAATTCAGGATTCCATGTACAACGGTCCCGACAACGACAATGGATTCATTCCCTACGGCCTGATGCGCGATCTGAAAAACATCCGCGACCCCGATGAAATCATCATCCAACCCACCGCACCGGAGCTGAACAAGAAAGCTCTCGCCGCCGTGCGCGAGGTGATCGCGCGGCGCCACCACTTCGATCCCAAGGACGACAAAGCGACTCCCGAATGGGACACGATTGAAGACCGCGCCATGGTGAACGCATTTTCCTATGGCTTGCAGGCCGTACTCGGGTTGATCGGTGTGGTCACACTAGCCGTAGGCGGCATCGGCGTGATGAACATTATGCTAGTTTCGGTCACCGAGCGCACGCGTGAAATCGGCCTGCGGAAGGCGATTGGTGCGAGGCCCAGGCACATCCTGGTGCAGTTTCTGCTGGAGGCCCTGGTCCTGACTTTTGTCGGCGGCATTATCGGGATGGCGGTCGCCGAACTTCTAACCTGGGTAATTCCTCCTATGCCCCTATATGACGAGTTCTACAAAACGGCCGACCACGAGGGCGCAATCTTTCTGCACGCTTCGATGGCCGTCATGCTCATCTCTTTCGTGATTCTCTCAATCGTCGGTATCGTCTCCGGATTTTTCCCCGCGATGAAGGCATCGCGCTTGAATCCGATTGAAGCGCTGCGCTACGAATAGCCTGGTCTGAAAGCGACGCGCCATCCCACATGAGTGTTATCGCCTGATTTCAACATTCAATCAAGGTAATAAGAAGCAGTCACTGCGGTTCCATTCGTCGCGCGGCGAAGCTGGGGTCGGAGCGAAGCTTCACTGGATGGGGGTACTCTTCAGGATGTCATAGCGCATGCTAGGGTGTGTTTTGGGATTTTCCTTGTCGACATAATTCTTATTGACCACGAAGCCGTAGTGCTCATAGAACCCGACTGAGACTGGGTAAGCATCGACCGTCAAAAACCGGCAACCGACACCCGATTCACGACCAATACGAATAGCCAGAGCCACAGCGTACTGCAAAAGTGCTTTCCCAATGCCACACTGTTTTTGTCGGGCGGTTGCGACGGCCAACCGTCCGATTTTTAAGGCAGGCCATTGCATAACGGAATTGTGGAAATCAACGAGTTTCTTCTTCTCTGGGGTTTTAAGGACAATGCTGTCCGTTAGAAGCGTGATGTATCCTACAAGTTCTTTTTCGTGAAAGACTACACGAGTGAAACTGAGATGCTCACTCTGATACACGGAAGCATCCTTCTGCAAGAACTCATTCAGATCGGAATCGCCACAATCGAAGGCTAAAGCTGAAGTGTTATGGGTGCTTAGATCGAAAGGTAGGATTGAAAGATCGCTGAGTAGAATCTTTGTCCCCACTTGGGAAGCGTCTAGCGATTCTGCTCAGCGGCCCTGCTTTGCTGGACGAGATTATCCATCCAGCGTTGACGGTCGTCAGAGACGGGTTCATTGACCCTTACGGAATCCAAAAACTGTTCCGCATCTCTACCTTCAAGAACTGGTGTTGGCTCGATTGGCCGTGCCATTGAAGTGCTCTCCTGTTCCTTTGATTTCTTTGAAAAACCTTTTGATTTTCTCATCGAAATCAAACTTGAGCTTACAACACTTAGATGCAAAATAATACCAAAAAGGAGCACGAAAGTCATTCGGGCAACTTTAATGCTATGAAGCATATACGAGACCTGCAGAGCGAAATCAAGGCGAATACTTTTGACTGTTCCGTCGCTCCGCCAGCCTCACTCAAGCGTTTGATTGTTTTGATTATCTTTGATTTCTCGGAGGAAATCAAACTACACTGCATTACGCTTTGTCTAGGTTCCGCTATCCTCCCTCGGCACAAGTCGAAATCGGTCAATCGCGATCCTGGCGCTCTTATCGCTACGGGCGCCTTTGAGGTAGTAGCTCACCGTCAATTCGTCAAAACTGCCGATTCGAATTGCGCTGGGAATGCGAAATCTCAACATCTGGGTGGTGGCGCCTCCGCTCTCGCCTGAGGGCGCGGACGGAGAAACTTCCTCCATGCCGAGTGTTAGGGTGGGCTTGCCGGGGGCTGTCGTATTTCGGATTTTCAGCAAAATGCTCACGGTATTTGGAAAAGGGTCGGCGTTTTCGATAAGAATTTCGATTGCGCCATAACGTTTCGGATCTACCGCAAATCCCAGGTTCTGCCGTGCTTCCATGGACATTCCATCGCCATCTGTGGAACGGAAGAACCGCGCCGACGGACTTCCGTGCATCACCACCGAATTCAACGGCGGTCGATCCGATGGACCGCGCCAGAACCAGTAAACGCCGTCGAAGGGAATACTCAACGGATCGGAGCCCGTCGCGCCGAAGCTTCTGGTTCCCGGCAAGGGCGGAGCCACCAGCCTCGTATACTGCTTGACTTCCGGATAGAGTTCTACGCCTGCAAAAACAGGCTCCGCGACAACGACAGCGGAGGCTATTTTGGTGTTCTGGCGGCTCTTCAAGCGAGCGGTCGTTCCATCTGGTTGCTGCGGGAACGTCGAGTCGAGAATGCGCCTTGCAACTGCAAAGGAGTTCCCGCGAGCCTCCGTGCGGACAAATAGATCCCGAAGCCGGCCCAACCCAGCCGTGGTGCCTTGCTCGATGTGCTTGTCTTTGCGAGCATCGGCTCCATTTTTTGATTGCGCCAGCGTCGATCGGCCAACGCTCGCCGCGGTTTCCGAGGAGTCTCCGCCGATCCCCGAACCGCCCGACCCAACGATATACGGCAGCCATGCAAACACGATCAGGAACGACGAGGTCATAAGCGTTGCCAGAATCCGTTGCCTCAAGATTCGGTTATTGAGCACTGGCAAACCTTGAAACATTTGCAGGGTACGATATGCGATGACGGCAGTACCGGCGAAATAGAGCAGACCGGCCAGAACAGCATGGCCGCCGACAGCACCGAAGACGGCTCCTTGGATCATGAGCGCGCCAAGAATGCTGATTCCAGACGGGAAATCCTGCTTCAGAACCGAAAACGTACAGCCATCAAGCAGCGTTTGGGGCAAGGCCTCCGCGCTGTCGTGCGACGTCGCTCTAGCAAATGCGATCAACCGCGCTACTTCGACGACAAGTACCGCCCAGATGACTAGTACAAAAGATGACCTCTCTTCGGAGAACATCAGCAACGGTGGCAGCCAGAGAGTGGCTGCCGCTGTGCGAATTGCAACCTGCCTGGCGCGGGTCGTTCGTCCTTCTCCCCTGACCAGAAATCCCAAGTAAGTTGTAACCGCTGCCGTAGCGAAAACCAGAAATATGTAAGCGGTCGCCCGTGCAAACACGCTGACTATGGTTAACGGGTGGTCCGGCGAGACGGCGGCGCCGAGGATCGTCACCACAATCGCGCCAATGAAACCTAGTGCGACGAAGCCGTTCGTGAGGGGAGAGGACATTTCGGCGTCCTGTTGGTTGGACACCAGCCCGCGTGCATAGGTTCTGAGCGAAAAGCCGGATGAGTATACTATCGAGAAAATTGTCGCCGGTTAGCGTATGTCGATAACGCCACGACACGCGGTGGCCGGGGGCTATTTTTAACCATTACCTCCGTGCCTTGACGCACACCATCCCTGCAAATTAACTTCAGGTTCACAGGGAGTATTTCGTCTCACGTAACTCGTCTCCCCAGCGAGGATCCGTTGCCGCATCGTCCGATTATTACTCTTACCACCGATTTTGGAACCAACGATCATTTCGTCGGCGCACTGAAAGGCGTCATCGTCGACATTCTGCCCGACGCGCAAATCGTGGATATTTCGCACGCGGTCCAGGCCTTCGACGTACTCGACGGAGCGCTCACTATTTCTCAGGCGTACTCTTATTTCCCGAACGGCACGGTCCACATGGTGGTGGTTGATCCTGGCGTGGGCACGGCGCGCCGCCCGATCATCGCTTCAACCGACGGCTACCATTTTGTTGCGCCCGACAACGGCGTGCTTTCCATGGTCTACGCTCGCGAGGAGCGCGTGCACGTGAGGCACATCACCTCTGACCATTATTTCCGCATGCCGGTGAGCAACACTTTTCATGCCCGTGACATTTTCGCTCCGGTGGCCGCCTACCTGGCGAAACAGGTCGATTCCCACAAGTTCGGCGATGAAATTGAAGACTTTGTCCGCTTCGCCTCGCCCAAGCCGAAGGCCGTCGACGAGAACCGCATGCGCGGCGTGGTGTTGAAAGTTGACCGCTTCGGCAACCTCATCACCAATGTGAGGCCGGAAGACGCTCCCATGCTTTTCGGCGCTAACGCCGACGCTTTTAAGATTGTGGTGGGAAGCAAAGAAATTACCGAAATCCGCAACTCCTACGCCGAAGGATCATCGGGAGAAGTCTTCGGCATCCTTGGCAGCATGGGTTTTCTGGAGATTGTCGCCAATCGCGCCGCCGCCGCGCAGCTTACGGGCGCCGGTAAAGGCAGCGAAGTCATCATCGTCCTCGGCGAAGCCGCTGCCGCGGGCAAAGGCGCTTAAAACATATTTCACCCTACGAACTCTTCGGCTTGGGATGGACGTGCCTCTCCATTTCACCAGTCCACTTTAAGAATCGCCAAAGATCGCCGCGCTCCCGCCACACAAACTCCCAAAACTCCAGAAACCCGATCTGCGTCATTTTCACGCCGGTGTAAGTCTCAATGCGCCACAGCAGATAAGGGCTTCGCCACGGTGCCAGATGATGACCTTTCGTGGCATTCCATAAGAAGCGGAGTTTATAGCGCATGCCGCCATCATAATCAGAAAGCCGCCACATACGAAGCGAAAATGCGCGCGTGTTAGAATCCAGTCTCTGCCGGGGATTTCCCTGAATGCCTGATTCCAACTCCAGCCAAGCCGCCCGTCAAATCGCTGAAGACCACTACTATGCCGCGCTCGACCTGATGGCGGAAGGGCACTTGGAGCAGGCCGTGGCGGCGTACAGAGAATCGCTGGCTGCCGATCCATCTTTTCTCGAACCGATGCACGGACTCGCCCGAGCCTTACAGGATTTGCAGCGCTACGATGAGGCCATCGAGGTAGCACAACGCATGGCCGAACTAGACCCCGACGACGTGCTCGCGCATACCAGCCTCTCGGTGCTCTATCAGAAAAAGGGCATGATCCCAGAGGCCGAGGAAGAAAGCGCGAAGGCGCGCGTGCTCGGATGGAAGCAGCAGTTGAAGGAAAAGAAGATCTAGCGCTAAACAAGCGCGCGATCTGGCCACGTCTCTCCGCCTGTTTTATTTCACAACCAGGTTCAACATCTTATCCGCGACGTAGATTTTCTTGACGATCTGCTTGTCGGCCAGTAGAGCCTGAACTTTCTCGTCAGCGAGCGCGCGTTCGACGACCAAGGTTTCCGCAGAACCAGCAGGAACAACAACTTTGCCGCGGAGTTTGCCATTAATCTGCACGGGGATTTCAACCTCGTCCTCTTTAGCCAGTTCGGCGTCATATTTCGGCCAAGGAGCTTTGAGCAGACTTCCTCTTTCACCGAGCATCTCCCAAAGTTCATGCGCGAGATAAGGCGCGAACGGAGCGAGCAACAAGACCAAATCTCGCTGCACTTCCACCAAAAGCTGCGGCGGGATTACCTTCTGGGTAATCGCTTCCTCTGCGCCGTAAAGCGCGTTCACCAATTCCATAATTGCCGAGATACAAGTGTTGAAATGCCAGCGTCCCTGAAAGTCGTCGCTTACACGTTTGATGGTCTGATGCAGCTTACGCTGAATAGCGCGAGCCTCCGGTCGTAGAGACGTTGCTTGCAACGTCTCCGCATGCGGCGTTTCGGGTGATGGAGCATTGCGCACAACGAACCGATACACCCGCCCCAGAAATCGCTGAATGCCCTCAATCCCAGAATACTGCCAGTCAAGATCACGATCCGGAGGCGCGGCAAACAAACTATATAAACGCGCAGCGTCAGCGCCGTAGCGCGCGACCATCTCATCCGGCGATACAACATTCCCCAGGCTCTTCGACATCTTCGCGCCGTCTTTGATCACCATGCCTTGCGTGAACAGGCGTTCGATGGGCTCGTCATTTGTGACCAAACCCAAGTCGCGCATGAACTTGGTCCAAAAGCGCGAATAAATCAAATGCAAAATCGCGTGCTCGACTCCGCCAATGTATTGATCGATCGGGAACCAATATTGCGCGACCTTCGGATCGAAGGGCACGTGATCGTTGCGCGCATCGGTGTAGCGATAGAAATACCAGGACGAATCGACAAACGTGTCCATGGTATCGGTCTCTCGCCGCGCAGGGCCGCCACACTTGGGACAGATGGCGTTGACGAATTCCGGCACATTCCCCAGGGGCGAGCCGCCCGCCAAAGTGATTTCGACACTCTCCGGCAAAAGCACGGGCAAATCTTTTTCGGCCACAGGGACGATGCCATCTTTTTCGCAATAAAGCATCGGGATCGGCGTGCCCCAATAGCGCTGCCGCGAAATTCCCCAGTCTTTCAGCCGATACGTCACCGTCGCTTTGCCGAAGCCTTTCTGCTCGGCCTCAGCCGACATCTTCTTGATCGCATCTTCGCAGCTCAAACCACTGTACGGCCCGGAGTTGATCAGCATTCCCTCATGCGCGACGAACGGCAACGCAGGCTCGGCCATCGTCTCTTCGGGATCGTTCGTGATCGGCAAAACTACGAGGCGGATCTCAAGTTTGTATTTTTTCGCAAATTCATTATCGCGCTCGTCGTGCGCGGGCACGCTCATGATGGCGCCCGTACCATAGTCGAGCACAATATAGTTCGCCACCCAGACGGGAACCTTTTCGCCGTTGAACGGATTGATCGCATAGCGCCCGGTCGGGACTCCGTGCTTCTCGATTGCACCAATGTCACCAGCTTCTTTGGCCGCGCGCTGCTCGGCGATCAGCTGATCGACTTTCGCACGCAAATCAGGATTCGCCGCAGCCAAATCCTTCACAACGGGATGCTCGGGCGCAAGCTGCACCGATGTTGCGCCAAAAATAGTATCGACACGAGTCGTGAAGACGGGAATTGTCGATCCAGCCGACCCAACAGAACCATCAAGTTTGAAATCGACCAGGGTGCCTTCACTGCGACCAATCCAGTTGCGCTGCATCGTGCGAACTTTTTCTGGCCAGCCCGAAAGCTTTTCCAGATCGCGCAACAACTCGTCCGCATATTTTGTGATGCGCAAGAACCACTGCTCAAGATCGCGTTGCTCGACCAACGTATCTTCATGGCGCCAACAGCGGCCATCGACGACTTGCTCGTTGGCCAATACAGTCGCGCACTTCGGGCACCAGTTCACCCGGCTCTTCTTGCGATACGCCATGCCCTTCTCGTAAAACTTGAGAAAGAACCACTGGTTCCAGCGGTAATAGTCGGGCAGACAAGTCGTGACTTCGCGCGACCAGTCGTAAGCGAAGCCGAGGCGATTCATCTGGGCCTTCATCTTCTCGATGTTGCCTAGAGTCCACTTGCGCGGAGCGGTATTGTTTTGAATGGCCGCATTCTCCGCGGGCAAGCCGAACGAATCCCATCCCATTGGATGCAGTACGTTATAGCCGTTCATCCACATGTAGCGTGCCAGCGCGTCGCCAATGGAGTAGTTGCGCACGTGTCCCATGTGCAACACGCCCGAAGGATAGGGCAGCATCTCCAGGACGTAATATTTCTTCTTGCTGTGATCGGACACGGCATCGGCGGCGTAGAGCGAAGAGTCCTGCCGCCAGCGCTCGAACCATTTGGTTTCGACGCTTTGCGCGTCATAGCGCTCGTCGTTCAGGCGGGATGCCACAACTCCGGATTCAGAGCCGCCGACCACACCACCCGCAGTTTTTTCTTCGATTGCCATAGCTGGAAGATACCGGTGAAATAGTCCTTTATTTTACACGTTGCAGCGTAAAGCCCGGAGTTCGCAACGACACAACCGGCGTGTTTCACCGTGTCTCACGCCGAAATTTTATCCAACTACATTCACCAGAGTTCCAATCGCTGGAATGGTAATGCGGATCTCGTCGCCGAGCTTCAAGGTGAACGAATCAGGAGGCACGACTCCTGTGCCGGTCAGAAGAAAGCATCCATGCGGAAAACTGTGGTTGCGGTAGAGATACCCTACGAGTTCCTGCGGCTGGCGTTTCATTTCTTTGAGAGTGGTCGCCCCTGAAAATGCTGCTGCGCCGCCCCGGCGAATCTCGACTGCAATTTCCGTGGTGTCAGGCAATGGCTCATCACTCACAAGCAGGCAGGGTCCGAGCGCGCAACTGCGGTCGTAAACTTTGGCTTGCGGAAGATACAGCGGATTTTCTCCCTCAATATCGCGCGAACTCATATCGTTGCCAATGGTGTAGCCAGCGATCTTGCCCTTGGGAGTAACGAAGAGAGTCAACTCCGGCTCCGGCACGGACCAAGAGGAATCGTCACGAATCGCAACTTTGGCATCAGACCCCACGACCTTATGTGCCATAGCCTTGAAGAACAACTCCGGCCGTGTCGCCTGATAAACGCGGTCGTAGAAATCTCCGCCGCCTGCGCCTTTCGACTCCTCCATTCGTGCATTGCGGCTGCGATAGTACGTAACGCCCGCTGCCCAGACCTCCTGACTCCCAATCGGCGGAAGCAACTCTCGCAGCAGGTCTTGCGTGGTAACATCCGACGGATTCACATCGCGAGTGAGATCTAGCAAATAGTCGCGCAGGTTTTCGCGCGCTACCAGATCGTCCCAGGAAGATACATCCGATGGCGCATTTAAAGAGTAGAGGTGACCACCGTGCTCGGCCACAATGCCGTGGCGGGTCCGGTAGAGCTTGATGAAAGTCGACAGCGTTTCTTGCATTTTGTAGCCATCCTCGCGTCAGAATCAAGAGCGAATCGAAAGACTCTCACGATACATCCCTGCAGAATCCAACCGAATGCGCTATTCGGCAACCAGGCCTTTCAAGGCTTCGACATTTTTTCGATCATCTCCCGGCTCGTCGATAGGAGTTTCCGCAATAAAGGCGGCATGAGCCAGGCGCAAATCATTCAGTAGGATACGGAACGTCTCTTTGCCGATGGTTCCCTTCCCGATCTGTTGGTGGCGATCAAGTTTTGATCCGCGTGCAGCCTTGGCGTCGTTGCAGTGCCATACCCGAACGTTGTTCAATCCGATCGTCTGGTCGATATGCGTGAGCGTCTCATAAAGTCCAGACTCGCTGACAATGTCGTATCCAGCCACATGCGTATGACAAGTATCGATACAGGCCGCGACCGGGATAGTCCCACGTAGCCGATCGAGGATTTCAGCAACCTGCTCGAAGCTGCCTCCGAGCGAGAACTCCGACCCGGCGGTGTTTTCGATTAACAGAGTCAAGCCACTTTTTGCCATGTCGAGATCTTGCATAGCGTCTGCAATTGCCGCGGCAGTGCGCAATAATCCTTGTTCGCGATCAGCGCCGCGAAACGAGCCCGGATGCAGGACTAAGTATTCCGCACACAAAGATATTGCACGTTCTACTTCTCCTCGAAAAGCTTCCATCGACTTTTGCAAAAACAACTCGTTGGAACTCGCGAGATTCACTAGATAGTTCGCGTGAATCACCAGCGGCCGCAGATCATAGTGTCCGCGCAGGCGGCTCATCTCTGCGCATTGCAACTCACCAAGTTCGTATGGAGCCCATTGCCGCGGGCTGGAGGAGAATATCTGAAATGTATTGCAGCCCAGCCGATAGGCTCGCTGGGCGGCGTTGTGCACACCTCCGGCCGATGAAGTATGAATGCCGATGCGGCGCGAAGTCAGGCGGGGCGGGACTTTCGGGCGACGGCCAAGAATATCCTGTTCGCGGGCCATCGAGCGGGCAGGAGCGCGGGGCATGAGGCGAGTATAAGCGATGAAATGAGCGGATGCGGTGGGGCGGCTCATCGCCCCACCACCAATCCATCAAGAACAATCAGTTCATTGTGATCACGGCCCGGAAGCGCACTTTGCCTTCCGCGACGCGATCATAGGCCTTGGCGATATCATCCAATTTGTAAGTCTCGGCGATGACCTTAACCTTGCCTTTGGCGACAAAGTCGAGCGCTTCGTATAAATATTCAGGCCCGTTCTGGGTGGAACCGAGAATGCGTACTCGACTCAGCATCATGCCCATGTTGAAACGGAAAGGTTCGTTCGACGCGCCCATCACTACCACGCGACCGTCAGGACGCATCCCCTGCGCGGCTTCTTCTGTTGCGGCCCAGGAGTTCGAGGTTCCGAGCAGCACATCCGCGCTGCCCGCCGCCTGCAACACGGCTCCGCTTTCCACGATTTCATCCGCGCCCAGCTCACGAATCATTTTCTCTTTGTCTTTCGACTTTGTGACCGCGATCGTCTCGAAACCCGCAGCTTTGGCATACTGTAGCGCCAAGTGCCCAAGCCCGCCGATGCCGACCACCGCGACTCGCTCGTGCGGCTTAGGCTCAGCCAGGCGCAATCCGCTCCAAACTGTATATCCGGCACAGAAAATCGGAGCGGCCTGCTCATAGGAGAGGGCATCAGGAATCAGCATGGTCGCATCGGCGTAGGCCAGCATAAACTCGGCGTGGCTACCTTGGGTCGTAATACCCGTGGAGACGTTGTTCTGGCAGAGCTCTTTCTTGCCACGCAGGCACCATTCGCAGCGCCCGCACCCACGTTGCACCCAGCCCACACCGACGCGGTCGCCAATTTTGCGTGAGGTCACGCCGACTCCGACTTCGACGATTTCGCCGACCGGTTCGTGACCGAACACGTGCGGAAATTCCACAGGGATCATGCCGTGCGTAAGGTGAACGTCGGTGTAGCAAAGTCCGCTGGCGTGAATCTTGATGACTACCTGGTTCGGTCCAGCCTTAGGGGTTTCCCACTGTCTCACTTCCCACTTACCGTTTACCGCGGGGACGACTGCTGCTTTCATGAGAGTGACTCCCGGAAGAATTAGCGACAGGATCAGAAAACGTTGTGATTTTTTTGTCGCTCAAACCTTGGATGCTTCGCGTCAGAAGTGGATTCAAGCTACGCTGCTCTGTTTGCGGTGCAAGTGCTGCAACGGTAGACTTGAAGTGCTCGCTGCCATCATAGACAGCGGGGAAAGCGAGTCGAGCTTGCGCTCGACCGGACAGCTGAGAGCTTTGCCTGAGTGAAGTCGAAGGTGCGGCTGTCCCCACACAAGAAGTTTCCAAGGGGAGCTTATGTTAGTCGTCATGCAGGCGCACGCTACCGAAGAGCAGGTGCGCGCCGTTTGTCAGAAGATCGAAAAGCTGGGATACCGTCCGCATGCCATGCCGGGTGCGCAACGCACCGCCATTGGCATCACCGGCAACAAGGGTGAAGTCGAGCAGGGCACGCTCGAAGAAATGCCGGGAGTGCAGGAAGTCATCAAGGTCTCCAAGCCTTATAAGCTGGTCAGCCGCGACATTAAGCAAGACAACACCGTCATTCGCTTCCCAGACACGGCCGCGACTATTGGCGGCCCGGGCCTGGCGGTTGTCGCGGGCCCATGCGGCATTGAAACTCGCGAGCAGGCATTCGCCGTAGCCGAGCGGGTGCATCTTGCCGGGGCACAGTTCTTCCGCGGCGGAGCCTATAAGCCGCGCACTTCGCCGTATTCGTTTCAAGGATTAGGCGAAGAAGGCCTGCGCATCATGGCGGAAATTCGTCAGCAATTTGGCATGAAGATTATTACCGAAGCGATTGACAACGAATCGCTGGACCTGGTCGAAGAGTATGCCGACGTAATCCAGATCGGCGCCCGCAACATGCAAAATTTTTCTTTGCTCAAGCGTGCAGGAAGGGCCAAGAAGCCCGTTCTTTTGAAGCGTGGCATGTCAGCGACGCTCGAAGAATTTCTTATGGCGGCGGAATACATTTTGAGCGAGGGCAACTATAACGTGGCGCTGTGCGAGCGCGGAGTGCGCACCTTTGCCGATCATACCCGCAACACCCTCGACCTGAGCATCGTACCCGCGGTGCAGCGGCTAAGCCATCTGCCGATTCTGGTCGATCCCAGCCACGGCACAGGCAAACGCAACAAAGTCACTCCCATGTCGCGTGCCGCAGTAGCCGCCGGGGCCGACGGATTAATGGTGGAAGTGCATCACGAGCCCGACGAGGCGCTGTCGGACGGTCCGCAGTCGCTGTTCCCCGATCAATTCGACGAGTTGATGAAGCAGGTGCGGCAGATCGCAGCCGTAGTGGGAAGGACCGTGCCCACGATTGGAATGCGGGAGACAGTAGGAGTTAGCAAGTAGATCACCTGGAATACATTAGCGTAGTGCCTGAGGTAGAGAATATGCTGTCACGAACCATCCGCTTTCTCGTTCTTCTGTTTGTCGTGCCAGGAGCGCTGGGCCGGACAGTGTCACAGGCGCAAGATTCCGCCCAAAAATCAGATGACGTTGTCTACGATCTTCACAATGCCGGGGATTACGGCATAAAACCTCCCAAGACCGTCTACGCCCCAGATCCCGAGTACACCGACAAAGCCCGCAGGAAGAAAATCAATGGTACGGTCATCGTTTCCCTCATCGTTACTCCGGAGGGCACGGTACGCGATCCGAAGATCATGACAAGCTTGGACAATGATCTCGACAGACAAGCCTTAGCGACGCTGAGCAAGTGGAAATTCGAACCTGCGACCAAAGATGGGAAGCCGGTTTCAGTTCGCATCAACACAGAAGTTTCATTCAGTATCCGCTAGGCTCTAAGAAGCTCCGCCACAAACTGCCGGAAGTAATGCGCACCTTTACCATGGTTCTGCTAATCTTTTTCTTCCTTGACTAACAGCTACCTTTGAGAAAACTTCTCTTCATCGTTGTCCTGATCCCCATCCTCGCCGGGCTGGGCTGGTGGTATTTCCGCGAGCAGCCACTGCCGGACTACGGGCCGGCCTACCGCGAATACGCCTACGTTTCGAACGGCAAGAGTAATACAGTCAGTGTGATCGATCTGCGCAACTTTGCGCTGGCCAAGACCATCCGCGTGAAGCCGTACTTCATCGACGTATCGGAAGACGGCAAGCACGCCTACGTTGCCAACTCCGGATCAAACAATGTCAGCGTGATCGATCTGGAGAAACGGCTGGTGATTGGCAATGTGCGCGTGGGTGCGATGCCGGGACTGGCGCGGGTTTCGCCCGACGGCGCGACCGTGGTTGTGAGCAATCGCGCCGACAACACCGTTTCCGTGATCGATACGAAACTCTTGCGCGTGCGCTCGACGCTACCAGTTTGTCAGCAGCCGGAGGACATCGCCATCCTGCCGGATTCGAGCAAGGCATTCGTGGCATGCTCCGGGTCGTCGCAGGTCGCGTCTGTAGCTTTAGCAAACGTTGCTGCGGCAAGCAGCGCTGCGGCAGTTGGCGCTACGGCGAAAGGGACCGCGTCGAATGGGGACCCGAAGATTAGCAATCCGAAAGACGATCGCGTGCTAGCTCTGCTGGATGTAGGCCGCACTCCGGTCAGTTTGGCGCTTAAGCCCGATGGCGGCGAACTCATGGTATGCGACTTCGACGCCGACAGCATTTCGATCATCGAGACCGGAAACGACGAAGTAGGCAGCAGCGTGGTGATTGGGCAGCGTCCGTCGCACAGCGTGGTCACACTCGACAATTCGCGCCTTTACGTGAGCAACTTCGGCTCCGACAGCGTGTCGGTTTACGACATCGATATGGGACGTCGCATCGCTACACTGACCGCAGGCAGCCGTCCCGACGCGCTGGCGCTTACCCCCGACCAGAACTATCTTCTGGTGCTGGACACTCAATCGGGAGATGTGACGGTCATCCAGAAGCGCAAGCCACGTACGCTCGAGCCAACGGAGTATTCCCTATTGACGTTGATTCCTGTAGGCATGCAGCCGAATGGGATTGTGGTGAAGGCGTTTACGATGAGCAAGCCCGGGAAATAGATTGACGCCGCAATAGTGCGTCTAAATCGTAGAGACGTAACTTGTTACGTCTATCTCGCCACCTGCACCTAAGACTGTACAGGGACGGGCTTGCCGCAGAACTGGTCACACGCAGCCTTCAGATCGGCAGCAATGGCCAGTGCCTCGCGACGTTCGATGTCGCTACGCGGCATCAGATAGACAAGTTGCCCATCGCGCAGAATAGCGATAGACGGTGACGACGGAGGACATCCAGTGAAGTAGCTGCGGGCGCGGTCAGTGGCTTCTTTGTCCTGGCCCGCAAATACCGAGAAAGCTTTGTCGGGCAGGTTCGAATTCTGCATGGCCATGCGAACAGCAGGGCGCATGCGTCCGGCAGCGCATCCGCAAATCGAGTTCACCACAACCAAAGCTGTTCCCGGCCGGCCCCTCAACGTCTGATCGACTTCGTCGGCGGTTCGCAACTCCTCCACTCCCAGGCGCGTCAACTCCTCGCGCATCGGGATGACCATAATTTCGGGGTACATCGACATTGGGCTTCCTCGCTGTCAGTATTGTTGAATCTCTATTGTAACTTACAAACTTCGGATTTATGAGCGCAGTCAGTTGACCAACTTCTAAATTCGCGGGAGTACGAGGGACAAAGTTGCACGAAGGTGGCTGTTTCCACGATCCGGCAACGCTTGCTCCACAAGCCGTGTGTATAGTGAAAATAAATCCATGCTGCTCCAGGAAAATATTGCCCTCGCGCCGTTGACCACGTTCGGGTTGGGAGGTCCAGCTCGCTTTTTCGTGGAGGCCAAGTCAGCCGCCGACGTGCAGGAAGCGGTAGCCTTCGAGGAGGCGAGGAATCTGGCGCTCTTTATTCTAGGCGGCGGAAGTAATCTGGTAGTCGCCGATTCCGGCTGGCCGGGGCTGGTCCTGCGAGTCGCCATCCCGGGCATCGAACAGCACGCCGGGCACAACCAAGACGGCAAGACGCTATTCAGCGCAGGTGCAGGCGAATCTTGGGACCGCTTAGTATCGCATTCAGTCATGGCTCAGTGTGCGGGTGTGGAATGCCTGAGTGGCATTCCCGGCAGTATAGGCGGCACGCCGGTCCAAAACGTTGGCGCGTATGGACAGGAAGTATCGGAGACGATCGAATCGGTCGAAGTCTTCGACCGCAGGGACGCCCAAGTGCGCGAGTTATGTAACGAAGCTTGCGGCTTCAGCTACCGGACCAGCATCTTCAACACGAGCGAACGCGGGCGGTTCATCATTCTGCGTGTGACCTACGCGCTCACCCCCGGAGGTACACCACACATTGAATACGCCGATCTCAAGCGGCACTTCGAGGGACGGGAGACTTCGCCCAATCTGGCCGAAACGCGTGAAGCGGTACGCCATATTCGTGCGCTGAAAGGCATGCTGCTGGTCCCCGGCGATCCGGATTGTCAGAGTGCGGGATCGTTTTTCAAGAATCCAATCCTGTCGGCAGAGCAGCACGAAAGCTTAAGGAAGCGTGCCACCGCCAAGGGATTTGCCGTGCCCAGTTATCCCGCACTCGAGAAGAACAAGAAGGTCTCGGCAGCCTGGCTGGTCGAGCATTCCGGCTTCTCCCGTGGCTACGGCTTTGGAAACGTCGGCATTTCCAGCAAGCACGCGCTGGCCATTGTAAATCGCGGCGGCGCCACAGCCGCCGAAGTGCTCGCCTTGAAGGAACAGATTCAGCAGCGCGTGGAAGAAATCTGGGACGTGAAGCTGGAGCCGGAGCCGGTCATGATTGGCTTCTAAGGTGGGTGGGGCGGACACTCTTGTCGGCCAACAGCGTATTGCGAATCGACTGCCTCAGGATCAATCGCGCGCTCTACCCATTGAGATTTTCCAAGGACAGTTTAGGCGGACAAGAGCGTCCGCCCCACATAGTCCCCTCGCCCGCCCATTGCAAGGCAGCGTCTCTCCAGTCGTTCTACTGAAGAAATTCCTGAACATTTCTTATTTCCCGGCGGTCTTCATGCATGAGGGCATACGAGTGGCAGCGGGAGACGCGATCCTGAGCGAAGTGGCAACAGCCGAGCGCA
>WNFI01682053.1_pt1 | contig 18307 bp, 13 predicted proteins | sample 5400471 | NCBI WGS metagenome assembly WNFI01 (sample SAMN13153348, study PRJNA577476) | soil metagenome | isolation source: 100 cm saprolite on Douglas fir-dominated hillslope | place: USA:California | collected 2013-09-17 | reverse complement strand
CGTCTCCGTGAGCCCGGCGTAATCGACGAAGAAGAAGGTCCGGTTCCGGATGATCGGGCCCGACAGCGACCCGCCGTACTGGTGACGGTCGAGCGGAGGCTTCTTGGCGGGCGCGCGGGCGAAGAAGTTGCGCGCGTCGAAGACCTCGTTGCGCAGGTACTCGAAGGCGGTGCCGTGCAGCTCGTTGTTTCCGGACTTGGTCGAGACCGACACCACCCCCGCGCCCCGCCCGAACTCCGCGGAGAACGTGCCCGTCAGCACCTTGAACTCGCGCACCGACTCCACGGATGGCGTCACGATGACGGTGTTGAACGTGTACTCGTTGTTGTCGATACCGTCGATGAGCCAGGCGTTGGCGTTGGCCTGCGAGCCCAGCGCGTTGAAGTTGCTCGCGCCGCGCGGATTGAAGGTGGAGGCGCCGGAGAGGTTCTCTCCGATCTGCCCCGCCGTGACCCCCGGGGCGAGGTACACGAGCGTCGCGAAGTTCCGGCCGTTGAGGGGCAGCTCGCGCACGGCACGCTCCTCGATGACTTCGCCCATCTCCGCGGAGTCGGATCTGGTGAGAGGGGCCAGCGCGGTGACCTCGGTGGCCTCGGCGAAGGTCCCGACCTCGAGGGTGATGTCGACGCGGGCGCGCTGGTTGACCTGCAGCACCACGCCGCGCCGCAGGTACTTCCGGAAGCCCTGGACGTCGACGCCGAGCTCGTAGGTGCCGGGGATCAGGAAGGGCGCGGTGTAGGCGCCCGTGCTGTCCGTGGTGTACGTGGAGGAGGTCTGCTTGCCGGTCTCGGTGACGGTCACGGTGGCGCCCGGCACCACCGCGCCCGCGCTGTCCTTGACCGTGCCGACGATCGTCCCCGTGGTGACCTGGGCGCTCACGGGGACGGCCCACACGTTCGCTGCTGCCGCCAGCAAGACGGCCGCGACACGTTGTTTGGTGGTCATAACGCTCCTGTCTTGCTAAGTCAGGGGGGGCACTCGCGCTTCATCCGCGACGGGCGCTCGCGGCCCCCCCTGAAACCCCCCTCGCTCGTCGCCGCGCTGCGCGCGCCGCCGAGCTCTACGTGACCCTTGCCCGCCGGCCTAACTCCACAGGCGGTCCCAGGACTTTTCGTTGTCCCACTCCGGCGTGGGCGCGAAGTACTGCGTGCCCGGCTTGAGGTGGGCCTTCACCACCTCCTCGACCAGCTCGACCCCCAGGCCCGGCCGGTCGGAGGGCGCGGCGAAGCCGTGGTCCAGGATCGGCTTGGGCACGCCGCTGACCAGGTCCTGCCACCAGGGCACGTCCACCGAGTGGTTCTCCAGGACGAGGAAGTTCTCCACCGCCACCGCGGTGTGCAGGTTGGCCATGAAGGAGACGGGCGTCCCCGCGAAGTGCATGGCCATGGGCACGCCGTGCTCCATCGCGAAGTCGCTGATCTTCTTCATCTCGAGGAGGCCGCCGGCGGAGGCGAGGTCGGGATGGATGATGTCCACCGCGCCCACCGTGATGAGCTTGGCGAAGTCCTCCTTGAGGTAGATGTCCTCGCCGGTCAGGATCGGGATGTCCACCGCGTCCTTGATCTGCTTCATCAGCTCCGGGAGCTGCCAGGGGACCATGTCCTCCATCCAGGCCAGCTGGTGCTTCTCCATCGCGCGGGCCAGGCGAATGCAGGAGTTCACGCCGATGTGCCCGTAGTGATCGGAGGCGAGCGGGATGTCCATCCCGATCTCCTGCCGGATGGCGGCCACCCAGTCGGACAGGAAGGCGATGCCCTTGTCCGTGATCTCGATCCCGGTGAACGGGTGCATGACGAGCTCGCCCCCCGTCACCGACGATCCCTGGGGCATGGCCAGGGCGCCGGGCACGTCCTTGAGCAGGTCGATCCCGAAGTCCTGTTTGAGCCAGGTGAAGCCGGACTCCATCCGCTTCTTGAGGCGGCGGCCCTGCTCGTGCGGGTCCTCCGTCTCCGTGGTGTCGGCGTAGAGCCGGACCTTGTCGCGGAACTTCCCGCCGAGCATCTGGTAGGCAGGCACGCCGTAGGCCTTGCCCGCGAGGTCCCACAGCGCCATCTCCACGCCGCACACGCCGCCGGCCTGCCGGGCGGGAGCGCCGAACTGCTTGATCTTCCGGAAGAGGCGGTCCACGTTGCAGGGGTTCTCGCCCAGGAGGCGGCTCTTCAGGAAGAGGGCGTAGGTGGCGGAGGCGCCGTCGCGGACTTCGCCATAGCCGACGAGCCCTTGATTCGTGTCCAGGCGGATGAGCGGGCACGTCATCGGCGCCTTCTCCACCACGGCCACGCGCAGGTCCGTGATCCTGAGGTCGGACGGGATCGAGTTGCGCTGCACGTTGGCGGGCGCGGCCTCGATGTCGGCGGCGGTGAGCAGGCCAAGCGCGGAAGCGCCGGCGGCCGCCTTGCCCATGGACGTGAAGAAGGAGCGGCGATCGAGCAGGCGCTCGACGGCAGGCTTCATGGCACCCCTCTCGGACCCAAGCGGGTCGCGGAAGACGGCGTTTCACGGCAGCCGCGGCGGCAGTGGGATTGGTGACGCTAGGATATGCGTCCCGACGGTCGTGTCAAGGCTCGACTTCGACGGGCTCGGTCTCGCGACGGAGCCTGGCCGGCGGCCGACGCTCCTTCTCCGGACCCAGCCGCTCGATCGCCTCGCGGACCGTCCGGGCCACCTCGCGCTCCGCTTCCGCTCGAGTCCGTCCGGCCGCCCGCCGCACGAGCACGTCATGGCCGAGGAACGGGCCGATGCGCGCTTCGACCTTCCGCGACTTCAGGGTCAGGCTGCCCGGCGGCAGCGCGCGATGCGTATCCACGCGCATGGGCAGGACGCCGACGCGCGCGCGCAGGGCGAGGTGGCCCACGCCGCGATGGAACTCCTGCAGGGCGCCGCTGCGGGAGCGCGTGCCCTCCGGGAAGACGAGGACGCTGAAGCCCTTCTCGAGCGTCTCCACCGCTCGCCGGAGCGAGTCCGCGGTGGTCGCGCCGCGCTCGAGCGGCAGCAGGCCGGCGAAGCTCGAGAAGAACGCGCGCTTGAGAGCGGTGTCGAAGAAATAGTCGGCGGCGGCGAGCACGAACAGGCGGTCTCCGCTGGCGCCGAGGGCCAGGCGGACCAGTCCGGCGTCGAGGTGCGACAGGTGGTTGGCGGCGACGAGGAACGGACCCTCGCGCGGGACGTGCATCCGCCCTCGCACGTGCGCCTGCAGCACCCCGCCGTAGAGTAGGCGCTCCGCCATCCGGTAGCCGCGCCGGCCCAGGGCGGCGAGGAGAGGAGGGACGGCGATCTCGTGGTCGGCGTGTCGCACCGGCGCGGCCGGCCCCGTCGCCGCCTTCCCGCCGGGCGCCAGGCTCGCGGCCAGCTCGCCGAGGTCGCGAAGCGAGGCCAGCCTCTCCACCGGCGGCGGCTCGTAACCCGCCGCCTCGAGCGCGGCCACGAGCTCGGCATAGCCCAGGCTGTCCAATCCGAGCTGATCCAGCGAGGCGCCGGGGCGCAGGTCGCGCGGCCGGCATCCGACCAGCGGAGCGACGATCCGCTCGAGCCACTCGACGTCGGACGGGACAACCTCCGCCGTCGCGCGCGGCGCACGATCCGCCTCCAGCGCGGCCAGGAGCGTGGCCACCTCGCGCCGCTGGACCTTTCGCGTCGCCGTCCGTGGCAGCTCGCCCTCCTGCACGTGGAGGACGCGGATGCGCTTGTGGGCGGGGAGGCCGGCGGCGGTGCGACGGACGTGGGTCTCGATGTGCTCGCGCCACTCGGTCGCCGTCCGGCCGGGCCCGGCCTGGACGTTGGGCACGGCGAGGCAGGCGACGCGTTCGGCGCCGTCCGGATCCGGAAGTCCCACGACGCACAGCTCCTGGATCAGCGCGGGCGCGGCGTAGAGACGCTCCAGCTCCTCGGGATGGACGTTCTCGCCGTCGGGCCCGACCACGACGTCCTTGAGCCGTCCCGCGATCTGGAGGCGACCCGTGCCGTCCAGGCGCCCGAGATCGCCGGTGCGCAGCCAGCCTCCGTCGAGCGCCTCGCCCGTGGCTTTGGCGTCGTTGTAGTAACCGGCCATGACGGCCGGACCACGCGCCAGGATCTCGCCGACGCCCGACGCGTCGGGGCCATCGATCCTGAGCTCGACACCGGGCAACGGCGCGCCCACCACGCCGGGGGCCGGCCGATCGCCGGGCCGGTTCACGGTCAGCACGGGAGCGGCCTCCGTGAGGCCATAGCCCTCGAGGAGCTCGAAGCCCAGCCCGCGGAAGGTCTCGAGCGACTCGCGGGAAAGGGCGGCCCCGCCACTGATCAGGTACCGGATCCGCCCCCCGAGGGCCAGATGGACGGGGGCGAAGAGCAGGGGCCCGAGGTTGAGGGGCGTCTCGTCGCGCAACCGGCGATTGAGGGCGATCAAGCGGGAGGCGAAGTCACCCAGGCGCGGCGAGCGCTCGCGCAGCCGCCCGAGCAGGCGGCGGCGCACGAGGTCCCACACCGCGGGCACGCCGACCATGCAGGTGACGCGTCCCGACCGCAGCGCGGACGTGATCGCGTCGCCGGTCAGCTCGGAGAGGTACGTGATCCGCGCGCCGCGGCTCAGGGGCACGAGCAGCCCGGCCGAGAGCTCGAAGGAATGGTGCAGGGGCAGGAGGCTGAGCATGCCGTCGCGGTGGTCCAGGTCGTAGACGGCGAGCAACTGTCCCACCTGGCTCGCCAGGTTGCGATGCGAGAGCACCACGCCCCGAGGAGCACCGGTCGTACCCGAGGTGAAAAGGATCGAAGCCGTGTCGTCGGGCGCGGGGGCGGGGGGAAGGCCAGAGGTCCCCTCGCGCTCATCGTCCCGGCCGGAGGGCGCGAACAGCTCGTCCAGGCTCACGATGGCCACGGACAGTCCCTGCTCGCGGACCCGCTGCTCGAGGTCCCGCCTCCGGCCGGCCTGGGCCTCGCCCAGCAGCAGCACCTTCGCGTCGCTGCGGGTCAGAAGGCTCACCGCCTCCCTGGGGGTGGCATCGGACGCGATGGGCACGCAGGCGGCGCCCACGCGCAGGACGCCGAAGTACGCCATTCCCCATTCCGGGGAGTTCCCGGCGAGCAGCGCGACATTGTCTCCGCGCGCCACTCCTCGGCGGCCCAGGAACACCGCCGCCCGCAGCGCGCATTCCCGCAGCTCGGCATACGTGTAACGTTCCTCGGCCCCGCCGCGGCGCACCGCCATCGCGACGCGGGAGGAATGTGCGCGCGCGGCGCCGTCGAACAGCTCGACCACGGTGCGGTGGGCGGGCCGGCGCGCGGGCGCGCGCTCGGACCGCTCCAGCTTGGCCAGCACCCAGCGCTCGAGGCCGGGGCAATGCACGTTCACCCAGTAGTCCGCCCAGTCGATCGCGGCGGGATCCCAGTCGATGCGGTCCCGGTCGGAGGGGGCGAGGCGGCGGAAGAGCGCGCGCACGTTGTCGGTCCGGAACACGTAACGCTTGTCCGCCATGTACGGGCGGAACGTCCGCATCTGGTCCTCGGCGATCCGCAGGTCGTCCTGCCAGCCGGCGAGGGCGGCCTGGGTCCGTCGCACCCAGCCGGAGATGCCGAGCGGAGCCGCCTCGACGCGCTCCAGTACCCGCGCCGCGCCTTTGGCCGCGGCCCGGACCGCGGGCACCGCCTGCTCGAACAGGTCGGGATCGACGGTGCGAATCTGGAGGCGTCCCACCAGCTTCTCGGCCGCGCTGGCGCCCGCGCGCCGCGACCGGCGGCGGCGATACAGCTCCATCAGGCCGGCCGCGCGGTCGAGCCGAAGGGGATTGCGGTCGCTCGTGGAGAGCTGATAGACGAGCGGCGGCTCCTCCACGCAGGCCTGCGCGGTGACGGCGGCCAGCGCGGACGCGACCGCGTCCACGGGCACGAGGTCGAGGATGACGTCCGCGCGTCCGGGGAAGTGGCTGTGGCCGCGTATCGCGAACTGTATGAGGGGCGCGGTGGTGGTGAATCCCTCGTTCCAGCCCGCGTGGGGGAAGCTCAGCGCGCTCTCGATGATGGCGGGCCGCACGATCGTGCGCACGACGCCGCTCGACGCGGCCACGAGCTGCTCCCCGAGGCTCTTGGTGTAGACGTACACGTTCGGCCAGCCCCAGCGCTTTGCCCGCTCCGCGCCGAGCTCCATGAGCCGCCGCCGGACCCAGGCCTTGCGCTCCTGGGCCACGGCCGCGCGCCCGCGCGCGTCGGAGGGGTCCTTTCCCTCGTCGATCGACCGCTGGCGGGCGGCGGCGCGGAACTGCCGCTCCAGCGACGGGTCCTCGACTTCCTCGCGCACCCGCGCGAGCGCCCGCTCGCACTGGGCGACCTCCGCCTCCGCGGAAAGCGGGAGGTCGCCGTCTTCCCGCCGCGGATGGAATCCGGCCACAGGCTCGTCCTCCCGGCGTTCGCCGTCGCGATCGCCGGCCACGTAGCAGGTGCTCACGTGGACGAGAGCCGGGCGCCGCAGAAGTCGGGCGAAGGCCAGGGCGTGCTGCGGTCCGCTGACGTTGGCCCGCAGGGCCGCGTCGAGCGGCGCGTTGAACACGACATGGCCGGCCGCGTTCACCACGACGTCGCACTCGGCGGCGAGGCGCGCGGCCACGTCCTCCGCCAGCCCCAGAAGAGGCTCGCCCACGTCGCCCTCCACGACCGTGAGCTTGTCCTCGAGGCGGCGCTCCAGCCGCGCGCCGTAACGCCGCCGCAAGGGATCGAACGCGGGCGAAGGCAGGATCTCCTCGCGGAAGCGGCGTCGGGCGTCGCCCGCCGAGCGGACGAGGAGGTAGAGGTGAGCCATCTCCGGGAAGCGGTCGAGGAGGAGGGAAGCGAACACCTTGCCCAGGAAGCCCGTACCCCCGCACAGGAGGATGCGGCGCTCCGCGAGGGCTTCGGTGGCGGAGAGCCGGGTCTCGCTCATGCGACGTCGGCGATGACGATCGGCGGCAGGTGCAGCATGGTCACCTCGGCGGAGCGGCCCACGTGGCTCCGGCCCATCGCGATCGCCTCCTCCAGCGAGGCCGCGCGCTCCCAGCCGAGGCGCTCGGGCACGTAGCCGTTCTCCGCGCCGACCACGATGATCTTGCCCAGGTGGCGGCGCCCGTTCTCGCCCCAGTACCACATGAAGAACGGATGGGCGCCGTGAAGGCGTCGCGTGTCTCGGGCAGCAGGCGGTGGAAGAACTCGACGTAGCTGGGATGGGACGCGGTGTCGAACGCGTCGTAGCAGGGATGGGCCAGGATGAGTACACCGCCCCGCCGCACGAGCGGGCGCCCCCGGTACAGGTTGAAGAGGTAGCCGGGACCCATCACCTGGACGAGGACGGGGTTGAGGATCGAGTTCACGTTGTAGGGAGAGATGTAGGGGACCCCGGCGATCAGCACGTCGCACTGTCCCTCGACGGCCACGGCGTACTGCTCGAAGCACCGCGCGAGCGTGCGCTCGTGCACCGGGTCCGTGCGCCCGGCCCAGCAGCCGATGAGCCCGTAGGGAGCGGGCAGCCGCTGGAAGAAGGCGCGGCGGGCGGACCAGGGAAGGCGATCGAGGGCCAGCCGCGCCGCGCGCAGCTTGAGCCGGTCGCGGTCGTCGAAGTCGTCCTCGTTCTTGGCGAGGAACGCGAGCTCCGCCGGATACATCCGGTTGTTGAGGACGGTCTCGACGTGGAAGACGTTGAGCGCGGCGTCCACCAGGCGGCCCATGCGCTCGCACTTCCGGCTCAGCGCGGAGCGGGCGGGGTCCATGTAGCTGTCGGAGTCGAGGATCGTCTGCGGCTCGTGGTGCGGCCGCAGGCTCTCGTAATCGCATAGGCCGACCGTGACCGACTTGTGACCGCCGTCCATGGGCACGAGGTTGATGTTCAGGTAGATGAGGAGGTCGCTCTCACAGGCGCGGCGGCTCAGGCGCAGGCGCTCGCCATGGGCGGTGGTGCCGACGGTGACGAGCCCCTGCGGATCCTCGGCGTCGTGGCAGTAGTACCGGTCGGGGTAGAACTCGCGATGGATGTCGTCGCCGACGGCGCGCCGCATCTCGCTTTCCGTCATCTTGCGGTGCAGCGAGTTCGCCACCAGGAGGTGGATGTCGTCCACCCCGGCCCCGGCCAGGATCGGCAGCAGTACCTCGAGCGCGGTCTGGCGCACGTCCGGCCTCTCCATGGGGGGGAGAGGCAGGCTGATGTCGTCCATCGCGATCGTCACCCGCATGCCCGGCCGGAGCTGCGCGGGGAGCGGGTCACAGCCGAGCGGATTCTCGATGGCCTCGCGGATGGCCTGGTGCGCGTCGGACACCGGCGCGATGGGGGGGCGCGGGTAGACGACGCGGGTGCCGACGGGCAGCCGCGCCTCGAGCAGGCTCTCGCCGCAGTGGAGGACGCGCGGCGCGGAATCGGTGTCGATGAACACCGTGCCCGCGTCGGGACGGCCGCGGAGGCGGACGCTCATCGCCGCCTCACGAGAGCCACAGCACCGGCCAGCCCTGCTCGCGCGCCACGCGCCGCAAGCCGGCGTCGGGATTGACGGCGGTCGGTCGGCCCACCACCGACAGCATGGGCAGGTCGCTCAGGCTGTCCGCGTAGGCATAGGAGCTGCCGAGGGAGAGCCCCTCGCGCTCGGCGTAGGCGCGGATCCACCCCGCCTTGGCGGCACCGGCCATCACCGGAGGCACGAGGTGGCCGGTGGCGCGGCCATCGGCGAGGTCGAGACGGTTCGCCCCGCAATCGTCGAACCCGAGCTCCCGGACGAGCGGCGCCACCGCCAGGTCGAAGGCCCCGGTGACGAGCACCTGACGCAGTCCCTGCGCGCGCGACCTTTCAATCAGCTCGGCCGCCTCCGGCCGCAGCGCCGGCTCGAGGACCTGCTCCCACAGCTCCTCGGCCAGCACGCGCAGGCGATCCGCGGTCAGGCCGCGGAAGAACCGGAAGAAGACCTCATTGAAGGCCTGGCGGCTGACCCGCTCCGCGGCGAAGAAGAGCGGGATCCCGGCGACGGAGACGGCCGTCCGCTGGAGGCTCTTCAGGAGCCCGCGGTCGTTCCGCGCGTAGAAGAGGAGCACGTGGACGAGGTTCGTCCGCACGAGCGTGCCGTCGAGGTCGTAGAACGCGGCTCCGGGGCCCAAGGCGCGGATCATAAGCGGTCGGTGCGGTCAGCGGCGAGCGAACAGCGCGATCGGCAAGCCGACCAGCAGCGCGTGGCCGATCATCGCGGCGGGGTCGAACGGCGTCAGCCGCGTGACCGCGGAGAGCGGCAGCACCACGTACTTCATGAAGAAGTACACCGCGATGCCGAACGCAAGCCCGCACGGCACCGGCTGGCGCGCCAGGAGCGGCACGGCCCGACTGGCCGACACGTACACGGCGGCCGCGGTCGTGGCGATGAAGAAATGCAGGAACAGGCCCAGGGCGGCGGTGGCGAGGCCGCCGGAATAGGCGTCGCGGCCGAGCAGCCCGGCCGCGATCGACTGATAGATGATGGGCAGGGGCACACGGTAGAGGACGAGGGCGAGGAGCGAATCCCCGATCCCCGCGGCCAGACCACCCCAGACGATCGCGCGCCACAGGCCCGTCTCCATCACAGCGTCTCCACCTTCCCCGTCTTTTCGTTGAAGCGCACGCGCGTTCCCCGGTCCAGGGCGGCATTGGCAATGTGGGCCGCCCGAACCGCCAGGTGGCCCACGCGCACGGGCGCGTTCGGGGCCTTGCGGCTGCGAATGCAATCGAGCCAGTTGCGGAGGTGGTTGACGGAGCCGTCGCCCAGCGACCGGATCTGTATCTCGGGCTCCGGCGTGAACCGCGAGCTTCCCTTCTTGCTGTCTTCACTGAAGAAGACCAGGCGCTCCCGGTCGATCTTGAGGGTGCCCCGGTCCCCACGGAACTCGAGGCCGCCGTCGTCGATGCTGCTGCCGTAGGTCCCCGTGTGCGTGACCATGAAGTCGCGGGGGTATTCGAGGGTGGCCGTCACCGCGTCCGGCCAATCCCACGTCTTCATCAAGTAGTTGCGCCCGGTGCTCACCGCGGTCAGGGGCGTGCCCACTCCCATGTACCAATGGACCACGTCGATCCAGTGGGTCAGGAGGTCGGTCAGCACGCCGCCTCCGAAGTCCTTGAAGTGCCGCCAGCGGAGGAAGCGCTCCGCGTCGAAGGGCTGATCCGGCGCCGAGCCGAGCCAGCGCTTCCAATCGAGCTTGGCGACGTCGATCGGGGGGAGGGGCTGGGTGCTCCGGAGCTGGTACCAGTACGTGTTCACGAAGGTGACCTGGCCGAGCCGGCCCGAATCGACGATCTCCTTGCCGAGGATCCAGTGGTCCCAGCTCCGCTGCTGGGTGCCGGTCTGGACCACCTGCTTCGAGGACTCGACGGCCCGCCTCGAGCGTCATCGTCTTGTGCCAGTGGTCGGGAGCGCCGATGAGGACGGCGTGGATGTCCTTGTCGTCGAGCAGGCGCCGGTAATCGAGGACCTTGGCCGGGCTGCCGCCGACGATCTCCGCCGCCTCCAGCATCCGGGGCTCGTAGACGTCGGAGACGGCGACCATCTCCTGACCCGGCAGCTCCTTGAGCTGCCTCATGAGACCGCGAGCGCGGCCGCCGGTGCCGATCACGGCGATGCGGATGCGGTCGTTCGCTCCCAGGGCGGAGGCCGGCGACGGCCGCCACCCGGCCAGGAGCGCCGTCGTGGCTCCGAGGGAGGCGCCGAGGAAGCGGCGCCTTCCGGAAGGGTCGCTCTCTTTTTTGGTCATGCTTGAGCTTACACTCGCCAAACAAGATGTGGCCCCCGCGGCTGACCGAGCGCAAGGAATGGAAGTTCTTCGCCGTCCTGCCGAAGGCGGACCCCGCCCTGGCCGTCGCCTGGTGGACCTCTCTCCTGCTCCGAGGGATCCTGCCCGCGGCCTTCGCGATCGCGATGGGCGCGCTCGTCGGCGCGGTGCAGCGCGGCGCTCCCCTCGGGGGGCCGCTCGCCTTCGCAGGGGCGGTGTTCGTCCTGCTCCAGGTGCTCAGCCCGATCCACCAGGCGGTGAGCGCGAACCTCGGCGACCGCGCCGCCGCCTGGCTCTACGACCGGCTCACCGAGGCCTGCGTGCGCCCGCCCGGCATGGGCCATCTCGAGGATCCGACCCTCACCAGCGACCTCACCGTCGCCCGCGACTTCGACCTGGGCATGACCGGGCCCCCGCTCGCGATCTCCATGGACTTCATCGCGAACGGCATGGTGGGCATGATCGGCGGTCTCGCCTCCGCCGTGATCCTCGTCCGCTACGCGTGGTGGGCGCCGATCGTGCTCGCGGGCGCCTGGCTGGCCACGCACTGGCTGCTGCGCGAGAGCGCGATCTGGCGCGACCGCAACACGGACGAGGTGCGCGGCGCGCAGCGCGACGCCGAGTACGCCTACCGCCTGGCCGTGGACCCGCCGGCGAGCAAGGAGCTGCGCCTGTTCGGCCTCGCGGCATGGACGATCGAGCGTTTCCGGGCCCGCCGCTCGCGCCTGCACGATCTGCAATACGCGGCCACCCGCCTGCGCGAGCGTCCGGTCGTGGGGAGCGTGCTGCTCGTCGTCTCCGCGAACGTGCTCGTCTTCTGGGTGCTCGCGGAGGCGGCCGTGGCCGGACGCATCACGCTCGGCGAAGCGGTCGTCTACGTGCAGAGCGCGATCGGTGTGTCGGCGATCGCGTTCGGCGGATTCAGCTGGGCCCTGGACGGGGCGGCTGCTCCGGTGGCCGCCGTCCTGCGTCTGGAGCCGGCGATGCGCCCGGCCGGCGCCCTCGCCTCCGGCCAGCGGTCGGCGAAGGGGCCCACCCGCGAGATCCGTCTCCGCGACGTCTCGTTCGCCTATCCGGCGAGCGCAACTCCGAAGGGCGGGGCCGCCCCGCCCGTGCTCGAGCACCTCGACCTCACGATCCCGGCGGGCTCGTCCCTCGCCATCGTGGGACAGAACGGCGCCGGCAAGACGACGCTCGCGAAGCTGCTGTGCCGGCTGTACGACCCGCAGTCGGGGGCGATCGAGATCGACGGCGTGGACCTGCGCGAGATCGATCTCACCTCGTGGCGGGAGCGTGTCGCCGCCGTCTTCCAGGACTTCATGCGCCTGGAGCTGCCCCTGCGCGACAACGTGGCTCCGGCGGGGGCGCCCGATCACGTCATCCGCGAGGCCCTCGAGTCGGCGGGCGCGACCGGCCTGGCCCGGCTGGATACGATCCTGTCCCGCACCTACGACGACGGCACCGACCTGTCCGGCGGGCAGTGGCAGCGCATCGCCCTCGCGCGCGCCCTGTCCGCCGTGGCCATGGGGGCGGGAGTGGTGCTGCTCGACGAGCCGACAGCGCAGCTCGACGTGCGCGGGGAAGCGGAGATCTTCGACCGCCTCCTCACCGCGACCCGGCAATGCACGACGATCCTGATCTCGCATCGCTTCTCCACCGTCCGCCACGCCGACCGGATCTGCGTGCTCGAGCACGGCCGCGTGGTCGAGCTGGGGACGCACGACGAGCTGATGGCGAAGGGCGGTCGGTATCGGACGATGTTCGACCTGCAGGCCCAGCGGTTCCAGGTTCCGGGCGAGGAGGTGGGCACGACGTATGACGTCCTCGCCTGACCGGCCGCGCGCGATCGAGCCGCTGCCGCCCGCGCTCCGCTCGATGTGGCGCCTCTGCAAGCTCGGCTACCGCCACCAGCCGCGCATGATGGTGACCGCGTTCGCGCTGTCCCAGCTCGCCGCCCTGCCCAACGCGCTGCTCGCCCTCTGGCTGATGCTGCTGGGCAAGGGCGTCGTCCAGCATCGCCTCGGCCTGGTGAGGGGGGCAGCGGTCGGGCTGGCGATATCGGCGGCCGCCACCTGGTTCCTGGCCACCATCAGCTCGCGCGTGCAACGCCGCTTCCGCGACCGCGTGACGATCGCGCTGGAGGCGCACGTGGCGGAGCTGCAGGCCTCGATCGTGTCCGTCGCCCACCAGGAGCGCCCGGAGTACCTCGACCGGCTGTCCATGCTCCGCAATCAGGTTTTCGTGCTCGACCACATGTACATGTCGCTCTTCTCGACGCTCGGCTGGATCCTGCGGCTGGCGGTGACGCTCGCGCTCCTGGCCTCGATCCACCCCGCGCTGCTCCTGCTTGCGGTGGCGGCCATCCCGACGGTGTGGACGTCGACCTGGCGCCCGACCGTGGAGAGGAAGGCGCAGGAGCGCGGAGCGCAATCGGCGCGGCTGGCCCGCCACCTCTTCACGCTCGCCACCACCGCCGCCCCCGGCAAGGAGGTGCGGGTCACCGGGATCGGGGAGCGCCTGGTGACGGAGCGCCGCGAAGCCTGGGAGCGCTCCTATCGCCCGCTGGCCAGGGCGCGCTGGGGCTCGGCGCGGTGGCACGCCCTGGCCTGGGCGATCTTCGGCCTCGCCTACGTCGGCGCGATCGTGTTCGTGTCGTCCGTCCTCCGCGCCCCCGCCGCCTCCGTGCTGCTCGTGCTGGCGGCGGGCGCCCAGCTCCTCATGTACGTGGGCGCCACCGTCGGCGAGATCGGCTTCCTGCGCGGCTTCTGGATGGACGGCTCGCGGCGGCTGGCCTGGCTCGAGGACTACGCGGCCGCCGCCACCGCCGCCGGCGACCTGCCCGTGCCCGCCGTCCTGCGCCGCGGCGTGCGCTTCGAGAACGTCTCCTTCGCCTATCCCGGCACGTCGAAGGTCGTGCTGGACGGCGTGTCGGTGACGCTGCCGGCGGGGGCGGTGGTGGCGATCGTGGGCGAGAACGGCGCGGGCAAGACCACGCTCGTGAAGCTGCTCGCGAAGATGTACGAGCCCTCGTCGGGCGCGATCTTCCTCGACGACACACCGCTGGCGCGCGTGCGCGCGCTCGACTGGCGCGCCCGCCTGGCCGGCGCCTTCCAGGACTTCTTCCGCTTCGAGTTCCGCGCGCGGCACACCGTCGGCCTCGGCGACGTCCCCCGCATCGAGGACGAGCCGGCCGTGATGGCGGCGGTGGACCGGGCCGGAGCCGGCGACGTCGTGGCCCGCCTCGCCTCCGGCCTCGACACGCAGCTCGGTCCGACCTGGCCGTCCGGGGTGGAGCTGTCGTTCGGCCAGTGGCAGAAGCTGGCCCTGGCCCGCGGCTTCATGCGCGAGCAGCCCCTGCTGCTGGTCCTCGATGAACCGACGGCGGCCCTGGACGCGGAGACGGAGCACGCGCTGTTCGAGCGCTACGCCGCCGCGGCGCGCGGCACCGGGGAGGGCAGGGGCGGGCGCATCACGATCCTCGTCTCCCACCGCTTCTCGACCGTGCGCATGGCGGACCTCATCGTCGTGCTCGACGGGGCCCGGCTCGTGGAAGTCGGCACCCACGACGAGCTGATGGCCAGGAGCGGGCCGTACGCGCAGCTCTACGGCATCCAGGCCGCCGCCTATCGGTGACGAGGGTCCGTGCGCTTCCACGGAGCCTGAGTGAGAATGCAGGCGACATGCCCGTGGAGTGGGACCGTCGCGGCCGCGTGGTGGTGATTCGAACGATTGGCAACTACAGCAACGCGGAAGTGCGCGCGGCCATCGACGAGGTGGCTGCCGACCCGGAGCTTCAGGCGGGAACGAGTCTCGTGTTCGACGGCACCCGGTCCGAGGCGCCGATCTCCAAACCGGACGTGGAATGGCGGGTGGGCATGCTCCGGTCGTTGCCGTCGAGGGGCTTTTCGTCTCGCGTCGCCATCGTCGTCCGAGCGGACGAGCGGTACCGGTTCGGCCTCGCCCGGCAACTGTCGATGCTCGTGGAGCAGCACGGAGTCGAGTTGAAGTCCTTTCCGGACGTGGAGGGGGCGACGGCGTGGCTGTCCGGAACCGCGGACTAGCCGGACCTCAAGGCTCGGATCGGGACGCCTCGTCCCAGGCCGCCGGCCCGAAGATGTCGACGATGCGATCCTGAACGAGGCGCAGGGTCGCGCCCGCCACGTCCTCTGCTTCCCGGTCGCCGAGCGCGGCGACGGCGTCCGCGTGAAGCTGACGCACGATGCGCGCGACGCGGATGGCCGCTTCCCGACTGTAGCTCTGGCTGGCCAGTGCCGCCCTCAGCATGGCGGGGACTCCGAGGACGGCGTCCCGGAGCGCCAACCATGAATCGTGCTCGACGTGCCGCATACTGGAGCGGAGCCTCGAGGGCGAGGACTTCAGCTTGGAGGGAGGAAGCATGTTGAAGGACGCACCCATCATTCCTTATATACCCGTGGCCAACGTCGCTCGAGCAAGGAAGTTCTACGAGGAGAAAGTAGGCCTGGTTGCCCGGGAAGAGTACGCCGGAGGCGTGATCTACGAGTGCGGCAAGGGCTCGTGGGTGTTCATGTATCCCTCCCCGGGCGCGGGCACGTCGAAGGCGAGCACGGCATTCTGGAGCGTCGAGGACGTCGCCGCCGAAGTGACCGCGCTCGAATCGAGAGGCGTGGTGTTCGAAGAGTACGACATGCCGGGGATCAAGATGGAGAACAGCATCGCGAGCGGAGGCGGGGCGAAGACGGCCTGGTTCAAGGACAGCGAGGGAAACATCCTGGCCATCAGCCAAAGGGTCTGAGCCGCGTCATTCCGGCCTCGAGTCGAGGAGCGCCCGCACCTTGGCCAACAGGCCGGCGGTGGTGAACGGCTTCTGGAGGAACTGACTGTCGGGGGCGAAGACCCCATGGTGGCCGACGGCCTGGTCCGTGTAGCCGGAGATGAACAGGACCTTGAGGTGCGGATGGGTGCGCCGCAGGATGCCCGCGAGCTCGGGTCCCCTCATCCGCGGCAGGACCACGTCGGTGAGGAGGACGTCGACCCGGCCCAGGCGGTCGATCTCCTCCACCACGGTGGCGGGAGCGGCGTACTCCAGGACCGAGTACCCCGCGCCCTCGAGGATCTCCCGGATCATGGCCCGGAGCGCCTCCGCGTCCTCGACGACCAGGATGGTTTCGTGGCCGCGGAGGTCCGAGGGTGGGGAGGTCCCTTCCGCTTCCGCCGGCGCGTCTTCGTCCGTGCGCGGCAGGTAGACGCGGAAGGTCGTGCCCCTCCCGAGCTCGGAGTAGACGCTTACGTGGCCGCCACTCTGCTTGACGATCCCGAACACCGTCGCCAGCCCGAGGCCGGTGCCCTTGCCCTCCTCCTTCGTGGTGAAGAAGGGCTCGAAGATGTGCGACTGTGTCTCCGCGTCCATCCCCGCTCCGGTATCGCTGACGGCCAGCATGGCGTAGGGGCCCGGGCGGACGTCCGCGTGCTGGTGGGAATAGGCCTCGTCGAGCACGGCGTTGGCGGTCTCGATGATCAGCTCGCCACCGCGGGGCATCGCGTCGCGAGAGTTCACCACGAGGTTGAGGATCACCTGTTCCACCTGGCCCCGGTCCGCGCGGACGCGCCCGATGGCGGGTGCCGCTTTGGTCACGAGGCGCACGTCCTCCCCGATCAGCCGATGGAGCATGCCCTCGAGACCCCTCACGACGTCATTCAGGTCGAGGATCTTCGTCTCCAGCACCTGCTTGCGGCTGAAGGCCAGGAGCTGGCGCGTGAGGTTGGCCGCGCGCTCCGCGGCCTTCTGGATCTCGGTCAAGCGGCGCTGCTCGGGGTGCGCGGGCCCGAGCGCCTTCCGCAGCAGCTCGCCGTACCCGGTGATGACGCCGAGGAGATTGTTGAAATCGTGAGCGACGCCACCGGCGAGGCGACCGATGGCTTCCATCTTCTGGGCCTGCCGAAGTTGCGTTTCCAGTCGCATCTTCTCGCTGACATCCGTGGCCAGCACCAATCGCGCCGGGCGGCCGCGCAGCACGATGGCATTCGAGCTGATCTCGACGTCGATGAGGGCGCCGTCCTTGAGACGATGCTGCCAGGTGCCGTCGGAGCTGCGTCCGTGGGCGGGGTCCTCGGCGAGCCGGGTCAGGAGGCGAGGGACGTCGGCCGCCGGCCGGATGTCCTTGATGGTCATGGCCAGGAACTCTTCGCGCGTGTATCCGTAGAGGTGAACCGCCGCGTCGTTGACGGCGAGGAAGGCCAGGCTGTCCGGATCGTAGACCCACATGGGATGGGGATTGCTCTCGAACAGCAGCCGGTATTGCTCCTCGCTCTCCTGCAGCCGCCTCTCTGCGCGCTTGCGCTCCGTGATGTCGCGAAGCACCAGGAGGACGATCGTGTGCTCCCCGATGCGCACCGGGGAAGCGGAGACGTCCGCGGCCACCGTGGATCCGTCCGCGCGGATCAGGAGCTGGTCCTCCGTCCTCGTCGTGTCATTGCCGTAGAGGACCGCGGAGCTCCGTTGGGCCGGGGACACGAACTCGTCGTACCGATGTCCCACGATGGCGGCACGGGGGCGGCCGAGGAGGACTTCCGCCTGTCCGTTGGCCTCGATGATCCCGTCGTCGTCGACGAGCAGGATGGCGTCGTTCGCGCGCTCCATCAGGGTGCGGTAGCGCGCTTCCGAGGCCGCCCCCCGGAACAAGGATTGGCCGACGGCGATCGTCTGCCCGAACTGCCTCGCCAGCGTGCTCGCGAACCCGATCCAGGCGCGTTCCGAGAAGTCCTGGGCATCGGCGGCGAGGAGCAGCAGGCCCACGCGCTCCTGCGCCACGACGAAGGGGATGACGAGCACGGATGTGCGACCGAGCTTTTCCGTGAGCTGGCGCAGGCCGGGATCGCCCGCCTCCCCGCCCCCGAGCGAGAATGCGACCGGATCGGTGCCATCGAGAGCGCGTCGAAGGACCTCAGGGTGGCCGAAGCAGAGCGCGGCGTCGGGACGCGCGTCCGCGGGGAGGCCGGCCTGGGCCCGAAGCTCGAGCCTTCCGTCGCCAGAGACGAGGTAGAGCAGGCCCGTGGAGAGGCCGGTAGCATCCAGGCAGTGGACGAGTACGTCACCCAGTACGCTGGCGAGGTCCCACGGCTTGGCCATCGCTTCCGCCAGGCCGCGCACGACGGAGAGGGCGGCGGCCTGGATCGCGCCTTGTCGCACGAGGGCATCGTTACGCTCGAGCTGGCGCTCGAGCTGGATCTGCAAGCGCTCCTTGTGCCGGGCCTCGCGGTCTCCTTCGACCGCGGGGGCGGGGGGGGAGGCGCCGGTGCTCAGGGCGCGGGTGAGGGCCGTGATCGCGGACCCGAAATCCGGTGTGCGCAGGAGGAGCGCGTTGGCCCCCATTTCCCGGGCCAGCGCCTGGTCGGCGTCGTCGACGTAGGCGGAAGAGAGGAGCACGACCGGGATGTGGGCCAGCGACGTGTCGCGGCGCACCGCCTTGCAGAGCAGGAAGCCGTCGATCCCCGGCATGAGCACGTCGGAGAGGATCGCGTCCGGAAGCCAGCCGCGCGCCTTCTCCAATGCCGCGTTACCTCCCGCCGCCGTCTCGACCTCGAACCCGTGGTCGCGCAGCCGAAGGGAAGCGAG